>OWJG01001390.1_pt1 | contig 12093 bp, 8 predicted proteins | sample 1732781 | NCBI WGS metagenome assembly OWJG01 (sample SAMN05065753, study PRJEB22554) | human gut metagenome | biome: ENVO:2100002; feature: ENVO:00000062; material: ENVO:00002003 | host: Homo sapiens | place: USA | reverse complement strand
CGTTGAAAGCGGTGCAAAGGTACGAATCATTTTTAAATCTGCAAACAATCTGACATTTTTTTCGCGAAATAATCGTATTTTTGCAGCCTATAATAAGTATAAAGACATGATATATCCTCAAAATTTTGAGCAAAAGATAGGATTCGACCAAATAAGGCAGTTACTGAAAGACAAGTGTCTCAGCACTTTAGGCGAAGAACGGGTTTCAGACATGAGCTTTTCCGAGCAATTTGAAGAAGTGGAAGAGAAACTGAACCAGGTAACAGAATTTGTGCGCATCATTCAGGAAGAAGACGGATTTCCCGATCAATTCTTCTTCGATGTCCGCCCATCACTAAAACGGGTACGGATAGAAGGTATGTATTTGGACGAACAAGAACTATTTGACCTACGCCGTTCATTAGAGACTATTCGTGATATCGTACGTTTTCTACACCGGAATGAAGAAGAGGAGGAAAACGATGTACCCTACCCCAGCCTGAAGCGGTTGGCAGGAGACATTGCCGTATTCCCCCAACTGATTGGCAAGATAGACGGTATCCTTAATAAATATGGAAAAATAAAAGACAATGCGTCCAGCGAACTGGCCCGTATCCGTCGGGAACTGTCCAATACGATGGGAAGTATCTCCCGTTCATTAAACAGTATCCTGCGCAATGCACAATCTGAAGGCTATGTAGACAAAGACGTAGCTCCGACTATGCGTGACGGCCGTCTCGTTATTCCTGTCGCTCCGGGATTAAAACGTAAGATCAAAGGTATCGTGCACGATGAATCGGCTAGTGGAAAGACCGTATTTATCGAACCGGCAGAGGTGGTAGAAGCCAACAACCGTATTCGTGAACTCGAAGGGGATGAACGACGGGAAATCATTCGTATCCTTACAGAGTTTTCAACTATACTGCGCCCGTCTATCCCGGATATTCTTCAGTCGTATGAGTTTCTGGCAGAAATTGACTTTATCCGTGCAAAAAGTTATTTTGCCATACAGACCAACAGTCTGAAACCGACAGTAGAAAAGGAACAGCTATTGGACTGGACAATGGCAGTGCATCCCTTACTGCAACTGTCTTTAGCCAAACATGGGAAAAAAGTTGTTCCGCTGGATATAGAACTAAACCAAAAGCAGCGTATCCTTATCATTTCCGGTCCGAATGCCGGAGGTAAGTCTGTCTGTCTGAAAACAGTCGGTTTGCTGCAATATATGTTGCAATGCGGTATGCTGATTCCTTTGCACGAACGCAGTCATGCAGGTATGTTCAGCAGTATCTTCATCGATATCGGTGACGAACAGTCCATCGAAGATGACCTGAGTACTTATTCTTCGCACCTGACCAACATGAAAATCATGATGAAAAGCTGCAATGAACGCAGCCTCATCCTGATCGACGAGTTCGGAGGAGGTACGGAACCACAGATCGGAGGAGCCATCGCCGAAGCTGTGTTGAAACGTTTCAATCAGAAAGGAACGTTCGGAGTAATAACGACTCACTATCAGAATCTGAAGCATTTTGCCGAAGATCATGAAGGAGTAGTCAACGGCGCCATGCTCTACGACCGCCACTTGATGCAAGCACTCTTTCAACTACAGATCGGAAATCCGGGCAGTTCATTTGCCGTAGAGATTGCCCGGAAAATCGGATTGCCGGAAGATGTGATTGCAGATGCTTCGGAAATTGTAGGAAGTGAGTACATCAATGCCGATAAATATCTTCAGGACATTGTACGCGACAAGCGCTACTGGGAAGGGAAACGACAAACGATCCGCCAACGGGAAAAACACATGGAAGACACCATCGCCCGTTATCAAACGGAAATGGAAGAGTTGCAAAAATCACGGAAGGAGATTATCAGACAGGCTAAAGAAGAAGCTGAACGAATGTTGCAGGAATCGAACGCCCGCATTGAAAATACCATCCGTACGATTAAAGAAGCTCAGGCCGAAAAAGAAAAGACCCGCCTGGTGCGCCAGGAGCTGAACGATTTCCGTACTTCTCTGGAAACAATGACTTCCAAAGAACAAGAGGAAAAGATTGCCCGCAAAATGGAGAAGCTGAAGGAGAAGCAGGAACGGAAGAAAAACAAGAAAAACGAACCGAAAACTGCCGCATCACAGACAGCCGCTACCCCTAAAGTAATGCCTATCACCGTTGGTGAGAACGTAAAGATCAAGGGACAGACAAGCGTCGGGCAGGTCATGGAAATCAATGGTAAAAATGCAACCGTCGCTTTCGGAAGCATTAAAACTACGGTGAAACTGGACCGTCTGGAACGAAGCAACGCTGCCCCCAAGACGGAAGGAATAGCCAAAAGTACGTTTGTCAGCAGTCAGACGCATGACCAGATGTACGAGAAGAAGCTTAATTTCAAGCAAGATATTGATGTACGGGGGATGCGTGGTGACGAGGCTCTGCAAGCCATCACTTATTTCGTGGACGATGCCATCCTTGTCGGCATGGACCGCGTTCGTATCCTTCACGGAACAGGCACCGGAATACTCCGTACACTCATCCGCCAATACCTGTCCACCGTACCGGGCGTCAGTCATTATGCAGACGAGCATGTCCAGTTCGGAGGTGCCGGAATTACGGTAGTCGATTTTGACTAATCTGTAAACAAAACGATCGAAGAACTTGTTCTCATTTAGAAAACCACTACCTTTGTGTTACAGTGGTTTTCTAAAACGAGAATAAAGCATGAAGAATAATCTGTTAAGTGAAAAGCTTATTTACACAGGGGACAGCCTTACCCCTACCCATTTACATCTCTGCACATACAATGCAACCGAGATGCAGGAAAGCTCCGGTGACACCTTCCAAAGCGTCAAAGAAACGCTGGATAACGAACGAATCAACTGGCTGCAGGTACACGGGCTGAAAGATACGGAAACCATCCGTGAGATTTGCAGTCATTTTGAAATAGACTTCCTCGTTTTACAAGACATATTAAATGCCAACCACCCGACGAAAATAGAAGAACATGACAAATATATTGTCCTGATCCTGAAAATATTCTATCCCAATGAGCATAAAGAGGATGATGACCTCGACGGATTGCTCCAACAACAAGTCTGCATCATTCTGGGAAATAACTATGTACTTACCTTTCTTGAAAAAGAAACAGATTTCTTTGATGAAATCAACGCCGCCTTGAGAAACGATATACTGAAAATCCGTAGCCGTCTGACGGATTATCTGCTCAGTGTATTGCTGAACAGCATCATGGCGAACTACATTTCAACGATATCTTCCATCGACGATGCACTCGAAGACCTGGAAGAAGAACTGCTGATGATTACCAATGAGAATGACATCGGCATTCAGATTCAGGGGCTGCGCCGCCAATATATGCTGATGAAAAAGGCCATCCTCCCGCTTAAAGAGCAATATGTAAAATTGTTGCGGGCAGAAAATCTCCTTATACATAAAGTAAACCGTGCCTTCTACAATGATGTGAACGACCATTTACAATTTGTATTACAAACGATTGAAATCTGCCGTGAAACACTGTCTTCATTAGTCGACCTGTATATCTCGAACAATGATTTACGAATGAACGATATCATGAAGCGGCTGACCATCGTATCCACCATTTTCATCCCGCTAACGTTTCTTGTCGGTGTGTGGGGAATGAATTACAAATGGATGCCCGAACTGGACTGGCGGTACGGATATTTATTTGCCTGGATTATAATGGCGGTTATCGGTATTATTGTATATTTGTACTTCAGAAAAAAGAAATGGTATTAACTAAAGCGCACCCATCCATGAAATCAATAAAAGAATTATACAGAATCGGCACAGGTCCTTCCAGCAGTCATACAATGGGCCCTCGTAAAGCTGCAGAAATGTTTGTTGAACGTCATCCGGATGCCACTTCTTTCAAAGTAACCCTTTATGGAAGTTTGGCAGCTACAGGCAAAGGCCACATGACGGATGTGGCTATCATAGATACTTTACAACCTGTCGCTCCGGTAGAAATTGTATGGCAACCCAAAGTTTTCCTTCCCTTCCATCCGAACGGAATGACGTTTGCCGCTCTAGATGCAAGCAACAAGATATTGGAAAACTGGACGGTTTACAGTATCGGCGGCGGAGCTTTGGCAGAGAATAATGATAACCCGACAATCGAAAGCCCGGAAGTATACGGCATGAATAACATGACCGAAATCCTGCAATGGTGTGAACGTACCGGAAAAAGTTATTGGGAATATGTCAAGGAATGTGAGAGCGAAGATATATGGGACTATCTGGCAGAAGTATGGGACACGATGAAAGACGCTATCCACCGAGGTCTGGAAGCGGAAGGTGTATTACCCGGACCGCTGAACTTACGTAGAAAAGCTTCCACCTATTATATACGTGCTACCGGATACAAACAATCTCTGCAATCCAGAGGACTTGTTTTCTCTTATGCACTGGCAGTCAGTGAAGAGAATGCTTCCGGTGGAAAGATTGTAACTGCCCCTACCTGCGGTTCCTGCGGTGTGATGCCGGCAGTACTTTATCATTTACAAAAAAGCCGTGACTTCAGTGACATGCGTATTCTTCGCGCCTTGGCTACGGCGGGGCTAATTGGAAACATTGTCAAGTTCAATGCGTCCATCTCCGGTGCTGAAGTAGGATGTCAGGGAGAAGTCGGCGTTGCCTGCGCGATGGCATCAGCAGCAGCCAATCAATTATTCGGAGGAAGTCCGGCACAGATTGAATATGCGGCGGAAATGGGGCTGGAACACCACCTGGGGATGACTTGTGACCCCGTATGCGGTCTCGTTCAAATCCCTTGTATCGAGCGGAACGCTTATGCTGCCGCCCGTGCACTGGATGCCAATCTTTATTCAGCCTTTACAGACGGTATGCACCGTGTTTCTTTCGACAAAGTGGTACAGGTAATGAAACAAACCGGACATGACCTGCCCTCACTGTATAAGGAAACCAGCGAAGGAGGACTGGCTAAAGATTATCAGCAGATGTAATATAATGACTACAGAGGAATGTGGACAAACATTCCTCTGTACATAACTAATTCTACTCCATAACCGGCCAATTCGTATCATCGCCATTGGTGATATCCCTTTCATGCAGCAAGCCTCCTTCCTGCGAAAAGTACAGTGCAAATCTCAGATTTCCCTGTTTCACCTGAATCACGGACTCAGTAGGATGCTGCGGATACGTCAATACAAACACATCGGTCACTACCCATGAACTGTAGTTGGAATTACGGAAACCGGTATAAACGGCAGGTACTAACTGATCGATACTATCCAATTCGTTTTCCGTCATCACCCAGTTGGCATTCGCGTCGAACCAGACATCCAGTTCATCACCAGTCACCCAGCAGTCAGCTACATAATATTCTCCTTTCATCTCCCACTCCACATTCTGGGCATTCGGATATAGTTGCTTCAATGCCTCAGTGATATTGGCAGGCGGATTATACGTTTCATCATCATTGTCATCACATGCGCTGAAAGAGAGGGCAGTCAGCATTAAAACGACTGCCCATGCGCCAAACTTAAACTTCAACATAATTAATTCTTAGGATTTAGGTTATATCATATTTTCATTTACTCATCAATCATCCGCTTTCAGGAATTTTCCTTTCTTGTCGAACTTGAAAGAAACGCCGGTACTTAATTCCACTTCATATCCTTTCCGGTCACGCTCTACTTTTGTCACAGGTTCTGTGAAGTTATGCTCTTTCAGATAACTGGCAGCAAACGAAGGAACAACACTTGCCGGAACTGCATGCCCTTTACCGGCACTTACTTCCTCCCAGTTACCTTTGCTATCAAAATCTATTTCCGTACCATCCGTCAATAACACTTCATACTTGGCAGACTCCAACAGATCTTTATCAATCTTGATATGAGCCACCTGAGGTTTGGTAAAATGACGGTTGATAAAGTTGCGTGCCGGAAGCGGTAGCTGATTCATATCCTTTGTAATCACATCGCCGGCAAATGAGAACTGTATAGCTACAATAGCCATCACAAGCAAAGATAAAATTTTCTTCATAATCGTTATTCTTTTTAGTTAATACTATATCTGATAAGTTTTATACTGCAAATAACGATACAGATTTAGGAAAGATTTGGGAATAATCAGAGATCACATTCTTTTTTGTGTTCTTTAACTTTCATCCTTGAATTTACCCCATAAAAAAGATCCGGATGCCTACTCAGGAACATCCGGATCGCTCTCTTCACCTTAACTTATAACCTTAACTATTTACCTATTTATCTTTCTGAATATCCTGCCAGATTGTAACAAACGGGAACGGTACTATCACCTACACGGTAAATTCCGAACTTAAAGTAATATCCGTCTTCGTCGTTACGTCCAATCAGAATCTTCTCATTATCGACAATGTGTTTGCTCACTTTCTTACCTTGCTCCTGATAATCCATCCGTACATCCAGCATGCCCGGTTTCACAATCGTTTCCGCTTCCTTGCCATAGACCGTCCAGTCGATATGAACACGGAAAGTAATCCAGCAGTCTTTCGGGAAATCGGCAAAAGGCAATTTGTAGGCAATGGTGGATGCCTTGTATTCAGAAGTCAACGGTTTCATAACGGGTGTCTTTCCCGGGTTTGCATTGCAACGGTCATCTTTGTCTGTCAGCCATTTACGGTCGGAGTTGGCTTTGATATAAAACAGTCCTCCGGAAAATCCGAATGCCAACGGCGGGTATCCTCCCTGCTCAACCAGCCATCCGTTGAGCTTTCCTGCCTTATATACAGGTTTTCCATTTTTATCTTTCATCGGATTGCCTTGTTTATCCAGTCTAACTACTTTTTCGTGTCCTGCATTCTTCTTGAAGAAGGTCGTTTTTTCCAGTTCTACAAATTCGTCAACAGTCAGTTTCTTCACCTCGCCCTGAGGAGTCTGGACCAGCGTCCGGTCGGGCATTCCGTGCCATTGGGCAAAGATGGTGGAGACATTGCTGTCCAGAGAAGAAGGAATATAAACCGAAAACTCATAGTCGCGGGAACTTCCTTGCGGACAAGCTCCCTTCCCGTGATGATAAACAGTCTTTGTGATCTGTGCTTTCTGATAAACGTCGGCAGGTAATCCTTTGAAATCGTCGGAAGTTGCATAGCAATATGAAAACTCGGCACGTCCTTTCGTTTCTCCTTTCGCATAACCTTCCAGTGTATTGTCTTCGGTTTTGAGTTCAAAGCGATAGGAGGGCTTGCCATCAAACAGGTTGGTGAAGTCACGCTGAATGGCATGAGGCTTATTCGTCCCGACAGCTACCCAGCAACCGTCAATAATCTGGTTGATACGTGCAGAGTCAGCCTGTACGTTTACCCGTTCGGTGAGTGGCACCAGTGTTTGCGTATTTTTGGTCTGAGCAGTCAGCATCGCGCATCCTGCCATCATCATATAAATAGCCAAAATGTATTTTTTCATTCTATTCGGTATTAAGTTTATCGACGGTGCAAAAATACGAAAGGCAACCAAAAAGGCTGCCTTTCGTTTGTCTCAAATGCTTTCACATTTGTGCAATTCTTCTGTTAGAAACGTCTTATATCCCCATTCATAAGTCTATTCAGGTGTTTCTTCCGTATAATCGTCTTCCAACATATCTACTTTCTTTATGCTCATTTTTCCATCGGCCGTTACAGTGATGGAAAGCGGAACATACAAATCGGTCTGCGGATAGCAAACACTGGCGGCGTAAACGATTCCCTCCGGTGTGGTCTTGTCATATACGATTCCTTCGAGTATGGATTTTGAAAGGAATTTCGCATCGACTACCGATGAAAAGTCATTCTTGGTAAATGTCTTGTTGAGCACGTTTTCACTTCCCCGGGTGATGCGCAACACTATTTTATTGTCTACATACGTATCCCCCATATCATTGGAGACGTGAGGCAGACTTTCGTCAGGAGTACGCGAAACCAGCGAATGATAGTCTCTTCCCTTAAACTTAATATCAGTTTCAGCTTTTGAACTTTGCATACGCTGCAATCCATGAGCATCTACACTGTCTTGCCTTGCCAATACCGATTCTTTATTTGAACTTCCGTTCTTACCGCCACAGGCGACTACCGCCAGAGCCAATGGTAACAAAAGCAGATAAATTAGCTTTTTCATTCCGAACTATTCTGTTTTATAAATATAGAGCAAAGGAACAAAAAGACGGGGAGATTTACAAGTGTAACCGACATTTTTCCTACATTTGCAATCAAGAGTGCTAATATTAACACAACATTTAAAGATTTAATGCCTTGCAAACCTGATATCATGTATCAACGAATCATAGTCATTCTTTTTTTCCTTTATGCATCTTGCATCCTAAGCAACAACGCTTACGGACAAAAAGTAAATTAGCAGCAATTCGACAATATTTATCTCGGTGCTGAGGCATCGGTTGTCAGCTGTTTCCTTCAAGACAGTGAAGGATTGATATGGATAGGTTCCAACAAGGGATTATTCAGCTATGACGGTTACTCCACACAGCAGCATTTTACTTACGGTGAAAACAATAATACCCGTATTTACTGCGGTGTCATTATAGACAACACCTATTTATATATGGGGACAGACAACGGAATCCTGGTTTATAATTACCGGGCTGACCGCTACGAGCAACCGGAAACTGACTTTCCGACAGATGTACGCACCATGGCTCTTCAAGGAGATACCCTATGGCTAGGCGCCTTAAACGGTTTATACACTTATCAGCTGCAAAGCCGGAAACTGACATCTTTTGATACCAGACGCAACGGACTTCCCCATAATACCATATACTCTATTATCCGCACCAGGGATAATCAGATTTATGTGGGAACTTACAACGGACTATGCCGTTATATCCCGTCCAACGGGAAATTCGAAGGCATTCCTCTCCCCGTCCATAGCAGTCAAAGCAATCTGTTCGTCAATTCTTTGCTGGAAGATACCGTCCGCCAGTGTATCTGGATCGGTACGGAAGGTTATCTCTTTCAATATTTTCCGTCAACCGGACAGATGAAACAGACAGAAGCCTTCCATAATAATTCGATCAAATCATTAGCCTTGGATGGAAACGGAGACTTGCTGGCAGGCACGGACAACGGACTTTACGTCTACCACAACGATACCACCCCGCTACAACACATCATTCACGACTCCCGCAATATCCAGTCGCTGACTAATAATATCATCTGGAATATCTTTGCCGATCAGGAGCATAATATTTGGCTGGGTACCGACTATGGCATCTCCCTCTCACGCTATAACAGTGCCCTGCAATTTATTCCAATCTCACAGATTACAGGTACGGGAGACGGAAACCAGTTCTACTCCCTGTTCCGTGACTCAAAAGGATTCTATTGGTTTGGAGGCACCAACGGATTAATTCGTTTCACCGATCCTGCCGGAGAAAGGCACGATACCATTTGGTACAGAATGGGTGATAAAACCTATCCGTTATCGCACAACCGTATCCGGCATATTTACGAAGACAAAGAACAGCAGTTATGGATAGCTACCGACGGAAGCATCAATCGCTACGATTATGCAACTCGCCAATTCATACACTACAACATTGTAGACAGTACGGGAATGTATAATACCAACTGGACCTATTATATGTTCGAAGATACCGCCGGACAGCTATGGATTTCAACATGCCTTGGAGGAATCTTTGTAGTAGACAAGCACAAGCTGATGCAGTCTGCCTCCGGACAATATGTAGCCGAACAGAATTACTCCGTCCACAACGGACTGTCCGGTATGTTTATCAACCAGATTATTCCCGATAATGAAGGCAATGTATGGGTGTTGCTCTACAATAATAAAGGGATAGACAAGATTAATCCCCGTACACGGGAAGTGACAAAATTATTTGCAGACGAATTAAGCGGAGAGAAAAGCCCCAACTACCTGTTATGTGATGAGGACGGTATGCTTTGGGTAGGATTTCATGGCGGTGTCATGCGCATCAACCCCAAAGACGAGAGCCAGCAGAGTATCTCTTTCGGAAGTTTCAGCAACAACGAGATTTTATCCATGACTTCCGTGAAGAACTCTATCTGGATATCCACTACCAACGGACTCTGGATTATCGACCGGAAAACAATGGATGCCCGACAGCAGAATATGACTGACAAACGCTTCACTAGCCTGCTGTTCGATCCGAAAGAAGATTGTATCTATCTGGGAGGAGCCGACGGCTTCGGTATCTCACACCCCGATATACAAGCCATGCACCAACCGGAACGCCCGATTCTGTTGACTGCCTTATACATTAACAATCAACTGGTATCGCCACGCACCAGAGATGACGTGCCTAATATCCGATATACCAACTCGATCGAATTAAAATATGATCAGAATAACCTGTCATTCGAGCTATCCGACCTTCCTTATTCCCTGGACGAAAAAAACAAATTCGTCTATCGTCTGGAAGGAATGGACAAAGAATGGAACTTCCTGAAATCCAATATCAACCGTATTACATACAGTAATCTGAGTTATGGAAATTATCAGCTTATCATCAGCAAGCTGGAAAGAGACGGGCAACCATCCGACCATCCTTACATTCTGAATATCCGGATTCTTCCACCGTGGTACTATACGATATGGGCAAAAGCCATCTATATCTTACTGCTGCTCAGTCTTATTGCATGGACAATCAACTTCTTCCGCGTTAAAAACCGCCTGAAAGCAGAACGCAGAGAAAAAGAAAAGATTTTGGAACAGTCCCGCCAGAAAATGGCATTCTTCACCAACTTATCCAATGAGCTGAAGACACCTCTCAGCCGGATCATAGCTCCTATCAGCCAGCTACTTCCGTCTACAGAAGAAGTACACGAAAAACAGACACTGGAAGAAGTGCAGCGCAACGCCATGAAAATCAACTCGCTGATTCATCAGGTACTCAACTTCAACCGGATTGAAGACAATAAAGATTCATTGCTTATCCTGTCACGCATCGAACTTGTATCATTCAGCCGCAGTTTGTTTTCAGTCTATGAGGAGGACAAACGGTTCACGTTCCATTTCGAAGCAAACAAAGCGAAGATTTACGCCGATATGGATGCCATCAAACTTGGAGTAATACTAGATAATCTATTATCAAATGCTGTCAAGTTCACCTCAGAGGGCGGAAATATCCGCTTATCCCTTTTCTATCGGCAGGAAACCGGTTTGCTGGAGATTTGCGTTTCCGATACGGGAGCAGGCATTCCGCAACAGGATATTCCTTATATCTTCCAACGTTTCTTCCAGTCACCCCATAGCGGCAGCAAAGAAGGCACAGGTATCGGACTTTATCTGGTAAAGACCTACACGGAATTACACGGCGGTTCTATCGATGGAGTCACCTCCGAAAAAGGAAAGGGAACTTCCATCGGGCTGAGCATTCCGGTCATTGCCGTAGAGGAAGACGAAATACCAGTCATAGCATCCAAAAAACAGTTGGAATCTCTCCCCATACTTAAACCGATCGAAGCAGAATCGCAGGATGAGAAATTTCTGTCGAACATTATCCGTCTGATTGAAGATCACCTCTCCGATGCAGACCTGAATGTCAACGCACTTTGCGAACTGTCGGGAATCAGTAACAAGCAGATTTACCGGAAAATCAAGCAACTCACCGGAATGTCTCCGGTAGAATATATCAAGTCCATCCGCATGAAGAAAGCTGCCATGTTATTGCAACAAAAGAAATTCACCGTTGCCGAAGTGATGTATATGGTAGGATTTTCCAATCATTCTTATTTCTCCAAATGCTTTCAGGCAGAGTTTGGAAAAACACCGCGCCAATACTTGAATGACGGGCTGTAGAGGCATTTTAGGGCTTTTCGTCCTATTTTTATCCTTATATGTCCAATCTGTGCTTTTATGAAAATGCCAGGCAGTCTATCTTTGCCGCTATCAACAAACCACTAAATTTGATAGCATGAAAAGACAGTTTATTCTTACTTGTATTTGTCCGTTATTTGCCTTCGTCAGCACACAAGGTAAAACGACTTCCACACCTTTCGCACATGCTTACCGTGCCCTCGGCTATTTGAGAGCAGATCGTAAGGCAGCTATAGATAAAGATGCTGTCTCTTATACACATCTGACGCTGCCGACGAAGCTAGAAGTGTAGA
>OWJG01001385.1_pt1 | contig 12116 bp, 10 predicted proteins | sample 1732781 | NCBI WGS metagenome assembly OWJG01 (sample SAMN05065753, study PRJEB22554) | human gut metagenome | biome: ENVO:2100002; feature: ENVO:00000062; material: ENVO:00002003 | host: Homo sapiens | place: USA | reverse complement strand
GAATTATAAAGATTAACATCGAGGAGGAAATGAAGTCATCGTACATTGACTACTCTATGTCGGTCATTGTCTCACGTGCCCTTCCGGATGTTAGAGATGGTTTTAAACCCGTTCACCGAAGAATTCTTTTCGGAATGATGGGATTGGGAAATACCTCCGACAAACCTTATAAAAAATCAGCCAGAGTTGTAGGTGAAGTATTAGGTAAATATCACCCTCATAGCGACTCGTCCGTTTACGGAGCTCTTGTACGTATGGCTCAGCCTTGGGCAATGCGTTACATGTTGGTAGACGGACAAGGTAACTACGGTTCAGTAGACGGTGACAGCGCTGCTGCCATGCGTTATACCGAGTGTCGTTTGCGAAAAATTGGTGAAGACATGATGACAGACCTTGAAAAAGAGACTGTTGACATGCAGAACAATTTCGATGACTCTCTGCAAGAGCCTACCGTCATGCCGGCCCGTATTCCAAATCTTTTGGTAAATGGTGCATCTGGTATTGCTGTAGGTATGGCTACCAATATGCCGACTCATAATCTATCTGAGGTTATTGACGCTTGTATTGCATACATCGAAAATAATGACATCGATATAGAAGAGTTGATGACGTATGTTAAAGCTCCCGACTTCCCGACCGGAGGCTATATATACGGTATGAACGGTGTTCGCGAAGCCTATCTCACGGGACGCGGACGTGTCATAATGCGTGCTAGAGCCGAAATTGAGACTGGTTCGACGCACGATAAAATCGTTGTGACAGAAATTCCTTATGGCGTCAACAAAGCTGAATTGATTAAGAATATAGCCGATTTGGCCAACGAAAAGAAAATTGAAGGTATTGCCAATGCTAATGACGAATCCGACCGTGAAGGTATGCGTATCGTTATTGATGTAAAACGTGATGCAAATGCCAGCGTTGTACTCAACAAGCTCTACAAGATGACAATGCTGCAGACATCTTTTGGTGTGAACAATGTTGCATTGGTACATGGCCGTCCACGTCTGTTGAATCTAAAAGATTTGATAAAATACTTCGTTGAGCACAGACACGACGTAGTCATCCGCCGTACTCAGTACGATTTGCGCAAGGCCAAAGAACGTGCACATATTCTGGAAGGATTAATCATTGCATCTGATAATATCGACGAAGTAATTAAGATTATCCGTGCTGCTAAAACACCGAATGATGCGATATCTGGTTTGATGGAGCGATTCCAACTCAGTGAAATTCAGTCACGTGCTATTGTTGAAATGCGTTTGCGCCAGCTCACAGGCCTGATGCAAGACCAACTGCACGCCGAATATGAGGAAATTCAGAAGCAGATTGCTTATTTGGAAGAGATCCTTGTCAATGACGAACTCTGCCGCAAAGTCATTAAAGATGAACTGATTGAAGTAAAAGAGAAGTATGGTGACGAACGTCGCTCAGAAATCGTCTACTCATCAGAAGAATTCAATCCGGAAGACTTCTATGCAGATGATGAAATGATTATCACCATCTCACACATGGGATACATCAAGCGTACACCGCTGAGCGAATTCCGTGCGCAAAACCGTGGTGGGGTAGGCTCCAAAGGTACCGAAACCCGCGATGCAGACTTTGTAGAGCATATTTATCCTGCAACCATGCATAATACCATGATGTTCTTTACACAGAAAGGTAAATGTTACTGGCTGAAGGTATACGAAATCCCTGAAGGTACTAAGAATTCGAAAGGTCGCGCCATCCAGAATTTGTTGAATATCGACTCTGACGATGCTGTAAACGCCTATTTGCGCGTGAAGAACCTGAACGACCAAGAGTTTATCAACAGCCATTATGTATTGTTCTGTACCAAAAATGGTGTCATTAAGAAAACATTGCTTGAGCAGTATTCACGCCCTCGCCAAAATGGTGTAAATGCTATCACTATCCGTGAAGACGACCGTGTAATCGAAGTGCGTATGACAAACGGCGACAATGAAATCATCATTGCCAACCGTAACGGACGTGCCATTCGTTTCCATGAAAGTGCTGTGCGTGTTATGGGACGTACTGCCACCGGTGTACGTGGCATGACATTGGATGAGGACGGTCAAGACGAAGTAGTAGGTATGATATGCATCAAAGATCCTGAGGCGGAAACAATTATGGTTGTATCGGAACAAGGATATGGCAAACGTTCGGATATTGAAGATTATCGCAAAACCAATCGTGGAGGTAAAGGTGTGAAAACAATGAATATCACCGATAAAACGGGTAAATTAGTAACGATCAAGTCTGTTACAGATGAAAATGACTTGATGATTATTAATAAATCCGGTATTACCATCCGTCTGAAAGTTGCCGATGTTCGTATCATGGGACGTGCTACACAAGGTGTACGCCTAATCAACCTTGAGAAACGTAATGACGAAATTGGCTCTGTATGCAAAGTCACTTCAGAAAATGAAGAGGAACTTATAGAGGAGGGGGAAGAAAATACCCTTGAAAGCCCTCAGAACGAGGTAAACAGTGAAAATGAAGAATAGACATAATATTAATTTAAATTTTCTACAATCATGAAAAGAGTATTATTTTCAATGGTTTTACTACTTGCCGCAAGTTTTACTTTCGCCCAAGAAAAGAACGTAAAAGAGGCTAAAAGTATTGCTAACGGAGTAAATCCTGACTTTGCCAAAGCAGAGGAACTGATAAATCAAGCTTTAACTAATCCCGAAACAAAGGACAATGCCGAAACGTGGGATGTAGCAGGTCTTATCCAAAGAAAAAGAAGTGAGAAAGAAATGGAAAATGCCTATCTGAGAAAACCTTATGACACTCTTCAGGTATATAATAGTGCATTAAACATGTGTAAATTCTACTTCAAATGTGACGAATTAGCACAAATTCCCAATGAAAAGGGCAAAATCAAGAATAAATATAGAAAATCTAATTCTGCTACAATTTTAGCAGAACGCGGCAATCTGATCAATGGCGGCATCCAATTCTTTAATTTGGCCTCACAAAAAGAAGGCGATGCAGCCAAGGAAGGCAATAAAAAAGCGTTGGATTTCTTTGCAACCTACATTGATATTGCTATCAACCCGATGTTTGAAAAGGAAAATCTGTTACAAACAGATACTGTATTACCTCAAATAGCATATTATGCAAGTTTAGCAGCTGCTAAGATGGAAGATTATCCTAGTATTTTGAAGTATGCTCCTTATGCGCAAGACGATAAAGAAGTTGGGAAATACGCTATGGAATTTATCTCTACTGCATTGAAAGCCGAAGGTGATACTGTTAAATGGATTGCTTCTTTGAAAGAAGGTATCCAGAAATATCCTGAACATTCATTCTTCTTCGGTCATTTGATTGATTATTATAGCAATAACAACAAATATGACGAGGCTATGCAGTTTGCTGATGATATGTTGGCTAAAGATCCTAACAATACATTCTATTTGTATGTAAAAGGCTACCTTTATCACAATATGAAGGACTATGATAAAGCTATTGAATTCTATAAGAAAACTATAGAAGTAGATCCTAATTATGCAGAAGCATACTCTAATTTAGGTTTAATTTACTGCTTACAAGCACAAGATTTCTCAGAAAAAGCAACTACAGATATTAATGATCCTAAGTATAAAGAAGACCAAGCTACTCTGAAGACTTTCTATGAAAAGGCAAAACCTTATTATGAAAAGGCAAGAGAACTGAAACCTGATCAAAAAGATTTATGGTTAAATGGTCTATATAGAGTGTATTATAATTTGCAGATGGGCCCTGAATTCGAAGAAATTGAAAAGTTGATGTAATACTTTCTTTCAGAATAATAAAAGCCTAATTAATAATTTAATTAGGCTTTTATTATTCTGAAAGAAAGTAAAGAATATTATTTCTTAAGTGAGAGAGAAGAAGAACTAAAATTAGATTAAATTATCCCGGCATTATATTAAACATAATCCTGATATTGTATCATGTTTGATTTTTAAATTTTTATATTTGCCTTTGTAATTCAAAAGCAGATATTATGAAACGTTTTTCCCCCGATTTCCGCTGCGCGTTGATTCGTGCTTATTTCCTTACTCGCGACAATTATACCGTCCGTCGCTCTTTTACTGATGCGTCTCTAAATGATGTTAAATACATCGCTTCTGTTTTCTGTTCAGTTAATAACTGGACTTTGATTGATATTTCTATTGTTCAACGATAAAATTTTATTTTAATTATGGAAAAGTATTATTTGTGTTCTATCCAATCAAAGGTTAATCCTAATCAGAACGAGACCGTTCTTGTATCAGTTGATGAAGTTTCTGAATTTCTTTCTTCTAATCTTTGTCCTGATTGTGTCATTATCCTCTCCCAATGTTCAACTTTTAAACCTATTACTGATGAAAAGTGAAACCAAATCTAAAATCTGGTCTGCAATTATTGCAGCTGCTGTTAGTCTTCTTACGTCTATTGCACAAATATTTTCGTAGGTCATGAATGCCAAGTTAATGAAGTTTATTGAGTGGCTTCTCCGGAATAATGTTAAGTTTGCTGTTACTTCCGCCTTTCGTACTGATTCCGAAAATGAAGCATGCGGAGGTTCTAAAAACTCTCAACATTTGACTGGAGATGCTATTGATTTGAAACCTCTTGATTTTTCATTAGATAATTTTATTCTGAAAATCAAAAATTCCGGTTTTGAATTTGACCAGCTTATAAAGTATCGCACTTTTGTTCATATTTCTTTTACTCGTCTCCGTAAGCCTCGCCTTATGGAATTAGATTTTACTGATAGAAAATGATTACCAAGGAATTGCAGAATAAGTTAGTTACTCGTTGTCAGAACCCTCGTACGGTTGTTAATAAGTATACCCATGAACCCGTTTTGGTTTCTTGTGGTCAATGTCCTTCTTGTGTTCTCCGTCGTTCGGGTATTCAAACTAACTTGCTCACTTCTTATTCTTCGCAATTCCGTTTTGTTTACTTTGTCACTCTTACTTATGCTGACTGTTTTTTACCTACATTGCAGGTTGAGATTGTTGAAAATTGTACAGACGATATTGCGGATGTGTCCTGTGTTCCCGATATTAATAACTTGGACGCTTGTGACTCTAATCGTTATTTGTTTGGTTTTCGCAGCGTTCCTCGTACCTCTTCTCTCCGTTTGAAAAATTCTACGGTTGAACGTACTTTTAAAGATCCAGAGGTTCGTTTCTCCTACCCTATGTATCCAAAGGATTTGTTAGCTATTCTTAACAAAATTAAGTATCCTATTCCAAATAGAATACCTTATGTTTGTAATCGCGACCTTGATTTATTTTTAAAACGTTTACGCAGTTATTATCCAGATGAAAAATTACGTTACTACGCTGTATCGGAATACGGGCCAACAAGTTTCCGCCCGCATTGGCATTTGTTACTGTTTTCCAATTCCGAGCGATTCTCGAAAACTGTTCTTGAAAATGTATCTAAGGCATGGTCTTACGGACGTTGTGATGCGTCACTCTCGCGAGGATTCGCAGCTCCTTATGTTGCGTCGTATGTTAATAGTTTTGTCGCTTTACCCGACTTTTATACTCAGATGCCAAAAGTGGTGCGACCTAAATCCTTCCATTCCATTGGATTTACAGAGTCAAATCTCTTTCCTCGAACGGTACAAATTACCGAAATTGACGAAGTTGCCGATAAGTGCCTTAATGGAGTCCGCGTTGAGCGCGATGGATTTTTTCGCACGATTAAGCCTTCATGGGCGTATCTCCTTCGATTATTCCCCCGATTTTCGGACGCTATTCGTCAATCTCCATCGAACGTTTACCAGTTATTATTTGCTGCGTTCACAGCGCCCGAACGAGTCGTTCGTAGCGGATGCGGTGGTTTAGATTGTGACCCTTGGAATAAATCTTCCAAACAAAGTATATTATCTTTTTGTAAACAGTATTTAAATTATGTAGACAATTATGGAAAACGAAATGACGAAAGAAATGTTTTTTCACCTAAAGAAAATTTACCGTGTGGTGATATTCTCATTTTGTCTGAATGTCGCTTGTATGATGGTGTTGATTTGGAAAGTGTTCATCGCACAGCCCGATTATACCGCTTTTTTCTCGGAATTGCGAAAAGTTTACGAATATACGTATCAGATGGCACACCCCTCTCCGGACTTGGAGGATATGCCAGCAGCCGAGAGAGAGCTTTACGAGTCCTCTCGGAAAAGATAGTAGACTTTTGGTGTCGTTACGATTATGCCCGTCTTGTTGATTTTTATCAGACTTTGGAAGATTCTAATGATAAAGATTTACTTGATATGGAGCTTCGTAACTATTCTTTCCGTTATAATAAAACTGTTCTTGATGAGGAAACACCTTATAAGCAATTGCCTCTTGTTCGTCGTTTGGCTGCTGCTTCACTGATGAAGTGTAGAGATAAGGTCAAACACAAGAAGCTTAATGATTTGTCTGGTATTTTTTCTTATCAGGATTGATAATACTTAAACCTTAACTATTTTTTTTTATGGCTTCTTACACTGGAATGTCCAATCTCCAGAACCATCCTCACCGTTCTGGCTTTGATATTGGACGTAAAAATGCGTTTACCGCAAAAGTTGGTGAGCTTCTCCCTGTCTACTGGGATATTTCTATGCCTGGTGATAAGTATAAGTTTAATGTTGAGTATTTTACTCGTACTCAGCCAGTTGAAACTTCTGCTTATACTCGCTTGCGTGAATACTTTGATTTCTATGCTGTGCCGTTGCGTCTTCTTTGGAAGTCTGCTCCGTCTGTTTTGACACAGATGCAGGATATCAATCAGATTCAAGCGCTTTCTTTGACACAGAATTTGTCTCTTGGTACCTATTTTCCCTCTTTGCCTTTATCTATACTTTCTTCTTCGCTTTATTTTTTGAACGGAAATTCTTTTTCCCCTTCTGATTCTGCATCTTTGAAGAATTCATTTGGTTTTAGTCGTGCTGATACCGCTTATAAATTGTTGAGTTACCTTGGATATGGGAATTTTATCCAAAATGCTCCTTCTTCTAATAATCGTTGGTGGTCTACTTCTTTAAAAGTTTCTGATGGTTCTGATTATACTCAAAGGTATATTCAAAATTCAGTTGTTAATATTTTCCCTCTTCTTGCGTATCAGAAAATATATCAAGATTTTTTCCGTTGGTCTCAGTGGGAAAATGCTAACCCTTCTTCTTATAATGTTGATTACTTTTCTGGCGTTTCCTCTAATCTTGTTTCTTCATTGCCTAATAAGGATTCTGATTATTGGAAATCTCCTACAATGTTCGACCTCAGATATTGTAACTGGAATAAGGATATGTTAATGGGTGTTCTTCCTAATTCTCAGTTTGGCGATGTTGCTGTAATTAATATTTCAAATACTGAGGGTTCTATTCCTTCTTCTGTATTTTTAAAGAGTCCAAGTAGTAACGCTTCTTCTGAAGTTATTACTACTGGTTCTTATAATGCTCCTCTTACTCCGATATCTCTCGCAGCTAAGGACGCTTCTTCTTCTAATATTATTCCTTCTGGTTCTTCTCTTCAAGTTGACCTTTCTAATTTGCAGAGTCAATTTACTGTCCTTGCTCTTCGTCAAGCAGAAGCGCTTCAACGTTGGAAAGAAATCAGCCAGTCTGGTGATTCTGATTATCGCGAACAGATTCGTAAACATTTTGGCGTTAATCTCCCCCAAGCTCTTTCCAATATGTGTACCTATATTGGTGGTATTTCTCGTAATCTTGACATTAGTGAGGTTGTAAATAATAATCTTGCTGGTGCTGGCGATACCGCTGTAATTGCTGGTAAGGGTGTTGGTGCTGGTAATGGTTCATTTACTTATACAACTAATGAACATTGTGTTGTTATGTGTATTTATCATGCCGTTCCTTTGCTTGATTATACGATTACTGGACAAGATGGCCAATTACTTGTAACTGATGCTGAGTCTCTTCCTATTCCAGAGTTTGACAACATTGGTATGGAGGTTCTTCCTATGACACAGATATTCAATTCTCCTAATGCTTCTATTGTTAACCTGTTCAACGCTGGTTATAATCCTCGTTATTTCAACTGGAAAACCAAGCTCGACGTTATCAATGGTGCGTTTACTACTACTCAAAAATCTTGGGTTTCTCCTGTTACTGAGTCTCTTCTTTCTGGTTGGTTCGGTCACGGATATGAGGAAGGTGATGTTAATGAAAATACTCGTGTTGTTTTGAATTATAAGTTTTTCAAGGTTAATCCTTCTGTACTTGACCCTATTTTTGGCGTTAAAGCCGATTCTACTTGGGATACAGACCAGTTGTTAGTTAACTCTTATATTGGTTGTTATGTTGCTCGTAACTTGTCTCGTGATGGTGTACCTTATTAATATTGTTTGTTATGGCTGGATTTTATAACTTAAAAACTATTGAAAATCAAGAAACGTTAGTTCCTAATGTTTCTCCCGATGCTTTTTCTGTTGCTCCCGATTTCGATTCTACGGAAGAACTTCGTGTTGAAATTGACGAAACGGATGAAACTCGTCCTGTTCGTTATACGTCTGATGTCCGTTTAATTCTTCATACTAAGGACTTGGCTTCTCGTGCAGGTTTGGCTATTGCTTCCAAGTTTGGCCAGAGTCGTAATTCTGCTTCTCAGATTCAACAGATTATGGATACAATGTCTGATGATGACCTTTTGTCAACGGTTCGTTCTAGACATGTCCAGTCTCCGTCTGAGATTATTGCTTGGTCGAAAGAGCTTGCTGCTCATGCTGAAGTTCTTGAACATGAGGCTCAATCTTTAATTGAAGCCGAGAACGCTAAACAAGAAGCGGAAAAGGCTGCTGCTGCCGATTCTTCCGCTGCTTCTGAATAATGGGTCTTTTAGGTTCTTTGGTTGGTGGATTGTTCGGTGCTGGTTCTTCTGCTATGCAGAACGCTCAGAATGCTCAGTCTGTTCGTGAAACCAACCAAATGAATTATAAGATAAATCAGATGAATAACCAGTTTAACGAACGTATGGCTATACAGCAGCGTAACTGGCAGGAAGATATGTGGAATAAGGAAAATGCTTATAACACTGCTTCTGCCCAACGCCAACGTCTCGAAGAAGCTGGCTTAAATCCTTATCTGATGATGAATGGTGGTTCTGCTGGTACCGCTGGTTCTGTTGGTACCGGTGCTACTGCTTCTTCTTCTGGCAATGCTCAGATGCAGCCTTTTCAGGCTGATTATTCTGGTATTTCCCAAGCTGTAGGCTCTGTTTTCCAATCCCAGGTTCAGCAAGCTCAGGTTTCGCAGTTACAAGGACAAAAGAACCTTGCGGATGCTCAGGCGATGCAGGCTCTTTCCAATGTTGACTGGTCTAAAATGACGAAAGAAACCCGTGAGTATCTGAAAGCTACTGGCTTGGCTCGTGCCCAGCTTGGTTATTCTAAAGAGATGCAAGAACTTGATAATATGGCTTTTGCAGGTCGTTTACTTCAAGCCCAAGGCACAACGCAGTTGCTTGATGCAGAGGCAAAGACAGTCTTGAATAAGTATCTTGATCAGCAGCAGCAAGCCGACTTAAGTACGAAAGCTGCTGAGTATTATAATCAGATGTCTCACGGTCATTTGAATTATAATCAGGCAAAGAAGGTTCTTGCTGAGGAAATTCTTACTTATACTCGTGCTAAGGGTCAGAAAATCGGTAATAAGATTGCTGAAGCTACTGCTGATTCTTTTATTCGTGCTTCCAATGCTGCTAATCATTCAAAGGCTGAATATCATGATGAAGAACTTAGACTTGGTATTCCTAAGGATGATGCTCGTTCTCGTAATATTGAGAATTGGTATCGTTCTCGTAATGAGAAAAAACGTTATAAGTTTTTTGATAGTGATAAATATGTTGGTTATGGCACGACTATTGGTAATACTATAGGCAATTTTATACCCTGGTAGATAATTGTTTGCTTTTCGTTGTTGTTTTACCCGACTCGTAGTGATACGCGTCGGGCTTTGTTGCTTGGAGTAACTTCTGGCAACCGCGCGAAGCGTGGTTATACACCTTTCACATTTCGGGAAGTATGACTGAAATGTGATGCGAAGCATAGGGTTCATTTTTCCTTCCTTAACGAACGGAATAGCAGCTCTCCTTCCCTCTCCTCTTAAAAGCAACTGCTCCCCTAAACACCCTGTCGCTTGCGACCCCATTTGGCCGATTTACTTAAAACGATCCAAGTCCGAAGGAAGAAGGATCGTCTAAGTGATGAACGCAGTGAAGAACGCGCGAGCACCGCGAGCAAAATAATCAGAATACCTTAAAGTCTCTGGATATTTGGCGAAGCCTACATGAGTTTGCCCGAAGGGAAAGCGATTTACCTCATCGCTTTCGTACCTTTCTTGTCTTATATACGCAAACTCACAGACCACTTTATTTTATGGTTGTAATTGTATTTATTTGTTAATTACAATCGTAAAGTGTTATTTATATTAAACATTCTCCTGATATTGATCAAACCATATATATCCAATTCAACACCTACGTATTCGGTCTTCCGTAAATTACCAACAATGGTGTATCAGAATGGAAAATCATCTTTCTGGCAATACCAGGATTAAATAAGCGCGAAAATATATTTCTTTTATAAGAAGTTAATGTCATAATATCAATATGATTACTCTTGATATAACTGTCTAAACTACTAAGCAGATTATCATTCTTTACCACATCATAGTGTATTTCCAATTGTGGATATTGTTTTTGAAAATATTCCTTAATACCAGCCAGTTTTATTTCATTCCATGTATTCTGAACATCAGAAAGATGTATCAGAGACACTGAAAACTTAAATGATTTCAGATTATTTATTAGCGAATCAAAAGCTATTAAATCACGTTGATCAAAATTAGTAATAAATGCAATACGCTTAGCCTCAGAAAATTGCTTGAATGGAGTATTTTCAGGAATGGCCAATACCGGTACACGGCTACGTTCAATCACTTCAGCTGTTACACTGCCAATCAAATCAATATCCTTCTGATTTCTACCACGAGTTCCCATTATGATAATGCGTGGCCGATATTCCTTGGTATAGCGGAGTACCTCTTCTTCAGGAATACCTTCACGCAAAACACAAGTATATTTAATATCTGGAAACTCGCCGGAAGCTACCTTCTCTTTTACTTTATCAGATAATTCATTCAAATCAGCATGAACTTTTTGTAAGATACTCCTTACATTCTCCTCATCACTTAGCTGATAGTTAAATACATCTCCGTATGGCAAAGAAGTTGCATATATAGGAGTAAAATAAACATGTAGCAAAACAACTTCTGCACCTATATTCTGAGCGAAATTGAAACCGAACTCGCAAGCCTTCAAAGAATAATTGGAAAAATCCACTGGAATTAGCACTTTATTACTAATCTTCTCCAGTTTAGGTGACTTCCCCCCCACTACCTCTTCAGATAACCATGCAGAACTTTCAGTAATTTTCAGAGCATGGGGTAAGTCACTCTCCTTAATACGCACACGTACACCAGAAGAAACAACTGGTTGTATCTGGTTTACATTGTGGATATAAGTCTCAATACCTTCATTTTCAAGAACATTCTTCAATATTTGAGCTTTCGCGTACGTTAAGATTGCCAAAGTAACTAATTTATCTTCCATATATCATTGATTTTGAGATTAAAACAAATAAGAAATCCCAATTGTTGTCAGCAATTGGGATTCTTCTAACTTTCTCTTCTTAAGCTCGAACAGCTTCTTCAGTCTTACCTGCCATTTCATCTAAAATTTTTAAAGCTCGCTCTAAAACAGTAGTATCATCAATCATAACCAATCCACCATCTGGTCCAGGTTCCAAGTGAATCCCAACACTTTTCCCCTCCTTAAAATTGTGTCCACCGAAAAAATTTCTTACAGTGTCAACATTCAGTCCAAGTTCATCGGCTATTCTATGCATACTACCACTAGGCAATGAGTCTTTAATCTTACGTAATTCATTAAATGTTATTGTTCTCATATTCATAAATTTAATGGTTAATACTCTGTATTTTTTATTATCACGCTATAAACTTAAGGAAAAAAAAGGATAAAACAAACTATTTCTTTATCTTTTTTCAAAAAGAATATTGCCTCTCCAAAAAACTGTCTCTTATACACATCTGACGCTGCCGACGA
>OWJG01001372.1_pt1 | contig 12215 bp, 10 predicted proteins | sample 1732781 | NCBI WGS metagenome assembly OWJG01 (sample SAMN05065753, study PRJEB22554) | human gut metagenome | biome: ENVO:2100002; feature: ENVO:00000062; material: ENVO:00002003 | host: Homo sapiens | place: USA | reverse complement strand
ATATTTTCATTTTGTTTAAAGGTGTTTAAAGGGGATAGGCCATCGGAATGAGTGACTCATTTCGGTGGCTTGTTTTTTATTTCCTTTTTATATGTTGTCGATGTTCGAATATATAAATGGGCAGGAATATTAACAAGAAGCAGAGAACACTGATGAGGAGCAGATAACGGTTGTAGAGATACTCTCCCTCCTGGGGAGGAGCACTTAACAGGCATCTTAAGCAATCGCAGTCCATATCCTGACTGTCGTGCTGGCAAAGCAAAAAGCAGAAAGTAATGAGAACGATACCTAATAACAGGCAGATGATTAGTAGATTTCTGCGATAATGTGTGTGTCTTTTGTCGGGTTTTGATAAAGAAGAAACCATGTTTTGTTCTGATAGTTATCAATGTAAAATGAAAGAAATAAAGGGCAGACAATGCCTGAATAGGATTGTCCTGCCCGATACTATTGATTATTGGTAGGAAATATACTTTTAATGGTTATTCCGGAACATAAATAATCTCACCGTTATCCAGTTCGTAGGCTATCCCTACTTTTCTTCCTCTTTTCCCTGAATCCTCCTCTTTCTGACCGGAAGGCTTGTAAGTGTTGATTTTCTTTCCTTCCTTGGAGATGATTTCCATATTTTCTTTACCAGGATTCTTCACGATGGTGAAATCTTCCTGTCCGAAAACTTCCGTCATATTCATGTGCATCACCATTGCTACCATCAATGCCACGGCAAATACCATCGCTACGTCGAACAAGTTTACTACTACACTTAGCGGGTCGGTATCCTCTTCTTTGAGGAATTTGCTGACTCTTCTATTTCTTTTCATTATTGGACTCTCCGGTTGTTTCGTTTAATACTCTTGATACATAATCGAGGTTGTTGACATCTTTGGCATACCAACGTTGTTTGAACTGCATGGATATCAGTCCCACAGCACTAATAACCAAACCTACAACAGTCGTTGCAAATACTACCTGCATATTATATGCCATTCCGGAGATATCTCCTGTAGAAAGTCCCACAAGTGCCGGACTCATGGAAATCAATGTTCCTATCAATCCGAGAACCGGACCTATCTTAGCCAGCATTTTAGAAAGAGACACATCTTTCTCTGCTTCATTCTCGAATTTTGTTATCAGGAAGTCAGAGTAATCTGCACTGGCCGGATGGTAGAGCAGATCGCGGAGATAACCCATATATAGTGAATTGTCTTTGTCGGGTAAAGTTGCTTTCAGATCGTCTATCCGTGCATCTTTAATGAGTTGGTCCAGTGCTTTGTCATTTTTACGTTTGGTCATGTACATGTTGTAGGTGCCTCCGATCAAAATAAGTGAACGAACGAACAGGCACAGCAAAATAATGATATCGGGTATAAGTAAACTGTTCGCTACCCAGAATAAAAGTTTAGAGATGAGTTCCATATAATATTTTATTGATTGATTTTACTTCTTTTTTTTAATTCTTTACGTTGTAATAAAGGCCATTTCAGCTTGTTCCAGGCAAATCCAATGAGAAACAGGACAACGAACAGACCGATGGACAAGATAATCGCTTTCCAGTTGAGTGCCTCCTCGGTGGCAGCATAGGTCGTTTTCCCATTGACAGTGGTCAGTAGTCCGAGGATACAGATGAATAAGCTGACAAGGAAATGAACTTCCAACCGGAGATCGTCTTCGGGTACAAGATACTTCATCAGCCGGCTTAATAATGGGATGGCGATAACCACTATCCCTGCAAGTGACCAGGCTGTCACTGAAAAGTCTACGCCAGGTAACCGGAAGATAGCTTCTGTGAGATAGTAGAATAATACGGGGAAGAGCAACAAGCTGGGATACCAGCGAAGTAATTCCGCCCACCATAAATTCTTCTTACCATAAAGTCCGCGCAGGAAAGCCACGCAATAGCCGAAGCAGAGTGCTGACTCAAGCGTTATGATAATAGCCATGTTTTGCAATGCTTCCGTGTTCTGCAGATAATCAGCAATCTGTGTCTTTGACTGGAGAATAGCATACTGCCAGGTGCCGGCTACAAAAAGACCGGCTATCAGGCTGTATATTACGGTTTGCCAAAGTTTCCAGAAACTGAGTTTGAAACTGCAGTTAATCACGATAAACAGCATTAATATGTGAATGATTAACTCCATATTACATTACTTTTTCCGTTTCTTTTTAAGTATTAGCAACATGACAACAAATGCTACCAGAACAATACCTGTGATAAGGCCTCCATTCAAAGAATTTTGCTCTTCCTGTGCCCCTTGTACGGCATCGCTCGATTGTTTCTTCAATACCATGCCTCCTTTGGTCGCTTCTCCGTCCAGGGTGGCTTGTTTCATTTGTTTCAGTTCCTTGTTGTAGTTGGCTGCGGTTTGCGCATCTACTTGAGAGGCGATGAACTGCTGTAATTTGGCATTGTCTCCGGTAAATCCGCTGCTCGAAGGACCGAATTGTCTGACAAGGTCTGTATGTAGTTTGGCAATATTGGAGAGTTGTTCCAGAGAAGCTTTCCAATATCCTTTGCGGGCAGTTTCCATCATAACGGCAGTCACTTCCTGTAAAGCTGCGGGATTCTGTTTTTCAAAGAAGTCTTTTACATTCAGTTTGTATTCGTCTTTGACATATACATCATATATATTATCCCAAAGTTCCTTGTCGATAGCGGCAGGTTTCATCACGTTCCAGCCATACGTATTGGTTACAGTCTGGGCAACTTCGCTTGCTGCAGAAGCACCGCCTTTCATTTTCTCTTTGATATAGGTAGGATTCAGAATCGTTGTACGGCTTTCTACACCGACTGCTTCTTTAAGTTCCTGCATTTTCATGTTGTTGCGGTTCCGGTAGTCGCTAAGATAAGCGTCCGGGTCTTTACCGGTAATATTGCGTACGGCAAGATTCATACCTCCCATGAATTCATATACGTGGTCGAGGCTCAATGCTCCCCAAGTGTTACTTTGGCGGGGCTGAACGACAACATCAGTACTGTTCAATGCTGCTTCAAAGGCAAATTTCTGAAAGACTTCCCAGTGTTTTTCGTCACCGTAGAAGGCTCCCATATTGTTGAGGTAAGTATCTGCAATTTCCGATTCACTTTCCCAGCGGTCGCCGGATTCCACCATTCCTTGAATTCCTGTACCATACATGCCATTAGCACCTCCGAATACTCGGAAAGAAGCCATTTCGCGGGCATCTTTCGGACTGACACCTTTTTCGGTCAACACTCTTTCAGCTTCTACCACACTGGCGGCTACCTGATTTTCAAACTTGTCGTCTTTCGCTGTCGCAGCCATTTCTACTGCACGGTTAATCAGGAAGAGGCGGGAAGCGGCGATATCACGGAGTTGTCCGGAAGTCTGAACTACTACGTCGATACGTGGACGTCCCAGTTCGGCTGAAGGAATCAGTTTTAGATCACTGACACGACCGAATGCGTCACGAACAGGTTCTACTCCCAGCATATACAGTACTTGAGCAATAGTAGCCCCACCGGTTTCTATAAATTCGGAAGACCAGAGAGTATAACTCACTTTACGTGGGATTGAATCATTGTGACGTTGCTTGTAAGTATCAATCGTTTGTTTGGCTAAAGCGATACCTTTTTCCCAAGCGGATTCTGTAGGAGTTGCTTCGGCATTGATAGCATACATATTACGTCCGGTTGGTAAAGCATTCGGATTAGCAATCGGATCACCTCCGGGAGTAGGAGCGGTGTATCCACCTTTCAATGCATTCATCAGACTGCTTAACTCTTCTTCGGGACTTTTCAGAAGTGCGTTCTTGTAGTTGCCTACATTCTTGATTGTACGCTCTACTTCAGCGATGGCAAGTGCCAGTTCGATTTCTTCTTTACTGTATTCTTTCGGAGCTTTTCCCATAGCGGCCATCATGGCAGCCATACCTTGAGGCTTTTCTTGCTTTCCACTGTTTCCCTGTTTGTCAGAAGATCCGGCAGCTTTTTCTTTATTAGCTTTCATTCCGGCTTCCATTTTCTTCAATGCTTCCGGACTTGCTCCCATAGACTTAGCCATTTCCATTGCTTTTTCAGGATCCATGTTGGCGCCCATTTTCTTCATGGCCTCTTTCATGCTTTCGGGCATTTGACCATGAGGAGAACCCTCTTTGGAGACAGATGCCGGATGTCCTTTACCTGCTTTCTTTTCGTCGGATTGTTCACTCTTTGCCGATGCAGCCATCATCATTGCCATCATACCTTTCGGAGCATTGCGGTCTGCCTCTATTTGACGAGCCTTGGCTAGTTCCTGTGCGGTGATACCGGCTGTACGACAAATCAGTTCATCTGTGGCCAGTGCAGGATTAGCGAGCAACTTTTCTACCAGATGGCGAGCAGGAGTCAAGTACTGTTGTGTAAAGAGGCTGCGGTGCTTGCTAACGGCATCTGTCGCTTTACCACGTTGCTTGTCAAGAGCCAGCAGACTGTATGCGATAGGTTCTGTAGCCATTGCATAGACGGAAGAAGTGATCCGTTCCGCTTCATAAGGAACTCCCATTGTGTAGAGTTGTCCGGTGATTTTCTCGGTAGCCAGTTCTTCTGCGAAGTTTTCTACACGGGCGATTTCATCTTCCGTATATGGTTTGTTGGCAATGCTGTCCAAACCTAAATCACGGTGAATTCCCATTTTCACAGTCAGCGTTTTGACAGCTAATGATTCCTGATCTTTATTCTCTTTGTGAGAGTTATTGTAAATCTTGATTTTTTCCATCAGCTCCCGATAAATACCACGCACACTGCTTTCAAGGAAAAGAGGAGTGAGGTACGACTGTATGGTGGCATACGAACGGCGTTTAGCCATCATTCCTTCACCAACATTACCAATAGAGTAGATATAGAAGTGCGGAACTGCTCCAACCAGGCGATCCGGCCAGTCGTTGCTGCACAATGCCACTTGTTTTCTGGGAGTAAATTCAAGACTTCCATGTGTACCGAAATGGATCAGTGCGTCAGCCTTGAAACCATGTTGCATCCATAGATAGGAAGCAATATAGGTATGAGGAGGTGCCATATTAGTGCCATGAATCACTTGGAAGGAGTTGTCACCACTTCCGGCTGCATTTTGTGGCATTAAGACTACATTCCCGAATTGCAGACGGGCAATACCCAATTTACCGTCGTTAGTCGCCATATAGTTGCCGGGGAATTCGCCGAAAGCATCCACCACTTCCTGATATTTTTCAGGGCGGAGTGACTCTTTCACCCAACTTTCATATTGATCTTTGGTGATAAGTTCGGGATGTCCTTTTTGCATAAAGTCATTAAAGGCTCCCTCTGCGTAAGAGTTGAACACAGCGCCTTGAGCCTGTATCATTTTACCCAGTTCTTCAGCATTTGCAGGCAGACCGGATATGTTGTATCCTTCCTGTTTCATGCGGACCAGAAGATTGTATAGGGAAGGAACCACCTCCATACCGGCAGCGGTCAATGCATTTTGCCCCGGACCTTTATAATAGTAGATAGCTACCTTCTTCTCGCTGTTCGGCTTAGTATTCAGATTCAAATAATTATTGATTGTGGATACGAAAGTCTTCAAGCGTTCAGGTACTGCATACGAATGGCGCAATCCTTCTTCATCCTCATATTGTGCAAAGAGAGCGAAAGGACGGATGGCACCGTCAATTTCTGGAGTCACGATACTTTGTGACATAAATCCTCCTGCCATTCCCATCGGATCTTTCTCCCATTCGTCTACCAGGCTGTTGATGGTGAGCGGAGCAAACAAGAGGATATTCTTAGCTTTCAGATAATCCACCATTTTGTCTCCCATGCGTCCGTGTGCCATGTTGATGATTGCGTTTGGCTGCACTTCGTCAATAAATGACATGAATTTCGTCATTGACTGAACCGGATAAACATTGTAACCTTCTTTTTCAAGAGCCTCAATAAGTCCGGTGGCATCAGCCATTTGTCCGGTTATCATGATTTTACGTGCTCCTTCTTTATAAAGACGGTTGTCCTTCATGAATTTCTCATAATCTGCCACGGTGAGGAACTCCAGTTCATCATCCGGGTTGGTGAGTCCGGCGTGATAGAGCATGTCGCTGGGTCTTTCTGCCGGGTCTTCCACTTCCGGTATGGAAGAGATTTTACCGTCAATAGCTTTACGGATATAATTCAGCATATTCCGGTAGTTGGTCTTTCCTCCATTAGTCAGATAACCTCGTATCAGATTCTGTTGTACGCTGTCCAGATTACAAATGTTGTTGGCCGGGTTGGTAGCCATGGAAGTATATACAGGAATACCTTTGTCGGCAGCCTGTTGTATCTGTTGACGTTGTTCCTCGACGATACGCAGACCCATTCCGTTGATGAATACCATGTCGTAACCGGTCAGACGGTCGAGGTTGTCGAGCGATACTTCACTGAGTTTGATGGATGAATTGTCGTTGGCTTTCGATATACTTCCCTGCTGTATGGTCTGGAAGTTGATGAAAGCAATCTTTGTAGGACTGAACCAGGTATTCCATACGGACATCCCTATCAGAGCTGCAGCAACGATGCATACACCTAAGATGATTTTACTTTTCTTTTTCATTTCTCTTATTTTTAGCTTTGTATGTAGTTTTATCTTTTCTATTTTCTGAAGAACCTGTCTACGTCTAATGCAAGTCCGATGGAGAAGTTGGTTCCCCGGGTATAAGGAGAGTTTGCGTCATAATAGCTCGGAACATAATTAAATATGTTGTTGACGGCCATATTCAGGCTGACTCCTTTCCAGATCCCTTGTGTCAACGTCAGGTTCCACATCGTATATCCCGGATAAGTCACTCCGGTAGTCCCTTCATCCGGATTATTGCCCACATATTTATTGGTTTCTACTTTGGATAACGCACGTCCGTTCAGGGAAAGATTGAATTGATAATTATCCCATGATTTGCCGTATTCGATACGTGCGGTCGCTGAATGTGGGCGGGTACTGGAGAATTTCATTTGTCCGTCGCGCATAAACTCGTGGAGGTATCCGTAAGAAACACGTATTCCCAGACCACAAGGATATTTGGCGGAGGCGTTGATATCCACACCGGCGATGTCTACTTTCTCTGTATTGATATATAGCTGTGCCCACCTTCCGTCAGTGTCGCGGAATGAAGTCAGGTCGATCCGGTCATTGACAAGGTTGTAATATCCTGAAACGGTAAAATTGTAACGGTTCTTGGTATATTCCGCCGAGAGCGAGAAGTTGTGGCTCGTCTCCGATTTCAGGTCGGGATTACCATAAATCATCATGGCATTTGCCATGTCGAAGTTCATATACATTTCTTTGAGGGTAGGAGAGCGGAATCCCTGTGAGTATGAGCCACGGAGGGAGCAGTTGGCTATTTTGTACATCAGTCCGATGTGCGGAGATATATGACGTACGTTAGATTGTGAGAAATAGTCGAAACGTACCCCGCTGATTACGTTGAAATGTTCGGTCGGGTTCCAGTCGAACTGTCCGAATGCATCTGCCGAGTGCATGGTATAACTTCCATTGTTGGTAAATTGATAAGACAATAGATAGTCACGCATATAATCTCCTCCTACGGTCAGAATGTTTTTATCGTTGAAGGTGTAATTGTAGAGTGCGCGTACGCTATGTTGCACATTGCTGTAATCGCGGACATCGTATTTGTATGAGGTCAGATAATCACTTTTATCATATTGGTCGAATGTATAGGCAACTTCCAGATTACTCATGATGTTGAAATCATAGTTGGCTTTCAGACCTCCGCTGAAATCACGATAACGGTCTTTGCTGTCTCCGGTCTTATCCCGTTCGCGGAAATAATAACCTCCGCGTGCAGTCAGTTTCAACTGTTCAATCGGTCTGTAAACAAGACGTTCCTTCACATTCCATGTGCGGTTTCCGAAGATGGTTGTCACATCTCCTTCCGGTACGTCGTAAGAATCGGACATTGTATGTTGCACATTCGTCTGGCTGTTGAATTTACCGGCTTTGAAACAGAAAGTTCCGCCATATCGTTGGTCGTTATGTTCACCGAAGCGGCTGTTTACATTTAAATTCCATGGGTCCTCGGAATCACGGGTGATGATGTTGATTACGCCACCTACTGCACTGGAACCATAGAGAGTAGAGGCAGCCCCTTTTACAATTTCTACCCGTTCCACGTTATCGAGGTTCAATCGGTTGTAGTCGACGTTGTTTAAAGTTTCCCCTGCCAGACGTTCGCCATCTACCAGGAAGAGTACAGAGTTTCCTCCGAATCCCTGCATATTGATAGAAACCTGCTGATCCATTGAATAGGAAAATTCAATGCCCGGCAGTTCCGATTGTAATAATTGTCCTACGTTGGTTGCATCTACCTTCTTAATATCGTCTGCTGTGATTACACGAGTGATGATAGGAGCATCTTTCAGTAATTTGGGAGTACGTGTACCTGTGACAACCACTGTTCCCAGGTCAAACTGATCTTCCGATAAGCGGAAACTTAGTCTTTTCTCTTTCCCTACAGTCAGTCTTTTTTCTTGTGGCTGATAGCCTACATACGAGGCGGTGATGAGGTATGTACCGGTTCCGGGGAGTTGTAATGTATATGTGCCGTCGACGGATGTGACGGCTCCGGTTCCTTTACCTTTGATGGAAATCGTTGCACCGGGGAGAGGTTCCCCTTCTGTATCAGTTACACGTCCGCTGATGTGATAAGTTGAGTGTTGTGCTAATGTGGTGCAAGTTGCTATAAATGAAAAAAGCAATAATGAGATTATAAATGTAGGTTTCATTCTTGTTGATTAGTTTCATTGTTGTTGTCCTCGAACTCAAGCGGATATTGGAAATCGAAGTCAATATATCCTTTTATACCTCTGGCATTCATGTAGTTGGTAAAACGGATCGCGGCGTATGTATTGTCTTTCAAACGTATCAAAAAGACTTGGTTTGACATGGTGTATACCGGAGGCATTGTTGCGGTATTAACGTCCAGCCAGCTGGAAAGAACAGCATTACGGTAAGACTCTGTGTAGATAATGTTTCCGTCCATCATGCCCGACATGTCAATAGCTATTTTATCGGTTGTCCATTCATCTTTTACAAAATCTTCCGCTTTAGGCAGTTTACCTGTTGCTTTAAACTCGTCGATACTTGTGTAAGTTGTTTTGTAGGCAGCACCCTCATTGGTTTTTATATCATAACGATGAATAGCGAAATCCCACTTATCAGGAATTTGACTCTCATATTCCTCTCCGATTTTAACGGTGGTAACTGTACGTTCCGAAAGGTTAATGTAGGCCCATTCTGTATATTCAACAGTCTTGACTTGTGAAAAGCTGTTCTCCTTGATTTCCATCTCCGTTTCGATGGGGGCATCATAAATATTTTCAAATATTCCATTACAAGCAGAGAGCGACATTGCCGCTCCCAGTACTATAGTATATTTGAAAATAGCGTTCCTGCTTCTTTTCATTGCTTATTTAATCGTTTATTGTGCGCTGTTAGTATTGCTTCCAGTAAAATCTGCTGTAATGTCCCATGGCATACTTCCTGGTTTAAAAACTACAGTAATAGTAGTTGTTCCGTCTGACTTAACTGTACCGCTTAAACTCGTACCGGTGATTGCCAGAATTTCTCCTGTAGTCTTTTGGGTGTCTGCTTCAAAGCTACCGATATTGAGTGAGTAACTACCGTCGTTTGCTTTAGTAACATTTACTCCCTTTACAGTGAACTTTTCAAAATAATTCATAGAACCGCTTGTGTTATTGAAGCCGCTAATGGTAACATCTACTGTACTGCCTGTTGGGTTTTCGATGATAACTTTGCAATCCTCAGTAGATTCAGTGGTATTTCCTCCTGGAGTAGTGACTGAAAGAGATAAATTAGTTTGGTATTTATAAGTATCTTTTATATAATAACCAACAGGAGTTTCTCCTTGTATGAAATCAATCTCCATTTTTCCCATAGGTACAGGAATATCAACATTGGCTTTCAAACTTAACACTTTAGAACCATCTACACTACCTTCTAATGTGTAGTCGTAGCTACCGCCTGTGCTGCCGCCCATAGACATGGCAACTTCACCGGAACCGCTGAAAGACTTATTAGAAGAAAGTTTTAAATTATTCAGAGTGAAATCTCCAGATCCGGATTTATATACCAAATTGATGGTACCATCTTCGTTGGCAGTGATTGTTGCTGTGGATTCATCACCCAACAAATAATCAGAGAACATATTGCATGCGCCGACTGAATAACCTTTATAAGCTCCTGCTATTTCTTTGGCAAAGTTAGGTTCATCGTCGTCGTTGTCGCTACAAGAAACGAAAGTAGAAGAAAGAGATATTGCCATAAGGGCAACCATCCAAAAGTTTAAGATTTTCATACTTAATTTTGATAGATAATGATTAATTAAATTTCCAGCTGCAAAGTTACGGGGATATATATACGGGGGAAATACCTAAAAGAAATGAAAAAATGAGAGGCTTTAATTATATGTAGGTATTGGGAGGAGTGGATTAACTCGTTATTTTTGCAGTCTTTTACTAAATTGATGATTAAAAAATTAAAATGAGAAGAAAATGAAAGGCGGCTACAGTAGAAAAAGTGTATTGACAGGGATTACTTCTTTCCTGATTGTATTGTTTACTATGCCGTTGGGGCATGCATTAATGATTTTTATGGAGCATGTGCTCTCATCCACAGCTCTTCACTATGCGGCTTTCACGATGGGAGCAGTAGGTCTGGTGATGGTGATTATTGGAGTGTTTGCAAAAGGAGATACACGACAGACATTATGGGGATTATTCGGAGGACTACTCTTCTGGACCGGATGGGTAGAGTTTATCTACGTATATTATGCACATCGCTATGAAGTGCAACCATTGCTGAACGCTGCCGGTGAAGTCGTGACAAAACCGGAATACTTAATCATGCCTTCCTCCTTCGGTTTTTGGGTGATGTTTATGTTGATTTACATTTTCAGTATAAAAAGCGGATGCGACTTCTTTACCTATCTTCAAAAAGTCTTTTTCCGTAAGAGTACCACCACGATTGTAGTACGGCCGATGACACGTCATACATCAATTGTTACTTTTATGGAGTTAAATCTCATCATGTGGACGAGCTATCTCGTGCTGCTCTTCTGTTATGATGAGAATTCTGTCGGCGAGCATAGCCCTGTTACTGCTATAGTTGCTTTCGGCTGTCTGGCAGGTTCATTTTTTATGTTTAAACGCCTGTTGAAAATCGCTCAATGGGGATATGCCATGCGCTTTTCTATTGCTACGGTAGTAGTGTTCTGGACTTTTGTAGAAGTATTGGGACGCTGGAATATCTTTCATGAAATATGGGTAGAACCAATGGCATATACAACAGAGATGATTACGATACTTTTGGCTTTTTTAGCTCTGTTGGCATTTCTGTTCTACCAGTCTGCTAAAAAGAAGAATAGTCATAACTAAAATATAGAATCAGAAATTATGTTAGAAAAAGGATTGCAATTTATAAAGGAAGTAGTGGTCAAACCGGAAAATCTGGCAGTGGCAATGGGATCGGGTGATCTCCCTGTTCTTGCTACTCCCGCTATGGTAGCATTCATGGAAAATGCAGCTTTGTCTGCTGTTGAAGATCAACTGCCGGAAGGCAGTACAACGGTAGGAGCAATGATTCAGACTACACATCTTAAACCCACTGCATTGGGAGACACGGTTCTTGTAACAGCCACACTTCTTGAGGTAGAGGGACGAAAGTTAACATTTTCCGTAGTAGCCTCTGATTCACAGGGTAAAATTGGTGAAGGAACACATATACGTTATGTGGTAGACCGGAATAAGTTTATGGAAAAACTAACCAGTCGTTAATACTGCCAAAAGTGGAAAAGGATGAACTAATCTCCGGGTAAGATGTTTTTTGTATATTAGATATAATAACAATATATAATATGGAACCTCATCATCACCACGAACATAGTCATCGGTTGACATCGCTCAATAAAGCTTTTATCATAGGCATCGCTCTGAATATAACTTTTGTCATAGTAGAATTCGGAGTAGGATTTTATTATAATTCTTTGGGGTTACTTTCCGATGCCGGGCATAATTTGGGTGATGTAGCCAGTCTGGTACTTGCCATGTTGGCCTTCCGGTTGGAGAAAGTTCACCCTAATAGTCGTTACACGTATGGATATAAGAAGAGTACGATACTTGTTTCTTTATTAAATGCAGTTATACTGCTGTCTCTTATACACATCTCCGAGCCCACGAGACTACGCTGCATCTCGTA
>OWJG01001350.1_pt1 | contig 12476 bp, 6 predicted proteins | sample 1732781 | NCBI WGS metagenome assembly OWJG01 (sample SAMN05065753, study PRJEB22554) | human gut metagenome | biome: ENVO:2100002; feature: ENVO:00000062; material: ENVO:00002003 | host: Homo sapiens | place: USA | reverse complement strand
TCTACACTTCTAGCTTCGTCGGCAGCGTCAGATGTGTATAAGAGACAGCATTAATGCAAAATGCGTCACCTGCTATCCCTCGACTGGGAATTAAAGAATATGAGTGGTGGAATGAGGCGTTGCACGGTGTGGGACGTGCCGGATTGGCTACTGTTTTTCCCCAGTCTATCGGTATGGGAGCTTCTTTTAATGATTCATTATTATATGAAGTGTTCAATGCCACTTCCGATGAGGCTCGCGTAAAATCGCGTATTTTCGGTGAAAGCGGCGTGCTGAAACGCTATCAGGGATTAACATTCTGGACACCGAATGTCAATATATTCCGTGACCCTCGTTGGGGACGCGGTCAGGAAACTTATGGTGAAGACCCTTATCTGACAGGACAAATGGGAATGGCTGTAGTCCGTGGTTTGCAAGGACCGGAAGATGCCAGGTATGATAAGCTGCACGCATGTGCCAAGCACTTTGCCGTTCATTCAGGACCGGAGTGGAACCGGCATAGTTTTGATGCGGAGAATATAGATCCCCGGGATTTATGGGAAACCTATCTGCCTGCTTTTAAAGATTTGGTACAGAAAGCGCATGTAAAGGAAGTGATGTGTGCCTATAATCGTTTTGAGGGAGAGCCTTGTTGTGGCAGTAATCGCCTGTTGATGCAAATATTGCGGGATGAATGGGGATACAAAGGCATTGTAGTCTCTGACTGTGGAGCGATTTCCGATTTCTATAGACCGGGAACGCATGAGACTCACCCGGATAAGGAACACGCTTCGGCCGATGCTGTGCGGGCAGGCACAGACCTTGAATGTGGAAGTGAATATGCTTCACTGGCGGATGCTGTAAAAGCCGGTTTGATTGACGAAAAAGAAATAGATATTTCATTGAAACGTTTGTTGACAGCACGTTTTGAACTGGGAGAAATGGACGAACAACCGGCCTGGGCGGAAATTCCAACCTCTGTGTTGAATAGTAAGGAACATCAGGCACTGGCTTTGCGTATGGCCCGTGAATCATTGGTGCTCTTGCAGAATAAAAACAACATCCTGCCTCTGAATACCCATCTGAAAGTAGCCGTTATGGGACCTAATGCCAATGACTCCGTGATGCAGTGGGGAAATTATAACGGTATTCCGGCACATACGGTTACCTTATTGGAAGCTGTCCGTGCCAAACTACCGGAAGGACAAATCATATACGAACCGGGTTGTGACCGTGTGGACGGAAAGACACTCCAAAGCCTGTTTGATGAATGTAGCATAAATGGTAAACCCGGTTTCTTGGCAGAATATTGGAATAATCGTGATCGTGAAGGGGAAGTGGTTGCTACCGATCAGATTTCCACTCCGTTCCATTTTGCGACAACAGGGGCTACTACGTTTGCGCCCGGTGTGGAAATTACTAATTTCTCGGCTCGTTATGAATCTGTCTTTCGTCCTTCGCAGTCGGGTGATGTTGCTTTCCGTTTCCAACTGGATGGTGAAGTGACTCTTATTATAAATGGTGAGCAAGTGGCTCAGAAAATATATGTTAAGAATCCGACGAACCTCTATACGTTACAGGCGAAAGCTGGAAAAGAGTATCATATCGAGATTTTATTCAAACAACGGAATGAAAGGGCTACACTTGATTTTGATTTGGGCAAAGAGGTCGGGATCGACTTGAACTTCGCAGTGAAGAGAGTAATGGATGCTGATGTGATTCTTTTTGCTGGTGGAATTTCTCCAAGTCTGGAAGGTGAGGAAATGCCGGTAGAAGTTCCCGGATTTAAGGGTGGTGACCGTACGGATATTGAACTTCCGGACGTTCAACGTGATTTGTTGAAAGCTTTGAAGAAGGCTGGTAAAAAGGTTGTCTTTATCAATTATTCCGGTTCAGCTATCGGACTAGTGCCCGAAACGACTACTTGTGAAGCGATTCTGCAGGCATGGTATCCGGGACAGGCGGGTGGTACAGCTATCGTTGATGCTCTTTGGGGAGAGTATAATCCCGGTGGACGCCTGCCGGTCACTTTCTATAAGGATGTGAATCAATTGCCGGACTTTGAAGACTATTCTATGAAGGGGCGTACCTATCGATATATGCAACAGCAACCACTTTTCCCATTCGGTCATGGGTTGAGTTATACTACGTTTACTTATGGAGAAGCTAAATTGAGCAAGAATACAATCGCGAAAGGTGAAAATGTAGTATTGACTATTCCGGTAAGCAATGTCGGGCAACGTGATGGAGAAGAGGTGGTTCAGGTTTATTTGAGACGTCCGGGTGATAAGGAAGGTCCCCGTTATACTTTGCGTGCTTTCAAACGCGTTCATATTCCGGCAGGGAAAACTGAATCAGTAGCTATTCCTCTTACCGGTGAGAACTTTGAATGGTTTGATGCAGAGTCGAATACGATGCGTCCGTTGGAAGGTACTTATGAATTACTGTATGGAGGAACTTCTGATAGAAATAAGTTGAAAACGATTGTAATGAACGTACAGTAATACCGCTTTGGAATTTTGTTTATTTTTACAGATAGACAATCCGGATTTATTTATTGAATGAATAAAGAAAGAACGACCTTGTTCCTTTAAAAGGAACGGGTCGTTTCTTTTAAACCAAGCCTCCGTTTCTTTTAAACCAACGGGGGCTTTCCTTTAAAGGAAAATGAATATTTGCTAATATTTGATATTCAGTCTTTTACATGATGGGGAATAAAAGTGCTGAAATAATAGGTAATGTAGTTATTTATCTTACCATTTTTCTGTTTTGAGGCTTTTTGTTACATCAGAAAAGAATCATGTTACATGTCTGTGATAAATGTAACCTGTATATAGATGCCTGTATCATGATTGTACATATATGATAAAACCGAATCGATACATTTGCAAACACTACTATGGAACAGAAAATTATAGAAAATAAAAAGTGATAATATGAGAACATTAAAATTGATTTTGTCGGGCTGGCAATCCGTGGGTCTTGTCGTATTTTTTATGCTGTTTTTTAATATGGAGGTGAGTGGTAAGGGTAAAATAACAAAAAATGCTCCTGTCTTTACGCAATTTATTTATCAGGGGGAGGATGCTATTTATCAAAACAATCCTTTAAAGCCGGGTGAGTTCTATAATCCTATTTTGCAGGGTTGCTATCCCGATCCGAGTATAACGCGGAAAGGTAATGATTATTATTTAGTGTGCTCATCTTTTGCTATGTTTCCCGGGGTGCCTATTTTCCATTCTAATGATCTGGTCAACTGGAAACAAATCGGTCATGTGCTGGACAGAACGTCACAATTAAAGGTTGAAGATTGTGGTATTAGTGCAGGTGTATATGCTCCTGCTATAAGATATAATCCCAATAATGATACGTTTTATATGATAACCACTCAATTTTCAGGTGGCTTTGGAAATATGGTGGTAAAGACAAAGAATCCGGAGAATGGCTGGAGTGATCCGATCAAACTACAATTTGAAGGCATTGATCCTTCTCTCTTCTTTGATGATAATGGCAAGGCATACGTGGTACATAATGATGCTCCTGCTCAGGGAGAAGAACGTTACTCAGGACACCGTGTCATAAAAATATGGGATTATGATGTGGAGAATGATAAAGTGGTTCCGGGAACGGACCGGATCATAGTAAACGGTGGCGTCAATATAGAAGAAAAGCCGATATGGATTGAAGCTCCTCATATCTATAAAAAAGATGGACGTTATTATTTAATGTGTGCCGAAGGAGGAACCGGAGGTTGGCATAGCGAAGTCATTTTTGTAAGTGATCATCCGAAAGGACCTTATCTTCCGGCAAATAATAATCCTATTTTAACTCAACGTTATTTTCCTGCAAATCGGGCGAATAAAGTAGACTGGGCTGGTCATGCAGACTTAGTGGAGGGACCCGACGGAAAATATTATGGTGTATTTTTAGGAATACGCCCCAATGAGAAGAACAGAGTGAATACCGGACGCGAAACTTTTATTCTTCCGGTGGACTGGAGCGGAACATTTCCCGTTTTCGAGAATGGGCTTATCCCTATGAAACCTACATTGAAGATGCCTTCGGGAGTAGAGAACCAAACAGGAAAAAACGGTTATTTGCCTAGTGGCAACTTTGTCTTTAAGGATGATTTCTCTGATAAAACATTAGACTTAAGATGGATCGGTCTTAGAGGTCCTCGTGAAGATTTCGTTGATATGACCGATAAAGGGTTGCGGATCATCCCTTTTACCTCAAATATTAATGAAGTGAAACCTACTTCTACTTTGTTCTACCGTCAGCAGCATAATCAATTTACCGCGGCAGCAACCATGGAGTACAAACCAAAAAATGAGAAAGATTTTGCCGGTATAACATGTTATCAAAATGAAAGATATCACTATGTTTTCGGTATCACTAAAAAGGGGAAAGACTATTACCTGATGCTGCAAAGAACCGAAAAAGGACAAGCGAGTGTCCTGGGTGAGGTGAAGATAGAAACAGAGAAACCTGTGACACTGCAAGTAACAGCCAATGGAGATGATTATCGTTTTAATTATTCGATTGATGGCAAGAGTTTCCTAAATTTAGGAGGAACCGTTTCCGGCGATATTCTTTCTACTAATGAGGCTGGTGGCTTTACAGGAGCAATGATTGGACTGTATGCAACATCTGTTGGTTATGAATTAGAAACCTTATCATTCTATAATTATGAAAATACATCATCTATTTTGGGGTATATGTTTATGCTTCAGCACAAATATCTTATTCGCACAGAACTATCAGAAAACATCGTCCGGTATCAAAACCACTGTAAATGCAGTGGATATAGAAGTACAATTCTTTGCGCCTGCTGTGGCGAGAGTAATAAAGTCACCGGAAGGTGTTGCCTATGAAAAACAGAGTCTTTCTGTAATTGCCAAACCTGAAAAGGTGAGTTTCAAAGCTGATATACAAGATAATAAGATTGTATTGAATACCAGTGAACTAAGTGTCAGTGTGGACACCGGGACGGGAATTGTTTCTTATTTCTCAAAGGATGGCAAATCATTATTGGCAGAGAAATCCGGTATGCAGTTTATCGATTTCGATGATGCCGGGACAAAAACTTATCAGGTTTATCAACCTTTTATATTAGATAAGGAGGAAGCCATTTATGGTTTGGGACAATTGCAAAATGGAAAGATGATTCAGCGGAACATGACTAAAAATCTGATACAGGGAAATGTTGAAGATGTGTCACCTTTCTTCCAGTCTACTAAAGGATATGGTGTGTTTTGGGATAACTATTCGCCGACTCTTTTTACGGACAACGAAGTTGAAACATCTTTTCGTTCTGAAGTAGGTGATTGTGTAGACTATTATTTCATGTATGGGAAGGATGCCGATGGTGTAATAGCACAAGTACGCAGCTTGACCGGGCAAGCACCGATGTTTCCTTTATGGACTTATGGTTACTGGCAAAGTAAAGAAAGATATAAAAGCCAGGAGGAAGTGGTAGACGTTGTTCGTAAATATCGTGAATTGGGTATTCCTTTGGATGGTATTATTCAGGATTGGCAATATTGGGGGCATAACTATTTGTGGAATGCGATGGATTTTCAGAATCCGACTTTCAATAATCCTCAAAAGATGATGGAGGATGTCCATGCGATGAACGCACACATGGCTATATCTATCTGGTCGTCATTCGGACCGATGACCAAACCTTATAGAGAATTGGACAAAAAAGGTATGTTGTTTAACTTCACTACCTGGCCGCAATCGGGATTGGAGTCATGGCCCCCCAACATGGAATATCCTTCCGGTGTAAGGGTGTATGATGCTTACAATCCCGAAGCACGTGATATTTATTGGAAATATCTGAATGATGGAATTTTCAAGCTGGGAATGGATGCCTGGTGGATGGACTCTACCGAACCCGATCATCTGGATTGGAAGCCGGAGGATATGGATACCAAAACCTATCTGGGCTCGTTCCGTAAGGTGCGCAATGCTTATCCGTTGATGACTGTCGGAGGGGTTTACGACCATCAGCGTGCAGTGACTTCGGACAAACGCGTGTTTATTTTAACCCGTTCCGGATTCTTGGGGCAGCAACGTTATGGTGCAAATGTATGGAGTGGTGATGTCGCTTCCACATGGGAGAGTTTTAGAAATCAGATTCCTGCCGGATTAAACTTTTCTTTGTGTGGTATGCCTCACTGGAATAGTGATATTGGTGGCTTTTTTGCAGGACATTATAATAAAAGCTGGAATGATGATAGTGCTTCAAAAAATCCATTGTATCAGGAGCTTTATGTGCGTTGGTTGCAGTTTGGAACGTTCAATCCGATGATGCGTTCGCACGGGACGGATGTTTATAGGGAAATCTATAAGTTCGGAAAGAAAGGCGAGCCTGTATATGATGCTATCGAGAAGATGATAGGTTTACGTTACTCTCTGTTGCCTTATATTTATTCTACTTCTTGGGAGGTAAGCAATCGTCAATCGAGTTTTATGCGCGCTTTGATGATGGATTTTGTAGATGACAGAAAGGTGTGGGATATCAATGACGAATATATGTTTGGAAAATCGATCCTTGTGGCTCCGATTACTCATGCACAATATACACCGGAAGCTGTGGTAAAAGTCTCCGAAGAAGAAGGATGGAACAGAGATGGAGCGAAAAAAACAAAAACTGACGTTGCTGTGGATTTCATGGAAACGAAATCTACTAACATATACTTACCGGCAGGAACGCTATGGTATGACTTCTGGACAAACGAGAAACATGAAGGCGGAAAGGAAATTACCAAAGAGACTACACTGGATGTTATTCCATTGTATGTAAAAGCGGGTAGTATTATTCCTGTTGGTCCACAAGTTCAGTATGCAACTGAAAAACCGTGGGATCATCTTGAACTGAAGGTGTATGCGGGTGCGAATGGAAACTTCATTTTATATGAAGATGAATTTGATAATTACAACTACGAAAAAGGCGTTTATACGGAAATTCCAATCTCGTGGAATAATACATCTCGTAAATTGACGATAGGGGCAAGAAAAGGTGCGTATGAGGGAATGTTGAAGAACCGTAAGTTTACTGTAACTCTTCAGGACGGGACTCAAAAAAACGTCGATTATAATGGGAAAGCGATTTCTGTAAAGTTTTGATTGTAATAGAATGTGTGATTATATCAGTAGAAAAGAATCTAAAAAGTAGAAATATGATGAAGTTTTTTATAGTAATGGCTATGCTATTGGGGAGTAGCGTTGCAAGTGCAGAAAATAAACAGATAACAAGTCCTGATGGAAAGCTGGTAGTAACAGTTTCAGATGTGGATGGAAGACCTTCTTATTCTGTTAGTTATGACAATGTTCTTTTTTTGAAGCCATCTCCATTGGGGATGATTGCAAATATAGGAGATTTTTCATCGGGGATGTCGCTGGAGAAGAATGTTTCAACCAATAAAATAGATGAAACATACGAGTTAGCTTCTATTAAGCAGAGCAAGGTTCGTTATGTGGCAAATGAAGCTGTATTTTCGTTTACACAACAAGGGAAAACAATTTATGATGTTATATTTCGCATAAGTAATAACGATGTTGCTTTTAAATATAAGATATATCCGCAAGGTGAGACACTAAGTTGCGTGGTTAAGCAAGAAGTCACAGGATTTGCGTTTCCTGACGGAACCACCACTTTCCTTTGTCCGCAAAGTAAACCGATGGGAGGATTTGCCCGTACTTCTCCAAGTTATGAGACATCTTATACAGCAGATGATGTCGCAGGGAAAAATGGCTGGGGAGAAGGATATACATTTCCCTGTCTGTTCCGTAATGGAGATAACGGTTGGGTGCTTGTTTCCGAAACGGGAGTAAATGGTGGATATTGTGCGAGCCGTCTGTTGGGACACAAAGGAGGAGTGTATACCATTGGATTTCCGCAAGAAGGTGAAGCAAATGGGAATGGTACGGTTTCTCCGGGGATAGCATTACCGGGCGAGACGCCTTGGCGTACTATTACTGTGGGCAAGACTTTGGCTCCAATAGTGGAGACAACGGTTCCTTTTGATGTTGTAAAACCGCTTTATCCGGCAAAAGGAGAGTATACGTATGGACGGGGTTCATGGAGCTGGATTATCGGTATGGATGGAAGTACTAATTATAAAGAGCAACTCCGGTATATTGATTTTTCGGCAGCAATGGGGTATCAGTCCGTGTTGGTGGATGCCTTGTGGGATAAACAAATAGGACGTGAAAAAATTGAAGAATTGGCTAAATATGGGAAGGACAAAGGGGTAGCTCTTTATTTGTGGTATAATTCGAATGGGTATTGGAATGATGCTCCGCAAACTCCGAGAGGTATTATGGATAATGCGATAGCCAGACGTAAGGAGATGAAATGGATGCAAAGCATTGGTATTCGTGGAATAAAAGTTGACTTTTTCGGAGGTGACAAGCAAATGACTATGCAGTTGTATGAGGATATCTTGTCGGATGCAAATGAGTACGGTCTTTTAGTTATTTTCCATGGATGTACTTTGCCTCGTGGCTGGGAACGTATGTATCCTAACTTCGCATCGAGTGAGGCTGTATTGGCTAGTGAAAATCTTCATTTCTCTCAAGGCAGCTGTGATCATGAGGCCTTTAATGCTACTTTGCACCCGTTTATTCGTAATACTGTGGGTAGCATGGATTTTGGAGGTAGTGCATTGAACAAATATTATAATGCGGATAATGCTCCACGGGGAAGCCGGCGGGTGACATCAGATGTCTACGCACTGGCTACGGCGGTTCTATTTCAAAGTCCGGTACAGCATTTTGCTCTGGCACCGAATAACCTGACCGATGCTCCATCGTGGGCAATTGATTTTATGAAAGAGGTTCCAACGACTTGGGATGAGGTACGTTTCATTGACGGTTATCCTGGGAAATACGTTATTCTTGCCCGTCGTCATGGAGATAAATGGTATATTGCCGGAGTAAATGCGCAGAAGGAAACACTGAAACTTAAAGTTAATTTGCCGATGTTCTCCAATGGAGAAAAGGTAAGACTGTTTAGTGATGATAAGGCATTGCAGGGCGGTGTGAAACAAATAGAAATAGGGAAGAAACAAGAATTACAGTTGGCTATTCCTTGTAATGGTGGAGTATTAATAACCAGATAACCATTTAAAATAAAAGAATATGAGAAACTTAAAATTTTTAGGCGTGTCGTTTTTGTTGGCAATGACTGCTGCTACTTCGGGGGTGGCACAAAATCCTATTATCCAGACAAAATATACCGCTGATCCGGCTCCGATGGTATATAATGATACCGTTTTCCTTTATACAACTCATGATGAGGATGATGCCGAAGGATTCAAAATGTTGGACTGGTTACTTTATACTTCCACTGATATGGTCAATTGGACCGATCATGGAGCGGTCGCTTCTCTGAAGAGTTTTGATTGGGTGAAACGTGATAACGGTGCCTGGGCAGAACAAGTCATCGAACGTAATGGCAAATTTTATATGTATTGTCCGATTCACGGTAATGGTATTGGCGTATTGGTCTCCGACTCTCCTTACGGTCCTTTTAAAGACCCATTGAACAAACCGTTGGTTTGGCAGAAGGAGCATTGGTATGACATTGACCCGACCGTATTTATTGATGATGACGGACAAGCGTATATGTATTGGGGCAATCCGAATGTTTATTATGTGAAACTGAATGAGGATATGATTTCATATTCGGGGGAAATTGTACAAGTGGAAAATAAACCGGAACATTACCAGGAAGGTCCGTGGGTGTATAAACGGAACGGGCATTATTACATGGCTTTCGCTTCAACTTGTTGCCCGGAAGGGATTGGCTATGCCATGAGCGACAAAGCTACCGGACCATGGAGTACAAAAGGATATATTATGCGTCCAACAGAGCGGAGTAGAGGAAATCATCCTGGAATTATCGATTATAAAGGTAGCTCTTATGTATTTGGCCTAAATTATGATTTGCTTCATTTGGAAACATTGGATCATAAGGAACGTCGTTCCACGTCTGTTGCAAAAATGCATTATAATCCGGATGGAACTATTCAGGAAGTTCCTTACTGGCAGGAGACGAAACTGGAACAGATTGAAAACTTTAATCCTTACCGTAGAGTGGAAGCTGAAACGATGGCTTGGGGATATGGTCTTAAAGCTGAAAATCATAAGAATGGTGGTTTGTATATAACCGATATTGATGATAATGAATATCTGTGTGTGCGTGGTGTCGACTTTGGCAAGAAGGGAGCAAAGAAATTCAGTGTAAGCGCAGCTTGTGTTGAAAAAGGCGGAATGATAGAAATTCGTCTGGACAGCACTGAAGGTCCGGTAATAGGCAGTGTCAGTATATCACCGACAGGAGGACTGGATATATATAAACAGATGTCATGCCGGATAAAGAATGCAAAGGGTGTACATGATCTTTATTTCTGCTTTAAAGGAGAGAAAGGAAACAAACTTTTCAATCTGGATTATTGGGAATTTGAATAGCTTTTATTCAAAAAAAATAAGATTGTAATGTGCTTATAATCAGTGTAATTATTAGGGCGTGCTACAAGGGGAAAGATAGATGTAACATTGAAAATGAAGATGTTATTTAGGAAAAGAAGCCCGTAACATAATTATGTTTGTAGTTTTATAAGCTGGCATATCTTTGCAGAAAAAGATCAGTAATTCATATTTGATTATAAAGAAAATAAGAGGTATTATGAAGAATACACAGGTAATACAATTAATGTCAATCGTCCGGCTCTCCATATTTATGTTGGGGATAACAATGATGTCATGTAACTCAAAGAAAGAACAACAATTACCGGCTATTGGAAAATCTGTGGCTCTCTTTGATTATTTTTCTTATAAAGGAAATGATGATTTTTATATTTCCAATCCTCTGTCAGATGAAGACTATTTCTATAATCCTATTTTGCCGGGATGGTATTCTGATCCTAGTGTTTGCACAAATGGAGAAGGTGATTATTTCCTGGTAACATCTACATTCACTTATTTCCCCGGTGTTCCTATTTTTCACAGCAAAGACTTGGTGAATTGGAAACAGATAGGGCATGTGTTGAACCGTGCTTCGCAATTAGTGAATATGGAAGGACAGAAAGTGAGTGGCGGTATTTTTGCTCCGGCTATTTCTTATAATCCGTATAACAAGACATATTATATGGTAACAACCAATGTAGGAGCCGGAAATTTCTTTGTTAAGACGCAAGACCCGTTTGGTGAATGGTCGGAACCTGTCATGTTGCCGGAGGTCGGAGGTATTGATCCTTCTTTCTTTTTTGATGAAGATGGTAAGGCATATATTGTTAATAATGATGAGGCTCCGGATAATAAGCCTGAATATAGCGGACACCGTACTATACGTATACAAGAGTTTGATGTGAAAACAGATAAGACGGTCGGTCCCCGTAAAATTCTTGTAAACAAAGGAGCTCAACCGGCAGACAAACCAATTTGGATAGAAGGCCCTCATTTATATAAAATAAATGGAAAGTACTTCTTGATGTCCGCCGAAGGTGGAACGGGAAACTGGCATTCGGAAGTGATTTTCCGTGGTGATTCTCCGATGGGTAAGTTTCTTCCATGGAAAAACAATCCGATTCTGACGCAAAGACATTTGAATTCTGACCGTCCTAATTCGGTAACCTGTGCTGGTCATGCAGACTTGATTCAAACAAAAGAGGGAGATTGGTGGGCTGTTTTTCTGGCTTGTCGCCCTATTAATAATCAGTTTGAGAATTTGGGACGTGAAACATTTATGATGCCGGTGAAATGGAGTGAAGACGGATTCCCGTACATGACACAAGGCGATGATTTAGTACCTATGATTGTAAAACGTGAAGGTGTGAAACGCGATACGACAGTTACTTATGGTAATTTCGAGTTAGTAGAGAACTTTGATTCTCCTGTACTTGATATGCCATGGATGACTTTAAGAACTTCTGCATCCGATCTATATTCTTTGTCGGAAACACCCGGATACCTGACCTTGAAGTGTGCAGATATTAGCGCTACGGAAAAGAAAACTCCGGCATTTGTTTGTCGTCGGTTACAACATCATAAATTTGAATGTGCTACACGTATGTTGTTCAATCCTTCTAACGATAAGGAAACAGCCGGAATGCTGTTGTTTAAAGATGAGACACATCAATATTTCTTCTGCTTGAATAAAGTGGGTGAGAATAAAAATATTTCTCTGAAACAAATCGGTGAAAAGGAACAGACATTGGCTTCAGATGAAATAGACGCAGATACAAATGAAGTATATTTGAAATTAGTATCTCAAGGAATTGGTTACGATTTCTATTATTCTATTGATGGTGAAAAAAGCTGGAAACTGCTTTGTAAAGATGTAGATCCCAGTTATCTCTCTACTACAACGGCTGGTGGATTTACCGGTACTACAATTGGATTATACGCTACTTGCAAATAATTATTTTTTTTATATAAATATAATGCTAGTAATTATGGGTGATATTTATAATGATGGCTAACGC
>OWJG01001345.1_pt1 | contig 12495 bp, 11 predicted proteins | sample 1732781 | NCBI WGS metagenome assembly OWJG01 (sample SAMN05065753, study PRJEB22554) | human gut metagenome | biome: ENVO:2100002; feature: ENVO:00000062; material: ENVO:00002003 | host: Homo sapiens | place: USA | reverse complement strand
GGCTTGCTCATTACCGACTAGGTAAATCCCTGCGCCCACCGCTTGAAAACCCCAAAAATCATCGACAAATCCTGCCGCCTGCGACTCTCCTAATTTTTCAGGCTTTTTAATTTTCAGCCGTTTCTCCGTCATTGCGAGCGGTGCTTGCACCGCGTGGCAAAGCAAGGCGTAGCCGCAGCTTCTTTAGTAATCCATAAATTTTGCGATAGCAAAATAGTCTTTCTTAACATTCCCTAGAATCCACTTTTTGAAAATGGATCGCCACGACTTGCTAGCGCAAGTCTCGCGATGACAAGAAAAAGGCAAGGCTCGCTAGATGAAGCGACCTACGATTCTAGCCCACAAGCTGAATCCCTTTAGAAAAAGTGGATTCTAGGTAATTAAGCATAGTTTGTGCTACTTTTTGGCTACAATTAGTCCCAAAATCACAAAGGATCGCCCAATGCCAGAAGCAAACGCACAGCAAGCCTGCAATACTTTTACCAATATTGAGCTAGAGACGCCAAAGATGGTGCGTGTGGTGCTGCTTAATGACAACTACACGACACAGAATTTTGTCGTAGAAATTTTGCAAAGTATTTTTGACAAGAGCCTAGCAGAAGCCCAGCAGATTATGCTAGAGGTGCATAACCACGGCAAAGGTATATGCGGGATCTACCCTTATGACATCGGCGAGACCAAAGCACAAGAGACCATCCAAGCCGCTCAAAAAGCCTCCTACCCGCTTAAAATCTTCACAGAATCTATCTAGCATAATGACAAGCCCCACTTTTAAAGACATTATAAATCGTGCGGTAGAGATTGCTAGAGAGCTGCAGCACGAGTATTTAACGATTGAGCATATATTTCTAAGCCTATTAGAGCACCCTAGTGGCAAGGAGTTTTTGCAGCCCTTTTGCGAGATTAGCACAAGCGAGCTGACAAAGCCCCTGCGCGCTTATCTAGCCAGCCATATCCCCACTAATGCCAATATTTCTCTGCCCAAAGAAACTCTAGCCTTACATCGCGTGTTTGAAGCGATGCTACATCACGCGCGCTCCTCTGGAGATGAGCATATAGAGCTATGGGACTTCCTAGCCTTTGCCATTGAAGAGAAGGACAGCTATTGCGCCAAGCTCCTTAAAGCCGCCAATATCACACGCCTTGATATTTTGCAACATATCCCAAGCAGCACCCCACCTAGCCAAGACATCATCCCCAAACGCCAAAAAGCCCTAGAGACATTTGCTAAGGATCTAAACGCCCTAGCAAAAGAGGGCAAAATCGATCCACTCATCGGGCGCGATGATGAGCTTATAAGAATGTGTGAGATCCTCTGCCGCAGGAAGAAAAATAATCCCATTTTACTCGGTGAGCCCGGAGTCGGCAAGACTGCCATAGTAGAGGGGCTAGCCCTTGCCATTACGCAAAATCGCGTGCCCAAAAAGCTTGCAAATGCGCAAGTGTATGCGCTTGACTTAGGTGCGCTGGTAGCTGGAAGCAAGTATAGGGGAGATTTTGAAAAACGACTAAAGAGTGTGCTAACGGAGCTAGAAGGCTTGCCTAATGTGATTGTCTTTATCGATGAAATCCACACGCTTGTAGGAGCTGGCGGGACTATGGGCGGCACAATGGACGCAGCAAATTTGCTCAAACCCGCACTAGCAAATGGGACATTTAAGTGCATTGGTGCTAGCACCTTTAGCGAGTATAAAAGCTCCTTTGGCAAGGACAAAGCCCTTTCACGCCGATTTTGCACCATTGATGTCAAAGAGCCAAGCCTAGAATCTTGTTTAGAGATTTTACAGGCACTTAAGCCATTATATGAGAGCTATCATAATGTGCGCTACGATGAGAGCGCGCTGCAAGCCTGCCTTGATCTATCCCACCGCTATATCAATGACAAATTTCTCCCAGATAAGGCGATCGACCTACTTGATGAAGTGGGGGCGAGTCTAACGCTTAGCGCACCCCTTAAGCGCGTCATCACAAAAAAAGAGGTCGAGCACACCATAGCCAAGACCTACCATATCCCAAAATCCCAGATAAATGCCAGCGAGCGAGCACAGGTCAAAACGCTAGAATCCAAACTTAAAAGACGCATTTTCGCCCAAGATGAAGCAGTGAGTGAGCTTGCACGCGCGATAAAAATCGCCAAGGCAAATCTCACAGAATCTAGCCGCCCCATTGGCAGCTTTCTTTTTAGCGGTCCTAGCGGTGTGGGCAAAACAGAGCTAGCAAAAGAGCTTGCCAAGCATTTAGGGATGCACTTTGAGCGATTTGATATGAGTGAATACTCCCAAGCCCATAGCGTGGCTACGCTTATTGGCGCGCCTGCAGGCTATGTGGGCTATGAAAATGGCGGGATTTTGGTAGATAAAGTGCGCAAGAATCCCCACTGCGTGCTAGTGCTAGATGAGATAGAAAAAGCCCATAGCGATATTTATAATATTTTGCTGCAAGTGATGGATAATGCCACACTCACCGATAATATGGGCAATGTCGCGCATTTTGAGCATACAATCTTGATCCTTACTTCTAATGCTGGGAGCAAGGAGGGCAATGCCATAGGCTTCACCAAAGATAGCTCTCTGCGCCAAGAGAGCGCGATAAAAGACATCTTCAGCCCAGAGTTCCGCGGCAGACTTGATGCAATTGTGCATTTTAAGCCTTTGGATAAGGCAGCCTTTAAGCAAATCGCACAAAAAGTGCTTAGCGATATGAACTCCCAGCTACACGCGCGCAATATCGAGCTCAAGCTAGAATCTAGCGCGCTTAATGCCATTATCAACCAAAGCTTTGAGAGCGCGCTTGGGGCTAGAGAGATCAAAAAGATCATAAACACGCACATAAAATCCGCTTTAAGTGATCTTATCATCAATGGGGAGCTTGATAATGGCGGGGTTGTATCAATCGCCTATAAGCAAAATCACTTTGTGCTCACACCCAAGCTAGCCGCCAAGCGCACACCCAAACCCCCTAGGCAGACAAAGCCTTGATAGATTCTAGTAAGCATAGATTGCTAGAATCTATGCTTTAAAGCTTTTGCAAGCCCATTGTAAGGAACACTATGACAATAAATGGAGAAAAATTCACACAAGACTCGCTACCACTCCTTGACTACCTTAAGCAGCGCGATCTGCAAATCACACACATAGCCCTAGAGCTTAATGGCAAAATCGTGCCTAAAGATGAGCTTGCCACGCTTGTGTTTAAACAAGGCGATGTCGTAGAAATTGTAAGCTTTGTAGGAGGGGGGTAATGCCAAGCCCCAAAGATCCAGCCCCACTTTTGCATATCACGCTAAATGGCGCACCCTTAGCTACGCACGCAAGCACAAGCCTAGATCTTTTCCAAAGTCTTGGGGGCAAGGATAGTGATGTGTGGATTGTGAATGGTTTTGCCACCAAAGAGCCTGTGGCATTACAAAATGGCGATGAGCTCTTTTGCATACCAAGGGGCGAGCTACCGCCAAAAGACGCGCTAGATTCTATGATGAGGGCACGCCACACGCCAAAGCTGCACGACAAACTAAAGCAAGCAAAGGTCGCTATCTGCGGGCTTGGAGGGCTAGGCTCTCATATCGCCATAATGCTTGCTAGAAGCGGAGTGGGCGAGCTACTGCTTATCGACTTTGATGTAATCGAGCCTAGCAATCTCAACCGCCAAGCCTATGAAATAAGCGATCTAGGCAAATACAAAACCCACGCGCTAAAGCAGCATATCGCCCACATCAACCCCTACACCACCACACATATCCACACGCTAAAGATTGATGAAGCTAACCTCCCCACACTTTTTAAGGGTGTAGATATTGTGTGTGAAGCCTTTGACAACGCCCTAGCTAAAGCAATGCTAGCCCAAAACTTCCATAAGCACTACCCGCGCACCTTTCTCATCTGTGCTTCTGGGCTAGCAGGCTATGGTAATAGCAATGCGATCCAAACCAAGCAGTTCGCGCCCTATCTCTACATCTGCGGCGATGGAGTGAGCGCGGCGCAAGTGGGACAGGGGCTAATGGCTCCTAGGGTTAGTATCTGTGCAGCCCATCAGGCAAATCTCGTGCTAGAGCTTATCGCGCAAGGCGAGTAGCTTCAAATCCTAGAGCTAGAATCTACTCTACCCTTAAGCCCTTTTTGAGTGTGAAAAGGGTGTCTAAAGTTTGCACGATGTGTTCTTGTTCGCATAATGGCGGCAGGGGGGTAGTGAAGTTTTTTAAAATATCTAGCGGTGGAATATTTTTAATAGCTGAACCTTTGCTGTTTTCTTGAGATTTTTGCTTAATAAGAAAATCAAAAAAATCATAAAATATGGTATCCACTCTTCATTGACTAGCTTGATTTTCATTAAGGCTTGATTGATAATTCCTTTCGGTGCATTTTTTGGAATTCTAAAAATTTCGCCTATCGTCCCCGCACAACTTACAATAATGTCATTTTCAAAAACTTCAAATTGCTTTAGTTTTTCAAAATGTTCTAATGATATTGCGTCAAAGTCTGCAAAATCGTATCGTGCATTGGGGTGTGGCATTTAGCACATTTATTTTAATTGCTAGTGGGATTTTCCAAATGCCTGTATCAAAGCGGTATATGATAAATGAGCTGCCTTTAATGGCGTGGAGTGGGGACTATCATATAAGCTTAATGCTACATTATGTAGGGGCGTTTGGGCTGATATTTTTTGTGGCGTTTCACTTGTATTTTCATATCGCAAGGGCGGAGTTTGATATTTTCCCTAAAAAAGGCGATGGAGTGAAAAGTCTTAAAATCATCAAGGCTATGCTATTTGGAGGAGTTGAGCCAAAGAGTGAAAAATATCTGCCTGAACAAAGACTAGCGTATTTTTTCATCGGGCTTGTGCTGCTGCTTTTAATCGTTACTGGTTTAGTAAAAACAGCGAAAAATCTTGCTGGGTGGAATATAAGCGATAGTTTATATCTATGGAGTGCGCAACTGCATAATCTTGGAATGTTTCTTATCATACTTGGAATCATCGGGCATTTAGCGGCATTCATTTTCAAGGCAAATCGCCCGCTTTTACGCGCAATGTTTAGTGGCAGGGTAGATTCAGCTTACATTGTGGAGCGACATAGCTTGTGGCAAGAGGGGTGAAAATGGCTAGGGATAAAGTAGCGGAAAATAATCTAGATTCTATAAGCTGTCATACTAAGCCTTTAGGCGAAGTATCTCACATAGAATCTACACAAAATAAGGACTAAGCTATGCAAAATGTAAATACAGAATCTAGCCTAGATTCTACAAGCCAAACACAAGACAAAGCAAAATCTAAACTTGCTAATTTGCCTATCGCATTATTTGCTTCAGTTATGGGGATAGGCGGACTTAGCCTTGTATTAAAAAAAGCAAGTGTGGCTTTTGGTAGCGTGGCACTTGCAAATGCGTCCTTTAATAGCACAACACTTCATAGCGGAGCAAACGCACTAGAATCTAGCCTAGATTCTAGCACAGCGGTAAATCCTAGCCCGTTGTTAGAATCTAGCCTAGATTCTAGTTGGCAAGGGGCAGTCGCACCATTTCTATGGTGGGGAGCGTATGGCTTTGCGGTGTTGGCAGTGGTTGTTTTCGCCCTTTTGCTTGTGTGTTATGGTGCGAAAATGCTTTATCATTTCAATGCGTTTAAAGCAGATTTAAAACATCAAGTAAAGATTAACTTCCTATCAAGCATTCCTATTAGTATGCTTATCATCGTAGCATTTTGGAGTGATTTAAGTAGCGGGGTAGATGTGCTATGGCAAGGGATTTTGGGGCTTTTTTATGTAGCAAGTGCCTTACAACTCGTGCTAAGTCTTTATGTGATGAGCTTTTGGTTTAGGGAGAGTATGAAGAGTGCTTTGCTATCCCCTGCGTGGTTTATACCGATTGTGGGCAACTTAATCGTGCCTTTAAGTGGTGGCTTAATCAACGCTCCAAAGGAATTATTACTCTTTTTCTTCTCAATTGGTTGCTTTTTTTGGATACTTTTGAGTGCGATGATAATGCAGCGGCTCATCTTTGAGCAGAGTTTGGAATCTAAATTTATCCCTACACTTTTTATTTTTATCGCACCACCTAGCATTTTTGTGGTGGATTTTCATAGCCTTTTGGATTCCATAATGCGTTGAGTTTTGTGGGCTTTAATGTGGCGTTGTTTTTCGTGCTATTGCTTTTAAGTTTAGGGAATATTTTTACTAAGCTTAGTTTTGCGCCATCGTGGTGGGCTTTTACCTTTCCGCTGTGTGCCTTTGGGATAGCGAGTTTTGATTTATATATGATTGATTTTAAGTGCTTTTATGGGCTTTTAGGGATTTTAGGGCTTGTGATGGCATTTTTTGCGGTGGTGTTTATCTCATATAAGACCTTAAGGGCTGTTGCAAGTGGAGCGATTTTTAGAGAGCCTTAAGTTTCCCTTAGGCATTGCTTAAGCAGGGCTGTGGTAGCTTGGATAATTTTTTGGCATTGGGCTTTGGTGAGCTGATCCCTTGGAGCTTCTAGGGTGATGTAGTGGAGATCTTTATGCCCCCAGCGCGGCTTGTCATACTCGGCATAGAGCCCAATGCTTGGCACTCCTAGATTTAGTGCTAGGTGCGTTGTGCCTGTGCTTGGGCTAATGCACAAGCTCGCGCGAGTAATTAGCGCGATAAGGTGGGGGAGTTTATTGTTGGCAAAAATGATGAGATTGCGCGAGTCAAGCCCCCTGCATCGCTTGTAGTCTCTCAAAGCTTGCATAAACTCTCTATGCACGGCAGGATAGGTGATCACTAGCACTTGGTGGGTTTTGCACACTTGCGCTATAAGCTCTAGCCACGCGTGCTGTGGGAGTGAGTAAGCGTTATTGACATTAAAGGGATTGATCACAATTAGCCTAGAATCTTCTAACCCCCCCCCCAAACACGATTTGGCAAAACGCTTTTTATAGATATAGCGCAGGATTGTATCAGCTTGGGCTTGGATAGGCTCTGGCGCACAAAGCCTAGCAGGAGAGAAATCAAGGCTTGCGATCCTAGAGTCAAAGGCTTTTGGATCAATAAGCCGCACCAAATGCAGCAAGATATTTTCAAAACCCATTTGCTTATAAACCTTGCTTGCATAAATAGGCAGAGTCCTTGCACGCCACGCAAAAAGGCTCACAAACTTCCTAGCGCATAGCACACGCCTAGCATTGGTAGCCAGCCCAAAGCGCAGGAATGCGCTCTTAGCATCACTTAGGATAAGATAGTCGCAAGCGAAGCCATTGATTGTGGTGATTTGCTTATGGATAGTCTCTTTGGGGCTAGAATCTAGCTGCCATACATCAAGCCCAATATCTAGCAGTGTGTCAATATGGCTTGCTTGTGAGTAGAGTGCGGTGGTCGTGGCATTGCCAAAGACTATAAGCCTGCAAGCAAACAGCTCCTTAATCGCGCAAAATGCCTTAGCATAGATGACATTTGAGCCAAGCTCCCTTGAAGCACAAACAAACCCCACAACCACGCCAGCGACCCCTATGCTTTGAAAAACAAAAACTCTTGCGCTTTTTGCTTATCAAGTGGCTCTACTTCTAGGATAGATTCTCCCACTTGCACGCGCTCCTTTGCCCCACTATGCTTGGCATAGGCGAGCGTGAGCCTAGCTGCTAGGATTCTATCTTCATCACTTGCGCTAGATTCTACAAGCCCAAGCGGTCCTTTAGAATCTAGTAGAGTGATGTGCGACATTTTTGGGTTGGGGGCGGAGAGCTTTTTGTTTTCTTCTTCGTTGCGAGCGATCACACAGCGTGCGCCATCTGGCAGCACCATATATCGCCCCACTTTTACCAACGCCACATCTTCTAGCACCATTTTTCTATGCGCACTTAAATCTTTGATTTTATTTGCCACGCTTATATCTGTGAGCAAGCAGCCTCCGCCGGGGTTTTCATAGTATTTAAAGCCCCATTGCTTCACTAGCTCAAGCTGCCTTGTGCGCCCCCTGCCGCTTACATCAAGCAGCCCTTCTCTATCGACCCAGCCCATTTTCTCTGGGAAGCTTGGCTCTAAAAGCTTGGCGCACATCGGGCGCAGGAGTAGCTCATCTAAATACTGCGGCTTGCTAGAATCTTGCCCCTGTGCTAGCAAATGCGCAAATCGCTCATCACTCCCAAAGCCTCGCACAAGCCTTTTTACTTGATCTAGGGCTTCTTTGCGCTGGGATTTTGGACGCTGCCCTAGCACTTCCCCGCTTACTACAAAGCTAGCTCCCAGCTCTTCAAGGCGCAAAAATGCTTGGGCAAACATATTAGCGTGGCAGTCGATACAGGGGTTAAAATACTTACCATAGCCATATTTAGGCGCAAAAAGCACATTGTCAAAAAACTGCTTTCTAATATCAATTAGCACAAGCTCCGCGCCGACTTGCTGGGCGGCATTGCGCAGATACTCACTCTTGTCTTTGTTGCCTCCAAAGCCTATATTAAAATGCAAGGCTTTGACTTTGATCCCTTGGAGTGTGAGGAGCTTCATTGCAATGAGACTATCACACCCCCCGCTAAAAAGTGCCAATGCTGTCATATTGGTTGTAGTTTCCTTTCAGTAGTTTTGGTGGCTTTAAGGCTTAGAATTTTAGCGCGAAGTTGCGTGATTTGCGCAATGTCTTTGGTCTGCTTGAGTTTAGACTCTAAAAAGCGCAGGATAAAAATGCGCAGCTCTGCTTCAAAGCCCCCTTCACACAAAGGTAGCGGGTCAAGAGCTATGCCCAAAAGCTTTGGGTGGCTAAGGTTATTAGCACATAGAGCGTCAAAAGCATCTTGATAGTCTGTGAAAATACTTCTATCAATATAGAGCAAGGCTTGATTAAGCAAGGCTTCATCTTCAAGCATATAGCGCAAAATGAGCCGCTCTAATTTATCGCCGCTAGATTCTGGGGACCGGGTAGGGCTTGGGCTTTTAGCCCTGCCTTTAGCGCGCAAAAACTGCAATGGCACTTGGATCAAATCCGCGCTAAATTGGGCGTATTCATCTTGCATAAGGGGGCTAAGTGTGGTAAGAAATGCTTTAATCTCTTTGAGCGCGTCTTCTTTGCTAAGGGGGTTGGCTAGGTTATGCTTGTTTGCAATCATACTCAAGCAAAACTCAATAAAAGGCTTAGGTCTTGCAAAAAGCTCTCTAACTTCCTGCTCCCTGCCTGCTAGGATCATATCTGCTGGGTCTGCGCCATCAGGGAATATCACCACCCCGCCCTTTTTGCTTAAAGGTGCTAGCATACTGCTTGCGCGAAAAGCTGCGTTAATGCCAGCTTTATCGCCATCATAGCTTAGGATAATCTCTGGCTCGCCTTTGTTAAGTAGGGGAATATGCTCTTTGGTAAGGGCAGTGCCAAGCGTGGCTACGGCGTTGTTAATGCCAGCTTTATGGAGCATTATTGTATCAATATAGCCTTCTGTAATGATGATTTGCCTGCTAGCAAAGATCGCTTGCTTGGCAATGTGGTAGCCATAAAGCAAGCGCGATTTATTAAAAAGTGGGCTTTGGGGGGAGTTTAGGTATTTCGCTGGCGCGCCATCTTTGAGACTACGCCCGCCAAAGCCTACGACCTTGCCATTTGGCGAGTAGATAGGGAACATCACTCGCTCACTAAAGCGCGCATAAAATGGAGCAGAACTAGGCTGCTCATTTTTGCCGATGATGCCATTTTTTAGCAGCTCATCTGCGGGGAGATTTTGGGCGTTGATAAAGGCTTGGTGTCTAGCGTGGCTTGGGCAAAGCCCTAGATTCCACTGCGCAATGAGCCTATCATCAATGCCACGCTTATGCAAATACTCTAGCACAGAGCTAGAATCTAAAAGGCTTGTGTGGTAAAAAGCCGCGACTTTCTCTAAGGTATCGGTGCGCTTTGCACGCTCTTTGTTGTCGTATTCTAAGCGGAAGTCAAGCATATCGGCGATTTTTTCAATCGCTTCTACAAAGCTTAGCTTCTCATACTCCATCACAAACTTTATGCTATCTCCGCCTATGCCGCAGCCATAGCAGTGGAAGATCCCCTTGCTAGGCGAGACCATAAAGCTTGGGCTTTTCTCATTATGGAAAGGACAAGTAGCAGCATAGTTGCTCCCCACGCGCTTTAGCTCAAGGTAGTGGGTGATGATTTCAAGAATATCAATGCGGTTTTTTAGATTCTCAATTGATGCGCTTGTGATCATTGTATGCCTTTGTTAAAAAGTGGATTCTAGCATAATCTTTCTTATCACTTATCGCACTCCAGCCTAGCTAGGGCTACTTAGATTCTAGCTAGCTCACAAAATCGCACTTATGTAGAATCTACTTAGCACTCTTTGCCCTATTGCACTTTACACAAAGCATTTGACAATTTTCCTTTTCTGTCTTTCCGCCTTTACTCCAAGGGATTATATGATCTGCCTCCATTTGCTCAATATCAAGCTTTTGCTTTTCGTTAGGGCATTTCACGCCCTTTATATGCCCATCACTATTTGCACACATTCCCCCTTGCCTCTCATACACTGCCCTTTTTACACTATCGCTAAATGCCCTTAGACTTAAATGCTTCTCATCACCACTTAGCACATACGCATACACGCCCTTTTTATTCCCCACTTCATCATCTTGCATAAGTTCTATAATTTTAGATTCTAGCTCTTTAGCATCTAGTGGCTTATCTTTATATGTATTATAGAAAAGCCCCCATTCTAAGCCTTTCATCTCTTTGCGATATTTTTCAAACTTCATCTCCACCCAGTCTATCACCTTTGCAAAATACTCCCACAGCTCATCAGCATTTTTAGAATCCTTAGCATTTTTAGCCATATACTCACAAATCTTCTCATCTTTCCTAGAATCCACTATCCAAGCAATAGCACTCTCCAAAAACTCCTGCCGCAATGCACTGCCACTTAGATATTTAGCTCCCTTTAGCACTGCTACGCCCTTTTCCTTAGAAAATCGCCTTTTTGCATCACTTAGCCACACACTCGCATACACCGCATTTCTTAGCTCTTGGTTAGTTAGTGTCTCTCCTGCGATATTGATAGTCTTAAACCACTCTAGCTTCTCACTCTCTTCCCCTTGACACACATACACATCAAGCTTGTAGTCTAAAAATTTCTCTTGCAAGTCTTTGGATAAAGTATGAAAATACTGCGATTTATCTTTCCACTGGATAGAAAAGCTCCCTTTCACATACTCGCATATACTTATAGTCCTTTGCTGTCCATCTAGCACTTCATATTCACACTCCGCACTAGAATCCACATTTTTCACCCAATACATTATATTTAAAGGAAAGCCCTTTAGTATCGTATCTATGACCGCATTTCTTTGGGCTTCTTTATATACAAATTCTCTTTGATACTTTGGGCGGATATTGAGCCTTGCTACCTCTCTAGAATCTGCATAGGCGACTACTTGTCCGCTCTCATCATCGTTATGATACCCAGCTATAAGCTCTCTTATGGTGATTTCTGTTTTGTCTATTTGCATTTTTGCTCCTTTAGTTAGATTTGTCTTTAAGTGGATTGCCACGATTCTGCTATGCAGAATCTCGCAATGACAGCTCCTTTTCTCCGTCATTGCGAAGCGTGAGCCGAAGCAATCCAACCTCTCCCACTCCGTCATTGCGAAGCCCTTTAGGGCTGAAGCAATCCATAATCAACAAGCAGATTCTAGTGGATTGCCACGATTAGCTACTCTTACATTTTCTCCTGCTCTTGCTTTCTTAGCTCATCTACTTCGGCGATTTTGCGGATAATAATTCGCCTATAAATTTTTTTACCATTAATACTATTACACCCAGCACCTAGTCCATTTTTAAGCAGATGATTATCAAGCCCTAGAATCTCAAATTGCTTAGGATTGTGTTTGTCTAAGAAAGTTATAGGCACACCCATAACCCCATTGTAATCTAGTGGAATCTCAATGGTTTTATCCACATTGATAGCATCATAATTATCATATTTTGGGTATTTCTCTGGGGTTTTTGTATAACTAGCGATAGTTTCTAGAATCTCATTGCGTTTTTTGTGCGTTAGATTAGTTACCCAAATTGATTGCGAACGAAGTTTAACAACTCCATCAATAATCTTATAAGCACTTCCTATTTTTTTGCTTTTTAATATTTGTTCTTGCGTTTCTTTATTTGTATTAAACAGCAAATCCACACTCATTGGTGTATAACCAATCCACAACCTATTCTCTTTAATCAACTTAAAAGTCTCTTTATAAGTAATGGCATTTTTATTCCCTATGATTAAAAACTTCTTTTTATACTCCACAAGTTGCGCGACATACTCACGGAAGAGTGAAAAAGGCGGATTTGTTACCACAATATCTGCAAGTTTAAGTAGCTCTATGCAATCTTTGCTCCTAAAATCCCCTGCATTATCTTGCTTATCATCTTCTTTTATTTTCCAAAGTGTTTGTTCTTGTGGTTCTTGTAGTTCATCTGCTTTTAAGGGAAAAATCTTTTCTTGTAGTTTAGATAAATTCTTTTCAAAAAGTTCTAAATTGTTTTTATTATCTTGTTTGGCTAAATCAAGCTCTAAAATTTTCTC
>OWJG01001313.1_pt1 | contig 12981 bp, 12 predicted proteins | sample 1732781 | NCBI WGS metagenome assembly OWJG01 (sample SAMN05065753, study PRJEB22554) | human gut metagenome | biome: ENVO:2100002; feature: ENVO:00000062; material: ENVO:00002003 | host: Homo sapiens | place: USA | reverse complement strand
AATCTACAAAGTTATACTTAATCTCGCCTGCATCAATGAGTCGCTTGACTTCTCCTGCTTGGATATTGAGATGTTGGAATCGATCACCGGCATTGGTGATAGCAAGGATTGGCTTGCCATAGCCATTGACATTGTTTGCATAGTCTTTCATTGATACACCTAGCTCTAGCACACTTGCTTCATTTTTACCATTGACTAGTTGATTATCTAGCACGAGCTGGGCATTGGTAGCGTCCATTGTGATTTGCCCACCGGGGGTTAGGGTTAGGTTGTGGAAGTGTGCGACAGAATTACTGCCTAGCGTGATAGTATCGACCTTGGTCTGTGTGATAGCACCGCCGTGGAAAGCCGCCCCAGATTTTAGCGTTAAGCTCTTGCTTGTTAGGTTTGCTATGCCTCCACTATGGAAAGCAGCATTAACCCCTAGCGTGATATTCTCACTTGTCAAGCTAGAGCCTGTCCCACCATAGACATAGAGCCACGCTCGAGAGCTTGCTTGATCATCGTGTAGGGTGAGATTTTTGATCGTATAGGTGCCATTGTCTTTTAGAAATAGCCTAGATTCTGGGCTTATATCGTGTCCTGTTGCTCCTTGTGCGGATTGGAGGATTTCTAGCGTATCGATAGACATATTGCTATTAGCGATGATATGCCCCTTGCGCGATTTGATTGTGCCAAAGCTTGCTTTGCCCTTGATGTCTTCTACATAGATTTTCGCGCCACTTAGCGCAGAATCTAGCCACGCATCAGCTCCACTCTCTCTACCTAGCACAATCGTGCCTGCAAAGTTTAGATTCTGCCCCTTAAATGTCGCAGTAGCTCCGCCAAAAGCGACACTGCCAGCATAGAGATTCATATAAGAGCCGCTGCCCTTTATATCTATATCTTTATTTGATTCAAACCTTAGCGTATGTCCGCCAGCATTGACATAAAACTTCGCATTGTCCATAGAGATAGAATCCGCTTTGAAGTTTGCGTGAGAGTTCCTGCTAGTTGCGGCAAAAGTTAGAGAGAGATTATTAGCAGTGAGCTTATCTGTGGCAGTGAAGTTAAACACTCCAACCCCCATAGCCCCATCTCGCCCCGCTGCGATTTGGGTGCCATTTAGGTTGATTTCTTTAGCTTCAAAGTTTCCAGTGATTTTGCTCCCACAAGGTAGCCCTACGCAGTCCCAGCCACTTGCGACATTAAAGGTGAGTTTGTCGTTAAAGACAAGTTCGCCATTTTCATATTTGTGGGTAAATTCTGTGTCGCCAGATTTGTAGGTTTCTACATTTTTTACTATAAAGGTCTTTGCAGTAGAGTCGGTTTTACTTTCTAGGTTATAAACACTATTTGTTATATCTTTACTCTCTTGCGCAAATACAGGTAACCCCAGAGCCAGCACAAGTGGGGCGAATATCAGCGCACGCATATTCCCCCCCCCCCAAGACACCTTAAACCGCAGCCAACAGCACGCGCGCAGCGATGTGCAGTGGCTTGAGCTAGATTCTGTCTCACATCTCTTCCTTCGTTTGATTGAAGTTTGATCTAAGCTTGGCTTGATTGAGCGTGCCAGCCTAAGTTCATTGGTAAGGTGATTTACTTTATAGATAAATCGCCCGTATTATAGCATTTTAAAACAAAACCCCAATGCTTCTTAGAATCTAGCCTAAAGTGTGGAGAAATAACCCACCCACCCAAGCAATGCCCAAGCCCACGCGCTAAGATTGCGCGCACTTGCGCTACAATGCTTGCTTATCACATTTCATATCAAAGGACTTACAATGCGATCTTTAGGACTTCACAAAGTGCTAGCACTCCTAGCAGTAGCCTCTCTCTCAATGCTTTCTGCCAAGACTATTGACACAGCCAATGCCAAGGCAGGGTTCACCGCCTATAAGTCGCCTAAAAAGCTTGCCGTTGGCGGGACATTTAATAATATTGTCTTTAAGTTCAAAAAGGGCGATAGCATAGCTCTCCAGCTAGAAGGAGCAAGTGCTACAATGGAGGCAAATGCCATAAATCTCGGCGATGCAGCCAAAGATACAAGCCTAAAGGCAAACTTTTTCTCCCAATTTAAGCAGGACAAAAAGGGCAAGCAGCTTATCCGCGTGGTCTTTAGAGAAGTCGTAGCAGGGGAGAATCTAGGCACAATGCTAGCAAGCGTATCGATGAATGGCAAAAGCCAAAAAGTCCCTATGCAATACACGATCCAAAACGGCACACTCACAGCAAAGGGCGTGATTGATGTGCTGGATTTTGGGCTTAGTGAGGCGTTTGCCAAGCTTGCTAAAGCGTGCGAGACACTACACGAGGGCAGAAGCTGGACACAAGTAGAGATCTACTTCAGCGCGCCGGTGAAGTAGGACCTAGCTAGAATCTATGCTGGCAAATCCTAGATTCTAGCTTACTCCGTCATTGCAAGGCGGGGCAAAGTTGCCAAGCAAGCCCCAGCAAGCTTCTTTGAGCAAAGCGACTCTTTCAAAATCACACATTGACAAACTCTGCTATAATGCAAGCCCTTTAACCCAAAATAAGCGAGAATCTAATGAGAACACAATGGATACAAGAGCGTCAAAATGACCCGATAAAAACCCAGCTCTACTACGCCAAGCGCGGAATCATCACGCAAGAAATGCGCTATATCGCTAATATCGAGCATATCGAGCCAGAGCTTGTGCGCAAGGAAGTCGCCAAAGGTCGCCTAATAATCCCAGCAAATATCAACCACACAAACCTTGTCCCTATGGGCATAGGCGTGGCACTGCGCACCAAAATCAACTCCAACATCGGCTCAAGCCAAATTTGCAACTCCGCAGATGAGGAGGTAGAAAAGCTCAAGGTTTCTATCAAATACGGCGCAGATACCGTTATGGATCTAAGCACCGGAGGGGATTTAGACAAAATCCGCACCGCTATCATTGGGGCTTCTAGCGTGCCTATTGGCACTGTGCCGATGTATCAAATCCTGCACGATGTGCAAAATGATGTGCTAAAGCTAGATATTCCTACAATGCTCGCTACACTTGAAAAACAAGCCCAGCAAGGGGTTAGCTACTTCACCATACACTGCGGATTTTTGCTAGCACATATGCCAGCAGTCTCTAAGCGCAAAATGGGCGTGGTCTCGCGCGGCGGCAGCCTTATGGCAAGCTATATGCTGCATTATCATAGGGAGAATCCATTCTATGAAGCCTTTGATGAGATCCTAAAAATCTGTCAAAAATACGATGTAAGCCTAAGCCTAGGGGACTCTCTACGCCCGGGCTGCTTGGCTGATGCTAGCGATGAGGCGCAGTTCGCCGAGCTAAAGGTGCTAGGCGATCTAGCTAAACGCGCTTATAAAGCTGATGTGCAAGTGATGATAGAAGGTCCCGGGCATGTCCCACTTAATCAAATCGAGCGCAATGTCAAACTGCAAAAAGAGTATTGCAGTGAAGCACCCTTTTATGTGCTAGGACCACTTGTAACAGACATCGCCGCAGGTTATGACCATATCGCAAGTGCCATTGGTGCGTGCGTGGCAGCGTGGAAAGGCGTGGCGATGCTCTGCTATGTAACGCCAAAGGAGCATTTAGGACTGCCTAATGCCAAAGATGTGCGAGAGGGGATCCTAGCCTACAAAATCGCCGCACACGCCGCAGACATCGCGCGAGGTAGAATCAAAGCGAGAGAGAGAGATGATGCGATGAGCGATGCGCGCTATGCCTTTAACTGGAATAGACAATTCGAGCTAGCACTAGATCCAGATAGAGCTAGAGAATACCACGATGAAGCCCTGCCGCAAGAAGTCTTTAAAGAAGCGGAGTTTTGCTCGATGTGTGGTCCAAAGTTTTGCAGCTATAAAATCACCCAAGATATTTTCAAGCAGTATGGCGATAAGGTAAAGGAGCTAGAGCAGGCTTAGGCTCTAGTGTTTATAGGCAGTGTGGATTCTAGCAAGCAGAATCTAGGGGGAGATTCTAGCAGGTAGATTCTAGGGGGCTAGTGGGGGGCTAGGTTTAGGACTATGAGGTAGCTTCCCCAGCCGCCTTTGCCTTGTATAAATTGCGCGCTAGAATCTAGGCGCAAGAGAGTCGCGCGCAAGTCTTGTAGCCACTCTTCTTCATAGTGGGAGATGAGCAAAAAGGCGCGTTTAGATTCTGCTTGGCGCAAGGTTTGCTCAAGCTTGGCTAAATCTTTGTCAAAGGTGGTGAATCGCACGCCGGTGTAGGGGGCTTGCGCGCCTTTTGGACTCTGCGTATCTGCTATGCCATAGCCATCTAAAAAGCTGTAATACATAAACGCTGGCTTTGAAGCGCGATAGATCAGCACTAAGTCATCGCCCTTTGCTTGCGTTTGTAGTGTAGCAGTAAGGGCGTGGGTTTGCTGGATATAGTGCCAATGGGGGTAGATTTTGCCATAGCGCAGCAGAGTAACTGCCAAGATCCCCACCACAAGAGCGATCCCCGCCCACTTCCAGCGAGCAAATAGCGCGACTAAAAAGTAGCAGCACAGCAGATTGAAAACAGGTGTCATATAGAGCGAGAGTCGCCCGCCTATCACGCCACTATGCCCAAAGGGGTAGATTCTACATAAAGACAGAGCGACCCACACCAAAAGCGCGCATATACACAGGGTGAAAATAAAGCGCGCTTGCTTATAGGCGACCACCAATCCAAGCAGCCCCATACACATATACACAGGCACGGCTTGAGACTTGATAAAAGGCGTGAAGCCTTCAAGCACGCCAAGCAAGGTGTCTTTGATAAAGGCTGGATACGCGCTAAGTGAATGCGGGAGAAAGAAGCTCTGCCAGTAAGTGTAGAATCCATCGACCCTTTGATAGCGGATATAGAGCAGATAATACAGCGCGACAAATCCGCCCAAAAGCAAGAAAGGCACAATATGCGATCGCAAAAAGCCTAGAGTCTCGCGCCTATGCTGGACTAGCAATGCCAAATACATCGCCGCGCCAAGAAATAACGCCGTGTAAGCAAAAAGCGAGCAAGCAATAATGCTTAGGCTAAGATAGAGCGGCTTGCTCCTTTGCTCCAAACGCGAATATATATATATATATATATATATATATCATTAGAAAGCTACAAAATGCCTCGATCCCATATTGCTTAAACTCTGTGGTGTAGTGCAAAAGCCCCATATTCCCCACAGCAAGCAGGACAAAGACAAAGCAGCCAAAGGGAGAGAAGAGCCTTTTGCCAATCATATATGCCAAGATGAGCGTGCCTAGCCCACATACAAAAGGCAGGAAGTAAAGCACCCACTCGCTATACCCAAACACAGCACCCAAAGTCTTAGACACAAGCAAGAAGCCAAGCGGTGCGGCTTGCGTAAAGGGAAGTGGTGCGAAAAAAAGCTCCCTAAAAGAGATCCCATACATACTAAAAGCTAGCATTGCTTCATCAAGCCATAAATCCTTGTGCCATACATAGCAGTAGATTCTAGCTAGCACGCCAAGAGCTAGCACCATAATGGCTAGATATGTCCAAAGCGCGCTATTTGCGCTTATGTTTTTAGATATTTTCATACTTCACCAACAGCTAGGAGATTTGAGACATAAAAGCTCGCATTATAGCAGAGTTTGGATCTATCAAGTGGATTCTAGGTAGCTATCTACCTAGAGCGCAGGACTAGCGCAAGCTTTATCGATGATAAATAGGCTAAACCCAGAATCTTAAGCGCACTAGCTGCGGCACAGATGTCCTTACACCAATGCCAGCGAAATTTGCGGGATATAGGTAACAAGCAAAAGTCCCACAAGCATCACAGCAAACCAAGGCAGCACAGATACCACGACATCTTTAAGCCCAAGCCCTGTGAGAGAGCTTGCGACAAAGAGATTAAGCCCCACGGGCGGGGTGATCATACCAAGCTCCATATTTAGCACCATAATGATCCCAAAGTGTATGGGGTCAATCCCAAGTGAAACAGCTATGGGGAGCAATAGCGGGGTCATAATCATCACCACAGAGCTAGGCTCCATAAACTGCCCCATAACAAATAGCACGATATTAACCACGATGAGAAACATCCACCAGCTCATATTTTGCTCGATGAGAAATGCTGCTATGGCGTGCGGGATACGCTCGCTTGTAAGGAAATGCGCAAACACCACCGCACAGCCGATGATAAGAAAAATCATCGCTGTAGTAATTGCTGCATCAAGACACACGGCATAGAGATCTTTTAGCCGTAAGTCCTTATAGACAAACACAGAGATGATAAAGGCATAGACCACGGCGATCCCAGCGGCTTCTGTGGCGGTAAAGATCCCACCATAGATCCCGCCAATGACTACGGCGATGATAAGCAGTGCCCAAAATGCCCGCCCAAAGGCTTTTAAGCGCGCTTTTAGGCTCTCTTTCTCACCGCGCTTAAAGCCTAGTCTCTTAGCCCCAAAGTATGTATAGAGCATCATAAGAGAGCCCACAAGAAGCCCCGGCAGCACGCCGGCTTTAAAGAGAGCTTCGATAGAGACGGCAATTTCTTTTCCGTGCAAATCGCTTAGCCCGCTTGCAGTAACCCCATAGACAATCATCACCACAGATGGTGGGATTAAAATCCCAAGGCTTCCAGCAGTAGTGATCGCTCCCACAGAGTAGGGCTTGGGGTAGCCTGCTTGACTTAGAGCGACAAACATCACTGACCCTATGGCGACAACCGTGGCTGGAGAGCTGCCACTCACTGCGGCAAAGATGATACACGCTAGAATCGCGCTCATAGGAAGCCCACCGGGCAAATGCCCAACAAGCGATTTGGCAAAATCCACGATCCGCCCCGCCGCACTGCCTTTACTAAGCAAAGAGCCCGCTAGGATAAACATAGGGATCGCCATAAGCGTGGGCTTAAAAGCGGCGATAAAAATATCTGGGATTCCAGCTATATCGTGGCTTGTGAAAAGCAGCAGGCAAATGAGAGAGCTAATGCCAAGCGCGATTGCCACAGGCACGCCCAAAAGTAACAGCACAAAAAGCAGCAAAAACAGCACAGCAAGGCTCATAATCGCTCCTGTTTAGTAGGAAAACTTCGCATTCTACTCCTTAATGGCAGTATCGTGGATAATTTCATCTTGCGTTTTTTTCGCCACAAGCTCTGCTGGTGTGAAAGAGACTTCATAGATTTTCTCACATACGCGATAAGTTGCCCCGATAAATGCCAAAGGCAAGCACAGCAGAAATATCCACAAAGGCACTTCGTGCAATGCTTCAGAATATCGCCCAAGATCATAATAAAGCTCACAAGTTACAATCCCAGCCCACGCCATAAACGCTAAAAACAAAGCACTAAGGATATGGGAGAGCAGCACGCTAGCTTTCGCCCATTTTGGTGGGAACTTCTCTACAAGCACCATCACAGAGATATGCACGCCCTTGCGGAATCCATACGCCGAGCCAAAGAGCGCGCTCCAAATAAAGCAGTAGCTTGAGACTTCTTCGCCCCACGCTAGAGAATGCACGCTAGGATAAAAGCTTGAGACAAAGCGCAAGCAGACATTGATAGCTACAATCACCACCCCAGCTACAAGCCCAAATACGGCGATGTTTTTGTTGATTTGTGCGATGATTGTATCAAGGACTTTGAAGAATTTTTGCACGCTAGGGTTTAGGTGTGCCCACACAAAAGGCGCACCTAAAAATCGCAACACTCTTTTCACGCGCGATTCTTTAGTTTGTTTCTAGGGTTTTTTGGATTAGCTCTTCTCCTACAATGTCATAAAGCTTAGGATAAATAGCTTTCATCGTGCTCTCCCATTGTGCTTTTTGCTCGTTAGAAAGCGCGTAGATTGTTAGCTTGCCACTTTGCTTGGCATAGTCGTTGAGATTTGCTAGCAGCTGGCTCTCATCGCGCGCACTTTCTTCTCGCTCAAATTCTGTGGCTTCTTTGATAGCTTGCTTCACTATGTCTTGCAAATCGCTTGGCAGCTCACTCCAAAACTTCTCGCTCATCACAACAAGATAGCCCAAATAGCCGTGGCTAGAGAGTGTTAGAGACTTTTGCACTTCGTAGAATTTGGAGTTGTAGAAGTTTGAGAGCGGATTCTCTGTCCCATCAACTACGCCTGTTTGTAAAGCAGAATACACTTCGCCAAAGTTTATGACCTGTGGGTTTGCGCCCATAGCTTTTATCTGCTCTTCTAGCACTTTTGAAGTTTGGATTCTAAGCTTTTGTCCCTTGGCATCTTCTGGTAGGACAATGGGCTTTTTATTAGAGCTAAAGTGTTTAAATCCAGCGTCCCAATAATCCAGCGCGATAAAGCCTTTTTGCGCGATTTTTTCCTTCAAAATATCGCCCACTTCACCATCCATCACTTTATGCAAATGCTCGTTATCTCTAAAGATGAAAGGCACATCCCAGAGATTAAACTCTTTCACAATGGGCGTGAATTTTGAGAAGCTTGGAGCTGCCATTTGGACATTGTTGCGCTTAAGCTCTTGGAAGACTTTGTCATCATCGACAAGCTGCGTAGATGGGAAAACCTCGACTTTGATTTTGCCTTGGCTAAGCTCTTCCACACGCTTGGCGAAAAAGTCCGCAGCCTTGCCCTTAGGTGTCCCAGAACTAACAACGTGGGAGAATTTAATCGTGTAGCTTTCTTGCTCTTTTGGTGTGCTATCACCACAGCCCAAAAGCCCTATGCTAAGCGCACTTGCTACAAGCACTCCACCGCATAGCTTCACTATATTTGTGAGGTTTGATCTTGCTTTCATTTGCACTCCTTGGTTACTTTAAGATGGTTTATTCTAGCGCAAAATCTAGCCATTTAGCAGGCTTTTATAAGGCTTATAGGTATGTTTCTAGCTTTTGTAACGCTTTTTGCAATAAATGTGGGCATACATACGCGCTCTCTTGCTGGGGGTGTGCGCTTGTATCAGTGGTCGTTGCTACCATATAGAAGTATCTACACCCCATAAGCAGAGCGCAAAACTGCGGGCAAGAGTAGTGATAATACTGCGGGAAGATTTCAAACACCACCGCGCCTTCTTGCATAAAAAAGGCATTGCTAAGCCCTGCGCCGTGTAGGCTTGCGATAATGCTACTCTCCCTAGCCATACAAGCTTGCTCTACTAGGCTTAAATCATCTGGCAGGATAATCTCATAGCCAAAGGCGGAAAAGATAGATTCTACTTCTTTGGTGTTTTCTAAGTGGCGATTAGAGCCGCTTGGGCGAGTTAGGAAGATTTTGCGCTTTTTAGGGGATTCTTGTGGGGGCAGGAGCTTGGCGAAGTTTTTGTAAAACTGCTGCAAGAGCATTGGCAGTGCGAGTGTGCGGGAGAGTAGAATCCCATCGCGCCACTCCACACTCTCAAAGTTTGCTATAAGCGTTGGGACGATTAGGGATTTAGCTTGTATGAGTCGGCTTGGACTTAGGGGGAGGATTTTAGATTCTGGGATTTGTAGAATCTGCCACATCTGTCTTTGATATGGCATATCTTGGGCTAGGAGATAGTAGTCTGGCTCTAGCCCGCTGCGGCGGATTTGCTCTAGGGCGGCTATGCTTTCGCTTAGGAAGTGGTAGTAGTTGGTGGCTTGGTGGAGCAGAGCTAGAGAGCCATTGACCCTATGGAGCTTAAAAAGCCTTTGATAGTAGAATCTAGCCCATAGTTTGCACTGCTTTAAGGACTCTAGAATCTTGCGCGCTTTTGATGCGTTTCTAGGCAGGGCAAAGGCGTGGGTGGGGTAGGAAGTTTGTGAAATGATAGCTTTATGCGATTTGGTGATGACTATCTCGCTATCATCGCTATAGCAATAGCCTTGTGGATAGACTCGCACAAAAAGTGCGCGGAAGCGGTAAGTATAAGGGCGGAAAAAGCGATGAAAGCTGCCGAAAATGTCTTGGAAGTGGAAGTTGTTGTAGGGCTTGGGGGTGGGATTTTGGCTAGAGGGTTGGGCTTTGGGGCTAGAATCCACTTTTTGTAATTCTGCGTTTTTGTCAAAAGTGGATTCTAGGTTTTGTGTGTTTTTTGTGATTTGTGTTTCACTGCCACTTTTGGATTCTAGGATTGTAGATGAGAAAGGCTTGCTTTGCGTGCTTTTTAGTGCAACTTGCTCGCGGAAAGATTGGTGCTGTTCTCTAGGCTTGCTCTGGGATTCTAAGATTTTTGCGCTAGAAATGGCATTTTTCAAGTCGCGCGTGGGAGATAAGACTGATGGTCTATCGAGCTCGCGCGGTGCAGAAATCGCCGTTTCTAGCCAAAAAGCTGAATCCTTATCTACGCCCCCCCCCTAACTGCGATTCTATAAGCCCCTGCAAGCTCTCATCATCAGCATAAGAGAAAATGCCATTGCCACAGATGAGTAGGTTAGATTCTGGCTCTATGGGGATTTCTTGGGCTAGGTCGCCGCACTGCCTTGCGTGCTCAAAGCCTGTTCGCTTGCTCTCTAAAATGCGGAAAAGTAGCTGCAGCATCGCATCTCCTTAATAAATGTGGATTTAGAATACAAACGCGCAATTGTGCCTATTTTGAAATAAAAGCTTGGTAAAGCTCCACTGCTATGGCTTGTGGGCTATAATGTGCTAGATTTGCCTTTGTCTCTTATATAAAGCAGTGCCGCCACAAGCCCCACACAAGCAATAATCCCAAGCGGTAGCACAGGCGACATATAGCGCGTCTCTGTTACAGGGGTAAAAGCCACGATAAAAAGCGCGCTAAAAAACCCAGCAAAAGCAGCACTAAAGCTAAAGAGTAGCAGAGGGCTGCGCATTGTGGGCTTAGAAATCCACAGCACAAGGGAAGCAAGCAGGACAAAAAGGCTTAGCAAAACGCCATAAATGTGATTAAACATAAGCTTGTGCGTGTATAGAAAGTCATAGATTTTTGTCTGCAAGGGGCTTAGGGAGATACTTTGCTCATTTTGGGGGAAGTCTTTGGTCACTTCAATGTGCCAAGGGTGCGTGGGCTTCTCTTGTAGCTTTGTGCTATCAAAGATCCACCCCGGATTTTGTATCCACATCGCTTTTAAGAAGCGCATTTCGTGGGCTAGGAAGTTTATGGGGTGTTTTGTAATAGCTAGAATCCACTGCCTTTGTAGCCCCTCTATCTTGCCGTGGGGGATTGGGCGCAGGTCATCATACGCCCAAGGGACATTGAAAGGATCGGCATCAAGCAGGCTGCTTGTGTAGAGAGCTTTGACATCTTCCCAGCCTTTATTGGGGAGATACCATTCTTGCTTAAAGCAGCTAGAGTCATCAGCTGGCACGCACGCGCCCGCGATTTGGTGCAGGAGTGTGGCGTTTGTGGGGTAGGCTACGCCTTTTGTAAGCAGCTTTGGGACTATGGTAGCGATACCAAGGCAGATAATCGCCGCTAGGGCAGTGGCTTTGACAAAGCTGCGCACAAAGCTCCTAGAATCTAGCCCCCTATCTTGTAGCCACACATACACGAGCACAAAGCTTATGGGAAAGACGCTAAATATCGCATTATGCCGCCACAGCAGCGCGAAAAATAGCACCACAAAAATCGCCCCCCACAAAAGCCTAGGACGCCGCACAGGCACGAGCAGGGCAAAAAGCACCATACTATATGCGCAAAATAGCAGCATAGGCAGCGCGAAGCTGTGGTATTGCACGAAATTTTGGAAGTAGATATTGCCGATAAAGATGGGAAAGAGTAGCCCCAAAGCCCAGAGTGAGCGAAAGCGCAGGTAAAATCCCCATACCAAAAACAAAAGCCCCACATAAAAAGGTATAAGATTCCACAAATACAGATAGTAAAGATGCTTGCCAAAAATTGCATAAAGCAGCTCTAGCACATAGGGGATAAACACAGGGTGCCAGTTGTCTTTGATTAAAGCAATGGAGCCATAAGTATCGCCGATGATGTGAAAGCCCGGGAAGCCTAGCCAAAATTGAAAGACAAAAAGCCCCACAATAAGCCCAAAGCTAGCGCATAAAAACGCTTTGTCCCTGCGAGTAAGCGGAGCTAGACTTGTATGCCTCCCCCCCCCCCAAAGAGATTTATTAGTAGAATCTAGCAGGCTGTGGCTAACGATAGGCGCGCGCTTTGGGTGGGCAGCGTCAAACTTGCGCGCCATCTTTTTGCCAAATACAAGCACAAGCCACACCACAAGCGCGAAAGTAAGGCATTGTAGCGTGCTCTGCAGGGGAGTGGCTAGAATCTTAGCACTATAAGTGATTATGCCAATGTGGCTTCCAAGCTCTAGGGGGGATTGTGAGATAAGCTCTAGGCGGTTGCTATCTGGGCTAGGGTGCGTGAAGCTAGGGGCTTGGGCTAGGTCCCAGTCTATGCTGCGGATTGTGATGGCAACGGCATCTTTATGTGCGCGAAAGATGGGGTGTGAAAAGATGAGTTTAGCGGCGTAGTGGTGGGATTGATCGCTAGATTCTAGCGTATTGACTACGCGTATATCTGCTTGTAGCAGCTTATCTGTGCTAGCAAGCCGCAAGCCCCCAAATATGCAAAGTGCAAGTGCTGCGCATAAGCTCCAAGCAATGAGCGCGCGCTTTATCCTAGAATCTAGCTTCATTATAGTCCTTAGAGAAGAGTAAATTTATAGGCGGATTCTAGCATTTTTGCGCTTGTGGGAAGCTTGGGATAGGTTAAAGAGACAAAGAGAAATGCTTAAAATAAGTAAGATAGATTCTAAGGTTGGCACTAGAATCTGTGTTTCCTTATGGATTGCTTCGGCGATTTTATCGCCTCGCAATGACGATGTAAAAGTGGATTCTAGGGACAACGCCCAAAGTTAAACAACTCCGCGCAGGATTCTAGGATTTTTGGGGAAAATTTGTTTTGTAATCAAGTAGATAGGCGGAAGGATTTGGGTGATAGAATCGGGGTTTTTCGAGTCGCGCAAGGAGATAAGACTAGAGGTCTATCGACACAGCGCGGCGATGAAATCCACGATTATAGCCCCAAAGCCAACGCCAAAACCAAGCAAGACTGAATCGTCTTAATCTACCACAAGCACCGCCCGCTTTCACACTGATTCACCCCCCTGTCTCTTATACACATCTGACGCTGCCGACGAAGCTAGAAG
>OWJG01001306.1_pt1 | contig 13129 bp, 10 predicted proteins | sample 1732781 | NCBI WGS metagenome assembly OWJG01 (sample SAMN05065753, study PRJEB22554) | human gut metagenome | biome: ENVO:2100002; feature: ENVO:00000062; material: ENVO:00002003 | host: Homo sapiens | place: USA | reverse complement strand
TACGAGATGCAGCGTAGTCTCGTGGGCTCGGAGATGTGTATAAGAGACAGTTGTCTATGTCTCCGGCTCCCAGAGTTATTAATACTTCAATGTTTTTATCTTTCAGAATGTTCAGTATTTCTTCCTTTTTGCACATACTTTTTTCGATGCCCGGACGGAGGTTGTCGTATATCAGCTTGCTGGTGACACCGGGGATCGGTGTCTCACGAGCCGGATAGATGTCTACCAGAATGACTTCGTCCAGTAGTGACAGGCTATCGGCAAAGTCCTGATAGAAGTCGCGGGTACGGGTGTACAGGTGCGGCTGGAAGATGGCTGTGATCTTCTTGTCTTTATAGAGTTCGCGGATAGACAGCACGCTCTGTTTGATTTCAGAGGGATGATGGGCGTAGTCGCTCAGAAAGACTACCTGGTCATTCTTGATCTTGAAATCGAACCGGCGGTCTACACCGCGGAAGCTGTTCATTCCTTGTCTGATCTCTTCGTCGGTCACTCCGTTGAGGTGGGCGAGTGCCATGGTGGCTACACCATTCTCGATGTTGATGCTTACCGGAACTCCCAGTTGGATATTGTTGATACGTGTGTCGGGGGCAACGAAGTCGATGAAGATTTCACCGTTTCCGATGCGGATATTCTCGGCGTGGAAGTCTCCTTCGTCACGCGAATAGGTATAGACACGGACTCCGGCCTGTACTTTCGGTTGTAGTGAGATACCTTTTCGGATAATCAGTGCACCGCCTGGCTGGATCAGTGTTGTATAATGTTCGAAGCTTTCGAGGTATGCCTTTTCTGTTCCGTAGATGTCCAGATGATCGGGGTCTGTGGCAGTGATGACAGACATATAAGGGGACAGCCAATGGAAAGAGCGGTCGAACTCGTCTGCTTCGATGACGGTATAAGGGCTTTTCTGAGAGAGTAGCAGATTGGTGCCGTAATTCTTGGAGATGCCTCCGAGGAAAGCGGTACATTCTATGTGCGATTGGTGGAATAGGTGGGCGGTCATGGTAGAAGTGGTTGTCTTGCCATGAGTGCCGGCTACACACAGACCTTTGCTGGAATGAGTGATCGTTCCCAGTACTTGCGCGCGTTTTTGTATTTCGAATCCGTTGTTGCGGAAATAAACCAATTCTTCGTGTTCCTGCGGAACGGCGGGGGTCAATACGACTAAAGTGCTTTCTTTGTCTTTGCAGGCTTCCGGAATCAGTCGTACGTTTTCTTCGTAATGTATTTGTGCGCCTTCGGCGATGAGGTTTTCAGTCAATGGAGTCGGGGTGCGGTCGTATCCGGCTACCACTTTTCCTTTGGAAAGGAAATAGCGGACAAGCGCACTCATACCGATGCCTCCGGCACCGACAAAGTAGACTGATTTGATCGTTTCAATATTCATTTCTTTATACTGTTTCTTTTTATAATTCTTGTTCCAAGTAACATTTCAAGTTTTAATCAGAGTCGGTACTACCTTTAATTGGGGATGACCCCCAAAGTCGGTAGTATTTTCATTCTCCTCCTTCTGGAAGGAGGAGATTGGAGATTCTACTGACTTTTTAGTCAATCCTAATTGGGATAGTTGCGATTTTTGCATTCCCTCAACTAGTTTTCTGCTTCTGCCAGCTTGATTACTTCCTGCGCGATGATTCGTGCAGAGTCGGGCAAAGCCAACTTGGCTATATTCTCACTTAGTTCTTTCAGTTTCCGGTCGTCAGCTACTGTGTTCAGGGCTACATCCATCAACTTTGCTTCTGCTTCGCTGTCTTTTACGTAGATGGCGGCTTGTTTGTCTACCAGTGCCAGTGCATTCTTGGTCTGATGATCTTCTGCCACATTGGGCGAAGGAACCAGAACCACAGGCTTGTGCAACAGACAAAACTCTGAAATAGAACCGGCTCCCGCACGTGAAATCACTAGGTCGGAAGCCGCGTAAGCGGCTGCCATATCCTTGATGAAGTCCGTCACGTACAGATTTGGAAGTTCTCCTGCTGCCCGTACGGCTTCTGTCACCTGCGGATAGTAATATTTTCCGGTCTGCCAGATGAACTGTATATCGTTGTTTTCTTTTATTGTAGCTAAGGCTGCGGTCAGCGTATTGTTAATGGTACGTGCGCCAAGGCTACCGCCTACAATCAGAATTGTCTTCTTATCCGGCTGCAGATTAAAGGAACGCAGTGCCGCGCCTTTTTCCGGCATATCCTTCGTCAGATTCTGGCGAACGGGATTTCCGGTCATTATAATCTTATCGGCAGGAAAGAACTTTTCCATTCCATCATAAGCGACACAAATAGTCTTTGCTTTTTGTGCCAGCAACTTGTTGGTGACTCCGGCATACGAGTTCTGTTCCTGAATCAGAGTCGGCACTCCCATCATTCCGGCAGTTTTGAGTGTCGGTCCGCTGGCGTATCCTCCTACGCCTACCGCTACTTGCGGGCGGAAGTTTTTGATGATGCTGCGCGCTTTCCATTGGCTGCGTGCCAGTTTGATCAGTACGGATACGTTTTTCCATAAATGTTTGCGGTCGAAACCGGCTATCGGTAGCCCGATAATTTTATAGCCTGCATCGGGAACCCGCTGCATCTCCATACGGCCTTCGGCGCCCACAAATAAGATTTTCGCATCCGGTCGCAGCTCTATTATAGCGTTGGCGATAGATATGGCAGGGAAGATATGTCCTCCTGTGCCTCCACCGCTGATGATAATTCTAAGTTCTTTTTCCATAATAATCCTTTCTTTCTATCCGTTCATCTTCATTTACTGCTATCATGTTCATCCTCAAACTTGGCATCGCTGTTCAGAATCTGTGCGGTAGGTTCGGCGGCAGCTTGTGCCTCCGAAGTAGCTGTTCCGGCTTCTATCTGCATCTGAATCTGTGCATCATGCGCTTTCTGTTCTTCCAGATGAGCGGTATATCGGCTCACGCTTAATATCATTCCGATATAAGCGCAGTTAATCAACGTACTTGTTCCTCCCTTGCTGACCAGAGGCAACGGCTGTCCCGTGACGGGGAATAGTCCGACGGCAACCATCATGTTCAATATGGCCTGTGATACTAGCAGTAAGGCAATACCCATGACGAGGAAGGCGGGGAAAGTCCGTTCGCATTTCTGTGCGATTCGTCCGGCGCGCATCAATAGCCATAGATAAAGGAAGACCACGAATATGCCTCCTATCAGTCCCATTTCTTCGACTACAATAGCGAAGATAAAGTCAGAAAAAGCCTGGCTGAGGAAGTCGCGTTGTATGGAGTTTCCCGGACCTTTGCCTACTACGTGGCTGGTGGCAATGGCAATACGTGCATGTGCAATCTGTGCGTCTTTATCAATATCGAACTTGGCGGCGGGAACCTCTTCCTTATCGAAGAAGCCGGAAACACGGTTCTGCCAGGTTTCGAAACGGTGGAGTCCCGGAGTGTTGTGCAGTGTCTTGGCAGGGATAGCCATTAGTATTCCTACGGCGACCCCACCTACAAGTGCCAGCAATCCCAGCATTCCGAACAGTTTTTTTGCAGATACCCGTCCGATGAACATCATCATGCACACTACACCGAATAACAGCATAGCCGTTGACAGGTTTTCCGGTGCAATAAGTATGAAGACCAGTCCGGTAAGAATCATGATGTATTTAAAGGCTTTGGGATTGGCGCCATATTCATCCTGTTTCTTCGACAGGATAAACGAAACTGCAATGATGACAGCCATTTTGGCTAGTTCCGACGGTTGGAACTGTAATCCCATGAAAGTCATCCAGCGGGCTGCTCCGTTGACACGGTCGCCCGTAATGATACCCATTAACGTGACGAATGCCAATAGAACAAGGGAAACCGGATATAGAAATACCGGAAATACCTGAAACCATTTGTAGGGGACATTGTGCAGAAACACCACTACTACGGCACCTACCATTAGGATGATGGAATGCTGTGTAATCGGTCCCCAGTGGTCACCACTTTTGTAGGTCAGTGTCGAAGCTGCCGAAAACACCTCAATGATTGAGATGAGGCAGAGACAGAGGAAGATAATCCAGATTACCTTGTCGCCTTTGAATATGTTCTTTAATAAATCCACTTTGTCTATTACGAATTATTGATTACAACATTACGGCTTTCTTCGTATTACAACTCCCTTACGTATTTCTTGAACTGGTCGCCACGGTCTTCATAACTGTTGAAGAGGTCGAAAGAAGCGCAGCAAGGGCTTAATAATACGGTTTCACCTTTCTTTGCCAGTTTGTAGGCTGCTTCTACGGCATCCTTCATTCCGGTTTGTACATCAGCTACGGGCAAACCGAAGCGGTCGAAGAAGTCATGGAGTTTCTCGTTGTGGAGTCCCAGGTATACCAGGGCAGAGCACTTTTCACGTACCAAATCCTCGATCTCAGTATAGTCGTTGCCTTTGTCTTTGCCGCCGAGAATCAATACCGTTTTGGTAGTCATGCTTTGCAGGGCATACCAGCAGGAGTTGACATTCGTCGCTTTTGAGTCATTGATAAAATCAATGCCGCGGACACGCGCCACTTTTTCCAACCGATGTTCCACTCCCCTGAAGTCAGAGAGAGCCTTGCGGATGTTCTCTTTGGCAATGCCGGCCAGGTTTGCCGAGATACCGGCAGCTAATGAGTTATATAAATTATGCTGTCCTGTCAATGCCAGTTCTTCCTGTTCCATGTTAAAGGCAATCGGTTCGGTGATTTTTACCTCATGGTCTTCTACATAGGCAATAGCTCCGTCCTCTTTGACGGCAGCAAAAGGATACAAATGAGCTTTCAGACCGTGCTTGGCAAGCTCGTGTCTGATGATAGGGTCGTCATTCCAGAAGATGAAGGCGTCGTCCGGTGTCTGGTTTTGTGTAATGCGGAATTTGGCATCAATGTAATTCTGCATACAGTGGTCGTAGCGGTCCAGATGATCCGGTGTGATATTCATTAATACGGCGATATTCGCACGGAAGTTATACATATTGTCCAACTGGAAAGAACTCAATTCGATGATATAATAGTCATGATGATCTTCGGCTACCTGCAAAGCAAGGCTCTTGCCAATGTTGCCTGCCAAACCTACATTCAGACCTGCACTCTTGAAAATATGGTAAATCAGGGAAGTGGTGGTTGTTTTTCCGTTAGAACCGGTGATACAAATCATTTTGGCATCAGTATAGCGTCCGGCAAACTCAATTTCTGAGATAACCGGCGTTCCTTGAGCTTTCAGTTTCAGGATGAGTGGAGCGTCATTCGGGATACCGGGGCTTTTGACAACCTCATCGGCATTCAGAATGAGTTCTTCGGTGTGGTGTCCTTCTTCCCAGGCAATAGCGTGGCTGTCCAGAAGTTCCTTATACTTGTCCTTGATAGCGGACATGTCCGAAACAAATGTCTCAAATCCTTTAACTTTGGCAAGCACGGCTGCACCTGCGCCGCTTTCGCCAGCTCCTAATATTACAATTCTTTTCATCTACAATAATGTGCTCTTGTTTCCAATATGCTGAGTTGCTTATTCGTTGGGCACATCTTTTAAAAGTTAATAATCGGGTTAATACTCTCTATATATCGTTGGATTTCCGAACGGAAACCCGCTTCCGACAACCGACAAGGGCCGGAGGTTATCTTATCTTAAGCGTTATTATTGTTATTGCTGCCAGCACAATCGTTACAATCCAGAAACGGACGGTAATCTTTGATTCGTGAAACAATTGGTCGGGCTTGGTAAATTTCACTGTACATCCCGGTTCTATCAGGCTCATGGAAGTACGGAAATGGTCGTGGATCGGTGCCCGTTTGAATAACCGCTGCTTCACTCCTTTCCGTTTTCCCAGCTTGTAGTAAACCCGTTGCAGGATAGCCGATAAATTCTCTACCAGGAATACACCGCAAAGAATCGGTATGAGTAATTCTTTGTGGATGATGATAGCGAAAACGGCAATGATACCACCGATAGTGAGGCTACCCGTATCTCCCATAAATACTTGTGCCGGATAAGCGTTATACCACAGGAAGCCGATCAATGCACCGATGAAGGCGCAGATATAAATTACGAGTTCTTCCGACCCCGGAATATACATAATGTTCAGATAACTTGCAAACTCGATGTGCGACGATACGTATGCCAGGATACCGAGCGTGGCGCCGATTATGGCGGAATTACCTGCGGCCATTCCATCCATTCCGTCATTCAGGTTGGCACCGTTTGATACGGCGGTCACCACGAAGATTGTGATGATAACGAACAATATCCACCCGGCTGTCTGCGCGTGTTCACCCATGAAAGAGACCAGGTCGGCATAGTCGAGGTTATTGCTCTTGAAGAAAGGAATCGTTGTTTGAGTCGATTTCAAGTCATTCGTTCCGTGTATCACTTCCATCTCCTGTCCCGGAGTATGTACTTCGATATTTTCACGGATTACCACATCCGGACTTAAATACAAGGTAAGTCCGACAATTAATCCCAAACCTACTTGCCCGATAATTTTAAACTTACCATGCAAACCTTCCTTGTTCTTGCGGAAGATCTTGATGTAGTCGTCGGCAAATCCGAGTGATCCCAACCATACAGTTGTAATCAACATTAATATCATATATATATTGTGCAACTTACCCAGCAACAGGCAAGGAATGAGAATAGCTACGATAATAATCACTCCTCCCATACTCGGCACACCTACCTTGTTGACACCGAACGGGTCAATCTTCGCATCACGTTGTGTCTCCGTGATTTGCTTCTTCTTCAGAAGGTTGATGAATTTGTCACCCCATATACTTGAAATAAGCAATGCGATGAGGACCGCCATTAAGGCACGGAATGAGGTGTAACCGAACATTCCCGCCCCGGGAAAATTGAGCTTATGCAGCCATTCAAACAGATAGTATAACATGATAAATAAATTGTCAATTTATTAATGTGTCGATATGCCGGTTTCCTTACGGACGGTTTGCGAAGCCGAACCGCATATTGGCGTATGAGCACATTGTTTTCATTATTTAAAAATCTCCTTTAATATCTCCTTATCATCAAAATGATGTTTCACTCCTTTTATCTCCTGATAATTTTCGTGCCCTTTTCCGGCAACAAGAATTACATCTCCCTTTTCTGCCAACATACAAGCAGTACGAATCGCTTCCTTACGGTCGGCAATGCTTAATGTCTTTCTCATATCTTCCGCGTCCAGTCCTGCCAGCATATCGTTGATGATGTCCTGCGGCTCTTCAAAACGGGGATTATCCGAGGTGATAATCACACGGTCACTGGCTTTGGCTGCTTCTTTTGCCATGATAGGACGTTTACCCTTGTCGCGGTTGCCACCGGCACCTACCACAGTGATTACTTTTCCTTTGCCTTCGAGCACTCCGTGTATCGCATTCAATACATTGATAAGCGCATCCGGTGTATGTGCATAGTCTACGATTGCTGTCACTCCTTTCGGTGAACGGACAGCATCGAAGCGTCCGGCTACCGGATGAAGTGTGCTAAGGGCAACGAGTACGTCTTCCTCTTTCTTGCCAAGCAATACGGCAGCTCCGAATACAGCCAACAGATTGGATGCATTGAACTTGCCGATAAATTGAACAGCCAGCTCGTGATTGTTGAAATCGAGCAGCATTCCTTCGAAATGAGATTCCAGTACCCGTCCTTTGAAGTTGCTGAGGCTTCTTAATGAATAAGTGTAAACCTTGGAACGTGTATTTTGTGTCATTACCAGTCCGTTCTTATCGTCAAGATTGGTCAGACTGAATGCATTCTTCGGCATATCATCAAAGAACTTCTTCTTGGCTTTCAGATAGTTCTCCACCGTTTTGTGATAGTCGAGGTGATCGCGGGTCAGATTGGTAAAGATACCTCCTGCGAACTTCAATCCGCTGATACGCTTTTGTGCGATAGAGTGCGAACTGACCTCCATAAAGGCATACTTGCATCCTTCATCCGCCATTTTTCCCAATAACCGGTTCAGTGTGATAGGGTCGGGGGTGGTATGTTCTGTTGGAATTGCTTCATCGTCGATATAATTGCAAACGGTAGAAATCAGTCCCACTTTATATCCGAAGTAGCGGAATGTATTATATAATAAGGTGGCAATTGTCGTTTTTCCATTTGTTCCCGTGACGCCGACCAGTTCCATTTTGGAAGTCGGGTCGCCATAGAAAGTTGTGGCAATCTTTCCTGTGGCGTCTTCGCTGTCTTTCACCTGTATATAAGTGATTCCCGCTACCGGTTCCTCCGGCATATCTTCGCAAAGAACAGCAACAGCTCCTTTCTCAATAGCGGTAGGTATATAAGCATGACCGTCAGCTTGCGTACCGCGCATAGCCATGAACAGTTGTCCGGCTTCTACTAAACGGGAATCAATGTTAATTCCGGTGATTTCTATGTCTGACTCTCCGGTCACTTGTACCGGTTGGATTGCTTTCAGTAACTTGTTTAGTAACATACTCTTTTTATATAATACTTATTTTTACTTTTAATTCATGGTAAGGGTAATTGTCTGTCCCTTCCTTATAATCGTTCCGTTGGCTATCGACTGGCTTTTCACTTTCCCCACTCCGACCAGATTGACTTTCAATCCTTTGCTTTCCAACAGATAAACTGCATCTTTCGCTCCCATACCGATTACGCTCGGCACAAAATTCTGCATGATTCCCCGACTTTCCAAAACAACAGCTTGCGGAGCAGCGTGTGTACTTCCCCAAACTTCTTTCCCGGAATCGGCAATCTTGCCTTGTATATTGATATTCAGTTCTTCCAAGACCCGTTGCGTTTGTCTCATCTCTCCAGCCTTCACGTGCGGGATGACAACGGAGTTTGTGTCAATCGCGCTGGTAAGCGGTAATCGGAGGTCTTTTGCATAGACTCTTTCTGCAATCTTGCTGAATACGCTACCGGCCATTAAACCGCCCGAAGCGGTAGGACCGGGCTTCTGAATAGAGACAATCATGCTGTATTTGGGAGCTTCCGAAGGAAAATATCCGCAGAAACTGACAAGGTAATTTGTAACTCCTGCTTTATATCCGGCTGCTCCCTGTGATATTTGTGCCGTACCAGTCTTTCCGGATACATGGAATTGCTTGCTTCCTGCGGGTTTGGCGAGTCCTTCTCCTACCACTTTTTGCAGGATTTCGCGTATCTGTGCCAAAGTCTTGTCCGAACAAATCTTTGGGTTAATAACCTCTGTTGGGTATTCTTTTACTATCTCTCCGTCTTTTACGGCTGCTTTCACAAATTTCGGACGTATACTTACTCCATTGTTTGCTATTGCATTATAGAATGTGAGGATATTGAGGGGCGGAACCTGTGTCTCGTAGCCGATACTCATCCAAGGAAGAGCTGTTTTTGAGAAATAACTTCTTTCTTTCGGCCCGCGTATGTTTGGTTTACCTTCTCCCGCAATCTGTAAATGGAGAGGTTGGTCAATACTCATTCGCCTCAGTCCATCTATATATTTTTGCGGATTGCTACCGTAGAAATGATCGATGATGTAAGATGTGCCAACATTAGAAGAAACCTCCAGGATTTCGGTCACTGTAAGCTTGCCATATCCTCCCCGGCGCCAATTCCAGTCTTTCATTACACGACCGTGCATCGGCATCTGCCCGTTGCCGGTATCTACCACATAATCAGGTGTGATTTTCCCGTCTTCAAGAGCTACCATGATAGAGGCTGTTTTGAAAGTTGAACCCGGTTCAAGCATATCGCTGATCGCATTATTACGCATTTCATAATAATTACCGTCCTTGCCTTTTGTCATATTAACGATTGCTTTCACTTCTCCGGTAGCAACCTCCATTAAGACAACTACTCCGACAAAAGCATTCAACTCTTTCAACTTGTCCACCAATGCTTTCTCGCAAATATCCTGCATACCTACGTCAATCGTACTTATCAGGTCGCAGCCGTCAACCGGTGGCACGTCCACGATATTCAGGTATTTGTTCATCACCTTCTGTCGGTGCGTCAATCCATCCCGTCCTTTCAGTATTGTATCAAAGGCAAGCTCAATACCATTTCTTGCTCCTTTTGCCGTGTCGGCATATACATCTCCCAACGTGCGGGCAGCCAGTGAACCGAAAGGCTTTTTGCGCTGGTTGTAAGCCAACTCTTTGAATCCGCCTTTGTATCGGTTCAAACAGAAAACGGGTAATCTCTTTACCTCTTTATATTGTATATAAGAAATACGTTTCGGATAAATTAGGTAATTACGGCTCTTTGCCTGACGCCCTTTCTTGAGGTGCGCCTTGAATTGGGCCGCGCTTTTGTCGGGGAATATCTTATGAAGTCCGATGCAGATAGAATCCATATTGGCAGTAAGAATAGAATCACGCCGTGCCTGATCCTTTTTTCTGCGTTTTTCATCCTTTTCACCGGACATAAAGTCCATGTATATTCTGTATTCGGGAAGAGAACTTGCCATAAGTTTTCCGTCGGAAGAAATAATGTTTCCACGGTTGGGTTTCACAGTTACGTTCTCTTTAACGAAACGATCGGCTACGTCCTGCCAGTATTGTCGTTCGGCAAACATGGTGATACCAGCCTTTACGACAATTGCCACGCCTATCAACGCCATCAAAAGGATGACGAAGAAGTAACGGGTCATTATATTTTTTTTATTAACTGCCACAGTGCTCGTCTTTTAAAAACTCTCAACTCTCAATTTTCAACTCTCCACTTATTTAATAAGGTAAGGAGGATTCGTAGAAGTCTGCAAATCGCTTTCCTTACTTGAAATATACTCTTCGATACGAGACTGGCGGCTCTTCTCCATTAGTTCCGAACTACGTGTCAGCGCATCATATTTAATATCTGTCAATTCTTTTTTCAACCGGTCTATCTCGATCTGCTGCTGCTGACTGGCGTAGCGGTTGTGGATGTAGAAGATAATAAATACCATAATCAGTACCAGCAACTTCGTCTGGCGACGGAAAAAGTCGGTAGCCAGAATGTCGCCGCCCAAGATACTTTTCAGTGAAGTGCGTTTCTTCTTCTTGCTTTCGTCTGCCTTCTTGTTTACTGCTTCTTCCATACTTCCTTTTATTATTTTTTCTCTGCAATTCGTAATTTGGCACTTCTCGACCGTGGATTTCTTTCGATCTCCGCCTGGTCGGGTACAATAACTTTGTTGTTGACAAGACGGAACGGCGTCTGCAGGTTTCCGAAGAAATCACTTTCCGCTTTACCTTCCACATTACCCGTCTTCATGATATTCTTTACCATACGGTCTTCCAATGAATGATAGGTGATTACTACCAGCCTTCCGCCCGGTTTCAATGCTTCGGTTGCGGCTAGCAACATTTCTTTCAACGCTTCCATTTCCTGATTTACTTCAATCCGCAATGCCTGAAATACTTTAGCAAGCTCTTTCTTTTCGCGTTCACGGCCGAAGAGCGGTTTGATAATTTCCAGAAATTCACCGATCGTCCGAATCTGCTGTCCGTTTCTGGCCTTTACGATTACTGATGCCAGCTTGCGGCTATTTTTCAGTTCGCCATACAGATAAAAAATATCCGCCAGGCGTTCTTCCTCATATGTATTAAGTATATCAGCCGCTGTGAGTCCCGCCCGTTTATTCATGCGCATGTCCAAGTCTCCGTCGAAACGGAAGGAGAAACCACGTTCGCTGTCATCGAAGTGGTGAGAGGAGACGCCGAGGTCGGCAAGAATTGCGTCTACCTGTTCAATGTTGTGATAACGCAGAAAATTGTGCAAGTAACGGAAATTACTGCGTACAAAGGTGAAATGAGTATCGTTGACAATGTTCCGTTCGGCATCTTCGTCCTGATCAAATCCCAGCAACCGTCCGCCTTCTCCGAGTCGCGAAAGAATCTCGCGCGAATGACCTGCTCCTCCAAACGTAACGTCTACATACGTTCCGTCCGGACGAATATTCATCCCGTCAACGCTCTCTTTTAGCAATACAGGCACGTGGTATGTCAATTCATCTTTCTCCATCTTGTCTATTTTCGTCGTTCATAATTTCTTCTAATGCTGCACCGAACTCCTCAGGCGACATAAACGGTTGTTCGGCCCGTTCCTTCGCCCAGATCTCTATCTTGTTGTCGATACCGATAAAGCGTATATCCCCGTGGATATTGCATATCTGTAAATACCGTTTGGGGATTAGTATGCGCCCGTTGTTGTCGGGAGTCACCACCTCAACGTCGCTCACAAACTGCCTGAAAATGAGTTGATGTTTGCTGTTCCATTTATTGAGCCTGCTCCGAAGCTCGTTTAATTCCTCGTTCCACACGCTCTCGGGGTACAGAGTCAGACAGTCCTGAAATACGTCTTTACGCATAATAAGCTTCTCTTCAGAAGCAATTTGCAACTGCTTCCTGAAGGTGGCGGGGATAAACACCCTTCCTTTGGCGTCCGCCTTGGCTTCAATATTCCCTAAAAAACGTATCATTACCTTATTATAATAAGCGACCGTAAAAGTATGAAATTCCCCACAATTCCCCACAATTTTCCATAAAAAACTTTCAGAGAAGTTTTCAACAGATTGTTAAATGTCTATTTGCTTGAAAATGATGTAGCTTTGATAAGTCTTTATCAGTGGGGAAATATGCTTTGTCAAACAGAAGATTTTGTCTGTATAGGGAAAAAGGAATTGTCAGGCGGCAAATCTTTTTTTTCTTAGCAGTAAAGAAAAAAAAGGCAGAAGTACTTTAATCACTTCTGCCTTTAACCATTGACACAACTAAAAATCTACATTTAATAAATTATTTAATTTGAAGTTTGAAAGTTATATAGTTAAGGTTTAGCGGAAATCTTTCAATTCTTCCTGCAATTTCTGTCGGGTGAAGAAGATACGGCTTTTAACGGTGCCTAACGGTAGGTTCAGTTTCTCTGCAATTTCGCGGTATTTGAAACCGGAAACGTGCATGGCAAACGGAACTCTGTATTCTTTAGGAAGAGCATTGACTACACGGTGCATCTCTTTCAGGTCATAAGCTCTTTCCGTACTTTCAAAACTACCGTCTTGCGGCAGGTTCAAATGATAGAGGTTATCGGTCTGGTCTACAAATGTTTGGTCACGAACTACTTTGCGGTAGTTGTTGATAAAGATGTTACGCATGATGGTGTACATCCAGCCCTTGAAATTAGTGTCAGGCGTATATTTGTCTTCGTTATCTAATGCTTTCAATGATGTTTCCTGCAACA
>OWJG01001208.1_pt1 | contig 14121 bp, 13 predicted proteins | sample 1732781 | NCBI WGS metagenome assembly OWJG01 (sample SAMN05065753, study PRJEB22554) | human gut metagenome | biome: ENVO:2100002; feature: ENVO:00000062; material: ENVO:00002003 | host: Homo sapiens | place: USA | reverse complement strand
TAGACAGATCGTCGTTTAATACAGAACCCGGCTTACGGTCTATCTCGTTTTCCATCTTTTGTTTTCAGCGCTGTCTGCGGTGTGCAGGCAGCGTTTTTTCGTTTCTTTAACCACACTGTCACTTTTCGTTTGGGCTGGTTTGTGGTATACTGAACAAAACCCCACAGAGCACGTCTCCGCCGGGGCCTTAATTCAACAGACAGGATGTGAAATCCTCCGATGAAAGATGGTTTTTTGAAGGCAGCTGCCCTCTCGCCCTCACTGCGGGTGGCCGACTGCAATTATAACGCTTCCCAGATCGTATCTCAGTTACAGGACGCTGCGGCCCGCGGCGTCAGGCTGGCGGTGTTCCCCGAGTTCTGCCTCACCGGCTACACCTGCGGCGATCTGTTCTTGCAGCGCACGCTGCAGCAGGGCGCGCTGGACGCCCTGCAGACCGTGCTGGACGCCAGCCGGGAGCTGGACGTCGTGGCCCTCGTGGGCCTGCCGCTGCTGGTGCGGGGCAAGCTGTACAACTGCGCCGCCGTCCTCTGCGGCGGGCGTCTGCTGGGCCTTGTCCCCAAGACCTACCTGCCCAACTACGGCGAGTTCTACGAAAAGCGCCAGTTCACCCCGGGCAGCACTGAGGTGGAAAATGTGACGGTCTGCGGGCAGGAGGTGCCTTTCGGTACGTCCCTGCTCTTCCGCTGCCGCCAGATGCCAAGCTTCGTTCTGGGCGTGGAAATCTGCGAAGACCTGTGGAGCGTTCTGCCCCCCTCCACCTTCCATGCGCTGGCCGGTGCCACCGTCATTGCGAACCTTTCGGCCAGCGATGAGACGGTCGGCAAGGCCGAGTACCGCCGGGCGCTGGTGTCGAACCAGTCCGCCCGCCTGCTCTGCGGCTACCTGTACGCTTCTGCCGGCCACGGCGAGAGCACCCAGGACATGGTCTTCGCCGGCCACGACCTCATCGCCGAGAACGGCACCCTCCTCACCGAGACGTCTCCCTTCGAGGGCGGCTGGGCTGAGACGGAGCTGGACTGCCAGCGGATGGAGTCGGAGCGGGCGCGCAACACCAGCTTCGAGCCCAGCGCCGAGGGGTATCTGACCGTCGATTTCGACCTTGCCCTCACCGAGACCAAGCTCTCCCGCTGGGTAGACCCCACGCCCTTCATCCCCCACGACGAGCGCCGCCGGACCGAGCGCTGTGAGCTGATCTTGAAAATGCAGGCCGACGGCCTCGCCAAGCGTCTCGAGCATGCCCACGCCAAGACGGCGGTCATCGGCATCTCGGGCGGTCTGGACAGCTGCCTCGCCCTGCTGGTGGCCGTCCGCGCCATGAAACAGCTGGGCCGCCCCACCAGCGATGTGCTGGCCGTGACCATGCCCTGCTTCGGCACCACCCACCGCACCCGCAGCAATGCAGAGATCTTATGCGACGAGCTGGCCGTCAGCTTTACCGAGATCGACATCGCCAACACCGTCCACAGCCACTTCAAGGACATCGGCCAGGACGAGAGCGTGCTGGACGTCACCTTCGAGAACGGACAGGCCCGTGTGCGCACCCTCGAACTGATGGACACTGCCAACCGCACCGGCGGCCTCGTCGTCGGCACCGGCGACCTCTCCGAGCTGGCGCTGGGCTGGGCCACCTACAACGGCGACCACATGAGCATGTACGGCGTCAACGCCGGTGTCCCCAAGACGCTGGTGCGCCACCTCGTCCAGTATGAAGCCGACATTGCCGCCTCCGCCGAGCTGCGCCGGGTGCTGCTGGACATCCTCGACACCCCCGTCTCCCCGGAGCTGCTGCCTGCCAAGGACGGCGAGATCTCTCAGAAGACGGAAGACCTCGTGGGCCCCTATGAGCTGCACGACTTCTACCTCTATTATGTTCTCCGCTTCGGCTTCGGCCCGTCGAAGATATTCCGGCTGGCGAAAGCGGCCTTCGCAGGCCGGTCCGAGTACCCGGACGAAGTGCTCTACAAGTGGCTGCGCAACTTCTACTGGCGGTTCTTCGCCCAGCAGTTCAAACGCAGCTGCCTGCCCGACGGCCCCAAGGTGGGCAGCGTCACCCTCTCGCCCCGGGGCGACTGGCGGATGCCCAGCGACGCAGCCGCCGCGCTCTGGCTGGCCGAGCTGGAACAGATCCCGCTCAAAGGATAATTTTTTATGAAGCAACACAAAAAACTGTTGATGGATCTGGTCTTTGCTGCCGTCATTCTGGCCGCAGCCGCCGTGCTGCTGCTGGTGCGGAAAGCAAACCAGACCGGTGCGCCGCTCTGCGCAGAGCTCATCTACGGTGACAGCAACACCAGGCTCACCTTCCCCCTCGAAAAAGATGCCGACTATGACGTGGACACCGGCTATCTCACCGTCCACATCAAGATCCAGGACGGCGCGGCCCGCTTTGTGGACTCGCCCTGCCCTGACCACATCTGCGAATCCTTCGGCTGGCTCAGCGAGGAAGACCAGACGGCCACCTGCCTGCCCGCCCGGGCTGTGCTGAGCATCATCCCCACCACATGATGGCATACACATCCAAAGGAGTGAACGCCTATGTTTGACGAAAACGAGCATATCCATCCCCAGAATAACGACGAAGGCCCCCGGCACATCCACCGGGGCATCAAGCGCAGCGAACCCGACGAAGTGGAGGTAGACAGCGCCGATTTCTTCTCGCCGGAGCCTCCCCGCCCCAAAGCACCGCCGAAACCGACACCGACGCCTCCGTCTGAGCCGCCGAAATCTCCGGTGCCGCCCCGCAGACAGTGGGAGCCGCTGCACCCCAGCGAGCCCGCCCCCGCTGACGACAAACTTCCGAAAGGAGGAATGGTCTTGCTGGTACTGCAGGCCATCCTGAGCCTTGCCGCGCTGGTGCAGCTCTGGCGCACCCAGATGCTGCCGGTGCTCTACCTCGTTATCATCACCGCGCTTCTGGTGCTGCTCTGGCTGCTGGTGCGCAAGTGCCTCGCCTCCCGCAGCGGTGCCGTCGTGGCCCGGGTGCTGTCCGTCCTGCTCTGCGCCGCGCTGGCCGTGGGCTGTGTCTGGGCGCAGCAGGGTCTGACCGCACTGGACAGCATGACTTCCGGCCTGCTCACCGGCGCAGAGGCGAATAAGATCACGAAAGAGCCCTTCGTCGTCTACCTCAGCGGCGTGGACAACCGCGGCGAGCTGACCGAAAAGGCCCGCAGCGACGTGAACATCCTCGCCGTGGTCAACCCCACCACCAAGCAGGCGGTCCTCATCAACACCCCGCGCGACTACTATGTTGACCTCGCAGGCACCGACAGCAAGGACAAGCTGACCCACGCCGGCCTCTACGGCGTCGAGACCAGCATGGCCACGCTGGGCAACCTCTACGGCGTGAATGTGGAGCACTACCTCCGCATCAACTTTGCGGGCTTCATCAACATCATCGACGCCATCGGCGGCGTGGACGTCTACTCCGACCAGGCCTTCACCTCGGTGGGCAGCCCCGGCTACTACGACCCCACCACCTTCGCCGAGGGCTGGAACCATCTGGACGGCAAGTCCGCTCTGGCTTTTGCCCGTGAGCGCCACGCCTTCAAGACCGGCGACATCCAGCGCGGCATCAACCAGATGAAAGTCATCGACGCGATGGCCAACAAACTCAAATCCCCGGCCCTGCTCATGGGCTTCTCCAAGCTGATGGACGCCGCCGCCGACTGTTTCGTCACCAGCCTCTCGCAGGAACAGATCTCTGCGCTGGTCCGGATGCAGCTGGGCGACCTTGCCAACTGGGACATCCAGAGCTACACCGTCACCGGCTCGGGCGCGAAGAGCAGCAAGTGCTACTCCGCCAAGGGCCAGAGCCTCTACGTCATGAAGCCGGATGAGAACTCGGTCAACGAGGCCAAGGCCCTCATCGCAGCGGTTCTGGGCGGCGAGGACAAGCTCACCAGCACCAGCCAGACCCCCGAGAAGACCGATGTCTTCACGCCCACCGCCGACCCCAACGCCGGTGCATCCATCCCGGAGGAATCTCCCGACAGCGTGATCGCAGAAGAGCCCGCCGAGAGCGAAGCCCCGGCGGAAGAGGCCCCCGCTGACAGCCAGCCCGCCGAGGGCGACGCCTCCGGTGAGCCCAGCGCTTCCACCGAGGTCCCTGCAGACGGCAGCGAAGAAGCCCCGGCAGACTCCACAGAGTCGCCGTCCTTCAGTATGCCGACTCAGGAGCAGGTGGAGCAGGCGGCTTCCTCCCTGCATCAGGCCGCTTCCACCGTGCTGGACGCCCTGTTCGGCTCCGGCAGCGGCGACGCTTCCAGCGCTGAAAATGATGCAGCGTAAATAGAATTGCAAAAGAAAAAGGACTGCTCACGCAGTCCTTTTTCTTTTGCCTGTTTAAGCTAAAATGTCGCCCAGCACGCTCTGGCCGTCCAGCGTGGAAGCATCCACGCCCAGATAGTCGCAGATGGTCTGTGCGATGGTGCCGAAGCAGAGCTTGGTGCCGAGGTCAACGCCCGGCTTGACGCCCTTGCCGCAGATGAGGTACGGCACATACTCGCGGGTGTGGTCGGTGGTCTTGGTGTAGGAGGGGTCGCAACCGTGGTCGGCCGTGACCATCAGGAGGTCGCCCTCCCGCATCCCGGGGATGAAGTCGGCAAGGAACTTGTCGAACTCGGTGGCGGCGGCGGCGTAGCCTGCCACGTCGCGGCGGTGGCCGTAGAGCATATCGAAATCGACGAGGTTCACGAAGGCCAGACCCTCGAAGTCGCGGGTCTGCAAAGCCTTGGTGAAGGCGATGCCGTTGGTGTTGCCGGTGGTCTTGATCTTCTCCGTCACGCCCTCGCCGTCGAAGATGTCGAAAATTTTGCCCACGGCGATGACGTCCCTGCCTGCGTCCTTGAGCAGATCAAGCATGGTCTTGCGGGGCGGCTTGAGGCTCAGGTCGTGGCGGTTGGTGGTGCGGTAGAAGGTGTCGGCGGTGTGGCCGAGGAAGGGGCGGGCGATGACGCGGCCCACGCCGTACTCGCCCTTCAGCATCTCGCGGGCGATCTCGCAATAGCGGTACAGCTCATGCACCGGCACAAGCTCCTCGTTGGCGGCCACCTGAAACACGCTGTCGGCGCTGGTGTAGACGATGAGGGCATCCTCCTTCATGGCCTGCTCGCCGTAGTCCTTCAGCACCTGTGTGCCGGAGTAGGGCTTGTTGCAGAGGACTTTGTGGCCGGTCTTTTCCTCAAACTCGTGGATGAGGCTGTCCGGGAAGCCGTCCGGGAAGGTGGGCAGGGGCCTCGGGCTGACGACACCGGCGATCTCCCAGTGGCCGATGGTGGTATCCTTGCCCATGCTCTGCTCCTGCAGGCGGGCGAAGGAGCCGATGGGGGCGGCATCCTTTTCACCGACGGTCACACCGTCGATGTTGAACAGGCCGAGCTTTTTCAGGTTGGGGCAGTTGAAGTTGGGGTGGTTGGCGATGGCGCCGAGGGTGTTGGTCCCCTCATCGCCAAAGGCTGCGGCGTCCGGCTCTGCGCCGATGCCGAAGCTGTCCAGAACGATCAGAAAAACGCGCTTTTCCATTACGCTTTCACTCCGTTTCTATCATTTTGCGCTCACCTCTGTCCCTTCGGGGCAGAAGTGAGACTTTTGCTTAGCCCTATTATAGGCGATGAACGCACTTTTCGCAAGCGTTTTATCGCTCCGGCATCTATCACGAAAATTTAAGGTTTTCTTTGCCGAATTTTTTCTTGCTCTCTTGTACACAAGCGGTTATAATATAGAGTGGTAAGGTTTTCAAACACCCCTGACCGGGCCGATGTCCGGCCAGCGGCCGCAGGGCATATCTGGCACCTGCGCGCCCATCATAGAGGAAAAAAGAGACTGTTAGAGGTATATTTATGAGAAAAACGAAGATCATCTGCACCCTTGGCCCTTCTACCGATAAGGACGGCGTCCTGCGCGAGCTGGTCGCCAACGGCATGAACGTGGCCCGCTTCAACTTTTCCCACGGCTCCTACGAGGAGCACAAGGGCCGTCTGGACATGCTGAAGGCTGTCCGCGCTGAGCTGAACAAGCCTGTTGCTGCCCTGCTGGACACCAAAGGCCCCGAGATCCGCCTGAAGGAGTTCAAGAACGGCGTTGAGATGCTGGAAGCCGGTCAGACCTTCACCCTGACCACCCGCGAGGTGGAGGGCACCAAGGAGATCTGCTCCATCACCTACAAGGACCTGCCCCAGGATGTCCACGAGGGCGGCACCATCATGCTGGACGACGGCCTCATCAAGCTGGCCATCAAGAGCGTCACGGACACCGACATCGTCTGCGAAGTGCTCAACAGCGGCAAGATCAAGACCAAGAAGGGCGTCAATGTCCCCGGCGTCCACCTGTCCATGCCCTACCTGAGCCAGCGCGACCGGGATGACATCATCTTCGGTGTCCAGCAGGGCTTCGACTTCATCGCGGCTTCCTTCGTGCGCACCGCACAGGACGTCTACGACATCCGCAACCTGCTGAACGAGTACGACTCCAACATCCGCATCATCGCCAAGATCGAGAACCGCGAGGGCGTCAATAACATCGACAGCATCCTGTCCGCTGCCGACGCCGTCATGGTCGCCCGCGGTGACCTGGGCGTCGAGATCGACTTCACCGAGCTGCCCGGCATCCAGAAGAGCGTCATCGACCGCTCCTTCTCCTTCGGCAAGCCCATCGTCACTGCTACCCAGATGCTGGACAGCATGATCGTCAACCCCCGCCCCACCCGCGCCGAGATCTCCGACGTGGCAAACGCCATCTACGACGGCACTTCCGCTATCATGCTCTCCGGCGAGACCGCTGCGGGCGCATACCCTGTTGAGGCCCTCAAGACCATGTCTGCTATTGCAGAGCGCACCGAGAACGAGGTCCACTACCGCGACAACCGCCTGACCGATGCCGCCGGCCAGATCAGCGTCAGCGACGCTACCGCACACGCTGCCTGCCTGACCGCAAAGGACGTCAACGCTTCTGCCATCGTCACCGTGTCCGAGTCCGGCAACACTGCCCGCCTGCTGAGCAAGTACCGCCCCTCTCAGCCCATCATCGCCTGCGTCATGGACGAGCAGGTCCAGCGCCAGCTGTCCGTCTCCTGGGGCATCACCCCGCTCATGATGGACCTCGCCACCAGCACCGATGAGCTCATCGAGAAGTCCACCGCTCTGGCAAAAGAGCACGGCTATCTGCACGACGGTGAGCTGGCTGTCGTGACCGCCGGCGTCCCCGTGGGCGTCTCCGGCACCACCAACATGATCAAGATCCACATGATCGGCAACTGCCTGGCTACCGGCGTCGGCGTCGGCCCCGAGGGCGCTGCTCTGGCCAACGCCACCGGCAAGGCCTGCGTCTGCCGCACCATCGAGGAGATCCGTGCAAAGTTCAAGCCCGGCATGGTCCTGGTCGTCCCCTCCACCTCCAACGAGATGCTGAGCTACGTCCGTGACGCCGCCGCTCTGGTGGTCGAGGAAGCCGGCCTGAACAGCCACGCCGCCATCGCCGGCAAGGCCCTGCTCAAGCCCACCATCGTGGGTGCCGTCGGCGCTACCGCCCACATCCGCGACGGTCTGATGGTCGCTGTGGACTGCGCACACGGCAGCGTCCAGCGCCTGCAGGCCTGATCTCGGGAGGCGTGACATGGAGCGCATTGCAAGTTTCTGTGTAGACCACACCAGGCTCGACCGCGGTATGTACCTGAGCCGTCAGGACGGCGATGTTCTGACCTGGGACATCCGGATGAAGAAGCCGAACCAGGGCGATTATCTCTCCACCGGCGCAGCCCACACGCTGGAGCACCTCTTCGCCACCTACGCCCGCAACAGCGAGTACAAGGACGGCGTCATCTACGTCGGCCCCATGGGCTGCCGCACCGGCTTTTACCTGCTGACCCGGGGCCTGACCCCCGCCGAGGCGCTGAGCCTGACGGTGGAGTCCTTCCGCTTCATGGCTGCGTTCGAGGGCGATGTCCCCGGCGCAAGCGAGGTGGAGTGCGGCAACTACCGCGACATGGACCTGCCCGCCGCAAAGGCTGAGGCTGCCGCCATGCTGCCCGTGCTCGAGGCACTGACCGCCGACAAGCTGCACTACTAAGCTATAATACACAAAGAGGCTGTTGCACTGCAACAGCCTCTTTTCATTTATACTTCCCCGATGACCGGGAGCAGGTCCTCGAGCTTATTGAAATAATTGACGATGGTGACCACATTGTTGACGATGGAGCTGCCCGCCGAGAAGATGCGCGCCACATAGTTCAGCACCCGGCCAATGTCCTGAAACGTCTGCCATGCCGTGGTCTCGCCGCCGCAGAGCAGCACCATTTCGTCGTCCCCGATGGATGTATACTGGGCGGGCATCTGCATCTGATGATTCCTCATAGTATCCTTTCCTTTCCGCTGGTGAGAGGTTTTTTGTTCCTCGTTCAGAGTCAGCGCCCTCGGGGCCTGTCCTCGATTCCATCCTACCAGATACGAAAGGCAAAGCATGTCAGAGTGTGGAAAGACAGCAAAAAACACAAGGGCCCGGGGTGTTTCCACTCCGGGCCCTTGTGCCATTTTTATTTCGAGGAATAGATAATATCGTTTTATCGCTGGGCTTGTGTCAGCTCAGGTGCGATCAGGATGCAGCCTTGACCTGAGCCTTGCAGGTGACAACGACCATGACGTAATCGGTATCGCCAACCTTGAAGTCCTTCATGCTCAGCTCGAACTTATTGCCAGCCTCGATGGCAGCGCCGTTCTTGTCGCCGACCTTGACATCGCTGCTGTTGATAGCCTTAGTGGTGTCGATTTTACCGTTCGTGCCAATCAGCGCCTTAGCGATGTTCTGAGCCTTAACAGTCTTATTCACATCCTTGGTCGCAAAGTAGGCAATCCAGATATAGGAGTCGCCGAGTTTGTTATTCTTGGTCAGCTCAGTCTTGACGTCAGCCTTCAGAGTGGTCTCAACCTTCAGAGCGCCGCTATTGTCCTTAGCAACCTTGGCTGCCTTGTTTGCCAGATCGTCATCGATTGCCTTGACGGTAGCCTTGTCGTTAGCGGCCTTCAGCATACCCTCCAGCTCGTCAGCGACCCGACGAGAAGAGATGCTTGCGCAGCCAGTCAGCATGGACACTGCCATAACACCAGCGAGGACGACGGCCAGAAGTTTCTTTGCCATTTTCATGATTTTTGCCTCCATAAATAAAGATAAATTATACAGGCAGGCTAGCATTTTTCGACTGTCGGCCTGTGGGCCAATTATACCCCCCCCCCCTACTAGTCTGTCAATAGGGTTTTCTCACTTTCGTCACATTTACAAAATACAGTCCCATCAACCGTGCATTTTCCACAAAATAACAGGATTCGAGGGGCTGAAAGCAAAAAAATGCAGCCCCGGGGCCTGACCCCCGACGAGCTGCACCACTGATTTCAAAAACAAACGAGGCCCGGAGTGGAAACGCTCCGGGCCTCGCTGTTTTTTATTCGTTGTTATGACAGATCGGAAAAATCAGACCTTGCCCTCCACAGCATCCGCAATGATGACGGCAAAGAGACAGTCCACGCCATTCATAGTGGCGGTAACAGTGCCGATGTAACGGTCGTTTGCAGGTTTTTTGCCATTTGCAGTTTTTTTACCATTCGCGACTTTGTCATTCGCGACTTTGCTGTTGATATTACTATCGGTGTCCACATCTTCGAGCAGATTGCGAGCCTGAGCCGTCACATTACCGCCCTCGGTCGCAGTAACAGCGATCCAAACATACTTGTTATCATAATCACTGCCCATGATATTCATGATTTCCTTGTAGATGTTGTCACCTTCCTCGCCCCCCTCCTGCATCGCAGCGGAAAGTCCCACTTTTGTTCCGATCGTCTCAACAATCAGTCCTGCTTTCTTATTCAGCTTGGGGTCTGCCTCGTATACAAACCCGTCATCCTTGCTCACACCACTCATTACTTCCGCGATGGTCTTGTCACTCATTGCTTCCGCGATGGCCTTGGTGCTCACAGCGTCGCCGCAGCCCGTCAGGACAGACAGGGCCAGAACGCCAGCGAGGACGACGGCCAGAAGTTTCTTTGCCATTTTCATCTCGTTTCCTCCCACATGATGATAAAATGGATTTCAGGGGCCGAACGTCCATTTCCGACCGTCAGCCTGTAAAAACATTATACTCTCTCCCCCTGTGATTTTGTCAATATTATTCTTTATTTTCATGATATTCCCAAATTGCCCCTGTATCCGCTATGCAGGTTTCACAAAATTGCAGAAAAATTTGCCCGCTTCGCCAGAGGCTCTCCCCTTGGGAGAGCTGGCGCGGAGCGCCTGAGAGGGCAAGGACGCTGCCAAAAAACAAAAGGCACAGCGATAACATCAGCTCTGACAAAAGCCGATATTATCGCTGTGCAGTTGCTCTCGGAGGACGGGCTTGCCCTCTCCGTCATTGCTTCGCAATGCCACCTCTCCCAAAGGGAGAGGCTTTCCTTATTCGTACAGGGGGAAAGCCTTGGTCAGGGCCAGCACACGGGCGGAGATGTCGTCCTTCTTCTCGTCGTAGTGCCAGATGCAGTCGGCGATGCAGTCCGCAATGACCTTCATCTCGGCTTCGCCCATGCCGCGGGTGGTGACAGCCGGAGTACCCAGACGGACGCCGGAAGTCACGAAGGGGCTGCGGGTCTCGCCGGGGACGGTGTTCTTGTTGGCGGTGATGTGGACGCTGTCGAGGCGGGCTTCCAGCTCCTTGCCGGTGCATTCCTCGTCCCGCAGATCGAGGAGCATCAGGTGGTTGTCGGTGCCGCCGGACACCAGCTTGACACCGCGGGCCTGCAGTTCAGCGGCCATGGCCTGTGCGTTCTCCACGATCTTGCGGGCGTAGTCCTTGAACTCGGGCTTGAGTGCCTCGCCAAAGCAGACGGCCTTGGCCGCGATGACGTGCTCCAGCGGGCCGCCCTGGGTGCCGGGGAAGACGGCGGAGTTGATGCGCTTGGCCAGCACGGCATTATTGGTCAGGATGAGGCCGCCGCGGGGGCCGCGCAAGGTCTTGTGGGTGGTGGTGGTCACGACGTCGGCATAAGGCACCGGACTCTGGTGCATCCCGCCAGCCACGAGGCCCGCGATGTGGGCCATATCCACCATCAGGAAGGCCCCGTAGCCGTGGGCGATCTCAGCCAGCTTCTCGAAGTCGATGGCGCGGGGGTAGGCCGAAGCGCCTGCCACGATCATCCTGGGACGGACCTTTTTGACCTGCTTTTCCAGCTCAGTATAGTCGATGCGGCCATCTTCGCCGACGCCGTAGGAGACGAAGTGGTAGTTCTTGCCGGACATATTCACCGGAGAGCCGTGGGTCAGATGACCGCCCTGAGACAGGTCCATGCCCATAACGGTATCGCCCAGATCGAGCAGGGCGAAGTAGACGGCCAGATTGGCCTGTGCGCCGGAGTGGGGCTGGACGTTGGCGTACTTTGCGCCGAACAGCTTGCAGGCGCGCTGGATGGCGATGTTCTCCACCTCATCCACATAGGCACAGCCGCCGTAGTAGCGCTTGCCGGGCAGGCCCTCGGCGTACTTGTTGGTGAGGATGCTGCCCATAGCGGCCATGACGGCGGGCGAGACGATGTTCTCGCTGGCGATGAGCTCGATATTTTCCCGCTGGCGGGTCAGCTCACGGTCCATGGCCGCAGCCAGCTCCGGGTCGGCCTTTTCCACGAGGCCGATGGTATCCATCATATCGTTGTACATACGATTTACCCCTCTCTCTGATGCAAAAATCAGTTCGCGCGGGCGTCCGCTCATTCCGGCCCCGCCTGTTTCCATGATACCAGACATCGTGGATTTCTTCAACAGTATTTCGCACAAACCGATACGGTTTGATTCGTTTCTTTTCGGTTGGATGAAGATATTTCACCCATCCTGCCAAAGCCTTGCTTTTTCTGCGCCCAGCGCTTATTATTATAACAAAAATCCGTCCCGGTTTTTGTGCAGATTTGCCCACCGGGTGCAGAAAGGAGCCCATTGCCATGACCATCACGGAGCAAAAAGCCGCACAGCGCAAAGCGGGCATTGCGGCCCGCCGGGCATTGTCGGACACCGAGCGCACCCGTTCCAACGCCGCTCTCTGCGCCCGCATCATGGCTCTGGACTGCTTCAAAAAGGCAGAAAACATCCTGTTTTATGCGGCCTTCGGCGGCGAAGCCGACCTCTCGGCGCTGGCTGTGGAAGCGGCCCGGCAGGGCAAAACGCTGGCATACCCCGTCTGCGGCGAGGGCTTTTCGCTGACAGCCGCCGTACCGTGGCCGGGCGGCTGGGAAGTGGGTACTTACGGCATCCGCACGCCCATTTTGAGCCGGTCTGCAGTTTTGCCACCGGACAAGCTCGACCTCGTGCTGGTCCCCTGCACGGCTTTTGATGCAGTCTGCCGCCGGGTGGGGATGGGGAAAGGCTATTATGACCGCTACCTTCCCCGCTGCACCCGGGCTGTGAAACTGGGCGTGGCCTTTGAGGCCCAGCGGGTGGACGCGGCGGCAGTGGACGCCCATGACGAAAAACTGGACGGATTTGTGACAGAGGGAGGACTTTACTTTGGATTTGACACAACTGAGCTGTGAGGACTTTCTGAACCGGCTTGCCAGCAAAGCCCCCGCCCCGGGCGGCGGCGGCGCAGCGGCCCTCGTGGGCGCGGCAGGCGTGGCGCTGGGCAATATGGTGGGGGATCTCACCACTGGCAAAAAGAAATACGCCGCCGTGGAAGAAGAGATCCTGATGCTGAATGCCCGTGCTGAAGCCCTGCGCAAACGGCTGGAAGCCCTCGTGCAGGCGGACGCCGACGCATTCACGCCGCTGGCGGCGGCCTACGGCCTGCCCAGGGAGACGCCCGAACAGCAGGCCCGCAAGGCCGCTGTGCTGGCCGAGGCGCTGGACGGGGCCTGCGCCGTGCCGCTGGACATCATGGACGCCTGCTGTGAGGGCATCCGTCTTGCGGCCGATTACGCCGAAAAGGGCAGCGTGCTGGCTCTCTCAGACGCAGGCTGTGCGGCGCTGTTCTGCAAGGCCGCACTTCAGGCGTCGGCGCTGAATGTCGCCATCAATACAAAGCTCATGACTGACCGCGCCCATGCCGCCGCGCTGGACGAAAAAGCGGCCCGGATGCTGGCGGAATATCTGCCGCTGGCCGACGAAGTCTACCAGTCCGTGGCAAGCCGCCTGCGGGCCTGATGCATAGAAAGGGAACGTATATGTCTACCATTTTGAAGGGCGCGCCCGTCGTGGCCGCCATGAACGAAGCAAATGCCGCCCGCTGCGCCGCGCTGCGGGAAAAGGGCGTTGTCCCCACGCTGGCCGTCGTCCGGGTGGGGGCGCGCCCCGATGACCTCTCCTACGAGAAAGGCGTCATGGCCCGCTGTGCAAAAGTGGGCGTCGAGGTGAAGCAGTTCCTTCTGCCCGCCGACGCTTCGCAGGAAGAGCTGCTGCGCGTCATTGCCGGCATCAACGCAGACGCCGCCATCCACGGCTGTCTGCTCTTCCGCCCCCTGCCCAAACAGTTTGATGACAGGACCATCCGCGCCGCACTCTCGCCCGAAAAGGACATTGACGGCATCACCGACGGCTCGCTGGCCGGTGTCTTCACCAACACTGCCGTCGGCTACCCGCCCTGCACAGCGCAGGCTTGTCTTGAGATCCTGAAATTCTACAACATTCCCCTCTCCGGCAGGCGGGCCGTCGTCGTGGGCCGCAGCCTCGTGGTGGGCAAGCCCGCAGCCATGATGCTGGACCGGGAAAACGCCACCGTCACCCTCTGCAACTCCCGCACCCGGAACCTGCCCGATGTCTGCCGCGAGGCTGATGTTGTGGTGGTGGCCATGGGCAGGATGGGCTTTATCGGCGCAGAGCATCTGCGGGCCGGTCAGGTCGTCGTGGATGTGGGCATCCATGTCAACGAGGAAGGCAAACTCTGCGGTGACGTCCGCTTTGGCGAGGCAGAGCCTGTGGTGGAGGCCATCACTCCCGTCCCCGGCGGCGTCGGCACCGTGACGACTTCCGTGCTCGTGAGCCATGTGGTAGAGGCGGCAGAGAAAGCTGCATCATAATAACCTCTCCGTCACGCCTGCGGCGTGCCACTGCCCGGGTTGCGGCTCCCAGCGTCTGCTTCGGCCCTTGGTGCGGGCCTCGCATCCT
>OWJG01001124.1_pt1 | contig 15499 bp, 10 predicted proteins | sample 1732781 | NCBI WGS metagenome assembly OWJG01 (sample SAMN05065753, study PRJEB22554) | human gut metagenome | biome: ENVO:2100002; feature: ENVO:00000062; material: ENVO:00002003 | host: Homo sapiens | place: USA | reverse complement strand
TGCAGCGTAGTCTCGTGGGCTGGGAGATGTGTATAAGAGACAGCCGCTATGAGCGCCTTTGCTGCCGCTGGCACGGCTGCTGCTGCCGATGTTACGCTTTACGGTAAGGCCGACCTTGGCCTCCACTACACATACAACAAGGTTGATGGTCAGGATGCCGTCAATTCGTTTGATATGAAGTCCGGTCAGAACGCCGGTTCGCGCTTCGGCCTGAAGGGCACGGAAGACCTCGGCAACGGCACGAAGGTCGGCTTCATTCTCGAAAACGGCTTCAACGCTGACGACGGCACGATGGGTCAGGACAGCCGCCTCTTCGGTCGTGAAGCGAACCTCTTCGTTACCGGCGACTTCGGCACGCTCTCCATGGGCCGTGTTGGCGCCCTCTCCTCTGGTATGGGTTCCTACAACGTCGTCTACGGCTACGCCGCCTTTGGTACGGGCTGGGGCGACTATGCCGGCGCCAAGAGCCAGTTCAATCTCGCCGATCGCGACCGTATGGACAACACGGTGACCTACGTTACGCCGAACTTCGCCGGCGTCAAGGTTTACGCGCAGTACTCTTTCTCCACTAAGGGTCAGGAAACCGCAGGCAACGAGCGTCAGAACCAGCGTTATGCCGGCCTCGGCGTCAAGTATGATCTCGGCTCCTTTAGCACCGGCCTCGTTGTTGATACGGTTCTCAACAATTATGCGAACACCAACAGCGAAGATTCCCTCGGCGTGACATGGGGCGCCTCCTATGACTTCGGCGTTGCCAAGGTCTACGGCATGGCTCAGTACGGCAAGAACGAGAACAAGATGGGCGGCTACAGTGTTACCGACATCAAGGAAAACCAGACAGGATTTGCCGCTGTTGATGGCGAAGGTCTTGAAGGTTACGCTTTGACACTTGGTGCGACTGCTCCGGTTCTTGGCGGCACCGTTTATGCTCAGGCTAACTATGTCGACGGTGAAACGAGTGCTGATGTCACCTCAACCCACGCCACAGCGGATAAGGCTGTGAAGACGGCTGACTTCGATCGTTGGGGTCTTTCTGCTGCTTATTCTTATCCGTTCAGCAAGCGCACAATGGTTTACACATTTGCGGCATACAGCGAAGGTACTCTCAAGGTTACCGGCGTTGTGAGCGGAGCTGTTGACAAGACGAAGACCAAGAAGGGTGAATTTGGTCTTGGCCTCGTTCACAAGTTCTAATTGCACCAGCAGCTGCAAGCGCTGACTTCAGCCTTTGCGAGTTAGGAAACCGGCATTCCTTGGGGATGCCGGTTTTTTGTTTTTAAACCGCATTCAAATGAACGCAGTCGGAGCGTCAGCAGGCCGCCTGACCGCCGCCGCGGTCCTTGTGCGGGCTCTCGGCGGCATCAACCGCAATATTGGCTGACGGCGTGATGGGGATGATGCGGTGCGCCGTCGGCACCGGCTCGTCAACAGCAATTCCCCGCTCGAAGTTTTCTCTTGCTTGTGCGAGAAAAAGCTTCAGGCGGTTGGAGACATTGGTTTTAGAGGTGCCGGCTTCAAAGTCGATGGCGCAGATATTGGCGAGGGGATTTTCTTCGCGGAGCCGCCGGATGACGCCTTTCCCGGTAACGTGGTTGGGCAGGCACCCAAAGGGCTGCAGACACACGACGTTGGGCGTTCCGGAGTGAATAAACTCCACCATTTCGGCGGTCAAGAGCCACCCTTCGCCGGCTTCCTGACCGGCGGACACAAGTCCGTCAATGCGCTCGAGGTCTTCCGCGAGGGTCGACACGCCTGCCACTGGTGTTCCGTCAAGTGCTTTGCGCATGATGCCGCGGAGATGCTCAAACCAGCGGATCATCAGCCAGGCTCCCATGGCTTTCAGGCGCGGTCCGCCGAAGACCTTGGCCTGATTGATGTGGTCATAGAGGCAGTAGAGGAAGAATGCGGCCAGGTCACCGAGCACCGGTTCCGCACCTTCATCAATGATCTCCTGCACGATGCCGAGATTGGCGGCAGGATGGTACTTGAGCAGAATTTCGCCGACGATGCCCACTCGAATCTTCTCTGTGCCGTCCATCGGCACAGCGAAGAAGTCGCGCACCATGGCTCGGGCGTCGTCAGCAAAGCGCCGGGCATCACCGGCGGCCGCGGCTTGAGCGGCTATGGCGGTCCAGCGGTCAACGAGACGCTGCGCATCGCCCGGATGAAGCTCATGGGAGCGAACATGAAGCGAGAGGCGCTGCAGCATGTCGCCGTAGAGCGTTGCGAGCATGAGGCGTCTGAGGCCGCCGAGTCCCACGTTAAGGGTCTGCGCGCCTTCAATGCTTCCGCCCGAGAGACACACAACGGGCACCCTCTCCAGGTGAAGGTCTTTGAGTGCCCATCGCAGCAGCGTCGGGTAGTTTGTGGCACGGCAGGGGCCGCACGTCTGAGCGAGGAGCAGCGCACTGTGGTCGGGATCAACGGCATGCGTCTTCAAAGCGTCGAGAAGCTGCCCGATCACGACGATTGCCGGGTAGCAGGCATCGTTGTTCACGTGCTTTAAGCCTTCTTCGATCGCCTGAGGACGTACTTCGGGCAAAAGCTCCACGCGCCAGCCGACTGCGCCTAATGCGGCGCAAATCACCGGGAAGTGGATCGGTGCCATTTGCGGCGCATAGATCACGCGGTCGGCGAGCATTTTGTCGAGCGGCACCGGAGTGTCCGTAGGCTTTGTCAGGTCTTCGAGGCTCTCCGCCGCCGCTTTCTGGTCGCTGCGCCGGCGATCTGCGAGCGCGGCCAGGAGCGACTTCAGTCGAATGCGTGCTGCGCCGAGCGTATCGCCCTCATCAATTTTGAGGGTGGTAGCGATTCTTCCGCGCTGAGCGAGAAGGCGTTCAATCTGCTCGGAGGTGACGGCGTCGATGCCGCAGCCAAAACTCATGAGCTGCACGAGCTCTGCGGATCGGCTCTCCCGCACGAGCGCTGCTGCACGGTAGAGCCGGGAGTGGAAGGTCCATTGATTGACGACCTCGACGTCGCTTGGTACCGATGCGAGGTGCGCCACGGCGTCTTCCGTGACGACTTCAGCGCCCATGGATTCAATCAAGGCTGGGAGCCCGTGATTAATGAGCGGGTCAAGATGGTAGGGCCGCCCGGCGAGCACGATGAGCGGTTCGCCCGAAGTTTCATGCCGGCGCCACAGTGCTTCGCCCGCTTGACGCAATGCTGCGCGGTAGTCTTCGAGCGCTGCGTGAGCGGCATCGACCGCCTGGCGCACCTTTTTGGGGGAAAGGGCCGGCCACGCGGATGTGACCGCGCGAACGACGCTTTCGGGAAACTCAAGATCCACGAAAGGCGTGAGGATGCGGACGTTCGGGAGCGTGGAGGCGAGCGAGAGGCGCATGGCTTCCGGATAGCCGCCCGCTACGGGACAGGCAAAGCGTCCGTCGATATGCCTTTCGCCCGAATGTCTGGGGCCCTCGAGCGGCACGCAGGGCATCCAGATGTCAGCAATGCCTTTGCGGGCGAGGTCAGCGGAGTGGCCGTGAGCGAGTTTTGCCGGAAAGCAGAGGCTCTGCGACGGCACGGTTTCCGAGGCGCTCGATGCGAGTGCATGGTCGGACGGGCGCGAGAGCTCCACACGAAAGCCTAGGCAGCTGAAAAGCTTGAACCAGTAGGGGTAGTGTTCGTAGGTATTGAGGGCGCGCGGGATGCCGACAACGCCCATGGCGGCCGCTTCCAAAGGGAGCGGCTCGCCCGCAAAGAGCCGTTCGAGCTTCCAGTCAATGAAGGACGCTTTCTTCCGTCGGCCCGCACCCGCGCTTTTCTGTGCGAAGTCACAGCGATTCCCCGAAAAGAACTTGTCGCCCGAAGGGAAACGGTTCATCGTGAGGCGGCAGTGATTGCCGCAGCCGCGGCAAAGCAGTTCCCGCTGAATGACTTTGCCCGCATCGAGCTTTGCCGGATCGAGGTCGATTTCCGGCACTGCCGCGCTGGTGCGTTCCATGGCAATCAGCGCTGCGCCGTAGGCGCCCATCAGTCCGGCGATGTCCGGCCGAATAACGGGGCGGCCGATCTGCTCCTCAAAAGCACGCAGAACGGCGTCATTGAGAAACGTGCCGCCCTGAACGACGACGTGTTCGCCGAGCTCTGCCGGATCGTGAATGCGCAGCACTTTGTAGAGCGCATTTCTGACAATTGAACGGCATAAGCCCGCGGCGATGTCTTCGAGCGATGCGCCGTCGCGCTGGGCTTGGCGCACCTTGGAATTCATGAAAACCGTGCAGCGGGTGCCGAGGTCGCAGGGTTCCTTCGAAGCGAGCGCAGCCTCAACGAATTGAGGGAGCGTGAGCGAGAGCTGCTTGGCAAACGTCTGCAGAAAAGAGCCGCAGCCCGATGAGCAGGCTTCGTTAAGCTTCACGCTGCGGATGAGGCCGTGCTCAACCTCCAGACATTTCATGTCCTGGCCGCCGATGTCGATGACATAGCTCACATTGGGTTCAAAGGCGGCGGCAGCGCGTTCGTGCGCGAGCGTTTCGACTTCGCTGAATGCGGCGCCGAGCGCCGCTCGGGCGAGGTCTGCGCCGTATCCGGTGGTACAGGCCTGCCGAATGTGTGCTTTGGCGGGCACGACACAGAGGAGCGCCTTTACGGCACGATAGAGGCGTTCGAGCGGCTGCCCTTCATTTTGTTCGTACCAGCTGTAAAGGAGGCGCCCCTGAGCATCGAGCACGACGCCCTTGACGGTGGTTGAACCAAGGTCGGCCCCGAGAAAGAGGTCGCCCTCTGCATTTTCGATGGGCGAACGCTCAACGCACTCTCGGCGGTGGCGCTCGGTGAAGGCTTCCCGTTCTGCCGGATTTTTGAATAACGGCGGCAGCCCCGAGCCGCGGTTCTCCGGCGCTGCGGAGAGGATCTCACGGACTAAATCGTCAATCGAATGCCAGACGCGGGAGCGATGCGCTCGGGAGGCCGGATCCATGCCTTCCAAGGCAGCGCCGATGGCCACGGCGCAGTGCGCATCGCAAAAGGAAGCAAAGGTTGTCCCCGTCGACGAGAGACGCCGTTCAAAGGCGGCGCGAAGCTCTGAAAGAAAAGTCAGCGGTCCGCCGAGAAAAGCAATTTTGCCTCTGACAGGACGCCCGCAGGCGAGGCCGCTCACGGTTTGTTCAGCGACTGCGTCGAGCACCGACCGGGCGACTTCAGATTTCGGCACGCCGCCGTTCAAGAGCGCCACCAAATCGGTTTTGGCAAACACGCCGCAGCGCGATGCCATCGGATGCGAGATCTGGGCTTCACTTGCGAGTTTGTTGAGCCCGGCTGCGTCAACATCCAAGAGCGATGCCATTTGATCGATAAAAGCGCCTGTGCCGCCCGCACAGGCTTCGTTCATGCGCAGTTCAACGCCGTTGGATAAATAGAGGAGCTTAGCGTCCTCTCCGCCCAATTCAATGGCGGCATCCAGATCGGGCGCTCGGTGTTTGAGGTAGCGCGAAGCGGCAATGACCTCCTGCACGAAGCTCGCACCGAGCGCATCCGCCAGCCCCAAAGCTCCGGAACCCGAAAAAAGCACATGGACGGGCGCGTCATGCGTTCTGAGCGCGAGTGCGCGAAGCACCTTTTCAAGCGTCTGTTTGACCGCACTGCCATGCCGAACATAGTCGTGAGAGAGCAGTACGCCCGATTCCGACAAAAGTGCGTATTTGACCGTGGTCGAACCGAGGTCGATGCCGATGGTGAGCATGTTGCGAACAAATTCCTCAGACTTCAATCAGAAGCGGGTTTGCAGGGCGTCTTTCGTGTACGGTACGTCCTGTCGGACAGGACGAATTGACATTGCTGATGTGACAAATTTAATTGTATTCAATGACTGACCGGTCAGTATAAAAAGAAGGGTTTCCAAATTTTTATGATCTCTCACTCATAATTTAGCTAACTTGAAAACGAATAATACGTCGTTACAAATAAGTGTTAACCCTGATTTATTCGTATGAGGGGGAGAGCGGCAAACGCAAACGAAGGCATGACTGCTCTTACCCTGTTTATCGGTGTGGGAGGCGTGACAGAATGCTGCGGCGGATTTCGGCTCTCTTCGCCGTCTCGAGTAAGGTTCAGAAACATGCCCGACTTATCACGTCACAGGATCCCCCGACGCGGATACTGAGCCAGTGTCTGACTTTCGGCAGCAACGAAAAACGCCTGCCGGGAGTTGGGATGAATCTCTTGACAGGCGCTTGGACGTTAGTTGCTGCCGGTCTGGAATCGCTGGGAGCTGAGTTTGACACCATGTCTTGACAGGAGGCTGAACGGTGTCTGAGCTCTCTTAACAGACTTCTTTTCTACAGCAAGGAACGGAGAATTTCTGCCGAGTCTTCACGCGCTTTGAAGCGCGTGAAGATCTCTTAAACAGATTGCAGATTATTGAATGACTCGGCTTTTCTGAGTCGTTTAATTCACTTATGGCTGTTTGGCGACTGCTTTTTCGGCTTCCTGCGCAGCAATGCGGCCGAAGACGATGTTTCCGGCTACAGCATTGCCGCCGTAGCGGTCATCGCCGTGCCATTCGCCAACGACTTCGCCGGCAGCAAGGAGTCCCGGAATTACTTCGCCGCGTTGATTGAGTACATGAGTGCGTGCATCCGTTCGAAGCCCGCCCAGTGTTCCGCCGACAGCCGGCACGACGTCAATGGCATACAGCTTGCCTTTGTTTAGCGGTTCAGGCAGTTCTTTGCGGCCGAAGTCTTCATCTTTGCCGTTCTTGACGAATTCCGCGTAGCGCTTCATCGTTTGAGCAAAGGCTGCTTCCGGAAGACCGAGTTTTTGAGCCAGTGCTTCGGGCGTATCGGCTTCAACCACTACACCGAGTTTCACGTAGCCTTGGTGAACCTTCGGACGCTTAGCCACGACACCGTCGTCATAGATAAGCCAGACTTTCTGGGCAGGCTGCTTCAGCATTGCGGCGCCGAGTTCATTGCGAGGCGCATTGTCATTGAAGAAACGTTTGCCTTGATTGTTGATGAGAATACCGCCGTTCGTGCGCATGGCGAGCGTAATCATTAGGCTTGTGCCTGATGCAATATTCGGGTGCACCTGAACACGCTCGAGGTGCGTGACATTGGCTCCGACCTCTTGGCCAAGATAAATGCCGTCACCGTGCGAACCAGGCTGTGCTGAGGTCACCATGCCGAAGAACTCAGGATGGTATTTACTGACGAGCTGGCTGTTGTTGGCATAGCTCCCGGTCGCAAGAAGTACGGTTGGAGCTTCAATGCGGTAAAGCCCCGTGTTTTTGCCTTTCACTAAAACGCCGGTAACGCGTCCGGAGGCGTTATGTTCAATGCGGACCACCTGAGAGTTGACTCGCACATCTGCACCGGATTTTTCCAGCACGGGCTTCATGGTTGCCACCATATAGCGTCCAATGCCGCCCGACTTTGTATAGTGCATGCGCGGAACCGTGCAGCCGCCGTAGACGCCGTGGTCAAGGTCAAGGTGGCCGCCCATCGCCTCAAACCATTCCAACGCGCTGTTGCTTTGCTGAGCCAATGTGCTGAGGAGCACTTTGTCGTTCGTGCCTTTGCCGACCTTGAGCGTATCTTTGACAAAAATTTCTGGTGAATCCTTGAAGCCGGCTTCTTTTTGCTGTTTCGAACCGGCAACGTTCATTCCGCCTGTTGATAAAAGAGAGGAGCCGCCGATGATGGGCATCTTCTCGAGCATTACGACATTCAGCCCGTTTCGGGCAGCATCAATGGCCGCTGCCATACCGGCTCCGCCGCCGCCAACGATGACAAAGTCGGCTTTTTCCGTTCGATTCGGTACCGCATCCTTATAGATGGATAGGTCTTGCGGTTCGTAAGCTATCTTTTGTCGACCGAATTTCATCGGCATATCAAAGACATGGCAGTTGTTGCAGTATGAGAACGAAGCTTCGTGTCCACCATGACACGTCGTGCAGGAGTCAATTGAAAGGTGTCCGGCATGCGCGCTGATAGTCTTGCCGGCGGCATGGTCTTTCTTGCCTAACGCATCATAGGTGCCGTGACAGGCAGTGCAGTTCTTGTCAATTTCGGATTGACTGTCGGAAACTGCATCCGTCGGGTGGCAGGCAGAGCAGTTCGCCGTAAGCTTGTTCTGCATATGGTAGCCGGCCAGATAGTCGGCTTTGGCACCGTGTGAATAAACCTGATGAGCGGCTGCTGTATCCATGCTTTCGGCTGCTGAACTTGGAGGCGAAATTCCGCTCAGGGCTAAGGCGATGACCGCAGCCAATGCAGAGGTCCATTTTGGGGTCATGATATTTCTCCGTTTAATCTCAAGCTCTTTTTTTAATGTCAGAGTCTTGAGATCTCTCATTTTGTTGAGCCGTCAATGGCACTTCTATCTGGAGAAACGCGAGCCTTGAAAGTAGACATTTTGCTATTGAGGTCAATGTTGATGCAGCGCATGGATTTCGTTTGCTGTCAACGATCGATCTTTGGTCTGAAGGAAGCAGCTGTGAAGTTATGAAAAACGCCTGCCGAAAGACGGAGGAGCAGTCTTTCAGCAGGCGCTTGAGGGGGAGGGGTTTTGCCAACAGTCTTAAACCAGCAGACCGTTGGCCGGAGATGCATCAGCCGATAAAGATTTCGTTGGCAATGATGGCTGTGATGATGCCGAGAATCATTGGAATCCAGGTACGGCGGACAATCGCCATCGGGGAGACGCCGGCGGCGCCGGCCACAGCGATGATCACGCCGGCAACCGGGCTCATGGCGCGCAGCAGGCCGGAGGCAAACTGCATCGGCGTGACCAGTTCGGCAACCGAGCCGCCCAGACCGGCAGCGACGTCAGGCGCGAGCGTGGCAAAGGACGAGTAAGCGCCCACACCGGAACCCGTGAGGAAGGTCACGATCGAGACGATGGCTGTCAGAATCACTGTCATCGCACCCATGCCCGCGCCGACGCCCTGCGCGGAATTGATGAGGATGTCGATGAGGCCGGAGACTTTGAGGCCGGTGGCGAAGAATTCCGCACAGATAATCAGTGCGACGATGCCGGCGAACATCTTGCCCATCGACTGGAACATCGCGAGACCGTCCTTAAAGACCTTCTTCACGTCACGGGACCGGATGATTTCAATGATGACGACGCCGATCCAAACCATAAAGAGCGCGCTCACCGTGTCAAGCTTGATGGAAGCAACGACGAGTTTGGAGAAGATGATGAGCAGTGCAATCGGCAAAATGGGGAAGACGGCGTACCACTTCGGAGCAGCCGGCTGATCCGCGGCTTTGGCTGCGGAAACATCGGTATAAACGTCATCGTTCTTCTTGTCATAGAAACGCTGCACGAAGTAGTGGGCGGCGGCAATGACAATCAAGGTCGGGACGGCAACGGGAAGCTGATATTGGACCAGATAAATCACCGGATCAAGGCTGCCGACCTGTGCGGCGAGATTGGCCGTGCCGGCCGTCGGCGCAAAGGTCACGCCGGCCGATGTGCCGATGACCGCGGCAGCGGCGGCAGCAGAAGTGCCCACGGCCTTAAGGATCGGAAAGAGAGCGACGAGGAGCAGCATTGCGAGGCCGGCGGCGGACGGGATCACCATGACCAGAATCTGACCGACGAAGTAGCCGCCGACGAGCACGAGGTACGGTGCGCGCAGCATGCTGAGGGGTTTCACGGCGATGTCAACCAAGGCCTTGGCGGCGCCGATGCGGTCCATATAGGCAGCAAAGCCGCCGGCCGTCATAATCAGAAAGCCGATGCCGGCGCTCTGCTTGGTGGCAATGGATTTGAGCGTATTGAAGATGTCAAAGAGCACGAATCCTGAGGGCTTCACGCCTTTGGGAAGGAAGTTCGGGTCGCCGAGAACGACCGCGCAAAGCAAAATCGCGAGACCGGCGAAGAGCAGAACCATGTGGGTGGAGTAGCGCTTAATCAGCGCCCAGCCGGCCAGTGCGGTGACGATCACCGCAATCCAAGGCATCAGGGCATACATAGTCGTCTTTCCTTAGGGTGGTTTGATGGAGAGTTAGAGGAAGTGCTTGAATTCGGCTTCAAGCGCTGCGAGCGCATCGTTCGTACGCTTTTCGGCTTCAGCGGTGACGGCGCTCAATTGGGCGAGCGCCGCACGGTCTTCACGGATCATGGCGTCAACTTCCGCGGGTGCTGCGCTTCCGGCAGTGCGGCGGTTTTCAATGATTTTGCGCGGGTCCAGTGCATCTTTGAATTCGGTTTCGCTCATCGGAAGCACAGGGTCGGTCTCGGGAAATTCCTCTTCGATTTCTTCGCGGTAGATCGCCTGCATCTGGGCGTAGGGAAAGTCGAGCGGAAGCACGTTGTTGGCGCGGGCCCACGACACCATGCGGCTCGCCATGTGGTGGCCGATGCGGAACGGCAGCCCATGATCCTTCATCAATCGGTCAGCGATTTCCTGCGAAGCTGTCCAGTCGCTGTTGAGTTCTTCGAGCGCGCGGTCGGGATTGATGCGCAGTGCGCAGAGCACTTTGAGGAATCGGCTGAACATGCCGACGGCAGCATCCATCATTCGGCCGTTCTTGGCGACGTTTTTGCCGTCGACCATGCCCGGAACGAGATTGTGGATACGGGCGGCGGCGGCCGCCATTTCACCCACCACGTCCGAAGCGTCGGCGCGGCAGTTGTTCATCAGACCGGGATTGCGCTTTTGCGGCATAGCGGACGAGACGTAGGTGTTCTCTCCGCCTTCCTGCAGAAGGATCCAAGGGCGCGGCTGAGCGTACTGCACCATCACGTCAGAAATGAAGCTGCCGACGTGCAGAGCGGCGGACGCATTGATGCTCGCGAGTTCGAAAGGCATATCTGCGGGCGACATGCAGGTGGCATCAAAGGCGTTGCGGCGCGGCGCAGGAAAGCCGAGGCGCACGGCCATCGCCTCGCGGTTCAGGGGCCAGCCCGTGCCGTTCAGTACCGTGGAGCCCATCGCGCAGGCGTTATAGCGGGTGAGACACTCGTTGAGACGTTCGCGGTCGCGCAGGAACGCGGCGGTAATGCCGAGGAGATAGTGCGCATAGCTGTTGGGCTGAGCGGCTACGCCGTTGGTGTAGTTGGGCACAATCGTATGACGGTTGGCCTCTGCGAGATCGAGGAGCTTCCCGATTACTGCGTCAAAGGCTTTGGCAACCTGCACGGTGCGGTCGCGGAGAATGGCCGTCCGCTGGGTGGAGAGAATGTCCTGACTCGAACGGCCGGCGTGGATAAGGGTTACCGCAGGCGAAGTTTCTGCGATGAGGAGCGGCTCATAGGCAATGTAGCTTTTCACGCGCAGCGCCGGATCCTTTTCGGCCTTGGCTTCAAGACGAGCGACGCCGCCCGCGGCCTCCCGTGCAGCTTCGTTTGAAAGGAGGCCCTCAGCCGCATTGACGACAATGGTCGCCTTGTTGATGGTGCTGGTCCAGAAAAATTCATCGCGCTGCATGTCTTGCTGCCTGTTGGTGAATGGGTTTGAGGCTTGGTAGTTTGAATCGAGGGATGAAGGGTTGGCCCAAAGGCTTTTCCCTTGATATGCAGGCAGTCTGAAGCGCTGAGTGCATGGATTCAATAGCGCTTGGAGCAATTTAAATTTGCGTAAAGTGCAAAATATGCGGCTGGAGTCGTGCCGCTTCAGGCACTAACATCATGAAAAGACGCGGCGGCGGCAAAGCGGTTGGGCTTTGGGGTGCCTTCGTGCAGGAGAAAATGCTGCGTGCAGTAGAGCAGGGAGGCTTTAATGGCAAAAACAGATGATCTGCAGGCTTGGCGCTCTTTCATTGTTTTTGCCAGAAGCGGCACGCTGACGGCAGCGGCAAAAGCGCTGGAAACAGAACCCTCGAGTATTTCCCGCGCCATTTCTGGGCTCGAGCGCACCCTCGGCGTTGAGCTTATCCGCCACGGCGTGCGCCCATTGGTCCTCACGGATGCAGGCCGCATGGCGCACAAACGCATGGAAACGATTCTGAGGGCGCACGACTCTCTGATGGACGCTCTGAAGGATGACAACCGCACGCTCGAAGGCAAGATCCGTCTTTCGTCGGCGCCGGGTTTTGCGGCGAGGCATCTCACGACGCTGCTCCAGCGCTTTCAAATCGAGCATCCGGGCATTACGGTTGAGATCCTGGCCGGCTTGAAAGAGGCTGACGTACAAAAAGGGCTCTGTGAAGTGGCCACGCTCACGGGGATTCCTACGCTGCCGAATCTGGTCTATATGAGCCGCGGGCGAAATGTCTACGTAGCTGCGGCCAGTCCGGACTACATTGCTCGGTGCGGCATGCCCGTGAGGCCCGCGGATCTGCGCCGTCATTCGGGCTACATCTACTGCGGACCGGTACGCCCGGAGACGAAGGTGCTTCAGCGCGGCAGTGAAACGGAGGCTGTCCAGTATGCTTCAGCCGTACGGTCCACCGACATCCTGGCTATCCGCGCGGCGGTATTGAAAGGCATGGGCTGCGCGGCGGATCTGCCGCTCGTGCAGATTGCGGATGATCTGAAGGCGGGGCGTTTGGTGCCGATTCTCCCGGGCTGGTCACATCCGTCCGTTGAGTGCTTTATCGTGACTTCGCGGTCAGCTTGGCACACCAAGCGCGTGCGCATTTTCCTTGAATGGTATGCGCGCGCCATGCAGGCGCTCTTCGCGGGGTTTGAACGCGAAGCCTCTCCCTATGTGGGGCTGCCCGCCGACATGCCGGCGGTAGACCGCAGCCAAATTTTCATGACCTGATACAAATCGGGCACAGACTGCAGCGGAAGAGCCTCCCTTCGGGCATAAACTCGACCTCCGACCTCTTATTCTTGACGGACACGAGTGTTTCGCGCTCGTGACCGTAACTGCGAGACCTCATGCCGGTTCTTCAGCCTATTATTGACCGCATCGCCCGGAACGAAACGATCTCCCGCGATGAAGCACTTGCTTTTGCTTCTGATCCTGCGCTTCGGGCAGATCTTTTTGATACCGCGGCGGAAGCGACGAAACGCTTTGCATCCCGCATTTTTAATATCTGCGGCATTGTCAGCATCAAAACAGGGGCATGCTCCTGCAATTGCAAATGGTGCGCACAGTCCACTCACTGGACCTCTTCGAGCATTCCGATTCATCCCATTTTGCCTGTCAGTGAGGTGGATGCGGCAGCCGAGCGCGCTGCGGCGGGCGGCATTACTCGCTTTTCACTGGTGGCGAGCGGCCGCAAACCTTCTGCGCGGGAAACCCGGATGTATGCGGAGCACCTCAAAAAGCTGCGCAGCACCAACCCCAAGCTCGAGCTCTGCGCTTCGCTCGGGCTCCTTAACGAAAAGGATCTTGCGCTTCTCAAGGAAGCCGGCCTTGTGCGGGTGCACTGCAATTTGGAAACCTCCGAGCGGTTTTTCCCGCAGGTGTGCTCATCACACACCTGGGAGGATAAAGTGAAGACCATTCGCGCCGCTAAGGCGGCAGGACTGGAGGTCTGCTCGGGCGGGCTCTTCGGCATGGGTGAGACAGCGGAAGACCGCATTGACCTGGCGTTTGCGCTTCGCGAACTCGAAGTCCCGTCTATTCCGCTTAATCTTTTGGATCCTCGTCCCGGCACGCCTTTGGAGCATGCCCCGAAGTTGTCCGAAGACCATTTCCTCACGACCGTCGCCCTCTACAGACTCATTAACCCGCAGGCAGAGCTTCGCTTTGCGGGCGGCCGGCTGCAGCTTTCCGAATATGCCGTGCGGGAAGCCATGCGGATCGGCGTCAATTCGGCGATCTGCGGGAGTCTTCTCACGACGGACACCATGGGACCGACCGCTGAAGCCGAGCGCTTCATGGCGGCCGGATACGAGGCTGATGAGGCGATGACTGAGGTTCTTGAGCGTTCGGGCGGAATCGACTGCGAGGAAGACGCTGTATGCGCGGCCTGCGCGAGCTGACGCTTCGCGCAGAAGACGTTTCAATCCTTACTTGGCGCCGCACGCCTCTTCAGCTTCTGCGGCGCCCTGACGGCGTCCGAGGCGCCAAATGCCTCGGACACTGCTCAGGCTCAATGCTGATGCGCCTTCTTTAAGCTGAGAGAACGCAGACCGCAAAAACAAAACGCCCGGGAGTTTCGACTGCCGGGCGTTTGGGTCTGGATGGATTGGACTGGCGGTTTATGCCTTAAGCTCAACCAAAGGCTTGCCGGTCATCTCGGGCGGCACGGGAACGCCCATAAGCGTCAGCACGGTCGGTGCGACATCAGCGAGAACGCCGTTATGAACGGCCTTTGCTCTCGGACTCACGACGATGATCGGCACGGGGTTAAGTGAATGTGCCGTATTGGGTGAGCCGTCGGCATTGCGGGCATGGTCAGCATTGCCGTGGTCGGCAATGATGACGACGTCGGTTCCCGAAGCCTGGGCGGCCTCAATTACCTGCTTCACGCAGTCGTCCACTGTCCTCACGGCCTTTTCAATGGCGCTCCAGACGCCCGTATGCCCAACCATGTCGCCGTTGGCGAAATTCAGACAGATAAAGTCGTACTGACCGCTCAGAAGGGCCGCAGAAAGCTTCTGAGCGACTTCCGGAGCGCTCATCTCTGGCTGCAGGTCGTAGGTGGCGACTTCGGGCGAGGGGACGAGAATGCGGTCTTCGTTGGCAAAGGGCTCTTCGCGGCCGCCGTTCAGGAAGAATGTGACGTGGGCGTATTTTTCCGTTTCAGCGATGCGCAGCTGCTTAAGCCCCAGGCTTGACACATATTCGCCGATCGGATTGACGACATTTTCCTTGGCAAAGAGCACATGCAGGCCCTTAAAGGCTGCATCGTAGGGCGTCATCGTCGCAAACCAGAGCGGCAGCGGGTGCATGCTGCCCTGCGGCGCCTGGGTGAGAACCGAGGTGAGTTCGCGTGCGCGGTCATTGCGGAAATTGATAAAGAGCACCGCATCATCGGCTTGGAGCGTGCCGAAGGGACGGTCAGCCTCATCCGTTTTCACGACGGGCTTGATAAATTCGTCGGTGACGCCGGCGGCGTAGGACGCACGCACCGATTTGGCAAGGTCTCGAGAATGCGTTCCTTTGCCGTTCACGAGCTGCTGCCAGGCTTCTTCAATGCGCTCCCAGCGCTTGTCGCGGTCCATGGCGTAGTAGCGGCCAATGAGGCTTACGAGCTGAGCCCTTTCCCCGGGCTCGGAAAGCTTGCGCTCGAGCGCTTCCACAAATCCCAGGCCGCTCTTGGGATCGGTGTCGCGGCCGTCCATGAAAGCGTGAACGTAGACATGCTCAATGCCTTCGCGGCGGGCAAGGTCGATGAAGGCCAGAAGATGGTCAAAACTCGCATGCACGCCGCCGTCGGAAAAGAGTCCCATCAGGTGAAGCGCTTTGCCGGAAGCTTTGAGGTACTCAAACATCGCGCGGCATTCGGGCTGCTCAAGGAGCTTATCCTGCGCACAGGCGCGGTTGATGCGCACAAGATCCTGATAGACCACGCGGCCGGCGCCGATGTTGAGGTGGCCGACTTCGGAATTGCCCATCTGACCTTCGGGCAGGCCTACGTTTTCGCCGTAGGTGCGAAGCTCCGCGTGAGGGTACCGGCTGTCTCTTATACACATCTGACGCTGC
>OWJG01001038.1_pt1 | contig 16687 bp, 9 predicted proteins | sample 1732781 | NCBI WGS metagenome assembly OWJG01 (sample SAMN05065753, study PRJEB22554) | human gut metagenome | biome: ENVO:2100002; feature: ENVO:00000062; material: ENVO:00002003 | host: Homo sapiens | place: USA | reverse complement strand
GGTAAGCAAAGATAGCTAATTTTAAAACTTACCAACCAGAAATTTCCGCTGAGCCTACATTCCTTCCCGAAGCCCGAACTGGGATTCAGCCTGCAGGTCGGTCAACACTTTTATCTTCTTGCCTATCTGTTCACGATACTCATATACCTTCACTCCTTCTCCGTCATCATCCGAACATGAGTAGCAGATACCCATAGCGAAAGCCGAAAGAAAGACTATAACCAGTAACCGGATACTATATCTATTTTTCATATCTCATTTGTTTTAGATTCGTTTATAATTCCTTTAATAAATACCGCCTTCTTCTATGTACTTCCTGATAGAAGCGGCCAAATCCATCGGGAGCATAAATTCATACGTATCCGGACAATCCTGTTCAACCCGTTCGAGTTCCTTGATCAGTCTCTCGTACACTACCACTTTATTTCCTTCAAATCCGTAATAGTTGGTCAACAGATAGACATGCCGGAATAAAGGACGCCGCGGGCTGGGAGATACAGACATCAGATCACGGTATACGTCTCCATTATTGCGGCACATAGTCCCCTGATCAATACGCACCACGCCATCTACCAATTTGTAAGATGAGCCTGTGGTATGTGTCCGGTTAGATCCGTCCATAATCGCATCGACAGCCTTGCTCTTCATGTATTGTTCGAAATACATCTGCTCGTCTGTATTCCAGAGATGCGCCGTGTGGAAACCGGCAGTGGATAACCACTTCTTGTTCATTTCCAACCATTCCGCATATTTACCGCTCTGCGCATAATAATCACCATAGATAAACTGGAAACCGGAAGGCCCTGCCGTCAATTCATCGTTCGGAGTCATATTCTTATAGTAAAATTCAAGTAGCTTCGGATTCAATTCCTGCAAGCCTGCCGCCAAAGTCACTCCTACCGGAACTTCGCCTCTGCGCTTTCCTTCCTTGAATATCTGATAAAGAGAATTTGCATCGAACTGAATATTGTCTCCGTCACTCAGACTGATAGCGACATATATCTTACCCGGCTTCACTTCTCCGGCTATCCCTTTACGCTGCTGGAAGGCTTTGCTCGGGAAACTGCACCAATAACTGCCATTCGCATAATAGTCACTCACTACAAATCCTGCATTATGGATGTTGGTAATCTTATTCAGTTCGTCGCCATTGGCATTCATTCCATAACCAAATACCGAAGAACCCACCGGATAAGATCCGCTATTGAAGATATTATCCATGATCTGTTTGTCATCTCCATTAGAGTCGTCCAACCAGAAGACAAAGCCTTTAGAAGCAGCTACGTAATCGTACATTCTCCACGGATTATCTTTATAATCACTCCGCAATCCACCGGAGAAAGTTAGCTTCGGATGGCATTTGTCGGCATAGTGCGCTATCGCCCAGCCATAAGCTTCTGCCTTTGATGACCATTGGTTACGTATATCCCTAACTTCCAGATTTCCTATTCCCAGCTCATCCTCTATAAACTTTCTCATGGATTCCGTAACCGGAATGCCTTTCTCCTGTGACGAAATCATCTGTGCCATACTCCATGACCAAGGCTGATTCTCATCCCAGACTACCAGGCAGTTGAAGCGGTCTTTATACATATTATATAATGCCGCAAAGCCTCTGTTGCGGGAAGTATTCGCCAAAGGCTGCATCTCATACTGCACTTCGGCATCATCCAGCTGCGTCAAATCCTGCTGTAACCAGATCAGATAAGTCAGTGCCTGTTCCTGGTTAATCACTCCCTGCATGACAGCAGTGGTCAGCTTCGATATATTTTCGTCATCACGAATATCGAATACATTCACTTTCGCCACCGGCTGATTCTTAAAGAACATACCACTTTGAGGAGTCGCATCACTATGATAATCCATCAAAGGATGCAGCTTTTGCGCCCAGTTCTTCACCAGACGGGCAGTCACTCCGGCAGACATCTCTCCGGTCGTTCTGACAACTTTCATTTCATATCGGTAAGACAACAGGCTATTGTCCGTAATCGCAAATTCCGCGCTCTGCACTCCTTTGGCAACCGTCTGTTGCTCATTAGTCTGCAAATCCTTTACCTGCACCTCCTTGATATCCGTAATATAAGGATCAATCCAAGTGACCACTGCTTTTCCATTGATCTCCTCCACACGGGGAGTACGGACTTCATTTCCTCTTTCGGCCGTTGTTCCAAATTCATCGTCATCCTCGCTGCAACCGAACATTGAAAAGGAAAAGATAAATAAAAACGACCATAGACTGGTGAGTACAATCATCTTTTTCATTGTGTTATATTTTAGATTTTAATATTATTATTCTGACTTTATTCCGGCAAACTCTCTGAAGAGGGCGGCACGGCATCCGAAGCTATCCCCCACTTCTTATTGGGCTTATCTCCCATCTGCAAAACCAGACGTCCGCCGTTTTGAATATCCGCATGGCTGAACCACGGCTTATTCCACGGCGTTCCATTCAAGGTAGCCGACTGGATGTACTTATGGTCCGGCGCATAATTCTCCGCTATGATCTCAAAATAATGTCCGTCACCTACCTCCATCTTTGCGGATTGGAATACCGGACTGCCGATATTATAAGTTGGAGAACCGGGAGTTACCGGATAAAAGCCCATCATGGAGAATACCACAAATGCAGTCATTCCACCTCCGTCTTCATCACCGGGAACGCCCATCAAGTCATTACGGAACCACTGGTTCAGCAAAACGCGAATCCTTTTTTGTGTCATCCACGGCTGACCGGCATAGTTATACAAATAAGGAATATGCAGACAAGGTTCATTTGCCATAGAGAACTGGCCGACATTACCGGTATGGTCCGGCAACTGATGATAGAAATCAAACTTGCTCCGCCCCAACGGTTCATTGAATGTCTGATTCAATCTCTCGATAAATGAAGCCTGTCCACCCATCAAGGCAATCAAATCCGCCGGATTGTGCTGCACATCCCAACGATAGATCCAACCGTTGTTTTCACCATAATAGCCACGTGCCCCCTGTCCTCCCGAATATCGATAGTCAAACGGTTCGATAAACTTTCCGTCCTTGTTCTTGGGATGAAAGAAACCCGTTTCCGCATTATAAACATTCCGGTACGTATAAGACATCCTCATAAACTTCTTATAGTCATCGGTCTTGTTTAATGTTCTGGCTATCTGTGCCAGACACCAATTATCGTAACAGTTACCCAACATAACCGCAACCGCTTGTCGTCTCTCGAACGAATGAACAGCCTTGCAAGTTTCTTCTTCGCCAGGGTTCAGTGCAGGGAAAAATCCTTTTTCCTGATAGAACTTATCGAGCTCCGTCAACGGACATCTCAGCCAGGGCAACAACGTTTTTTCTGTAATCGCTCCTTTGCAGGCTTCATAAGCAGCCTCCAGATCAAAGTCTTTCAATCCTTTGCAATAAGCATCCCAGATAACTGCCACTGCATGATTGCCATTCATCCGGTGACTGTCTCCGGTCACCTCGGGGAAGGTAGGCATCCATCTTCTGTCCGACTGTTCTGCCATCCGTATATATGAACGAATCATATCGAGTTCCTTCTGCGGTTCTATCAAGATACGCAACGGATGTGTAGCCCGGTAAGTATCCCATATCCAGTCATCTGTATAAAAAGGTACTCCGCCATCTTCATGAATCTTGCCATCGAAAGCACTGTAATATTTCCCGTCCTCCGAAAGATTGATCATGCGTTCGTAGGTACGATAAAGGGAAGTGTAGAAGATTTCTTTTTCGTCTTCCGAACCGCCTTCTATCACAATCTTGCCCAATGTCTTGTTCCATATCCTGCGTCCGGCATCCGCCACCGCCTTTACATCATAGGTGGTGATGTCACGTTGCAGATTCTTCTTTGCCTGCTCGGCACTGATAAAGGAAATTCCGTAACGTAGATTCAGGTTCTTCTCGCTTCCATAATACAAAGCGATGGCACTGCCTTCCTTACTTTCCATATCAACTTTTCCATCTGCCAGTACCCCTTTGCGTAAAGGTAGTTGACTGGTTTCGAGATACAGATAGATTTTGGTAGGAGTGTTGTCAATAACCTGATAGCCACTGACTCCTTTTTCTTCAGCGACCAGCTTTCCGTTCTTCGTATTCACCACCAGAGCATTATCACCTTCCGTCCCAAAACTGATATGATAAATACCAGCCTGATGTGAAGGGGCATACTCAACCTGTATATCAGCCTCATCCAGGTATACGGAATAACTATAGGGGGTAATATTCTCCAAATCATAGGAGTAAGATACAATCGGTCGGGATACCTCTCCCTGCACCGGACTCAGGTTAAAAGCCGAGCTGCCTCTATGACTGGTCACCACGACCGGAAGGCCGTTTACCCTGTCCGATGTATAGTCTCCCCTTTCCGGATAGACCCTGAGCATCGAGTTCGGCAGATGTACGGTTGGGTAAGTAGGCACCAGCAGATGGCTGATATTGCCGATATATGGATTTACATAATCGACAAAGTCTTTCGTGGGCGTCTGATCCGTATGGGTACACGAAAAAAACGCCATCGCCATCAAACAGGAGCCGACTGTTCTTTTTATATTCAATCTGTTCATCATCATTCTATATGAATATGTCTGTTCATTAATCAGGTTAGTTCATCGTTATCTTTCCGGCAGCAGCATCCGGATGCTGCTTCAGATAGATACGATAGAGTTCAAAAAATGTCGGTGCATCCAGCAATTCAATATTCGTATGCCGCTGTTTCAACTCATCACAAATCCCTTTATACCAGGAAGGTGACTTCAATATGGCTCTGAACCAATGGAAAGGAACCGGACGTTTCTCCACTCTTTCCACAATCACATCCGTTGCCCTGCGGTAATCATGATCTACAATATCATAATCTGCCCGGATCACCGGCATATCATTGTGCAGCAATGTCAAAGGCATCTTCTGCGGAACTATTCCATTCGGACTGAACGATGCGTAACAGTCCAATCCGTCTGAATCCAGTCCGGGGGCTTCGCCGTCAATCACAAATCCTGTAATGGTCAATCCCCACTTCTGATAATATTTGCTGCAATGCTTTGCCCATGCACTCAATCCGCTTTTCAATCCGGACACCGAGCGAGGCTCTTGCAACATACCCGGCATTAAATATCCGGCACCATTGTCAGCAGCGGCAAAATAATCATTCGGAGTAGCCGTCACCCGATAATTATGCATCACCATCGGAACGCGTTCTGCAAGTACAGGACTGACAGACCACATCAAAGGCACTTCTCCCCGGCTAGGTTCGTCCCACAGGAAAGGGGTAGTCTGAGCAATCCAGGAGGAGGAATCATAATCGCCTACATAGAAGAGGATAAAGTTCCGTCCCTGAAAGTTGATTGTTCCGTCACGGTTCAGATAGCCTCTGTCCATCAGTTCCTGATGTGTCACCCACTTTTGGGGATACTTTTCCTGAAGAGGAAAATGTTGCCAGAAGGAGGAGTTAGCCAATGCTCCCAGTCCGATGGCATCGGCATCCTTAAAGGCATTATAAGCACTGATAATACGGGAAAATTCCCACTCGGTAGCTACATCTTCATGCTTTCCTCCAGCATGCTGCGTATATTTATAAATCCAGCTCGGGAAACCTCCGATATAGCAGAATTTCTCTCCTTTATTTTGCTTATAGGCTTCTTGCAGAAAAGTTTTCAGTATCTGCAAGTCCAGTCCTTCTTCTTGTGTCGGATCATCCGTTGCCGGCTCGTCTCCCCAAGGAGAAAGGTCAAAGAAAAAAGCTTTCTTGCTGACAAAAAAGTCATGATTGGTCAATTGGTGATGGTTCGTTACCGTCCGGGTAGGATCGGTACGCCAGAACTGGTCGATGTAATAAGCGGCGTACTCCGTATTGCATAACCCTTTCTTCAGGTATTTCTCTATAAACCATACATAGGGATCGATTTTCAGAGATCCTGTCGAAGGTTGACCGGTTCCGGCAATCCTTCCTTTGCCCGTGAAAAGAGAAGAACCATCTTTGTTCACCAGCCAGCATTTCACAGCCAGCTTCGGTCCTTGCAGTACCAAACGGGTATAGAGACTATTGGGAGATATGTCATAGCGCACAGCTATCAGATTCTCGATTCCTGCCACAGATGAAGCAATATTACTGGTAGATGCTACTTTTGAGTCATAAACAACCACTCCGCGTATTTCTTTTCTGAAAACGGTCACGACATCCGACAGTTCCGTGTAAGCTATCGTATCACGTCCCGCCAGCCACTGTCCTGCCTGACGGTATTTATTCCACCAATAATCATCGACATTCTCTCCCTGCCCGTTCTTGACATAGCGAATGTACAATCTCGGACTATTCCGATTCACAATGCCTTGCAAGGTAGCTGTCGTATGCATAATGTCCCATAGTTGCTCCGCCTTCTCCTGTTCTTTCAGATCAAGTTCATTGAGCGTTCTCAAATCCAGTATCCGGACCGGATCACGAGATTCTGCCAACAATATCTCTGAACAAAAGACAGAGACCGCAAGGAATACCAACTGTAAATACTTTCTCATGGCTTTTCCGTTTTTATGCTAAATATCCAACTGTACAGATGCCGAATAATTGTACTTTGTCTCACTTCCGTGAGACTGTGCACCGATCCGGAAATAATAACTCTTGCCCGGAACCAGCGTGGAAGTGTAGTCTTCCAGATTGATAGACAATTCGAAAGCCTCACCATCAGTAATGGAACGGTTTAGTTCTTCTGTCCGGTTGACAATATTCAGTTTGTTGGATACATCGATGTGAGAGTGTGCAAACAACGAAATACGATAGACCTCGTTACTGGTCACCTGCTCCAGTTTGAATTTCGCCACTACCTTGCTTCCGATCACAGATATTTCCGGTTCAATGATCCGCAGATAAGGATTCACTTCGAAGACCTGATAATTCTTTCCCGGCTTTATTTTCATATCCAGAGTATCCAAAGGAACGTAGTTCCCACGATTCAGGATGATTTTATAGTCACCGGAGAAAATCATACCGTTATAAAACGTTCCGTCTTTTTTAACGACCATATTCTGAACAGGAGGATTATCTCCCCACCCCTGTTCGATGAAATAAACGCGGGAACCGTCCGATATCTCCTGTTGAATGAGTTCTCCGGTCTTCCGGTCTCTCAGTTCGCCGGCAAAGATTGCATCCGGCCCTTCGAGATTATCTTTTTCACAAGAGTAAAACATACTGCCTGCTACTACAACGCATAATAAAAATAGAAGCTTTTTCATATCTAATCTATATTTTAGAATATACTAATTAAGGATTCTGTACCAGACCATTAGCCCCCGTACCCGGAATACTCTTATAATACCAGCTATAATCAAAGGTCTTTGATTCAATGCCCAACGGATTGACACGTACAAATACATAATGCGCAGGATTTGTCCGCAGGTCAAGGAAAGGTACAAGTCCCTTTCTCACCCGGTTTTCAAATTCCTTATGGAAAGTTCTCCAGCGCGACAAATCCCATCTGCGTTTGTTTTCAAATGCCAGCTCGACAAAACGTTCTTTGCGAACATTCGCCTGAGTCAATGCAATGTCATCTTTGTGAGCCGCTCTTTTGCGGACCGCATTCAAAGCGTCTTGTGCAGCCTGTTTTTCAGCAGAAGTAGAGGTTGTCTTTTCGATAACAGCTTCTGCATAGTTGAGAAGAATTTCCCCATAACGGAAATCGATCCAAGGCTGTGTACCTTTACTCCATGCCTGCTCAACCGGACTTTCTATCTGCAAGAACTTCTTAAACAGGAATCCGCTGCGGGTATAATGTCCCAAAGTCGGATCGAATCCTGAATATTCCGTGCTTTTCTCCGCTCCGTAAGTATAATAGATCAGACCATCCTGTCCCTTCTCCGAAGCCTGAGTCCTATAATGATAACCGGAACCGTCAGCTTTCACCAGACCACCCTGGATAATGATCTTCGTACTTCCGAAGTTCTGTCCCGGGAATAACACCATGGCACTCAAACGGGCATCACGACCGGCAAATGCCTGGTAAGGTTTATCTATCGGGAAAGACAGGTATCGGGTGGATAAGTTAAATCCATTATAATCACTTTCATTTCCATCCACACGAGTGCTGATCGGCTTGGGTGTTCCGGTTCCGTCATCCGTATAATCTTCGAAAGAGTCGACAAAATCCAGTGTCGGATTCATACGACCGGGATAGAGATTCGGGTCGAGGATCATCTGACGGGGGCTGAACCAGACATCATAGTTATGTGCCAGAATGGTATTTGCAGCATAGGCCTTCATGAAGATAGGCTCTTTCAATCCGTCCAGACATTGGAAAGGTTGTTCAAATAACTTTTGATAGTTGGTTGTCGCTTCTTCCGGAGTAGCGGGGGAAGGTTTGTAAAGACCGAACTTACCACTATTCATGATTTCCTGTGAAGCTGATATACATTCATCATAATAATGATCAGCCGATATAACTTCTATACCTACCAGCTTCTGGTCAACAGCCGGACCAGAGAAAGAGACATAAGGCTGATGAGTAAACTTGGCAACGGAAGCTGCATACAGAGCTGCTCTTGACTTCAGTGCCAATGCTACCCATTTGTTCGCTCTCAGCACATCATTTTCATTCGCATCTCCAAAAAGCGATACTGCCTGGTCACATTCTTCCAAGACAAAGTCCCAAGTATCTTTCTCCGTATTTCTGGGGACACGCAGTTCTTCGATATTACCGTTATACTCCTGCGGTTCTTTAATGATAGGTACCCCACCGTATCTTTTGGCTAAGGCAAAATAGGTATAAGCTCTCAGGAAATGAGTTTCCGCATTGATCTCATTCTTTTGCTGTTCGGTAATACTGGTCAATGTAGGAATAGTAACCAACAGACTGTTTAAATCACGAATGAGTTTATAACCGTCTTCCCAATAATCGAACCACTCTTCTCCAAAGTCATTGTACTCCGGATGGATAGCCTCATCACAGAAATGAGCAGCCATAAAACCGGCATTATTCACATCCGTACCGACTCCCACATTGAAGCCGCGATTCGGTGAATAGGTAAAATCTTCGATAGGCAAACGACCGTACAGATTGGCCATATGTGCCTGTACTCCTTCCGGAGTAGAGAACAATTCATCCGCCGGAATTTTATTCTTCGGATCGATATCAAGCAAATCGCTACATCCGCCCAGCAGGAACATAGCTCCCAATAATAAATAACTATATATTTTCATAATCATCTTCTTTAAAAGTTCAAGGTCAATCCAAAGTTAAAGCTCTTATTCAGAGGATAATTCAAGCCGGCACTATAGTCTCCTTCAATCTTTTCCGGATCGAATGCCTTTACAAACGGGTCACAGACAGTAAACAGGTTATTTCCGTTCGCATAGATTCTTAAACTACCGATACCCAGTTTATGCATCAGTCGGGGACTGAAGGTGTAGCCGATCTCAATTGTTTTCAGTCTCAGATAAGAAGCGTTCTTACGCCATATCTGCGAATCCCTCGTATAGAACGATCCCATGTCCTGCTCCAGACGGATGGCCGGCCATTCTCCCGGTATCCATTCACTGTTCGCATCATACGGGTCGGACAGATGCCAACGGTCGTAGAAGTATTCGGGGGTATTGCCACCCTTGAAACAGAGCATCTTTGCGTATACCTCGTCAAACTGCACCGTGTACAGGGCAGAACCTTGAAAAAGAGCATAGAAGTCGAAGTTCTTCCAGGATGCTTCCACATTGAAACCATAGTGAATCAACGGGCTGCCGGACCAGAATAAAGGGGTCTTGTCCAGATCATTCACCACTCCGTCACCGTTTACGTCTTTCAGGATGTAGTCACCGGGAAGTTCCTTGGAATTTCCGTTATCCCCATTCTGAATCGGATATGTATTAATCTCGTCAAAGTTCTGGAAACGTCCGTCCGTCTGATACCCCCAGATAAAATCTCCCCAGCGGTTGGATGACTGGTTTCTCCATCTTTCCATACTGCTCTTGTAAGGACCGCTCTCTATATAACGGCGTTGGGTACGCGCCAAGTTAAAGTTACCGGATACACTGTAGTGGAAATCACCGATTTTGTTGGTATGAGTCAATGTAAATTCAATACCCCTCGTACGGTCGCCGTTCAGGTTTTCCTGTGGCAACTTGGAACCGAACGTATTGGGAAGAGAACCGTAACGGTCGGCCAACAGGCCGCTGCGGTCACGCTGATAAATATCAAACTCTACTGCGATCAGCCGGTTAAAGATTGAAAAGTCAATACCAATATTATACATATTCACTTTAATCCAGGTCAGATTCTTATTGATCATCACAGGAGAAGCTACTCCATTGGTATAATTTCCCTGGCTGAATACATATCCGCCACTGTTCAACGTGTAACCGGAGAAGTATTGGAACGGATCACCGGCATCTTGCCCCGAACGACCGGCAGAGAAACGAAGTTTCAGATTATCGACAAACTTGAAGTTGTCTTTGATAAAGCTCTCTTCCGAAATTCTCCATCCTACGGAAGCGGACGGAAAGAATGCCCATCTGCTGCCCGGAGCATATCGATAAGAACCGTCGTATCTGCAAGCAAGCTCTGCCAGATATTTGCCTTTATAATCATAGGTCAGACGCCCGATATGAGAAAGATAAGCCTGGTGTTCCGAGGAACCGGATACTTTCTGGTCAGATTCGCGTGCATTGTCCAGTTCACCGATTGTGAAAAAGTCAAACTTGCGCTCACCATTCATCCAGTTTGCTTTCTCTTCGCGTCTTTCGAAGACATAAGTAGCTCCGATGGTATGGTTGCCGAACGTTCTGTTATAGTTTGTCTGAAACTGCATATCCACCCGTTCCGATTCTCTGCGATTATCCTGAAGCAAAGCCGGATAGTTGGCATCTGCCGCTGTATACTCGCCCGTATATTCGCCATAGGTATATGTCTTAAAACCTTTCCGCGTAGCCTTATATCCGTAGTTATTGTAATCGTAGATAAAAGTACCTTTCACCTTCAGCCCCTTTACATAAGGAATATTATACTCTAATGCAAACTGTGTCTGCAAGTTCTTATTCCGCTCTTTAGCGCTGCCGGTATAATCGGCATCGATCATAGCTGCCGGATTAGGAACATAAGAGAAGTTATTATAATAATCCGGATTGTCATTGGCATAGATAGAAGTAGTCGGCGGATTTACACGCGTACTCTTAAATATATCATAGAAAGGAAACCAGGGACGGTTGGTGGTATCATAACGTCCGCCAAGATTGATACTGGCTGTCAGGTCTTTGGTAATCTTCAGACTGACATTGGAACGGAATGTATATTTATCATAAGTCAATGCGTTATTCTTCAACAAGCTGTTATCGGTGGCATAACCGAAACTACCGTAATAACTTACTTTGTCGGTACCACCTTCCAGGGACAGAGTCGTCTGGAACTGTGTGGCGTGCTTATTGAAAACGGCATCATACAAGTCTACACTCTCATAACCGGGAGCACCTTGCTGCCATTTGGTCAATTCGTCCTTTGTGATATAAGCCGGTCTGCCTGCATTGATTTCCGCCTCATTTCGCATGGTCATATATTGTCTGGCGTTGGCCATCTCCGGCACATTGGTAGGAGAAGTAATGCCGACATTGGCGTTCAACGTAATACGCGGTTTGCCTGTAGCCCCTTTCTTGGTGGTAACAATCACGGCACCATTCGCCGAATTCATACCATAGATAGAGGCAGTAGCATCTTTCAGAAAAGATATGCTTTCAATATCTTCCGGATTCAACCGTTGAAATTCGCTGGAACCGTCTCTCACCACTCCGTCAATCACAAACAAAGGAGTTCCGAAGCCACGGACATTGATATTGGAACTGAACTTACCCGGCTCTCCATTCTCCTGTCTGATCCGCAGACCGGCTACCTTTCCTTGAATAGCCTGTGCCAAACTAGGTGCCTTGGTCTTTACGATATCATCTACTTTCAGGTTTCCGATAGCTCCTGTCAGACTTTCCTTTTTCTGAATGCCATATCCGACAACAACTACATCGCCCAATGCTACCACATTCTCCTCAAGGACTACCGTTACGAAGTTTTTATTCACCACTTTCACTCTCTTCGGATTATAGCCGACATATCCTATCTCCAGTTCAGCTCCCACAGGAACCTGAATAGTAAACTTACCATCCATATCCGAAATAGTCCCCGTACCCGTTTTCAGAACTTTCACTGAGGCTCCGATAATGGCTTCTCCTTTATTGTCTGTCACCTGCCCGGAAATTTTCAGGTTTTCCTGCGCCATAACAGAATCCAAAGAAAGGATGCTCCCCATTATCAAATAAAGGAACCTTAAAAAAACTCTTTGCAAATGATCTTTGCTCTTTCCTGTTTTCATAATTTATAGATTAACATTAATTGATTCAAACCGTTTTCATCTCAAGAAAACTTTCTCTGACAAGTAAGTCCAAGCAGTAGTTAAGAAGTGTCGTTTTTCATATTTCCATCATTTTATAAGGTTATAGTTCGATCCGCTCAAGTCATCAGAAACATAGTGGAGGATATCCCGTCCGTTTCTGAAGCAAATATAGAATTCCAGTCCTTAATGCCATATTAATTTTAGATTAATAGCGATAAAGAATTTCATTCTTTTCGCATAAGTATCTAGTTATCAATAATGTTTTCATGATAAAAAAAAACAATTATTATTTGATGGTATAATGAGTGCCTTACTCCGCAAGGATTTATTTCGGGTACCGATGAGACCTATTTCCGGCACCGATGAGGACAGGCTCCGCCACCGATGAGGAACTATCTCTCCACCGACCAACAGGAAGCACCGGAAAATTATTAATAGAGGATTAATTTAGAGTGAATTTATAATATCATCGTAAGAGAAATCAGGCTTGGCATTCAGCAAACGTTCATATTCAATACAGAACTTATCGAAACTTTGCTTGGACAAACCTTTCTGCCCCATCTGATACAAGACTCTGCATTTAGTGCGGATAGCGTCTTCGTCTATATTATCAACAAGCAGAATTACATCTGATATTTTCAGCAAAAGCCTGGAGTCTTCTTTTATATCGGGACGGTTGACCACAGAAAGCAGTATTTCCGTCAACAGAACGTAGTAGGCTGACTTATATTCGTCAATCCATTCGGCACTGACGTTAGGGAGCAATGCGCCGGCACTCGCCAGGGATATGATTTTATTGATTATCTTTTTGTCCGTAATGGTATCTTTTATCTGATCCAGCAATCTCATCACTTCCTGATAATCGCAGGTCACGTCTTTCCCCAGATTCAGATACCAATAGCCGTTCTTATTGGCAATATTGATATCTCCGATTTTCTCTATGATCAGCCTTAGCTTTCTGATATTCACGTTTCTGTTATTCGATGCACTGGACTTACTCATATCGAACCAGAAGGTTTCATCCAGGCATTGAGAAGTTGTTCCCTTTCCGTTCTTGATGGTATTCAGCAGTAAAAACAAGAATAATTGCTTAAGAGTAGGCGTAAAATCTCCCGTGATGTTACCGCCTTGCTTATCAAAGACCTGAAATCCGCCCAATAATAAAACGGAAGATACTTTTTGTTCGGTCGGTTCTTCTTCGACCGATCTGTCTTTTACTTCTTCCGTAGCAACCGGACCGACTGCCACATTCACTTTTCTCTTTCTCTTACTATGCAATAACCATATACTTCCTCCTATCAGGCACAGTAGTCCCGCCAAAATACCGGATATCAATATCACCGGCTTCATTCCGCCAGTCTGATGAGGCAAAATATCTTCCTTGGACAAAGGTGGAAATGCCAGTTTATAAAATTCGACTTTAGATATTCCGGGCTCTTTTTCCTGCAACACCACGGCATAAATAGAAGATGTCTCTTTATGCAGAAACATATCACAATAAGAATGAATATCGAGGAAGTTATAAACAATGGAATCACTCATCACTTCCTGAACCGGTTGTCTGGTCTGTATATCAAACCGGCTCAAATAAACAAAAGTATTATACCGGTCATTATTATATGTCAAAGCATATACACTATTCGACGGTGTATCGATAATCATTGAATTACCGAAAGTAAAGTGCTGCCTGTCATTCACAAACTCCCATAACTTGGTGCATTTACCTGTTTTCAAATTCAACCGGTAAAGATCATAAAAGTTTCCTGGAGATTCTTCCTGCTTACCCGACTGATTGCCATAACCACCCATGATCAATAAGTAGTCCTCATTCTCCGCCCCCATCGCACTTAAATAGCGGGGAAACAGACAGGAATCAAGGGAACTGATCGACCACCCCTGCGGATCAGACAGGTTTATTCTGCTCAACTGTGAATTATAGCGGTGATTACCATAGCCACCAAAAACAATCAGTTCATCTCTTTTCTGATTGATAATACGATTATGATGCTGGCGGGTATCAATCATTACCGGAGTTTCTAATGTCCAGCATTTCCGGTCAAACTCATAGACATTCAAATCGTTGAAATCCGGTGTATAAGACAAGAGCCTGTTTCGTTTGGCATCAAAAATAATCTGGCTGGAAGCTCCTATATAAGGATGTCCTTTATAAGCAATCGAATCAATACGATTCGCCTTCACATCGTAAACAAATAACTGACCGCCTCCTGCTATGAAAAAACGTCCCGACACATCGTCATAAGCCACCTGCGGATTAATATGGTGCACATTCAACGAAGCTAATGCCGCCCATTTAGTATGTTTATCTATCTCCCAGACGCCATTACGTACAAAAGCCTGTTTATTTCTGACACTATCGTAAGTCACATCTTTATCATGAGCAGCCAATTCCCATTTATAAAGCAGTTTACCTTGAATATCAGCAAGTTCTATATTACGAATGGTCATAGGAGGTACATCTGTAGAGAAGAAACGGGGATGCTTGCTGCCTCCGAAATAGATCTTGATATCCTTAAAGTTGCTCAGGGAATGATTGATTTCCGCCTGGATACCGTCTGCAGCAATATGAATCCGGTCTTTGGCAAATTGCAGATCGACGTGTATCCATCTGTCTGCTACAATCTTTACCGAATCTGCAATCTCCGTATTCTTGATCACCCGGTCTTTGTCAGTCAATACAATATTAAATCGGGAATAAAGCAGGTAGGAGATAAAATCAAAGCAGGAAGAATCATCTGCTATGACCCGTACAACATAACCATAAGTATACAGTTCATTTCTCAACTTTATATCGAATCCCACCGAGAAACCGTCCTCGGGAAAAGACAAAGAAGCCGCAGGAGTAAGATCCAGATTGGTCCGCTGATCCTGATTGGTAGAATGAGCCAGAAACGTAAGACCATAATCATAGACACTATTATCTATAACATTACTCTTGCATACCCATATATGCAATAAAAAGACTAAAGATAGAAGGTATCTACATTTCATAGTAACAATCATAAAAACCGGAATCCTTGTTCAAAAGTAAGAAACTTATGTCTAAGACCAATGCATTTGATTGCAATATTCGCAAAAAATTATAGGATATGCAAATCATTGGAAACAAAAAGACTCGCCCAAGTAAAGTATCCGAGGGATATCTTTACCTGAGCAAGTCTTTCCTTTCATAAATACGGCCCACTTAACAGCCGTATCTATATTACAATATCAAATGTATTATTGAGCTGATTCTACCAATACCACACGATTCAGAATCGGTTGACCGAACTTGTCGACACCACCACCTGCTGCAACAGACAGTCTGTCTGCAGAGATGCCATATTTCTTAACCAACAGGTCCTTTACAGCTTGTGCACGTTCCAGACTTAACTTCTGGTTGATAGAAGGAGTACCGGTTGCAGAGTCTGCATATCCGTTGATTGTATAGGTCATGTTCGGGAATTCTTTCATCTTGCTGGCAAGATATGACAAGTTCATTTCTTCTTGTGGAGACAATTTGTCTGAACCGATCTTGAAGAATACAGTACGCGGTGCAATGTTGGCATCTGTTACAACGACTTCTTCAGCTTCTTCCACTACAGGCTGCTGTGCATTGGCTAACTGTTGCTGCAACTGCATATTTGCGGCTGCCATAGCATTCATCTGATCACGCATCTGTCTCAATTCCAGTTCGGAGATAATCTGTGGAACAGGACGTTGGAATCCACGGGTCGGGAAGTAATAAGTCACACCGAGAGTAGCACCTAAGATACCATCATAATCGGGTTTGCCACCATGTTCACCATCAAATTTACCTTCCAGCCCTGTTGCACTCAGTTCAAGGTTCAAATCTACAGCGTTTGACAAACGGAAACGGTTGATAATACCTGCATTGAAGGTAGCAGCGTTTGTATGAGGCTTAGAATAAGAATGAGCCCAACCGGCACCGATATACGGAATAATCTCATATACGCGATCCGGATTGTAACCACCGAAAAGTGCATTCAGATTAATCAGCAAGTCGCCATGAAGATTCATATAGTCCCATCTCTGTTTGTAGGAGCCATCTTCTCTCGGGCCACCGACTACATAATTTGCAGATTCATTGGTGGTGAATCCTTTGGATTGCAGTCCGCTATATTGCATACGTAACCCGAAACCGGGTGTTACCCATTTACCAACTGACACATTCAATGTCGGAGCAATACGATCTCTGAATTTTCCGATATGGTCGTTATTACCAAATAATACCTGTGCACCGCCTCCTACAGAGAAGAACCAGTTGCTCCAGAATCTGTCTCTTATACACATCTGACGCTGCCGACGAAGCTAGAAGTGTAGA
>OWJG01001036.1_pt1 | contig 16743 bp, 15 predicted proteins | sample 1732781 | NCBI WGS metagenome assembly OWJG01 (sample SAMN05065753, study PRJEB22554) | human gut metagenome | biome: ENVO:2100002; feature: ENVO:00000062; material: ENVO:00002003 | host: Homo sapiens | place: USA | reverse complement strand
TGCCGGGGTGAAATTCCCATGAGGTTATGCTAATAACCGTCCGATTAAAGCCTTTGTTTTATTGAATAGTGGACTTGCTGCTATTCATAGACTGTATTATATGTTTGCGAAAGAAAGGGGGATTTTCTTTGACGCAAAACCAAACGCCCGTTACCACAACGGAGCATAAAATCGGAAAAGTTACTTACCTTGTATGTTCGTCTGCAAGTGAACGCGCAACGGACACACTGGATAAAAAGATAAAAAAGCTCATTCGCAAAGACATGGAGCTGAACCCCGTAAACGCCTGAAAATAGGGCGTTTCTTCACATTTTATACATGACACAGGCAGCGGTATGTGGTATAATATAGACAGTACAAATACCATGCTTGTCTGTCGTCGGAAAGGAGGACAAAATGTTACAGACAGACAAGATTACCGCTTTATATTGCAGATTGAGCCAGGAAGATATGCAGGCCGGGGAAAGCGAGAGCATACAGAACCAAAAGCTGATTTTACAAAAGTACGCTGACGAACACCACTTTTTCAATACGCGCTTTTTTGTAGACGACGGATTTTCCGGCGTGAGTTTCGAGCGTGAGGGGCTTCAAGCCATGCTGCATGAGGTTGAAGCCGGGAACGTGGCGACCGTCATAACAAAAGACCTTTCCCGTCTGGGACGCAATTATCTGAAAACCGGCGAACTGATAGAGATTGTTTTCCCCGAATATGAAGTGCGCTACATTGCCATTAACGACGGTGTAGACACAGCGAGGGAAGATAACGAGTTTACCCCTCTGCGGAACTGGTTCAACGAGTTTTACGCCCGCGACACCTCAAAGAAAATCCGGGCTGTTAAACAGGCAAAGGCACAGAAAGGCGAGCGTGTCAACGGCGAAGTGCCGTATGGTTACATAGCCGACCCAAACGACCGCAATCATCTATTGCCCGACCCGGAAACGGCGCACATTGTAAAACAGATTTTCGCTATGTATGTGCGCGGCGACCGTATCTGCGAAATCCAGAACTGGCTACGGGAACATGAGGTACTTACTGTTTCAGAACTGCGCTACCGTCGTTCCGGCAGTTGCCGCCACCCGCGCCCGCACCCGACCTGTATTTATAACTGGCCGGATAAGACACTGTATGATATTCTTGGACGCAAAGAATATTTGGGGCATACCATTACGGGCAAGAGCTATAAGGTATCTTACAAATCGAAAAAGACGAAAAAGAACCCGGAGGAAAAGCAATACTTTTTCCCCAACACGCACGAACCTTTGATTGACGAAGAAACCTTTGACCTTGCACAGAAACGGATTGCTACCAAACACCGCCCTACAAAGGTTGATGAAATTGACATTTTTTCGGGACTTCTCTTTTGTGGAGATTGCGGCTATAAAATGTATCTGCAACAGGGAGCCGGGACACTGGAACGCAAACACGCCTACACTTGCGGAAAGTACCGAAACAGGATAAGGACTGGCGAGCTTTGCACTACCCATTATATCCGAAAGAGCGTCCTTAAAGAACTTGTCCTTGCTGATTTACAGAGGGTGCTGTCCTATGTGAAAGAGCATGAACAGGAGTTTATCGAAACCGCCAACGAGTGCAGCGCAAAGGCAGTACAAAAGACGCTGACACAGCAGCGGAAAGAGCTTGACAAGGCGCAGAGCCGCATTAGCGAGCTGAACATCTTATTCCGCAAGCTCTACGAGGACAACGCTTTAGGGAAACTTTCTGATGAACAGTTTGCTTTTCTGACTTCCGGCTATGATGAAGAAAAAAAGACGCTGACCCGGAGGATTGCGGAGCTGTCACAGGAAATCGACAACGCCACCGAGCGCAGCGCGGACGTGAAAAGGTTTGTCGCACTGGTACGCAGATACACCGCCATTACCGAACTGACCTACGAAAACGTCCATGAATTTATTGACCGTATTCTTATTCACGAACTGGATAAGGAAACGAACACCCGCAAAATCGAAATCTTTTATAGCTTTGTCGGCAGAGTTGATACGGGCGACAAGCCTACCGAAAGTATCTCCTATTTCAGACAGATAGGAGCCGACGTAAAGAGTTATGCTATCTAACATACATCAAAAAGAGGTAAGATAACGCCCTCTGCAAAAAAGGTTACGTTATCTTACCTCAACAAAATTCACACCTGAAAAGCCATCATCTGTAAAATGGCGGATGTTCTTAAAACCGTTCTTTTGGGCGTAATCTTCCAGATATTTCTTTTGGTTGGTGATGGAATTCGATTCACCAGCAAGATCATCATCTCTTGACAAACGCTCATAGAGTGCGGTGATTTTTGGTTCTTTAGGCATTTGTTCTACCTCCTTTCTTATGGAATCTTTCAATTTAGGACAATCAAGTTTATCGTCCTATTAAAGTATAGCCCTCGGGCGCAAGTTCAATGGCCGTGGTCGTCTCACCGAAGGTGGATGCCCACGCATCAAAATGGGTCAGCCCTTTCTGCTGTAAGGTGTTGTACTGAAGATAACGCATCAGGGTATACATCTCGGTCATGCTGTTGCTCAGGGGCGTACCTGTTGCAAAAATCACGCCACGGCCACCGGTGATTTCATCCAGATAGCGACACTTGCCGAACATATCGCTGGATTTTTGTGCCTCGCTCGTACTCAAACCTGCGACATTACGCATTTTCGTGTACAAGTAGAATGTGCAGCACCTCTGCGGCTGCGAAGCAGTCCGCAGAGTAGTCTGCTTTGTTGTGATAGGTAACTTTTTGAAGTAATCTCCAAGTTTTCCCCCACCTCACGCCGGGCGTGCACCTTTCAGCGCACCCGGCGTACCATCAAATCGATTTACTTTCTTCCTTCAGATTTCAACACTGCTGTGTTCTCACGGACACAGAGTGGTTGTAAATTTCACAGTTTAAGTTTTTCGCGGTATTTCATGATTTTGCCTACCGTCTTTGCATCAAGTTCAGGCGGTATTGGACTGTTGTGAACCATGCGGTGGCATGGTTCACACAGCCAAACCAGATTTGGCACTTTATTGATTCTATCAAGTGGAAGCTTGTTTTTAACGTGGTGACAATGCTTTTGAAGCACGGGTGAGAAGGCATTTCCACAGCATTTACATTTTCCTTTGTCCCTGCTGTAAGCATACTCCCGGTTCATATAATACTCAAAATTCATCCTTCCCTTTGCGTATGCTGACATTGCAATATCGTTCGGGGAGTTAACGGATGGACGGTCACATGGCAGTGGCTTGTGCTTAGCACGATAGCTCACATACCGTCTGCGCCCTTCCACTGTATACGGCGTCATTTTCTGGTCAAATGGCTTGGGTTCATAGTGACTATGCGTGATGAACGCATAAGTTATACCAAACCATTTTCCTTCGACCCATACAGCAAATGTCTTACTGTCGTAGCCCTTGTGTCGGTCAGGAAGATTGCAAAGCACCTTCAGCGGCACCTGCATGGAGTTGTACCGTTTGGGGTACAGCTTTTTCCATACAGTCAGTGCAGCGTTGTTTACTCTGCGGTCTATCGCATGGTAGGCATGAGAGCAGATGGATGTCTGCAAGTACTGTGCCATACCCATAATGACAGAGTTGACGTACTGAATTTGCGCAGCCTGCACATTGACTTTTTGACAAAGTTCTATGCGGTGCACTTCTTCGAGCAGTTTCTTAATCTTCTTTCCTAACCGTTCCATATCCGGCAGCGGCTTTCCAACCAGATGTTTCGTCCATGTTGCCGGGTCAGGAGTTTTCCGTTTTCGTTCGGCCTTTACCACAAAGCCAAGAAAGTGTATACCGTTTGTCCGCAGGTCTGTTACATAGGTCTTTTCCTGCGACAATTCGAGTTTCATTCTGTTCCGAAAATATTTTGTCAAGACACGTTTCAAGCGGAGTGCTTCCTTCTCCGTTGACGTCAGAATCACCCAATCATCGGCGTAGCGATAATTGTACTTTGGCGTTACACCAGCCCATTTCAAACGCCTTGTGTCGTTGCCTTTATGCTTGCACTGTCTGTGCGGCTCCATATACATACGACCAACATACCAATCGAAATCGTTGAGATAAACATTGGATAAAAGCGGTGAGAGGATTCCTCCCTGCGGTGTACCAAGCTCTGTTGCATGAAACAGGTCATTTTCCATATATCCAGCTTTTAGCATCTGACTGATAATTTTCAGCACACGCTTGTCATGGATACCGATTCTCCAGAGTTTTTGGAGCAGCAGGCGGTGATTGATATTGTCGAAGCATCCCTTGATGTCACCCTCAATAGCCCACACGGGTTGGTCGGGCGATTTACATCCAGCATTTATGACATTGATGATACCCCGGATTGCGTGTTTCTGTGCCCGATAGGGGCGAAAGCCGTAGCTTTGCGGATAAAATCTCGCTTCACAGATCGGCTCGATAATGATACGCACGCACTCCTGTATGATCCTGTCCAATACAGTGGGGATACCCAGCGGTCTTTTCTTGCCGTTACTCTTTTCGATATATTCACGGCGGGCTGGTTTGGGGCGGTAGTTGCGAAAACTCGATTGAATCAATAAAATAAGCTCATCTTTGGGCATTTGAAGGTATTTGTCCATTTTTATCTTATCCACGCCAGCAGTTCTGCTGCCTTTGTTGGACTTGATATTGTGGACGGCAGTTACAATGGTCACTTCATTAGCCATCGCTTCCACCAGACCGGTGAACGATACTCCTTGACCGGACTTCTCATAGAGAAAATCCTGAATCTTTTTAAGTTCCGTTTCCGTTGAAAATCTGACGTTCAAATGCACAAGGTTTTCACCTCGCAGTTCGTCACCCATCTTTCAGGGAGTTATAGGATTTTCGTTTTGTGAAATTTACAAATCGATTTGACTCGTATCCTTCGCCATGGAATATTTCAATTCCGTATGACTGGCATTACCCAGCCCAGACTACTATGATACGGCTGACTTCCTGTTGTTTTCAATGCGCTGTAACGCTCCAACAATAGGCTCTCAAACGTTCCCTAATCTCTATCCTTATTCTGAAACCCTTAGGCCGCTACCTTACACCGGGAAAATCTAACCGTGCTTTGAACCACAGTTGCTGCACGGTTCCTGATGGGGATTTCATCCCACAGGGCGTGTACGGAAAAACCAGCCACACACACTTTTTCCAAGGTTCACCCTTTCGGATGGAGTCAACTCTTACGATGCTGCATAGCTTTCCCTAACGGATAGCCATGGGTTTCGGAAGCCCGCACCATTATTGTCCATGCCTCTTTGCAGAGGTTTAGGTTTTCAGGTTACGCCTTCACCACGCTCTGTACAATGCACACTTACAGGTGGCAACGCACAGTGGAGTATTAGCTCTCGTACTGTCTTGAATTTTGACCTATTCTCTGGAACTTTGTTCCTCGACATTGGTTCTGTACGGCAGAGGAATTTCACCCCTGATTTTGAGATTAAAGTTCTCTGTGATATTTTCTTATTGCTAAGTGCAATCACATGGTGCTTTTCGTCCTTGCTGTCAACAAGGGCTTATGCACAACGTTTCGCACGGTTCTTAAACGCTTGGCTCTCATCCACAAACAACCTGTCTACGCCCAATTGTTCAAACGTAACCACATCATCTTTACGGTCTGCGCCTTGCAGCTTTTCCAGTTTCTGTTTCAGAGACTTGCGCAACTTTTCCAGCTGCTTTACTGTGAAATGCTCGCCAACCTGTGCTTTCGCTTCTTCGATGGCCTCCTCGATTTCATCCATCTGTTCCTGAATCAGACGCTCCTGTCGTTCTGCGGACAAGGGTATCTTTTCAAACTGGCTGTGTCCGATGATAACCGCATCATAATCACCGGTCGCAATTCTCGCACAGAATTTTTTCCGATTACCGGGTTCAAAATCTTTCTTGCTGGTAACCAGCAGCTTTGCATTGGGGTACAGGCGTAAAAATTCGCTGGCCCATTGTTCCGTCAAATGGTTTGGCACGACAAAAAGACTTTTCTGACACAAGCCCAGACGTTTCAGTTCCATAGCGGAAGCCGCCATCTCAAAACTCTTGCCAGCACCGACTTCGTGCGCCAAAAGGGTGTTGTACCCATACAGCACATGGGCAACCGCATTGCGCTGATGCTCTCGCAAATTGATCTCCGGGTTCATGCCCACAAAATGAATGTGACTACCGTCATACTCACGGGGGCGGGTGCTGTTAAAAAGCTCGTTGTACTTTTTTACCAGTAGGGCGCGTCGCTGTGGATCTTTCCAGACCCAGCCAGCAAATGCGTCCTTGATGGCCTGCTGTTTCTGCTGGGCGAGGGTGGTTTCGTTTTGATTCAGCACACGCTTTTCTTTCCCATTCTCCTCGATGGTATCATAAACGCGGCTATCACGCAAATTCAAGGTGTCTTCCAAAATCTTGTAAGCATTGGCCCTGCGGGTACCGTAGGTTTCGGTGGCCATAATGTCACCAAAGCCAGTAGCAGATTTATTGCTGATCCGCCATTCGGAAGTGTAAGGGGAGTAGCGAACGGTGATGGCATTGTTGTAGCGGATACGATAGGGCGGCTGAAAAGTTTCCATCATGAACTGCTGCACGATAGAGGGGTCAAGCCATGTGGCACCCAACCGCACATCAATTTCAGATGCTTCCAGATCTTTGGGCTGGGCTTTTTCAAGTGCGTCCACATTGACCTTGAACTCCGGGTGGCTTTCTGCAGCGAGCTGTGCCATGCGCAGCTTATCGCGCACGTTGCCGGAAAGGTACTCATCCGCAGTCTGCCAGCCGGCTTCCGGATCGTCAGCATCAGCGGCAGGATCTTTGAAAATCACACCAGACAGTTCAGTGGTGATGCGCTCATAGTCACCGGGAGTGCCCAGCAGGTCGGCCATGTAGGGCAAATCGACCTTGCCATGCTCACCAATGGACACCGCCAGTGCTTCGCTGGGGGTGTCCACGCTTGTAACAACACGCTCTGGACCAATCGTCCGCTTGGTGAACATATCCGCTTTGCTTTTCAACTGCCTGTTTTCATCCAAGTTTTCTAGTGAGCAGAGCAGATAGTAGGAGCTATCATCATCAAAAAGTCTGGCATTTTTCTTGTCGTTAATCAGACCGTATTTTGCGGTAAAGGCATCATAGGCGGCGTTCAGCTTTTCCTGCGATGCTTTGATATCCTCATCCGGGAAGTCGTTCAACTGCTGGTCGATCAGTTCACTGACAATCTGCCGCAACTCCACCATGCCAGCCACACGGCCTTTGGCGTTATCGGACAGTTCGATCTGCGTCATGATGGAGTTCTCGCGGTAGTAAATCTCACCATCCACCACAGTATACGAGAAATTCTTCACAGCGGGGTCTGCGGGCAGCGTCTTGCGCTGTGCTTCCGCATCGGCAACATCCGGGGCGGCAATCTCCACCGCGGTGTACTGTCCCTCAATGTGCTGTACTGCTTCGGCAAGTTGCTTTGCAAGGCTGGCACCCTCGATTGGGGCAACAGTCAGGTCATGGCCGTATTGGGTGCTTTCCATCTCCAACCTGCCCAGAACCATTTCCGGATGCTCCACAAAATAGCTGTTGAGGGTAAAACCATCCTCGGTCTGCCCCGGCTGCACCCATGCAGGTTCGATGTCCGCAGGGCGGTCACGTTTTTGCAGGAAGATAATGTCGCTGACGACTTCCGTTCCTGCATTTGCCTTAAAAGCGTCATTGGGTAGACGGATGGCACCCAGCAGATTAGCACGTTCTGCCATGTACTTGCGGGCACTGCTGTCTTTGCTGTCCATCGTGAAGTGGCTGGTCACAAAAGCAATCACGCCGCCCGGCCTGATCTGGTCGATGGTTTTCGCAAAAAAGTAGTTGTGGATGGAAAAACCTAGCTTGTTATAGGCTTTGTCGTTGACTTTGTACTGGCCAAAAGGGACATTACCAATGGCGAGATCATAAAAATCTCTGCGGTCAGTGGTTTCAAAACCTGCCACGGTGATGTCAGCCTGCGGATACAGCTTTTGGGCGATGCGTCCGGTGATGGAATCCAGTTCCACACCATACAGGCGGCTGTCGGCCATGCTGTCGGGCAGCATACCGAAAAAATTACCCACGCCCATGGACGGCTCCAGAATATTGCCGGACTGGAAGCCCATCCGCTCTACGGCATCATAGATGGCGCGAATCACTATCGGAGAGGTATAGTGAGCGTTCAGCGTGGAAGCGCGGGCGGCGGCATACTCTTCTTCGGTGAGCAGTCCTTTCAGCTGGGTGTACTCGGTAGACCAATTTTCTTTGTTCGGGTCAAAAGCATCCGCTAGACCACCCCAGCCGACATACTGCGAAAGCACCTGCTGTTCCTCGGCGGTGGCACCGCGATGCTCCTGCTCCAGAGTGCGCAGGGTTTGGATTGCTTCAATATTGCGGGCGAATTTCTGTTTGGGGCCTCCGATGCCCAAATTATCATCCGTGATGTGAAAATTTCCGGCGGCTTCTGGCACAGGTTCAACGTTCAGGGCTTCATTGGCGGCAGCAGCATTCGGAAAGGTCTGCCATTCACCATTGACTTCTGTGGAAATCGGCAGTTTGTTCAGTTCTTCATCCGGTGTAGGTTCATCCCGCCGCAGACCGTCCTCGAATTGCCGCTTGTTGAGTACCTCGTTATCCCACGACTGCCCATGTGCGCTGGTGTCGATGCGTACATCGGTTTCACCAACATAGCCGATCTTGCCCTCAATGGTTCGAGTGTGGAGGTCAACAACAACTTCGTCACCGACCTTGTAATCAATAGCTTTTTCAGGAGGAACGTCAACAATTTCATCCTGCTGCTGTTCATACAATTCCCGGATATGGGGCAACCGCTCAACCCGGAAGATGGGCTGTCCGCTGTTGGTCAAGTCCATATCCTGCAAGCTGACGGATTTGAACATAAAGTTGACGTGGTCTACACGGAAGTCCCGGCCATCCAGCTTGATGATGCTGCCGATCGGCAGATAATCTTCCTTCCGCAGATGTTTTGTCTGATGGTGGGTGCCATCTTCACTCTGTCCGGCCAGATAGATGCTGTTGCCCTCGGCCCACAGTTTTTGCGATTTTGCTACCCACTCTCCACGCAAAAAGCCAGTCACTTTGACTTTTCCCAGCGCGTTTTCCTGTGACAACAAATTAGAGCGCAGAACTTCCTTTACGGCAAACGCATCCTTGTCATAGAACAGAAAATATCCACCCAGTTCAAAGCCGATCAGGGTATTGGGGTACTGCTCTTTCAGAGCATTGTATTCGGCAGCGGCATCACCCTCCAGCATCGGAAGTTGGCGTTCCGCCTCCTGCACGGCGGCACGATGTTCTTTTTCCTGATCGGTCAGATAGCGGTCAGATTGAATCATCAGGTCGATGTATTTCTCGACCTGCGTCCAGCTTAACGTGAATTTCTGATGATCCGGGTAGCGGTCAAATTCAAGTCCTTTTCCATCATGATTTACAAAACCGCTGCTGCCATCCAGAAAGTCCTGCGAATGTCCGCCGATGCCGTATTCTTTTGCCAGTGCTTTGGCGCGGAGTTTGCGGTCAGGCTGTGTCTGATACAGTTCGATGATCCGCCACTTGCCATCCTGCACACCGGAGCCATGCTCGCGCAGTTCATTCTCAATCTCGGCCTGCGATAAAGCAAAAGCGGAGGGCGATTTTTCGCTCTCCGCTCGGTCGATATGTTCGATTTGCTGGGTTTCGGTGGGGATGACTGCATCCAGAAAACTTAACTGTAGATCAGTTCCGTCCGAATCACTTCCTCGACCTGCTCCCGCAGACTGTTCATGTGCTGCACCCACGCCATCTGGTTCTTCTCCTTGTCCGGAGCCGGGTTCTTCGCCAGCAGTTCGGCCATCATCTGGTCCTTCATTGCCGCTGCGGTCTGCTCCAGTTTGTTCAGGGTCGGGTACAGGCTCCCGTTCAGGAGCATCGTGTGGTACAGCACCGGGTGCTGCTGCTTCAGGAAGTTCAGGCGCATCCTGCCGTACTTGCCCAGCGGGGTCTTCGGCTGATGCAGGATCAGGTTCGGGAGAAGATAATCCCCGGTCTGCGTGTAACTCAGATTGTTGCTCATGTTCATGCTGGCTCCTTTCATTGTTTCGGCGGCGGATGGTCGTTTTGACTGCTCGTTCCACGGTGCGCAGAACTTCGCGGCTGATGTCGCTGACTGCTGCGCCGAGGGCATAGACAGTATCCGGGGTGGAAAAATCATAGATAGCCTGAAAACTGTCTTTGTCAAAAAAGCCATCCGGTTCAAATCCGCACCGTTCCAGAAGTGTGTAGGTGACGCTGATCGCGGCGGCGGACTTGAACTGCATTTCCAACCCGGTACTATCATAGTCCATCAGGAACGAACCGTCAACGATGGCGCGAATGTCCTCGCTGTTGTTGTCCCAATAATCTGCGACCAGCTTCCCGGCAATATCGGCAAGCTGTTGACTGAACCTTTCATGGCTGATGCCGTAGGCGGCAGTCAGTGCATCCGAAACAGGCTGTTTCAGATCATCGTTATACTGCCACAGGTCAGGGTCGCGAGAATTGCGGCGCACACCAGTATCCGACACATCAAAAACGTAATGCAGACGCGGATATCCACTGGATTCATCCAGCAGAGCGATGCCTTTGGAACCTCTGCGCACATAGCGGTTCATCCGGTTGTTCCAGATGTCATAGTCGGCGCAGGCTGTAGCATCGGGCCGCTGGGCGTAGATCATCAGCTGATCTTCAAAGCGGTACTTGTACAGCCGGGATGCAGTGGTCAGGTACGCTGTCCAGCTTTCCCAATACCGGGTCAGGCCGTTGGCTGTGCGTTGGGCAAGAGCAAGGTATTCTTCGGTTTTGCTTGGCATTTTTGCCTCCTTTTTTAGATTTTAGGGTATGAAAAAGCGGGCAACCGTTTTATGGTTGCCCGCAGAGGGTATGTAATAGTTTGATTATCAGGTGCCGTTATCCTTTATGAATTTCATGATGCAGCAGCCCATTGCAATAATTGCGAACAAAGTGTTCAGACCGAGGGTGCCAGAACCCCAAAGGCCATCAAGGAAGCCTCCGACAAGCCATGCTCCCACAGTAAAAATCGTTGCCCAACCGTAACCCATAGAAATTACTCCCTTATAAAAATCGCTTTTACAATTTGAATGGAATCGGTTTTCCAGAAACGATTCCGAAGAAATATAAAAGCCCAATCTCGATAGCCGCACAGATCACCAACAGAAGATTTGCAAGAGTTTTGCTGTTGCTCAACGTTTCAATACTTTTTCGGTATTGGACAAAGACCCACATTTCAGAGGTGAAAAACAAAATGTAGAGGAGGCTGCTCCGAAAAAGAGCCATCATATTCGATAGCGCATAATTGATAAGAATAAGATTTATGGAATGAATAGCAACATCCAAAATCTTTGTGATTTTTCGTTTCATACACAGACACTCCAGCCCTACAGCTCGGTTTCCACTGCAAGCTGCTCCTGCTTCTCTTTTTCGTCAGCGATTTGGACATCAACATCTTCGCGCATCTTTTTCAGAAGTGCGAGGACTCGCTTGATTTGACCTTTGGTATTCTCCACTCTGCTCTGTGCCTGATTGATGTGATCCAGAACTGCCCAGTCTGCAAAGAGGCCGTCAAAGAAGAAATCCGCAAATTTCAAAAAGCTGTCCACCGTAACCTGAAGGTCTGCGGTGATCTCAACATCAGCAAGCTCAGTTTTGAACCGCCGCAGTTCCACTTGAAGCTGTTCGATTTGTTTCTGCGCATCGTCCAGTTCCTCATACTTGGCAAGATCGGCCATCAAACCGCCGCCCATTACGTCCCATGTACTCCAGCCCTCGGCATTGTCGAGGGTTTCGAGAACTTCGTTGACCGTATGCAAGGCAGTCTTTCCTGCGTTGATGGCTTCCAGCAGCTCCCGCTTTTGAACTTTCAGTGCGGCAATGCGGCTTTCGCTTTCCGCAATCTGCTGTGCGGCAGGGTGGGCAGAGACTTTGATGCTTTTGATTTTTTCGGAAAGAGCAGCTTGATACTGACTTTCGCAATCGGACAGCCGTGCCAGTCTATTTTGAATCTGCTTCAAGTCGGCATCAACGGAAGAAAGATCATGGAGAGCCGCATCGTACTTGACGCGGGCTGCATAGGCTTCCTGCCGTTCTTTGTCCAGCTTTTCATCCATTTTTCCAATCACTTGATAGAAAAATGCGGCAAGGCTGTGTCCCTCCAGACGGTCCACATCAGCCTGCTCTGCCAGCTTGGATTTTTCCAGCTTTTTCAGGCAATCAGCAAGCGTATCTCTCTGGGCGGTCAGTTCTTTCTGTTTTGCTTCGCAGCTTTTCTTTTCAGCGACCTGCTGCCAAAGCTCTTTCAACGTAGAATCACTCATATGGAATGTCCTTTCCCGGCATTACGTTTCTTCGTTCAGAAGCTGGTTCAAAAAATGCTGCCGATTATTTACAAATGTTTTGGTGATAACGTAGCTGTCCGTATCTTCATACTGACAAGGATGAATCGTGCCATTGTCGAAGCTAAAAATCTCAGCATCAGGCATTCCGAGGAGAATGGGTGAATGTGATACGATAATGAATTGCGCCCCTTCTTGGGCACACCGATAAATGTTGATCAGTAACGTGAGCTGCCGCTGCGGGGATAAAGCGGCTTCCGGCTCGTCAAAAATATAGACTCCATCTGCACCCATGTAGTCCTGCGCAATGGCGAGGAAACTTTCACCGTGTGATTTTTGGTGATAGCCTTTGGAGGGATGATCGTCATCGGAATAGTCGATTTCCTTGGTGGCTACATTATAGAAACTCTCTGCTCGGAGAAAATACCCGAACTTTGGTCTGCGATACCCCTTGGAAATCGTCATAGCCTCACATAGTTCCGAATGGGAGTTGTATGTGGAAAATGAATAGTTCTTCGTTCCACCCTCTGCGTTGAAGCCGTAAGCAACAGCGATTGCTTCCAGAAGCGTAGATTTTCCACTTCCATTTTCGCCAACAAAGAACGTAATGGGCTTATGGAATGTAAAAGTGTCGATTCCACTGATGGCAGGAATCTGACGAACATAATTGTATGGGCGAACTCTGTTCCAGTCGATGGTCAGCCCTTGGATAAACAAATCGTTCATACAGCACTCCATACTATATAATGTAAGAAACACTTAGCTCCGCTCAAACCCAAGATAGCGGGTGCCCTGAAAACTCAGCTTTCCGATGTCGCCCTGCACGAGCAGACCATAATCGCTTCCGTCCACTTCAAATTCCATCCGGTCGCCGCTCTCCACCTGAAAAGTCACATAGTACGATGTAAATGTGCTAGTGTCGTATCCGTGCGCACCGGACATATCTCCGGCATTGGCACTGCTGGAATGCGAAACATCGGTGCGCTTTGCTACCACTGTTGCCGGAACGGTAAGCCGCGGCGAGTGGTTGTTTTTGTTCCATGTGCGGAGATTTGAAATTAGAGCAAAGAAAAACATTCCAATAAAAAGCAGGAACAGGATTGGGAAAATGAAGCTGAATATAGCGTCAAACCATCCAAAAAACATTTTACTCCTCCAAAATTTCTTCCAGCAGGTTCTTTACGTCATCCAGAAAAGATTCTTCTCCAATGGTATTGATTTTGAAGAAGACCGCTTGACTGCCGCCTGCGGTAATTGCAGACAGCCGAATCGGGTTATCTCCATTCTGGAACATGGTCAGCGTCAGACTCAGGCGGTTGCCGCCCATCATGCTGTACCGTTCAAACACCCGGACACTGCACCGGGTATTGCCCTCTTTGAAATCGCTGCCTGCCTCTAAATCTGCCGACCAACTGCTGTCCGGGATTTCCTTTTCCAGCTTCCAAAGCAGCTCGTCAAAGTTTTTGTTTCGGATGGTCTTTTCAAAGATTGCCATAATGGTTCCTCCGTTATGCCAACGAAATTCGGTTCCTTTATCTGGAATACGAGCGAAGCTGCCGAAAAATTGCAGAGAAGCTCCTCTCAATAACCGAAAGCCAGTGCGCCGCCATCCACGGCAAAATCCTGTCCGGTGATGTAAGCGGCACCATCGCCCACCAGAAACTCGGCCATCTTACCCAAGTCGCGGGTGTCACCGTAGGCGTGCAGCGGCATCCGGTTCAGAATTTTCTGCTCCCGGGCTGCGTCCACTACCTGCTCGTTCATTTTGCTGCGGAACCACCCCGGCGCAATGCTGTTGACGGTGATGTTGTCCTGCGCCCACTCCACGGCCAGAGCGCGGGTCATCGCCAGCACAGCGCCCTTGCTGGCACAGTACGGCACCACCTCGCTGAAGCCCAGATGGGCGCTCATGCTGGTGATGTTGATGATGCGGCCCTTGTCCGCACTTTTCTTCAGATAGGGGTAGCAAATCACACTCATCTGGAACAGATATTTGACATTCACATTCATGATATTGTCAAACTGCTCCATGGGAAAGTCCTCGGCCCGGCATTTATAGCTGACGCCTGCGTTGTTTACCAGAAAATCCAGACAGCCGTTATGCTTTGCGGCCAGCTCCGCCACCAGTGTTTTCATAGCTTCTGCATTGCCGATGTCCCCCCGCAGATGGACAACGCCCGGTGCACTTTCGCCTACACCCTCTTTGGGCTTGCCGGTGCGGCTGACAACATAAACTGTCGCGCCGGCCTGAGCCAGCACATTTGCGATCTGGAAACCGATCCCGCTGCTGCCGCCGGTGACGATACCGGTCTTTCCCTTCAAACCTGCCATAAAAAGCACCTCTTATCTTTTATCTGCGACCTGAAAGTTGTCAGCTTCAGTATATCATACCTTTGCAGGATGCGAAAGCTCTTATGTACGCCGCCCGCAGGCGGCAAAAATCAGTTCATTGGAAATTCCAGTCCTGCAAACTCGGCATCCGTCAGCCGTTTCAGCTTTTCAATGACCTGCTCTGACAGTTCCCGCAAAGCAGTTTCATCCGGCATCAGGTAGCACTGCATCAGCCGCAGCTCCCGCACCAGCCCCTGCCGGATGCCGGTATTGTAGAGCATCATCAGCATCAGCTCATCATAGTTAAATTGCATGGTCATTCCTCCCCTTCCGGCACTTTGTGGGATTGCATTCCGGCATATCGCATTTCGCCTTGAGTTGGCTCAGCACCGAAGATCGTTCCTGCTTACTTGCGCTCTGCAATGTCGCTCATCTTGTTGAAGAAGCCGGAAACGGCACGCTCCATGCCGTCGATTTTGCGGCTCATGTTCTCAATGGTCTTTGCGGTCATAGGCAAAGATGCTCCTGCCCCCCGCGCTGATTTCCGCCGCACGGACAGAGTGCGGAATGGGCTGCTCAAATACCCGGATTTTGCTGCCGTACACCTGCCGAATCAACGCGTCGATTTCCCTGCCGTAATTGGTGCGGCTGTCCGTCATGGTCATCAGGATACCCTCGATTTTCAGCTTCGGGTTGATTTGCCGGCGCACTTTCTGGATGGTCTGCAGCAGCTGCTCCAGTCCCTTTGCCGAAAGGTACTGCGCCTGCACCGGAATCAGTGTGGTATCCGCTCCCGCAGCATTCTGCGTTTCGAAGAACAGGTATCCACCAGAAGATTCACGATTTGATGGATGGTGTCCTCCTCATCCGGGCAGACCCGGAGCAGCAAGTCCACCTCCAACGACTGCATAAAATACGCTTCCAGCCGTGTGCGCTCATCCGATTCGTCCTCCGCGTCGGAAGAGAAAGGATCAGGTTCACTCCCCTCGGTTTTATTCCACTCAGTCTTATTTCCTCGTGATTTTGCCGTTTCCTGCTGCGCTGAATCCGCGGCACCGGAACCGTTCTTTTCACGATTCCGGAAACGCGGGTCTGCAAAGTTTTTGACGTAAATCAGATTGGGTTTTCCCAGCCCGCGCCGTTTGCGCTCAATCAGACCAAACTTTTCCAATTCCCGGAACAGTTTGGTTGCCTTGTTGTCTGCGCAGCCCAGTGCATCCATCACTTCCTGCACAGGAAAAATGATATACACCCTTCCCTGCTCATCCAGCCATCCGTTTTTCACCGACAGCCCCATGCGGTCCAGCAGGATGCCGTACAGCGTTTTGGCATCGGTGGACAGGTCCTTGAATTTTATGTCCCGGAATAAAATTTGGGGCACCCGGAAATACGAGAACATCTCGCCCGACTGCCCATAGAAATAGTCAAACATCCTGACTTCTTCGCTTGTTCTGCCTTGTCACATCCTTGACACCTCCGTTCGTAGTATGATGAAATATGTATGACTATCGTTATTTTTCTTTACAAAGATGGCCTGCCATGCTACAATAGCCGCATCTACGGCCACCGGACAACAGGAAAAGAGTATCTCATGGCCAAAACTGCTGACACCATTGCCATCTATTCCCGCAAGTCCCGCTATACCGGCAAGGGCGAAAGTATCGGAAATCAGATCGACCTCTGCCGCGAATATATCCGCACTCACTACGGCGATGCCGCCGCGGAACATGCCGTTGTCTTTGAGGACGAGGGCTTTTCCGGCGGCAACCTGAACCGCCCGGATTTCAAAAAGATGATGACTGCGGCCAAGGACCGGAAATTCAAGGCCATCGTGGTCTACCGTTTGGACCGCATCAGCCGCAACATCAGCGACTTTTCCAGCCTGATTGAAGAACTGGGACGGCTGGGCATCAAAACAAAAACCGGGCGTTCGTTCACCCGGTTTTCCATCAAGTTTATTTTGCAGAATCCTGTCTACCTGATTGCAGACAAGGACGCCTATCAGCATTTTGTGGACAACGAAGCAGCGTTGTTCTCCTCGGAGTCCGGAAAAAAGGCAAG
>OWJG01001027.1_pt1 | contig 16847 bp, 15 predicted proteins | sample 1732781 | NCBI WGS metagenome assembly OWJG01 (sample SAMN05065753, study PRJEB22554) | human gut metagenome | biome: ENVO:2100002; feature: ENVO:00000062; material: ENVO:00002003 | host: Homo sapiens | place: USA | reverse complement strand
GCTGGATTACTTCATTGGTCCTGCCAGAGACATTTTGCATAGATGAAGTGATCTCCTCTACGGCAGTGGCAGTTTGCTCTAGGCTGCTAGCTTGGGAGTTAGAAGATTTCGTAAGGGCGGCTACGGCTTCTTCTAGCTTGTCGCTTTGAGAGTGGAGTGAGTTGGCAAACTCTAATGAAGTGCGAAGCATTTTTCTAATCTCTTCTCCTAGAGTGTTAGTAACTACTTCTACTCGTCCTTGTGCATTTGCTACTTCTGTGGTGAAGTCTAGGCGGGTGTAAGATTCAAATACACGATTGAGCTCATTTAGATTCTTGCCTACTCCTGTCATTAAGAGTTGAAGCAATTGATTTACAGAATCTCTTAATTCATTTAATTGTGGATTATTGCCTTTAGATTCTATAAGGCTATCAGCATACCCCTGCTTTGCCCTATCTATAACTTGAAGAGATTGTGCTACAAGAGCTTGGTCGGATTCTAAGCCTTTGGCAATATGGGCTATATTTTGCTCAATGCCCCTTGCCATTACTCCAAATTCATCTTTATTATGAAGTGGGGTAAGCTTAATCTCCTTGCTTTCACGATTAAGATACTTAAAAAATAGCATCATATTATGCTGCAATACACCAACACTTTTTAGCAACGAGCGATAAAACATAAACATCAAAGGCACAAAAATAAGCACAAAACATATAGAAGCAATCATAAGGGCATTGCGCAAGATAGAGCGGATAATATCAAGGATAGATGTTGAACTCTTTTGTGCGTAAATATCAAAAGTATCAGCATATACACCTGTGGAAATCCAAATATTATCCGTGTTTGGAATCATAGCCGCATAAGCAATCTTAGGCGCAGTGCCAAGTGTGCCATCGGGCAAGGGTTTAGAAAAAAGATAATGCACAAAAAGTCCTTTGTCTGTCTGTCGTTTAGAAGTATCAAACAGCTCCCGCACATAATACACGCCATTGACATCTTTTGCTTCCGCTAGAGACTTGCCAAGCAAATCCTTACGCGTGGGGTGAGCCACAGGCACATATTCCTTGTAGGCAAAATAATAGCCCGATTTGTCATCTTCAAAGCGAAAATCCTCAATAGCCTTAGCAATGATAGCAATTTGCTGCTTCTCATCAACACCCTTTATCAAAGCTCCCAAAGATTGTGCCACAGAATCTGTGGATAGCTTAAGCTTTTGCTCAACCTCATCTTGTATAAGGTCGTGTAATTGCTCAACGCTCTGCTCTGCTATTTTCTCTTCACCGATAAAAACAAGCCCCACAAGCACGGCAAAGCTTAGAAATGACCCAAAAATGAGAAGCAAAATTTTGTATTTGAGTGAAAGATATTTAAACATCACTTATCCTTTGTAGTTGTAGTAATTTTCTAGCGTCGGCGATTATATAAAAAAAAAAAAACGATAAATCAAGGCGGCGCAAAAAGATTATCTAGCAGCTATGTAATGATTGTGTAAGATTTATTTAAGGTTGATTGAAAATGCGGGCGGCTTAGCACTTACGCAAGGCTTGCAAGCATCGCGCTAAATGACTGCTTGAATGCTTCTAGCCCTTCTGCTAGCAGCGTGCTTTGCAGGGATTCTAGTGTGTGCTTGCCTAAATCAAGCTCGCTAATGGCGTGCGAGGCTTCTTTTTTCTCAAGCCAAGGGATCACGCGCTCTTTTGGTGATTGCAAAAATGCTTCAATAGTCGCTAAAGGAGCGGTATTCACACTATGTGGAGCGATAAGGTTGGTGATGTAGTAGTCTGGGTTTAGCCCTTGGATTTTAGCTCCTGTTGAGGCAAAAAGTGGGCGGATTCTTGAGTTGCCAAGCTCGTTTATCGCTCCATAGCATACCATCGCATTTAATATGCCTAGTCGTGGTTGTAGCGGCTCTGCTGGCGGGATAGGGGAGTCAAAGCGCGAGACAAAAATACTAATCACAGCGCGGGCGTTTGTCTTGGAGTTTTTATCAAGGATTCTTGCGCATTGTGCAGCTTGCTTTTCTGAAAATACCAAAGTGGCATTTACATTGATTCCATCTTTAAAAAGCGCGCCCATCACTTCATAGCCCGCTTCTGTAGCGGGGACTTTGATCATTACATTCTCATACCCTATGCTCTCATAAAGTCGCCTTCCCTCTTCTATGCTTGCTTTTGCATCATCGCTCAAAGTGGGGTCGATCTCAATGCTAATGTAGCCATAATCTCTATCGGCTTCATAGAGCCCTAGAAGTGCTTGTGCAGCAAGTTTTATGTCTTCTATGGCTAGGGATTCATAAATGTCTTTTGGGCAGAGTTTGGGTGCAGATCGTAGCTGCTCTAGCTGGGCTTGATAAGCACTAGAGTGTAAAATCGCATTGGCGAAAATGCTTGGATTGCTTGTAGCACCGACAAAATGCGCTTCTTTCAAGTGTGTGGCAAAGTCGTGCTGCAAGAATCCGCGCTCAATAAAATCACACCATAGACTGAAGTCTTTCACGCTATTTTTCATATAAATCCTTGAAACTTATTTGCTGGGAATTTTAGCAAATTAAGCCCTTTTACAACACATTTTTTTTATAATCCCAGCTTTTATTTGGTTTTATCTAGGTCTTCGATCCATACTTTTTAAGGATTATATATGCGGCTTTGCCATAGATCGTGTTTGAGATTTTTTGCTTGTATTTGTCTGTTGTGCGTATGCGCTAATCTAGCCTATACGCAAGAGCTAACCCCAAGCGATCTGCAGAATCCAGCATTTGTCAAGCAGGATTCTACACTGCCTATGCTTGCACCAGAGTCGCTAGAATCTAATTTAGAGCAGCACTCATTTTTCACCCATCGCTATACTACTCGCTTTGACAAGCCAAATGAGATTAAAGCGATGGGGATCTATGGAGAGAGCAAAGTGGGCGCAAATCTTTCGCGCTATGCCGGTGGAGCGATTTTGTATGATGGCATTGTTGATCGCTATCCCGTTGGAGCATTTATAGGCTATGTTTATGAGCAAGCACCTTTTCTAAGTCCTGCTCGCACGCAAATGCTAACTTTGGGAGTATTTAGCGATGTGCTGCTGCAAGCACACCATATTCAAGCATTTATAGCGCAGAGCTTTCAAGCTTCAAAGACTTTAAGCGCAGAGCATTTACGCGTGCCTGCGGGTGATTGGGCATTTGCTAGCTCGAGTAATGCTATATTGTCTTATGGGTATGTGTTTGCCCTAAATGGTGCTGGGAGCTTTATAGAGCCTTATGCTCGCTACAACCTACACGCGCTTTTTCCTATCAATGCCCAAGGTGCAGCAATGTCATCTTATGTATTGCGGACGAATATTGATCTAGGCGTGCTATTTAAGCAGTTTGTAGGGAGGCGGTTTATCATCTCAGCTTCGCCATCTTTCCGCCAAGATGTGGGGGTCATTGGAGTCGATAGCTTCGCGCGCCCTTTGGTGGTTGATCCAAATGGTGAGCTTATCATCGCCTTGCCTGATAGAAAGTATCATAGCTATGGCTTGCTATCTTTGGGGCTGGAGTGGCGAGCAGGACACTCTTGCACGATAGCTCTTAGGGCACACGGAGTTTATACAAATACCGCTTATTTGTATAGCGGGAATCTAGGTGTAAGCGTATTATTTTAGCTAGGAGTGTATATGGAGCAGTTTGACTACTATGAGATTTTAGAGATAGAGCGCACAAGCGACAAAGAAATCATTAAAAAAGCTTATCGCAAGCTCGCGCTTAAATACCACCCAGACAGAAACCCAGATGACAAAAGTGCGGAAGAGAGATTTAAGCAAATCAATGAAGCGTATGAGATTTTGAGTGATGATGAAAAACGCCAGATCTATGATCGCTATGGCAAAGATGGGCTAGAGCGTCAAGGCAAAGGCTTTAGCGGAGATTTTTCTGGGTTTGGCTCGATCTTTGAAGATTTGTTTGGGCAGGCATTTGGCTTTGGCGGTAGGAAGGGAGCTAGATCGCAGGAGAAATATGACCTTGATTTTCTAATGCGGCTTGACCTTAGCTTCAAGGAAGCGATATTTGGGTGTAAAAAGTCCATTTCTATCACCTATAAGACTTCGTGTAAAGAGTGCGATGGTAGCGGCAGTGCAGATAAAAGCTCGGCGACCTGCCCGGATTGCCACGGCAAGGGGCAAGTCTTTATCCAGCAGGGGTTTATGGCATTTGGGCAGACTTGCCCGCGCTGCCACGGATCTGGCAGTATCATCACTAAGCCTTGTCAAGCTTGCAAAGGAGAGGGATTTACCACTGCAAGCGAAGAGGTGGAAATCTCTGTCCCAGCGGGCGTGGATAATGAAATGCGCCTACGCATAAGCGGCAAGGGCAATCTAGGCAAAAGTGGAGCGAGAGGGGATTTATATCTTGTGCTATATGTCCAAGATGATGCGCACTTTATCCGCAATGGCAATGATATTTACATTGAAGTGCCTGTGTTTTTCACACAGATTCTACTAGGAGCTAAAATCAATATCCCTTCACTCAGTGGCGAGCCCATTGAGCTAAATCTCCCACCAAATACAAAAGACAAAGAGCATTTTGTCTTCAATGGAGAGGGTGTGGCTGATGTCAATACAAAGGCTAAAGGACGCTTGATCGCGCAAGTTTCTATCACTTATCCAAAATCACTTAACGCCGAGCAAAAAGAGCTGATCCAAAGGCTAGATGATAGCTTTGGCGTGCATAGTAAGCCGTATGAAAACATATTCCAAGAAGCGTTTGAAAAGATCAAGGGCTGGTTTAATGAAAAAAAGCACGACAAAAAGAAAAGGTAGCATAGCACTGCCAACTTTCACACAAGTGGCTAATGTATGGTTTTGGTATTGCTTGCTTGTTAATACCTTTTTAACAGCTCTTTTACTTGTAAAAGTCGTGGGGGGGGGGGCAAAACCTAGCGGAATTATTGTGGCTTTGGCTTATTAAATCCTTTGCTATAAATTTTGCAGCTATTTTTGTGTGCTTTTATGGGCTAGAGTGTTTGGGGTGCTTTTAGGCTGCTGGTGCGAGAGTGGCGCGTTTTATAGAAGCTGTGTTGGCTTTTTGCTGCTTTGTTGGAGGGTGTGTTGATGTATTTTTGCTATGGAGCTTCCACTCGTGGCTAAATAATACATTTTTCACAATTTTTCTCTCCACCAATCCCCTAGAAGCGCGAGAGTTTCTCTCTGTGTATGGCACTAGACTTAGCTTGTGGGCTGCTCTAGGTATGTTTGCGGGGTTAAGTGGCGTGTTTGTTTATAGCAGCTTGCATAGTAGGTGCTGTAATCTATATAGCTTGCTGCTATGTCGCGTAGTTTCGCTGGTGGTTATGGTGGCTTGTAGTGCGCTTTTAGCCTTTAAGCTAATGCCAAACCCTAGCCCACTTAGCTATATGGCAGACAAAAATATGCTAGTGCGCTATATAGATGTAGTTACGCAAACTCTCGCGCAAAATAATGCCTACATCAATGAATACAAGCATATTTCACACATTATAGAGAGTGGCACTTCAGCAAATATTATAGAAAACTTCTCCACACTGCCCAATGTCGTGCTAATCTTGGGGGAATCCACCCAGCGTAATTATATGTCGCTTTATGGCTATAAGATTGATAGCACTCCAGCCCTACACGCTCTAGCTAAGCGCGGGGATTTGGTTGTATTTGATGATGTCATATCGCCGCACTCTCATACGGACTTATCCTTGCAAAAAGTGCTTACTTTTAGCAATTATGAAAACGCCAGCACACCTTGGTATATGCAGCAAAATCTACTTGATATCCTTAATAGTGCGGGCTATGAGACATATTGGCCAAGTAATCAAGAGGCGATCTCTATCTATGGCAATGCACCAGAGATCATCTCTAGGCGTGGAAGCATACGCGATTTAGCACGCTTAATGATAGCTTTGCTTCAGGGAGAATCTATGATTCTGTCTTGCTGCGCCTTATTGATGAAGCAAGAAAGCAGCCTAGTAGCAAAAACTTCTACATCATTCACCTTATGGGGACACTATTAACTACAAAGATCGCTACCCATCATCATTTGCTCATTTCAATAAGCACTCTTTGATACAAAATGATCTCCACACATATCCAAGCAACCCAGCTCAAGCATTAAGCCAAGCTGCACTAGAGATAAAAGCGCATTATCTTAATGCCATAGCCTATAATGACCATATTGTCAGCGAGATTATTGATAAGTTTGAGGCGGCGGATTCTGTGGTGATTTATCTCAGTGATCACGGCGATGAAGTGTTTGATTTTAGGGATTTTGTCGGGCATACAGAATCTATTGGCTCGCGATTTATGGTAGAAATACCTTTTATGATTTATATGAGTGATACATTTAAGCGCAGGCACAAACAGCTTGCGGAGCAAATTACGCAAGCAAGGCATTTGCCATTTATGACAGATGATTTGATACACACTTTGCTTGATTTACTTGGCATTGTCAGTGTAGATTCTCTCAAATCTCGCGCTCTTTTTCACCCAAGCTATAATGCCAAGCGACCTAGAATCTATAATGGGCAAGATTATGATAAAACTTTACGCCCTATCAAATAGCTCCCTAATGGCAGCTGTGCCACCATATCGGCGTGGGTGTGGAGAGCGCATAGGAAATAGACTGAAAGCTAAAGCGCACACTAAGGGCGTGTAAGCACAAAGTCTGCGCTGCCAAATCGCTAGAGCCTTTGGCTTGCGCGCTAGATTCTAGGAGAAACTGCTCTTTTAAGGCACAAAGATACATATTGGCTACTTCATCGCTTGCGCCATAGAGCATATCTCCACAAATTGGGTGTCCTATATGGGCGCAATGCAAGCGGATTTGATGTGTCCTGCCTGTAAGGGGCTTGGCGTGGATATAGGTGCAGTTGTGCTTGGGGTCGATGTGTATTGGTGTAAGAAGCGTGCTAGAATCTTTCCCTAAATCGCTAATGCAAGAGCGGATAGAGAGATGACCCCTTGCGTGCTTGTGTGGCGTATGGATTGGGGCATTGACTAGGATTTCATCGTGCAATATGCCTTGAATTTTTGCTAGATAGAGCTTTTGCACTTTGTGGGTGGCTACAAGATGCTTTAGGGCTTTTTCACTCTGCTTAGTTTTAGCCACAAGGATTGCCCCACTTGTCTCATAATCAAGTCGATGAATGGGCTGGGCGTCTTGCCCATAGCACGAGCGGATAGAATCTACTAGGCTTTTATGTGTAAAAGTGCCTTTAGGGTGGGTGAGCAGCTTGCTTGGCTTATCAAACACAGCGAAATCTTTTGTAGAAAAAATTGGAGTAAGCAGCTCGCTAGATGGGTAATATGTATCCACAAAGCGCGTTAGCCACACTTCACCGCTTATGAGCTGGGACTTGTGAATGGGAGTGTTGTTGGGGAGACGCAATCGTGCTTTATCGATTGTTTTTTGCGCAAGTTTTGGGGAGAATCCCAAAACTCTAATGAGAAACTGCGCTGATTTTATAGGGGCGGGTATAAAATGCTTTTCACGGATAAAGGGCATATAGGCTATGCCATAGCACTATTTGCGTATTTTTCACCTAGCTCAAATGCCTTTTTGTTTAGCTCTACAACCTTTGCTGGCACTTTTGAAATCATTGTTTCATAGACTAAATTTCTATCGACACATTTTGTAAAAGCAACTGTTACGCCAAGTGCTACGACTGATTGGGTAACAACATTGCCCACTTCTTCTTTGGCGATGGTAATAATGGGGATTTCATAGATTTTAAAGCGTTTTCTATCCTCATCGCTTGGTGTTACAAGATTTGGCTCAACGACAATAATCCCACCTTCTTTCACGCCATTTTTAAACTGATCATAGCTCACTTGTGCGGTAGAGAGCATAAAGTCAATATGTCCTTCATTAGCGTATGGGTAGAGAATCTCCTTAGAATCTAGCAAAATATCTACCTTTGTAGGACCACCGCGCACCTGAGATGTGTAGGTAGAGGCTTGGATACCATAGCCACCCGCGCGGATTCTGGATTCTGCTAGAATCTCGCCAGCGAGTAAAACGCCCTGTCCGCCAACGCCTGTAAATCGAAGTTCAGCTTCCATATTAGTGTCCCCCTTTTTGTGCTTTTTCAATCACTCCATCATACGCGCGACAATATTCAATTTTACTTGTATCGTGCTTTAAGATCCCCGTTGGGAATTTGCCCACTCTTTCTTCTTCGCTTAGCTCATCATATTTACGCTTGCTAATTGTGCGAGATTCTATCCATTTAAGCGTTTGCACTGCTTCGCCCATTTTGTTCTTGCGCCCAAGATTGATGTGGCAGTTGCTATGTATGTCAAAGAAGCTAAATCCTTCGTGTTTGAAGCCTTCATAGAGCACTTTCTCAATCTTTTTAGGATCAAGCACGGATTCTCTAGCGACAAATGTCGCCCCAGCAGCATCGACTAGCTTACAAGGGTCAAAGCTATTTTCAATATTGCCAAACTGCGCTGTTACAGTCCACATACCTTGTGGGGTTGTAGGAGAAGTTTGAGAGTTTGTAAGCCCGTAGATGAAGTTATTAACAAGCACATAGTTTAGGTCAATATTGCGCCTGCTGGCGTGGATTGTGTGGTTGCCACCAATGGCTAGCGCATCGCCATCGCCACTGACAACAATGACATGTTTTTTGGGATTAGCAAGCTTAATGCCTGTGGCATACGCAAGAGCCCTGCCGTGTGTCGTATGCACAGTGTTGCAATTCACATACGAGCTCATACGCCCACTACACCCAATCCCGCTCACCAAACATACATCATCCATTTTCCAGCCAAGCGCATCAATGGTGCGGATAATTGATTTTAAGATCACACCATCGCCGCAGCCCCAGCACCAAAGTGTAGGCATTTTATCTACGCGCAAATATTCATCATAATTAAAAGCCATCTTACATCTCCTTGATTCTATCTATAATTTGCGTAGGTGATATGCTACGCCCATTTGCTTGCCCCATAAACTCCACTTTACGCTCAAGCACACGCTCAATTTCTTCTAAATATTGCCCCTTATTGAGCTCGATGACAAGAATCTTTTTGTAGGTTTCACCAAGTTGTTTTAGTCTTGTTTTAGGACTTGGCCAAAGTGTGATAGGGCGGAATAGTCCCACCTTTTTACCCATTTTCTTTAGCTCAATCATCGCTTCTTTAACAGATAGTGCCGTAGAGCCATAAGCGATGATGGCGATTTCCGCACCTTCTAAATCAAGCTCTTCATTTTGGCAGATATAGGACTCTTTAGATTCTATCTTATTAAACAAGCGATCGATCAACGCCTGCCCCATTTTCGCATCTTCTGTGGGGAATCCAAGCGGTCCGTGATGAAGCCCTGTGATATGGTAGCGGTAGCCTTGGAAAAACGGATTTAAAATCGCGCCTTCATCTGGCTTAACATCGTAGGGCTGGTAGCTTTTAGGGTCGCCTGTAAAAGTGCGGCGATTGATAACGCTCTTTTGCACTTCTTCTATATCTGGGATATAAGTCTTGCCATACATATGTCCAATTGTTTCATCCATTAGCAAAAACACTGGAGTCATTAGCTCTTCAGCTAGATTAAAGGCGCGGATTGTTTGTGTGTAGGACTCTTCAAGATTGCCCGGAGCAATGGCGACAGACTTAAAGTCCCCGTGTGTAGGGTGTTTCAAAAACCCAACATCACCTTGCGCTACGCGTGTAGGCATACCAGTAGATGGACCAGAGCGCATAACATCAGCAATCACCAAAGGCACTTCTGCCATAAAGCCAAGTCCTATTTGCTCAACCTTTAGCGAGATCCCCGGACCAGAGCTGCCTGTCATAGACTTTACCCCGCTCATCGCTGCGCCAAGTGCCGCACAAATCCCGCTAATCTCATCTTCCATTTGGATAAAGTGTCCATTGTGCTTAGGGAGTAGCACGCTCATCTCGTGCATAATATCAGAAGATGGCGTAATAGGATAGCCACCATAAAATCGACAGCCTGCATCGATTGCTGCTTTTGCTACAAGCTCATTGCCACCAGAAATTACCTCTCGCATACTTACTTCCTTTGTGTATTAGTATCTAACATATAGTTGTTGCTGCGCACCTTTTGCGCTCTCTCTTGCGCTTCAGGCGTGATCTTAGCAAACTTAAATTCTTTCCTGTCTGCGACATAGATCGCAAAATCCGGGCAGTGCAGCTCACACTCTTGACAGCCTATGCAGCTCTCAGGGTGCGCCACTTCAATTACTTTGCCAAGCACCTTGTGTGGGTCTAGACGCATACCAAGCACGCCAGCTGGACATAGCGATACGCAAATATCGCAAGCCTTGCAGCGTGTTTCATTGACCCAAACAGGAGTTTGACTAGGGGCGACCATATTTGACATATTCTCTCCTTTCAAGGAAGCATTAGGGACTTCAAGCAATATCTAGCTTAAGCCTTGCTAGAATCTTGCAATGCGTGCAAGTTTGATATAAAACAACTTAAATCTCCCTTTATTTTTTAGTTTGGTAAAGAAAATTTTTACTTCTATGATTTTTGGGGTTTGGCGCAGGTGTTGTTGAGCAGGCTGCAAGCCTAGTGTGTGCGGTGTTTTACTGCTTCATCACACCACTGGCGCACTTCTTTATCAAGAGCTGCAATGGCAGTATAGGATTCTAGCTCTGGAAGCTTTGGCGCAAAGACTTCAAGGGCATTTTTGACAAGCTCATAAATCGCTCCAAATGTAATCTTATCTTGCAGGAAGTGTGAGATAGCCTGCTCATTGCTAGCATTGACAATCACGCCAAGCTTTGGATTCTCTAGTAGCGCATCTTTAAGCTCATAGAGCGGATAGCGATTAGTATCAATAGGATCAAATGTAATGGCTAGAATCTGCGATAAATCCATAGAAGGGATAATGCTTGTCGTAGAAGCTTGTTTGGGGTCAATGGCATAAGCAATGGGCAAGCGCATATCTGGCAGAGCAAAGTGTGCAGTCGTGCTTCCATCAATAAACTCTATAAGCGCATGCACGCTTGAGCTACGCTCTATAAGTGCCTCAATGTCCTTGCAGCCAAAGAGCCAATACGCCTCTAAAATCTCAAAAATCTTATTCATCATACTTGCAGAATCTATGGTGATTTTCTGCCCCATTTGCCAATTTGGGTGGCGCAGTGCGGCGGACTTTGTTTGATCTTTGATAGTGTGGATAGGAGTATCGCGGAATGCCCCTCCGCTAGCTGTGATGACAAGCCGTTTGATCGCGCGATTTGTGCGCAAATACCACAAGCCAAAATGCTCGCTATCAATAGGCACAATCGCCTTTGTATCAAGGAGCCAGCCACCTGCTACAAGGGATTCTTTATTGGCAAGGGCTAGAGTCTTTTTGCAATATTGCGTATGAAGCGATGGCTTAAGCCCAGCAAAGCCCACAATGGCATTTACTACCAATGCAGAATGCGCCGTTTCTAGCATTTCACAAATGCCACTCTCCCCTACAAATACCCTAGCTCCCCGCGCTTCTAGCTGCTCTAAATCACGCTCATCAGCGATAGCGACAAGCTTTGGGCGATGAGCTAGAATCTGCTGATTAAGTAGAGCGATATTGCGCCCAGCAGCAAGTGCTTCTATTTTGTGGGAAAATAAGCTAGCGATCTCTAGCGCAGCTATGCCAATAGAGCCAGTGCTACCTAGGATAATCACAGCAGGCTCGCACCTAAAATCGAGCATCTAGTGCAGGCAAATTCATCAAAAAACATTAAGAAAAAGTGCATACCCACAGCTCCAAAAAGCACTGCATCAAACCGATCTAAAATCCCGCCGTGTCCGGGCAAGATAGAGCCAGAGTCTTTCACTTCTGCCCTGCGTTTAAGGTAGCTTTCATATAAATCCCCAAACACCCCGCACACCGCGACAAATAAGCTTAGAACAATCGCAAGCAAAAAGTGGGTATTAAGCATTAAGATTCCAGCAATACTGCCTACAACAATAGCCACTGCTAGCCCGATGATCACGCCTTCTAGTGTTTTTTTAGGGCTTGTTGGGCTAAAGGGTGTCTTTCCAAAGATTCTACCTCCAAAATACGCCCCCATATCACAAAGTGCCACAATCAAAATCAACCACACCACGCGCAGCACACCAAAATCCACATAGACACTATACAATGCTAAAAATGGCAAGGTTGGGTAGAGAAATGGCAGGATAGATTTTGGACTAAGATTTTGCTTATATGCTACCACGCTTGCTAGAATCACACAGGCTATAAAGGCGGCTTCCACAGGGCGCACGCTAAAAAATGCCAGAATCCACACCCCCAAAGCAAGAGCATAGAGCCAGAGATTTGTGTCGATTTTATACAAGGTGAGAGATTCTCTAAAGCCTAGTATAAATGCCACGCCAAGCACTGCCCAAATCACAATGGCATTGTTCCACACAAGCAAAATCCCAATACCAGCTATAAGGAGTGCAGCAGTGATATAGCGCGCGCTCTCGTTTGCGAATTTATCTTTAGCAGAATCTAAAAAGCTTGTGTCAAATGTCTTAGACTTGTTAGATTCTGGGCTAGATTCTGCTTGGCTGGGCTTTGCGCTAGAATCTAGTGTGCTTGACTCCTTAGTGCTAGCAGTGTCGTTTGAAGAGATGTTATCTGGCTGGGGTTGGTTGGCTTGCTGCTCCATAATAGCTCCTTGTGTATAGCTTACATTCTAAATAAACGCCAATAAACAGCGAAATACGGCTGAGACCTAGCGTTATTTAAGTGAGTTCAAGGTATTATACCAAATCCCCTCTTAACTTAGCGCAAGATACCTAGCTAAACACAAACCCTAAGCTAGAATCTATTTTAGGAGAGCCTATGCCCAAGTCCGCGACTAACCCTATCTATGGCACATACATAAAACACGCGACAAAATTTATCATCAAGCAAATGCAAGAGAAGCAAGCCCAAAGGCTCATTGTCGGGCTTAGTGGTGGGGTAGATTCTGCTGTGGTAGCAAGACTCTGCCAAATCGCTTTGCAAGGCTCTGCCAAAGATCTCAAAAGCACCAATAATGCCAAAGATCGCCTGCTTTGTGTCTTTCTCCCAAGCTCTAAGACAGATAAAAGCTCATTTGTTGATGTGAAAGCCCTTGTGGAGAAGTTTTCTCTGCCCTTTATCCAGCACCCCATAGCTAAATACGATAGCTTATTTAGCGCGCAGTTTGCAGACTCTAGTGCGCTTGAAGCGGGGAACTTCTGCGCTAGGGTGAGAATGGCTCTGCTCTATCACTACTCAAGTATGTATCAAGGCATTGTCGTAGGCACAAGCAATCAATCCGAGCTACTGCTAGGCTATGGCACGATTTTTGGCGATCTAGCGTGCGCGATCAATCCCATAGGCGCATTGTTTAAAACACAGATTTTCTCCCTAGCTAGAATCCTGCAAATCCCAGAATCCATCATCACAAAGCCCCCAAGTGCCGATCTCTACCCCAATCAAAGCGATGAGGGTGAGCTGGGGTTTAGCTATGCAAGCATTGATAGCCTGCTAGCCGCCATAGTGAAAAAATCTGCCAAATACCAAGGGGCAAAGCACCAGCCCATCCCTAGCACAATCCACCCCAAAGCCCTGCATAAAAAGCATTATAAAAATTTTGATGAAAAGCTTGTATCTATGGTGCTTACACGCATAAAAGCCAATCAATTTAAGCGCGAAATGCCCTTAATTTTTCTGCCTAGCCCTAAGCTCTTGCGCGAGCTTCGCACAGACACTTCAAGCCACAAAGCCACGCACAAGGACACATAAGTGGATTTGCACCGCTACCACTACGCGCCACATTTAGGGCATAAAGCCTTAAGCCTTTTGCTCCTGCCTCTAAGCTATCTCTATGGCGCGATTGCCACGCTTAAAAGACTTGCCCCTAGAATCCTCTATGGCAAGCAGGGCAGGGACTTTGGGCTGCCAATCATATCAGTGGGCAACTTAATCGCAGGGGGCAGCGGGAAGACGCCTTTTATCATAGCACTTTGCAAGCATTTCAGCTCCCTTGAGTATGGGCATATCGCTGTAATTTCAAGGGGCTATAAACGCCAGAGCAGGGGGCTTGTATGGGTAAGCAAGCAGGGGCAGATCCTAGCCAATGTCGCCACAAGCGGCGATGAGCCCTATCTCATCGCTAGCGCATTAGCAGGACATAATGTCAGCGTGCTTGTGTGTAAAAACCGCGCCAAAGCCATAGAAGAAGCCAAAGCCCAAGGCGCGAAGCTTGTGCTGCTTGATGATGGGCTGCGTTTTTGCTTTAAGAAGTTTGATGTCATTTTACGCCCAAGCTTTGAGCCATTTTATCCGCGCTTTATCCCAAGCGGGCTTTACCGCGAGTCCCACTCCCTCTACCGCACGCTAGCCAGCTCCCCGCACGCCATAATCGCGCAAGAAAATAGCGACTTCACCAGAGAAGTGCGGCTCACAAACCCAAGCCCCAAGATGTTTCTCATAAGTGCCATAGCCAACCCCACGCGCCTGCTAGCATTCCTCCCACCTATCCTAGCGGACTTCAGCGCGCAAGATTTAACGCTAGATTCTAGCCTAGAGTCTAGGGCGCATAGTGTAGGTAAGTGCAGGATCATTGGAAGCAGATTTTTCCCCGATCATCATCATTTTAGCCATAGAGAGATCCACGCTATCCTAGAATCCTACGCCCCCACATCGCTACTCACTACGCAAAAAGACGCCACCAAGCTCCAAGATTTTGCCGATATATTAAGCATTATGGAGCTTACTCTCCATATCCACCCTAGTGTTTTACGCGCCTTGCAGGAGTATGTTGATAAACGCGGATTGTAGGAGTTGTCGATTCAGTCTTGGGTAGGCATTCCGCAGATTTAGCAAATTTGTGGGCAACCGCAGACCGCAAGTCTTGCTCTACCCCCAAATTTACTAAAAACTACGAAAGCCCCACCGCAATGCTTAGAATCGTGTTGAAGTAAAACAGCCGTTGTGGAGTATAAAATGGGCTTTGTGAAAAAGCTCATTTTATCTGTCATTGCGAGACTTCCGTAGGAAGTCGTGGCAATCCATAATAAAAACACAAAAGTGGATTCTAGTGTAAAAGTGGATTCTAGGCACAGCAGCAGCTAACCCCCCCCGCCCCAAGATTTGTAAAATTTCTACAAAATTAACCGATACTTAAAGCTCTGGGCGTTATAATCGCCTGCTGATCTTACTTTTAAGGAGTGTGTTGTGCTTGGGTTTTATCATAGATTAGGTATTGGGGCGAAGTTTATTCTCTATGTCTCAAATGTTGTGATTCTAGGGATTGCTGCACTAGCCTTTATCACTGCGGATTTTGTCGGGGATAATATGCGAAAAAATGCCGAGGATATTGTCAAAAATGCTTCGCAGAAGTATGCGATTTATATCAGTGGCTCCTTTGATGAGATGTCTTCTGTGCTAGAGTCTAGCTCTAAAATTTTGAGCGATTTGCTTACAATCACTTCTTTAAGCAACCCTACAACCGCCTCTGTCTTTGAGTCATCGGCGAAATCTTCCCTAGATGCGGGAGCTTTTGCTCGCTATGGCTTTGTCTATCTCTTAGACGCCCCCCCCCATTTTGCCGCGAAAAACAGAGCTTACACTACGCCTAAGGGCAATGTCGTTATGCTTTTCCAAGATACAGATACTGATAATCCAGGTGGAATCAAAGTCGTGCAAGCCACTGATGCGGTGCTTGATTTCCCTGTGGTGCAAAAAATCCTTAAAACAGCCAAATACGGCGATCCTGTGTCCTTTGGGCGACCCACAAAGCTGCAATTTGATGGTAAAGAATTTACTGCGTTAAACATCGCTGCTCCAATTTTTGACGCCGATAAGCGACTTGTAGGGGTATTTGGCTTTGTGATTGATCTGGCTGATATAGAGAAATTTATGCTAAACCCCAGTGATAAAACTTGGGACAATGAAGCCAAAGCATTGATACAAAAAGATGGCACAGTCGCTGTGCATAGCAATACTTCTCTCGCTCTCCACAAGCTTACTGAAGCCAACAAGCATCCAAGTGTAGTAGAAATTTCACAAATAATAGCAAATGCTCAAACCGCCGTTATAGAGCATTATGTAACCACAGATGGGGTGGATAGTTATGCGAGTGTGTCGTCTTTCTCCACTGCCGATGGCAATAGCTACTCGATATTTGTCGCCGCGCCTAAGGCAGAGGTGCTAGCTCCTTTATATAGGCTTGAGTGGATTATCGCAGGGGTGGCAGTGGTGATATTACTCCTAGCAGTGGCGACTGTGTATTATCTCGTGCATAGGCTGCTTTCATCAAGGCTGCCCATAATCCTAAAAACCTTGGATCAATTTTTCAAATATGTCAATCACGAGAGCGATGAAGTCCATCATATCAAAATCCGCGCCAATGATGAGCTTGGCAAAATTGGGCAGATGATTAACGAGAACATCGATAAATCTCGCGCACACTTGAAAAAAGATGATGAGCTAGTAGCCGAAGCCCTCTCTGTCATCAACCACACCAAGCAAGGCAGAGTTACAAAAAGAATCACCCTCTCTGGCTCAAACCCCCAGCTAAACGCGCTTAAAGATTCTGTCAATGATCTATTAAATCTACTCTCTAGTGCCATTGGAAACGATCTCTCAGAGCTTAATCGCGTCTTTGACTCCTACACCCGCCTAGACTTCACCACAGAAGTAGCAAATGCACAAGGGCGAGTAGAAGTAGTTACTAACACTCTAGGAGAAGAGATTAGAAAAATGCTCACCACCTCCCTAGAGTTTGCCAACTCTTTGCACAATCAAAGCAACAAGCTAGAAGAAGCCGTAGCCGCCCTTACCAAATCCTCTAACTCACAAGCCAGCAGCCTAGAGCAAACCGCCACTGCAGTAGAAGAGATCACTTCATCTATGCAAAATGTCTCTGGCAGGACCAATGAAGTAATCCAGC
>OWJG01001025.1_pt1 | contig 16867 bp, 10 predicted proteins | sample 1732781 | NCBI WGS metagenome assembly OWJG01 (sample SAMN05065753, study PRJEB22554) | human gut metagenome | biome: ENVO:2100002; feature: ENVO:00000062; material: ENVO:00002003 | host: Homo sapiens | place: USA | reverse complement strand
TGCAAAGGTAAGGGCTTTTTTATTATCTCCAAACAAATCGAAGAAAAAAATCACTAAAAAGCGAATAATCGTAAGAAAAGAACGGTAATAAACCTAAATTTTATCACTTAAAGGTTGAATTTGCAACTATCAGTTAGTAGAGAATGACTGTCCATTTCTGACAAAAGCGCTTAATAATCTGAAATTTACTCCGTATGCACCCGGTAGCAAGCAAATTATTCGTATCTTTGTCCACCCTAAATAAGGGATTTATTAATTAGAAACTATAAATATCAGATGGAAACAGTAGAAAACAAGTACATCACCGTTGCATATAAGCTATATACAGTGGAAGATGGTGAAAAAGAATTGTTCGAAGAAACAAATGCAGAACATCCTTTTCAGTTCATTTCAGGATTAGGCACAACGCTCGAAAGCTTCGAGAACCAGATAACAGCTCTTTCCAAGGGTGATAAATTCGATTTTACCATTCCGGCAGATGAAGCTTACGGAGCCTACGATGAGCAACATGTATTTGATCTTCCTAAAAATATCTTTGAAATAGATGGCAAGTTCGACAGCGAACGCGTAACAGAAGGCAGCATTGTACCTTTGATGACCGGAGACGGTCAACGCGTAAACGCCAGCGTCGTAGAAATCAAACCGGATGTAGTAGTAGTTGACCTTAACCACCCATTGGCAGGCGCTGACCTGATCTTTGAAGGTGAAGTAATCGAAAGCCGTCCTGCTACCAACGAAGAAATTCAGGAACTGGTGAAGATGATGAGCGGTGAAGGTTGCGGTTGCGGATGCGACAGCTGCGGCAGCGACTGTGGCGATGACTGCGGTTGCGAAGGCGGACACTGCCACTAATTTTAAGTAATAGGTAATAAGTATTAAGTATTAATTCCATGCGGATATAGGCGGAAGTTAATACTTAATACTTTTTTTATGCCGTTATTCCAGCTATTACTTATTACTTGTTACTTATTACTTGTTACTTATTACCTGTTAACATCCTCCTTTGTGCGTCATGATATCAAGCACCATCTTATCCGTTTCGTTCATGGCCTGCGAGCCGATTCTTGTCAAGTTACGAATGCTTTGATCGACATCTTCGTCAATAATGCCTTCTACAGAAGTCACACAACGGTCCTCCATTGCCATCATAGCAGATAATACGGCTGTTGAGACTCCGGTTGTTACTTTGAGTGCGCAGCTCGGTTTTGCACCGTCGCAAATCATTCCCGTCAGGTTGGCAATCATGTTTTGAACGGCAAAGGCTACCTGATTATAGTTTCCACCCATCAGCCAGGTGATTCCGCAACTGGAACCCGTGGCAGCTACTACACAGCCACACAAGGCAGAGAGACGTCCCAAACTTTGTTTAATATAGATTACAGTGAGATGACTCAGCATTAAGGCGCGGATCAGTTCCTCTTCGGTTTTACCATTTTCTTCGGCAAATACGACAACGGGAAGTGTGGCGGATATGCCCTGATTGCCACTGCCGGAGTTACTCATGACGGGAATCATTGCACCAGCCATTCTGGCGTCGCAAGCGGCGGAAGTATAAGATAGTATATGAGAGAATACGCTGTCACCCATCACTTTATGTTCATACGTTCCACGGAGCATCTTACCTAAAGAATGCCCATAATTGCCTTTAAAGGCTTGCTCGGCGGCTGCTTTGTTCAGACGTGCCGTATCGAGAATAAAACGGATTTCATCCAGAGGGGATGTCAGGGCAAAATCATAGACTTTGCGCAGATTCAGTTCCAGTGAAGCGTCTTCTTCCTCTTCATTGGCAGTCTGTTGCTTGTCAAGCAGTACTTTTTCATCCGTAGCTATATAGACAAAGGTAGTATGTCCGCCGGCAATCACAGCCGTCGCTTTTTGGCTGCCGGCTGTGCAGATTACTTCGATGTACAGTTTTTCCGTAATATCTTCTTTGAGAGAAATACAGATTCGCTTCTCTGCGATAAACAGTTTGCCTTGTTCTACTGCCTCCGGTGTGCAGTCTCTCAACACTTCCAATTGATATTCCGATCGGCCGATCAACGCTCCCAAGGCTACAGCTATAGGAAGTCCGACCATATCTGTGCCGGGGATACCGACTCCCATTGCATTCTTTAATATATTGGCACTCAATAACACTTCAATCTTTTCCGGTTTCATTCCTAATGTTTCGGCAGCTTTAGCTACACAAAGCGCTACCGCAATGGGTTCCGTACACCCTATCGCCGGAATCACCTCTTTTTTGATCAAGTCTATTATCTGTTTTCTTTCCGATTCAATCATACCCTATAAGGCTTTAGTTTCCACAAAAGTAGAAAATTCTTTTTTATCAAACATCCATTAGTGAACAAATAAAATTGCAGATTGTTATAAAATCTTCCAAGAACCGAACTTTAACAGTTAGAATAGTAGAAAAATGAAAGCAAAACACGGTATTCTTTATTTGCTGCTAGCCATTTTCTCTTCTTCTTGCATTCGCGAAGAAGCTCCCAATGCAGAGGCAGACATACTCAGTTGCAGATTGCCGGGAGTAGTCATGACAACGAGTCCGATTATCACTAATAATTCCATCAATATATTTGTAGGACCGGGAACGGACATTTCATCCCTTGCACCCGAATTTACATTGACTCCGGGAGCCACTATCGATCCTCCCAGTGGGACGGCTAGAGATTTCCATTCGCCTCAGCAATATACCGTTACGGCTGCCGATGGCTTTTGGAAGAAGAAGTACACCGTATCCGTTATTGATACGGAACTTGCTACTATTTACAATTTTGAGGATACGCTCGGTGGACAGAAATACTACATCTTCGTAGAACGGGAAGGAGAAAAAGTGGTGATGGAATGGGCCAGCGGAAACGCAGGTTATGCAATGACCGGAGTTCCCAAGACAGCCGACGACTATCCGACTTTTCAGTTTGCAAACGGAAAAACCGGAAAATGCCTGTCCTTAGTAACCCGCAGTACCGGATTCTTCGGTAGCATTATGGGAATGCCTATCGCAGCCGGGAACCTGTTTATCGGCTCTTTTGATGTAGGAAATGCAATGAGCAATCCACTGAAAGCGACCAAATTCGGTCTGCCTTTCCGGCATATACCAACTTATCTGGCAGGCTATTACAAGTATAAAGCCGGAGATCAGTTTACAGAAGGCGGCAAACCCGTCAGTGGCAAACGGGATATATGCGATATTTATGCCATCATGTATGAAACCAGTGAATCTGTGCCGACTCTTGACGGAACGAATGCTTTCACCAGTCCCAACCTGGTTTCAATAGCACGCATTGACGACGCCAAAGAGACGGACGAGTGGACATACTTTAAACTTCCCTTTCATATGTTATCCGGAAAATACATAGATAAAGAGAAGCTAACAGCAGGAAAGTATAATGTAGCTATCGTATTCACTTCCAGCCTGGAAGGAGATCATTTTAACGGAGCTATCGGAAGTACATTGTTGATTGATGAAGTCGAACTAATCTATCGCTCGGAAGACTGATTCCATTCGACCAACGATCTGATAGCAGCTATGGAAGGCAGAACAGAGCAACTATAATGAAATAACTAATGATTTAATAATAATGAAAAGATGAAAATCCATTCCTATATATTCAGTTTACTCGCCTGTCTGGTGATAGCCCTCCCCGGCTATTCACAGGTTGACAGAAACGAAACACTTATTCGCTCCGCTCTTCACGGACTGGAATATGAAATCAAAGCAGGGTTCAGCATCGGCGGTACAGCCCCGCTCCCGCTGCCTGTCGAAATCCGTTCGATTGACGGCTACAACCCAACGCTGGCTATCAGCATCGGAGGAGAAGTAACCAAATGGTTTGCCGTTCAAAACAAGCTCGGAGTCATTGTAGGGCTGCGGCTGGAGAATAAAGCCATGACAACGGAAGCCACCGTCAAAAACTATAATATGGAAATCCTCGGACAGGGAGGAGAAAGAATCAGCGGTGTCTGGACAGGAGGAGTCAAAACCAAAGTCCACACTTCCGGACTGACAATTCCTCTAATGGCTACTTACAAGTTGAGCAACCGTTGGAATATTAAAGCCGGACCTTATTTTTCATATCTGCTTTCAAGAGAATTTTCGGGGCACGTATATGAAGGATACCTGCGCGAAGGCGACCCCGTAGGTCCCAAAGTAGAATTTACGGATGGTAAAATCGCTACTTATGACTTCTCGGACGACCTGAGACATTTTCAGTGGGGCCTGCAAATAGGAGCCGGATGGAGAGCATTCAAACATCTCAATATATATGCAGACCTCACTTGGGGATTGAATGATATCTTCAGAAATGACTTTCAGACCATTACTTTTGCTATGTATCCGATCTACTTGAATATCGGATTCGGATATGCTTTCTAGCTAAGCAAAGACGGATTAATCCTTACCGGATTCCTCCACCTGCTTCACGCCGGAGAAAGCAACTTTCACAGTCTGCTGCAATGCAGGCACTTTTACCTGAATATTCATCGTAGCATTTCCGCCTTGTACCGTTCCTTCTATACTGGTGGCACAGGTACCCAGAGCGGCAGCATCTCCTTGAAAAGTAAGGTCTTGCTGTCCGGTGAAAGTCGAAGCATCCGTTTCCTTTTTCACCGCACACTTGTCTATCACGATATCGCCGAACTTTAATATGTTTCCGTTTATAAACAGTTCAAATTCCTTCAGTTCCATCTTTACTTCCGTATCGCTGACCTGAGAGAAAGTAATAAACTTCGGAAGTCCGTCGGCAATCACAACTTCCTGGTCGGAGCCATCGGGCAGCATTGAAATATCGAGATTTCCCCAATACGTTCCCACCACGTCGGGAGCAGTCACCACAGCTTCTTCTTCCGGAGGAGTCGTTTCATCATTGACCGTATTATCGTCATCACTGCTACAAGCCGTCAAAAGAGAGACAGAGCATATCAATGCCCACAAATACAATAGATTCTTTTTCATAATTTTCGGGTTTAGTTATTAAATAATCGTCATTTATAAACTAAAAAGAGGAAAAAAGGTTCAATTTGCTTCCTTTTCCGAAGATATTTTGAATTCACAACCTTCTTATCGAAAACTTTGTTATATTTGCATAGAGTAATTTTAAAAAAGCCACAACTATGTTTAATTCATTTGGCAACATCTTTCGACTCACCAGTTTCGGCGAGTCTCATGGAAAAGGAGTTGGGGGAGTAATTGACGGATTTCCTTCCGGAATCACAATCGACGAAGAATTTGTACAACAAGAACTAAATCGACGCCGTCCGGGACAATCCATCCTCACCACACCACGCAAGGAAGCGGATAAAGTGGAGTTTCTTTCAGGCATCTTCGAAGGCAAATCAACCGGATGTCCTATCGGATTTATCGTTTGGAACGAGAATCAACATTCCAATGACTACAATAACCTGAAAGAGGTATACCGCCCTTCACACGCGGATTACACCTACAAAGTGAAGTACGGCATCCGTGATCATCGCGGCGGCGGACGTTCTTCTGCCCGCGAGACTATTTCACGCGTAGTAGCCGGCGCATTGGCTAAATTAGCCCTTCGCCAGTTAGGAATCAGCATCACAGCTTATACATCGCAAGTCGGTGCCATCAAATTGGAAGGCACTTATTCCGACTATGATCTCGACCTGATCGAAACAAACGACGTACGCTGTCCGGACCCGGAAAAGGCGAAGGAAATGGCAGACCTTATATATAAGGTAAAAGGCGAAGGCGATACCATCGGAGGTACGCTGACCTGTGTCATCAAAGGATGTCCTATCGGATTGGGGCAACCCGTATTCGGCAAGCTGCACGCTGCCTTGGGCAACGCCATGCTCAGTATCAATGCCGCCAAAGCCTTCGAATATGGAGAAGGATTCAAGGGACTGAAGATGAAAGGCTCCGAGCAGAACGACGTATTCTTCAACAACAACGGACGGATTGAAACGCATACCAACCACTCCGGAGGTATTCAGGGAGGAATCAGTAACGGACAGGATATTTACTTCCGTGTAGTATTCAAACCGATTGCTACCCTGCTGATGGAGCAGGAAACGGTGAACATCGACGGCGTAGATACGACATTGAAAGCCCGCGGACGTCATGACGCCTGTGTACTGCCACGTGCCGTACCTATCGTAGAAGCAATGGCTGCCATGACCATCCTTGATTATTATCTGTTGGATAAGACAACGCAGCTTTAATAAGTATCAATATGTCAATCTACCCATGTGCCAATACCTGCACTAAAAATCTGTCAGGCTATTGGCACATAGGCTAAATAACCGCCAGTAAACTATTCATTATGAACGAAATTCAAAAATATATCGCAGCGAACGAACCGAAGATTATGGAGGACCTGTTCAGCCTCATCCGTATTCCCAGTATCAGCGCCCTGCCGGAACATCACGACGATATGCTGGCTTGCGCCCAACGCTGGGCACAACTACTGCTCGAAGCCGGAGTGGATGAAGCATTGGTGATGCCTTCCAAGGGTAACCCGATTGTTTTCGCACAAAAGATCGTTGACCCGAATGCCAAAACAGTATTGGTCTACGCCCACTACGACGTAATGCCTGCCGAACCGCTGGAACTGTGGAAAAGCCAGCCCTTCGAACCCGAAGTACGGGACGGATACATCTGGGCACGCGGAGCGGATGATGACAAAGGACAATCCTTTATCCAGGTCAAAGCCTTCGAATATCTCGTCAAGAACGAACTGCTGAAAAATAACGTCAAGTTTATCTTCGAAGGAGAAGAGGAAATCGGCTCTCCCAGCCTGGAAGCCTTCTGCGAAGAGCATAAAGAGCTGTTGAAAGCAGACGTTATCCTGGTTTCGGATACCAGCATGCTGGGTGCCGAACTTCCATCCCTCACCACCGGTCTGCGCGGACTGGCTTACTGGGAAATAGAAGTGACCGGACCGAACCGTGACCTGCATTCGGGACACTTCGGAGGTGCGGTAGCTAATCCGATCAATGTGCTTTGCGAAATAATCAGCAAAGTAACAGATAAAGACGGAAGAATCACCGCCCCCGGATTCTACGATGACGTAGAAGAAGTACCGCAAGCAGAACGGGAAATGATCGCCCATATTCCGTTCGATGAGAAGAAATACAAAGAAGCCATCGGAGTGAAAGAACTCTTCGGAGAAAAGGGATACAGCACACTGGAACGCAACAGTTGCCGCCCGTCTTTCGATGTATGCGGCATTTGGGGAGGATATACAGGTGAAGGCTCCAAGACAGTCCTTCCCTCGAAAGCGTATGCGAAAGTTTCCTGCCGACTGGTTGCGCATCAGGATCATCACAAGATTTCGCAGATGTTTGCAGATTATATCTTACAAATGGCTCCCGACACCGTACAGGTAAAAGTAACCCCAATGCACGGAGGACAGGGATATGTCTGCCCGATTTCCCTTCCTGCCTATCAGGCTGCGGAAAAAGGTTTTGAGATAGCTTTCGGCAAAAAACCGCTGGCAGTACGTCGTGGCGGAAGTATTCCTATCATTTCGACATTCGAACAGGTATTAGGAACCAAAACCGTATTGATGGGCTTCGGACTTGAATCGGATGCGATCCATTCACCCAACGAAAACTTCTCGCTGGACATATTCCGGAAAGGAATAGAGGCAGTGATTGAGTTCCATCAGGAATATGCGAAAAGATAAAGGCTGCCTATAGCCGCACGCAGGACACGAAGATAAAAGAAGAACGGTAGACAAGCGGATAAATCCTTTGCCTACCGTTCCTTTTTATTCAAAAAAAGACCTCTTACCACATAACTAACTATCGACTACATCACCGGAGTTTCGAAAAGGAAAGTAAATGATTGACTATCCTTCAAATCCTTCACGGCATCTCCTGCGTAAATTTCTCCTTTGGTCAAGGACAGTTTCTTCACCCCAGCCTTCGGACTAAAATCAATCTTCTTCAAATCCAGCCAAAACAGGTTCGGAGTTAAAGTAGACTCAAAGTAATACACTTTATTCTTCTGATCGGAAACGGAACGCCAGCGAGTAGAAGAAATGTGAGGCTTCTCCGGTGTATTGATACCAAACGGAACGGAGACATTGCGCATCACACTCAGCACACTGGGGACAGCTATCTTTGCATCGGCAGTCTGCGGAATGGCGTGAATGTAGAAAGAGGCACGCACAAAACGGTCGCTCGAACGGTTCGTTCCCGGCAACATCTGCAATCCACCCACTTCTTTCCAGTAATCATTGACAGCCAACTGCAATTCATAACGCGGAGAATTGGTCATCACCTGATATTCTTTCCCCTCATGGATACTCAGTTTGCCATCCAGATATTCAATCACTGCCGTGTTGCCTGTTTCATCGGTAATAGCCATGTGCAAAGTAGATTCCGGTCCCCCGTTCGGCATACGGGGAGCGTCAATACGGAAAGTCTCTTTTTTCATTTCATCTACCGCCTCACGCACCGTTGCAAAATTGTCAAGCACATATTGAGTCCAGATACTGATTCCCATTGCCGGACGGGTATCTCCGGGAAGTGAATAAACAGATTCCGGCAAGAAGAGCAAGCTTGCCACCAGTCCTTTTTCATTCATTCCGTCACAAGTACCTATATCATAGCCTGTTGCAATTACGCTTCCATATTTGGAAGTCCAGTTTACTGTTTTTTCTTTATTGTGTCCCGCACGCTGCATTCCACGTGGAAACACATAGATATTTGACATAATGTCTTCTTTCCAGTCCATCGTGCGACCAGTGACCACCATTCCGTCCGGTCCCAGATATACGGCACGCGTACATGCTTCCGCCGGCTGTATGCCCATCAAAGAGACGGCAGCTAACACCAATGCAACACCCGTAAGTTTTTTCTTCATATTCCTTCCAAATTAAATAGTTGATACTCTTATATCTATAATAACAAATATACAACGAATATTGCCTGAGAGAGAGAAGAATTTAAGGGAAAAAAGGGAATTTATTCAGAAAAAATCTTATCTGCTCTTATTTGAGTTAAAAAAGCCTGCGGATGGAAGGAAACATTACACATTATTTGCTTTTCAAATGGGATTTCATTATTTTTGTACATAACCTATCATAAAAACTAAGGAGGGCAAATGCGTATGAGACAAAAAGTTAGCATATCACGGCTTCCAATTCGTTTGGGAATCTTTCTTTTGCTGTATTTTGTTCCGCAGTTACTCTCCGCGCAAGAAAACAACGACAGCACGCACATACTTCGTAACGGTGCATCCATAACGCCGGACGACGTACTTAAACAGGCCAACATTAACTTGTTTCCAGAAAAGAGCACTACATATTCTTTATATTCACCCGGACAGTTGGAGCATATACCCCGCTTTTCACTCAAAAGGGATATTTCCCTACCTTATCAGACCAATCCTTCCCTACTCTTCCGAGGTGATTACAGCACGGGCGGGGTATTGCATCAATTCGATCATGGAGCACTGTTCGGTTCCGGAAGCCAGACAAGTATGGCAGGCATCGGTCGTTTCAACAGTGCTTCACTAGGTTATCAGCACATTTTCAATGAGCAATTCGAGTTACAAGTCCGTGCCAATGCGCTGAAAGTCAACATGTCCCATATCACCGGACAGGCTTTCAGCACTTCGGGCGCCTTCCTTTATCATCCTTCCGACCATGTCACCTTCAAGGTCTTCGGTTCATACGATATCGGAAATTCTTACGGGATGAGTACCCATAGCTACGGAGCTACGATGTCCGTCGATATGTCCGACCGCTTTGGGATGGAAATGGGAGTACAGCGATACTATGACGCGATGAGCGGACGTTGGGAAACGGTTCCCGTTATGATTCCTTACTACCATTTCGATAAGTTCACACTGGGTTTGGATGTGGGTGGTATTATATATGAGATTCTCCGCAATGCCGTTTTTGATAAAAACAGAGGTATAGGTGGTCCATCCGGCCCGACAATCGGACCACCCCGGATGCATATACCTATACGGTAAAATCCCGTTATCATAATACTGGTTTACATAGATCAATCACCAGTTTCGACCTTTGAAACTTTTAGTTTCAAGCGTTGGAACTAATAGTTTCATGCCTTGAAACCATTGGTTTCAAAGGTTGAAACCAAAAGTTTCAAGCGTCTGAAACTATCTGAATGTACTGTTGATTTGATTGACTTGACTGCACGTTTCAATCACATTAACCATATCAGTTATTCCGATTGAGCTGTTCTCTTAGGAAGCATAAAATCAATTATTGGTCAATAATACATGATTTCTCAGTCTTTAATACCTGATTTCTCAGTTATTAATGGTTGAGAAATCAAACGTTAATAACTGACACATCAGACATTAACATCCTGTAAATCAAAAGATAACATTACAAAAACGATACTAATCAGGACGAGACAGAGTGAGAGCAACCGTTTGCTCTCATACTTGCCACCACGCTTGCTACCATCCCTGAAACATCGATGAATAAAGGGATACAAGTGGATAGTGAGAGCGTGATAGCAAAACGGCTATCTAATTCCTTATGGTGCGAACAGAAAAGAAGGGACTCTTTTTCTTTGAAAAAAGAGAAATCACTGTTATGTGAGACACTGTCCACAAACTATTCGAAATTCTTTCGGTAAGTACATCCATTTCTCCATTCCGAACATCCGTAAGCTGTCTTCCCTTTAATGATGGTTCCCTTACCACAAACCGGACACGGTTGTCCGACAAAAGTATCTGCATTACCGGTAGCCGGAGCAGAGGCAGGAGCAGAAGGAGTCAGAGCAGGAGACGGAGAAGATGCAGGAACTTTCGGTTCTGCTTTCGCCTTCTTTTCTTTGGGAGCACTTGCTTTACGCTCACGCTTCTTAGGTTCTTTCTTTGCCTTTTCTTCCGTTTGGGCAACTGCCTCCTGAATAGTGATACGTCGGTTCGTATTATCTGAAAGTACGCTCATCACGATTTCAGATACCATTTGCTTCAGTTCTTCAAGGAATTGACGGGCATCGTATGTCTTCTTTTCAATCTCACGTAGTTTCTTTTCCCATATACCGGTCAGTTCCGCAGATTTCAGCAGTTCTTCGTGGATGATCTGTACCAGTTCCACTCCCGTAGGGGTGGCTATCAGGTTCTTTCTTTCCTTGCGGATATAGTTTCGCTTGAACAACGTCTCGATAATGGCGGCACGGGTAGACGGCCGACCGATACCATTCTCCTTCAGAGCATCACGGAGTTCGTCATTATCCACCAACTTTCCGGCTGTTTCCATCGCACGAAGCAATGTTGCTTCCGTATAAGGTCTGGGCGGTTGCGTCCACTTCTCATTCAAGTCCGGAACATGAGGACCACTCTCCCCCTTGACAAAGGCAGGAAGTACATTTTCATCCTCTTCCTCTTTTTCTTCGGAAGTATCTTTCACATCTTTGGCAAAAACGACGCGCCATCCCGGCTCCAGAATCTGTTTGCCGGTTACTTTAAATTCTATCTTGTCCACTTCGCCCATCACGGTAGTGGTAGAAATCTTACAATCGGGATAGAACACCGCTATAAAACGACGGGCTATCAGGTCATAGACACGACGTTCCATATCCGTCAGATTCTGCGCATAAACGCCTGTAGGGATAATGGCATGGTGATCTGTCACCTTCGAATTATCAAATACCTTTTTCGATTTAGGCAATGAAGCACCCGCCAAAGGAGCAGTCAGCACCTCGTAGTCCCGAAGACCTTTCAATATTCCGGGACACTTCGGATAAATATCGTCACTCAGGAAAGTGGTATCGACGCGCGGATAAGTAGCCACTTTCTTTTCATAAAGCGACTGAATCAGCTTCAGCGTTTCATCGGCAGAATAGGCAAACTTCTTATTACACTCTACCTGAAGGGAAGTCAGGTCGAACAGACGCGGAGCATATTCCTTTCCATCCTTCTTGCCGACATTGGTGACAATGAACGGAAGGTCTTTTATACGTTCCACCAGCGCTTCTCCCTCCTCCCGGTTGGCGATAGGGTCGATGCCGGGATTGTCTATCTTCTTCTTTCCGCCACTCTTTTCTTCTTCCGCAGCTATTTCTTCATCGCTTTTACGGATCAGAGCAGAAAAGGTGGTATCACGATAATTCGTTTTCAGTTCCCAGTATTGTTTCGGCTGGAAGTTGGCGATCTCCAGTTGGCGGTTGACAATCAATGCCAGCGTAGGAGTCTGCACACGACCGATGGAAAGCACTTGTTTGTTCTGACCGTATTTGATGGTATAAAGACGGGTGGCATTCATCCCCAGCAGCCAGTCCCCCATTGCACGGGAAAGTCCCGCTTCATACAGTGATTGAAAATCCGACTGGTCTTTCAACTTCGCAAATCCTTCGCGGATCGCTTCTTCTGTCAGCGAAGAAATCCAAAGACGTTTCACCGGACAGCGGGCACCTGCCTTCTGCATCACCCAACGCTGGATCAATTCTCCTTCCTGGCCGGCATCACCGCAGTTGATGATTTCATCCGCGTTCTGCATCAATCCCTCAATGATGTGAAACTGTTTTTCGTAAGTAGGGTTCTCTATCAGCTTGATGCCGAAACGTGGCGGAATCATCGGTAAACTACCCAAGTTCCATGATTTCCAGTTAGGAGTGTATTCATGCGGCTCTTTCAAGGTACAAAGATGACCGAATGTCCAGGTTACCTGGTATCCGTTTCCTTCTATATACCCTTCTTTTCTTGTATGAGCGCCGAGTACTTCGGCTATATCACGTGCTACAGACGGCTTTTCGGCTATGCAAACTATCATTTTTTCTCTTCTTGTTTTTATACTAACAGTCTACAAAGTTACATGATTATTTCTCACTGACCGCATAAAGATGAAAAAAACATCCCGCCTTCAGCCCGAATGGAGCTATAAGGCGGGATAAAAAAAATAGAAAAAATGATTAAATTCCGTGTTTATTCTTCATCCATCAGGATTTCCAGAATCTGGCAAGCAGCCTTCGCTACCGGAGTACCGGGACCGAAAATAGCAGCTACACCTGCCTTATACAGGAAGTCATAATCCTGTGCAGGGATAACACCGCCGGCAATTACCACGATATCTTCACGACCCAGCTTTTTCAGTTCTTCCATAATCTGCGGAATCAATGTCTTGTGTCCGGCAGCCAATGAAGAAACACCTACTACGTGAACGTCGTTTTCTACAGCTTCGCGGGCAGCTTCCGCCGGAGTCTGGAACAATGGTCCCATGTCTACATCGAAGCCACAGTCTGCATAACCGGTTGCTACCACTTTGGCACCACGGTCGTGACCGTCCTGTCCCATCTTCGCAACCATAATACGAGGTTGACGTCCCTCTTTCTTAGCAAACTTCTCAGCCAGTTCACATGCACGCTTGAAGTCGCCATCGTTTTTACTTTCTGATGAATACACGCCTGATATTGTTCTAATTATTGCTTTATAACGTCCTACAATCTTTTCGCAAGCATAGGAGATTTCACCCAGCGTTGCACGAACACGAGCAGCTTCTACAGCCAGTTCCAGCAAGTTGCCCTTACCGGTCTCTACGCATTCGGTGATGGCTGCCAGTGCTTTGTCCACTTCTGCCTGGTTACGTCCTTCTTTCAAACATTTCAGGTTCTCGATCTGTTCAAGACGAACTGCCGTGTTATCAATCTCAAGGATATCAATCGGAGCTTCTTTTTCCAGACGATATTTGTTCACACCGACAATAGTCTGAGAACCGCTGTCGATACGGGCCTGCGTACGTGCAGCAGCTTCTTCGATACGCATCTTAGGAATACCTGTCTCGATAGCTTTCGCCATACCACCCAGTTTTTCTACTTCCTCGATACGTTCCCAAGCCTTGTGAGCCAGTTCGTTGGTCAGAGCTTCTACGTAATAAGAACCGCCCCATGGGTCAACGTTCTTACAGATATAGGTTTCTTCCTGAATATAAATCTGAGTATTACGGGCAATACGTGCGGAGAAGTCTGTCGGAAGGGCAATAGCCTCATCCAGCGCATTGGTATGCAAAGACTGTGTATGTCCCAAAGCGGCAGCCATAGCTTCGATACAAGTACGTCCTACGTTATTGAACGGATCTTGTTCTGTCAGCGACCAGCCGGAAGTCTGAGAGTGTGTACGCAATGCCAGTGATTTCGGATTCTTCGGATTGAATTGTTTTACAATCTTAGCCCACAACATACGGGCAGCACGCATCTTCGCGATTTCCATGAAGTGATTGGTACCAATCGCCCAGAAGAAAGACAAACGGGGAGCGAACGCATCGATATCGATACCTGCCGCTGTTCCGGCACGCAGATATTCCAGACCGTCGGCCAATGTATAAGCCAGCTCGATATCTGCCGTCGCACCTGCTTCCTGCATGTGGTAACCGGAGATAGAGATAGAATTGAACTTTGGCATCTTCTGCGAAGTATATTCGAAGATATCGGAAATAATCTTCATAGAGAATGCAGGCGGATAGATATAAGTATTACGCACCATGAACTCTTTCAGAATATCATTCTGGATAGTACCGGCCATTTCTTCGAGTTTAGCACCCTGTTCCAGACCTGCATTGATATAGAATGCCATAATCGGAAGTACTGCACCGTTCATCGTCATAGACACGGACATCTTGCTCAAAGGAATACCGTCGAACAAAACTTTCATGTTTTCGAGTGAGCAGATAGATACACCTGCCTTACCTACGTCACCTACCACACGTTCGTGATCGGGGTCATAACCACGGTGAGTAGCCAAGTCAAATGCTACGGACAAACCTTTCTGACCGGAAGCCAGGTTACGGCGATAGAAAGCATTTGATTCTTCGGCAGTAGAGAATCCGGCGTACTGACGGATGGTCCAGGGGCGAAGAGTGTACATCACTGAATACGGACCACGCAGATAAGGAGGAAGTCCGGCAGCATAGCCGAGGTGTTCCATTCCTTCGAGGTCCTCTTTTGTATAAACAGGCTTCACATCAATGTGTTCCGGTGTATTCCAGTCAGCGGAAATACCGTTAGCCTTTTGCCATTCAGCACCGTTAGCGGGCTGAAATGCAGCATATATATCTAAGTTTTTAAAATCTTTTCTCATCTTACTTCAATAGTTTGGCGTTAAACTCTTTCAAGGTATCCAGTACGTTGACACGGACATGGATGAAGTTTTCGATACCTGCTGCTTTCAGTTCGTCCATACAAGCAGGAGCACCGGCAACGATAAACATAGCGCGGCCGTCCAATGCCTTGAATGCAGGAATTGCATATTCCGCATATTCATCATCACTTGAACAGATTACGACAATATCAGCTTTGGCAGCCATAGCTGCTTCTACTCCAGCTTCTACCGTTTCAAATCCGAGATTATCAACCACTTCATAACCGGCACAAGCCAGGAAGTTGCAAGAGTACTGTGCACGTGCCTGACGCATAGCCAGATTACCGATAGTCAGCATGAATGCTTTCGGACGTTTGCCGGATGCTTCCGTTTCGAGACGCAATGCTTCAAACTCGCTGGCAGCACGGTCGAATACCAATGTATCCACATCTTTCTCACAAGTATGGTCTTTTCCACCACAGCAGCATTTTGCTTCAACCGGTTGCTTATCTCCGGCCTTTTCATTGAAGTTCGGGAATTGGTTAGTACCCAGCAATACTTCACGACGTTGGGCCACCGCTTTATGACGGGCTTTATTACTTTCGTTGACAGCAGCCTGAACAGTCCCCGCCTTCAATGCTACATAGAAACCACCGGCTTCTTCTACAGACAGGAATAAGTTCCATGCTTGCTGTGCAATAGATATTGTCAGGTTTTCAATATAATAAGAGCCGGCAGCCGGGTCAATTACTTTATCGAAATGAGATTCTTCCTTCAACAACAGTTGTTGATTGCGTGCCAGACGTTCGGAGAATTCATCCGGAGTCTCATATGTCTTGTCAAACGGAGTCACTGTCATAGAATCCACACCACCTAATGCAGCGCTCATCGCTTCAGTCTGTGTACGGAGCAGGTTCACGTGTGCATCAAACAAAGTCAGATTGAAAGTGGAAGTTTCGGCATGAACCGCCATTTTTGCCGCGCAACGACATTCACCGTTAGCACCTTTGTTATCACAGTCGCGCAAACATTCCGGATTGTAAGAGGCTACAATATTCGCCCACAACAGACGTGCTGCACGGAATTTAGCAATTTCAAGGAAATAGTTGGAACTGATACCGAAGTTGAATTTGATTTTTTTAGCCACTATAGCAGCAGGAACACCGGCATCGGTCAGTTGGCTCATGTATTCATTACCCCAAGCCAGTGCATACCCCAATTCCTGAGAAATATAAGCTCCGGCATTGTTCAGCGATAATGCGTTCACATTCAGTACGCGGTAGAAAGGAAGCGGTTGGATAGCTTCAATCAGTGCTTTAGCAGTTTGCACCATATCACCCTTTTCCTTGCCGCGGGTCAGCATTTTGTTGAAGAAATCATAGTTGATAGAGCCTTTCAGCTTCTTCACATCATAATCCTTCTTCCGGAAATAAGCTACCAGCAGATTAGCCAGTTCAACAACGTGTCCCTGACAAGTAGAGAAGTTCAGTTCAACACACTCAGCTTGAATACCATTCAACAGAGTCTCAAGATATTCCGCATTGAGTTCTTTTGCCTTTACATGGAAAGAAAGTGAATCGACACCTTTGTTCAGGATATCCAGTGCTTTCTCATTGGCCTCTTTAGGACATTCCACTTTGATTTCCTGACGTACCAGCCATTCATTGTTGTCCTTCTTGGTTCCTCTTAAATAAGGGAATTCTCCGGGAAGTGCGTCTGTCGTCTTCAACCCTTCCAGGTCCTCCATCCGGTAGAAAGGTTTCACTTTGAATCCTTCGTTCGTCTTCCAAACGAGCTTCTTCTCAAAATCAGCACCTTTCAAGTCGGCTGTAACCT
>OWJG01000986.1_pt1 | contig 17429 bp, 12 predicted proteins | sample 1732781 | NCBI WGS metagenome assembly OWJG01 (sample SAMN05065753, study PRJEB22554) | human gut metagenome | biome: ENVO:2100002; feature: ENVO:00000062; material: ENVO:00002003 | host: Homo sapiens | place: USA | reverse complement strand
ATCTACACTTCTAGCTTCGTCGGCAGCGTCAGATGTGTATAAGAGACAGGGGCTATACAGTGCTAGAGTTTGATGGCTCTATTGATGACACGCCCTACCCCAATCACCCAAATATCCACTTTTACAAAGCCTTTGTCGGTGTAAGCGATGATGCTAGCACTATAAGCCTAGCGCGGATTCTAGCAGAATCTAAGCTAGATCCTAGCGCGCATAATATCCTGCAGTGTGATATAGAAAATGCCGAATGGGAGATTTTAGATGCGATTGTTATGCAGGATCTTTTGGCATTTGCTCAAATTATCTTTGAGTTCCACGGGTGCGATCCAGATGATTTACAAGGCAGCATTCTACGCTTGCGCGTGCTAGAGAAGCTAAGGGAGCACTTCACCCCTATCCATACGCACTACAACAACTGCGCAGGCATTTGCCTTGGTGTGATTGATAGCATAGCCTATCCCTTTTGCCACTCTTTAGAGATAAGCTATCTGCGCAATGACCTTGTGCCAAGCGATGCGCGCTTAGTCTCTGGCTTGGCTAGTATCGCGCTTGATAGCCCCTGCTCTGCTAATAAAGCCGATATTCCAGTGATTTTCCCAAATCCCACGCCTAAGAGCTAGCCCAAACATTGCCAAAATCGGCTACAATGCACACTTCCAAAGTGCTCTTATATAAGGATTGTGATGCTGGATAGTCAAATTGTAGCCCCAAGTGCAAAGCCTAGCACGCTTGCTGAGCTTTTAGAGCAGACCCCCTTGCATAGCAATATCCTACTTTGTGTCAGCGGCTCTATCGCTGCGTATAAAGCTCTGGAGCTAGCAAGTATGCTTAAAAAGCTTGGTGCGCAAGTGGCAGTGGTGATGAGCCAAAGCGCGCAAAGATTCATCACACCCCTAAGCTTTGAGGCAATCACGCACAACAAAGTCTTATGCGAGCAGAGCGAAGAGTGGAGCACTATGGACACAAGCGTGCAAAAGCTAGATTCTAGCTCTAGCAAGGCAGATCGCCCGCACTCTTGCAACCACATAGCCTATGCCAAATGGGCGGATTTATGTATTCTAGCTCCTGCCACTGCTAGCTCGATTGCCAAACTCGCCCACGGCATAGCAGATAATCTTCTCACCCAAACGCTACTTGCCACAAGCGCGCCTATTTTATGCGCCCCAGCGATGAATACCGCTATGCTAGAATCTAAACAAACTCAAGCCAATCTCACCACCCTTGCGGCAATGGGCATACAAATCATAGAGCCAAAAAGTGCCCTACTAGCGTGCAACACACAAGGCATAGGCGCGCTAGCAGATGTTGATGAGCTAGTGTTCGCCCTACTTAAAGCAAGCAAGCAAGATAGATTCTGGCTTGATAGAGAAGTATATATCACAGGTGGTGGGGCTAGTGCTATGCTTGATCCTGTACGCGCGATCACCAACCACTCTAGCGGCTTGCAAGCTAGTGCGCTAGCTATCGCGCTCTACACGCTTGGCGCACGCGTTAGGCTCATTAGCAGCAGCTTCCCCACTCCACTGCCTAAAGCCATAGAAGTAGAGCAAGTGCGTAGCAATGATGACTACAAGCAAGCACTTTTGCGCCTTAACAAGCAGCGTAAAAAGGCGCGTAGCAAGCAGCGTGCGATCCTCCTTATGGCAGCAGCCCTAGCAGACTTCGCGCCCAAATCTAAAACCCCAAGCAAGATCAAAAAGTCTAAAACCACGCAGCTACACCTAGCCCTAGAGCCTACCCAAGACATCTTAGCAAGCTTAGATTCTAGCGACTTTGTCAAAGTGGGCTTTAAGGCTGAAGACTCGCTTGAAGTAGGACTTAGTAATGCTAAGGCTATGCTTTTGCCCCGTGAAAATGGCGGTAAAGATTGCGAGATCGTATGCCTAAACACGCTAGATTCTAGCCCATTTGGTGCAAGCCACAATGCCTTCACCTTACTCAATCGCCAAAGCCTGCAAGACTCTAGCGCGCGCACTCTCCCCCATAGCACCAAGCTTGCTCTAAGCTATGAGATCGCTAGCTTTATCAAAGCTAGCCTAGAACACCTAGAATCTAATGCTTAACAAGCTTAGCCAGATCGACAAGCTAGCAGCTCCCAAGCTAGCTTCTGCTCTAGAATCTAAAGGCACAAAGCACTTTAATGCCAATCTCCCCATCTTGCTAAAAGTCCTAGCCAAATCACAAGGCAGCTCCTATCTCCTAAAGCTTGGGAACACCACCTTGCAGACCACCTCGCACACCAAGCTTGAAGTGGGCAAAAGCTACTGGGCAAATATGCAAAGCAACCACGCAGGGCAAATTGTGATAAGCAAGCTTGTGAAAAAGCCAGAGATAGATGAGCTAGTGAAAAATATGCCCCTAAAGCTTAGTGCGCAGGATCTAAGCCTGCTTGCCGCAAATCCCAAGGCATTTACCCAAGAGCTTAAAGACTTTCTACTCTCCCAGCTTGCCAATGCGGCGCATAAGGAGGATTTTAAGGAGCTGGCATTCCTAGCACTCTCTCTTGCGCAAGGTGTTTTATCACTTGTGGTAAGCGAAGATGGCAAGGACCAGCTCTTGCAGCTCTGTCCTAAAAAATCACGCAATGCGCTGGATTTTTACGCGATTTTCCCGCGACTTGGACCAATTAGCGGCTCTATTTGGCAAGAGGTCTCCCCCAAGGGTGCGAACAATGAAGCAAGGCTGTGCGCGCAGCTTGCTGTGATGAATGAGCGCGTGGAAGAAATCTTGCAAGAGCATAGCGATGAGCTAGGGCTTGATAGCGTGCAAATCTCTAGCGCAAATACGCCTAAGGAGCTGTTTTCTCTCTCTTCACTCTGCCTGTTAGATGTGAAAGGCTAGAATCTACTTTTTATGTGCCTATATGGCAAAGCTTGCAATGACAAAGAAAGCTAGAATCTAAGCAAATCCACAAACAATACCACTCTAGTAAGTCCTACATCTCTTTTCTCCTAGCTTGCATTGTTTGGCGATGTCAAAAATCTGCATAAAACACACTTGCACTACTTCAAGAGAAGTTCTGTGGGGCGTTTTCAATCCGGTATTTGCCTAAATTGTCTATCTAAAAACTCTTTCACACTCTTTGCTATCGCTTTTGCTAGTGGCGGTGGGACGGCGTTGCCCACTTGCTCACATCGCTTGGTATGAGAGCCAAAAAACTTATACTCAAGCGGAAAGCCTGTAATAGTCGCTGCCTCTCTTATAGTGATGCTTCTATGCTCCTTTGGGTGCAAGGGGAAGTTGCTATGTCCGGGCACTAGTGTAGGGGCAAGCTTGTCAAAATGCAGCCGCATTGTATTGCCTCTTGAGTAGAATTTAGAGATTTGCAAATGCTTAGGCAGTGAATCTAGGGAATCTGCGATATTACAACCCTCTTTGATATACCTAAATCGCTCAATGGTCTTGGCATTGTGCTGCATAGGGAGATTATCTATGTCGTTTTCATCTGTGTAATCAATCTTTGCTAGCACTTCACGCAAAGTTAGCGGCTTTTTAAACTTGCATTTAGCTAGCTCATCATCGCTAAAATCAAGCTTCGTACCTATGCTTTCATCATAGAATTTACAAATAATGCTTCTACTTTTTCCACACTATATGCCCATTGATATTATGCTTTTCATAAATACTTAATACTTCTTCTAAAAATGCCACAAGCTCACTCTCACCAGAATCTTTTGCAGATTCTAACATTTGGATAAACATCTTTTTACCTGTTTCAGTTTGCTTTAAATTTTTCTTTAAAAAATTATGCCTACTACATAGAGTTTGCCCATTTTCTAAAACCGCTTTTCCACCTAAATCCTTTGGTTTTATATGGTCTATATGAAGCTCAACTCCTTCTTTTTTACCCATTCCACATATCACACATTTATAATTATCTCGCTCTAAAATTTGCTTTTTTAAAGCTTGACTAAAATCCTCTAAATCTTGCCTTAAATTTATAGAATCTGGGTCATAGCGATAAACTCCCTTTGCAATCTTTTGCAAATAGCCTTTTTGGTGCAAACTTCTAATACCTCTATCCGGGTCTCTAAAAACTTTTCCTGTGCGTTTTTGCCATTCTTTAACAACCCAATCCACCACTTCAGGGTGTTTAATATCTCGTTTTGGATTTGCCTTAAAAAATTCCATTATTAAATCAAGTTGAGAGCCATTGTTTTTCATCAAAAATTCCCCTTTCCTTTTGAATTGTTTCTAAAAATCGTTTTTTGCTTAACTTGCAATATGCCTTATCTAGCTCAATGCCTATAAACTGCCGATTGTTAAGATAAGATTCTATCATTGTTGTGCCACTCCCACAAAATGGGTCAAATACCACATCACCTACATAAGAAAAAAGTTTAATGCACCGCTTAGGCAGCTCTCTAGGAAAGGGGGCTGGGTGTCCTATGCGTTTTTTAGACTCTCCATTAAAACTCCATAATCCATTCGTCCAAGCCATAAATTCCTCCTTGCTTATATCACTCTGCCCCTTATGCTTTTTCTTCCAAGCCCCCTTATAAAGCACAACTATAAGCTCCACAGGTGCGATAACATAAGGGGCTGATGCACTAAGCCAACTCCCCCAAGCTGTGCGGCGTGAGATATTACCCTCATTCCAAATGATTGTGCTGTGATAATTCCAGCCAATTCGCTTTGCCAAAGTGGTTAAATCTGCCCCTACGCTTTGCTGTCCGCCTTTGTTTTTATCAAGTGGGATATTAAGACAGAATCTTGCCCCATCTTTTGCCCAAAGGTAGCAATTTCCTATCCATTTTTGAGAGAATTCTAAATAGCTTTCATAAGAGTTAGAATCTTCATTTGAGTTGTATTCAATACCTACATTATAAGGTGGGGAAGTAACAATTAAATCAAGTGATTTTTCTTGTAAAAGTGTTTTATCAAGGCAGGTGTGATTGAATAGCGTTGTATTTTTGTAGCTAAAAGATGTATTGTGTAATGGTATTGTCATTGCCAAAGCCCTATATTAAACTCATTATTTCTCAAAACAGAATCTGGGAAAATATACACACTAGAAAACTCGCACAAGGGATAAAACTCATAATCTCTTACACTTAAACCCTTTTCTGCAAAATGCTCATACTGAAAAATCTGCCCTATGCCCCTAACATAATCCGTTACATTGATAGCCCCACCTTTGCACTCCATAAGGGCTTTGATTCTATCGTTTTCAAAAAGCGTGAAATCCGCCGTGATTCCGTTGATAAACTTTGTCTCTTTATGGAACTTGGTTTGATAAAAGTCCATATCAAGCACGGAGCAAATATCTCTTTGCAAGCTTTTGTTGTTAAAAATCTCATTTTGCAAGTCTTTTTCTTGTGTAAAGTCCATAAGCTCTCCTATACTACCTTGTGCCTATCCCGCTCACTCTACGCGCACGGCAAGCGCGCTTGTTTTGGCGAAAAATTCGCCATCATACATAGCTTCTGCCAAAGCTTGGCTTAAGATATACTCCCCAGCAAGCGTGGCGGTGCATTTGATAAAGACTTGGTGCGTGTTGTAGGTGGTCGCACCAGAGCCAAAATCTAGCCACTCATCGAAGAAAAACGACACCCTATCGCGCCCTATATCCACATAGCTTGCGCGGTTGTTTGCCTGCATAAAGGCGCGATCAGGGCTAGCTTGTGAGCCTTGCTCATCATCATTAGTAATGCGCGTGTTTTGGATCTCCCAGCCAGATGGGATAATTTGCGTGAGAGCTAGGTTGCGCACGGGCTTTGCGCCAAGGTTGCTAAGCTTTAGTGCGATGTAAAACTCATCGCCCTTTTTAAGCGTAGCAGGGTCAATACTTACGCGCACGCCATTATCATCGATTTTGAAAAACTCCCTTTGCAGAGCCAAATTCTGCGAGCTAGCTGGGAGTGCAAGCGGGCTAGCACTAGGCACGCCCGTGCTTGCCAAAGAGACATAGAGTGTATCTAGAGCTTGCAAGCTCTCTGTGCCTTTGCCTAGCTTGAAAGTGCTAGGCTTGGTGATACTATGCTCCTTGCCATTTAGGATAAAGCGCACCGCCTTAGAGTCGCTAGAATCTAGCGTGCTTAGAGCGAGCAAGCTTGTAGCGATATCCTGCGTGCCAAGCCACCGCTCATCTTGGAGAGATTTAGCAAGGGAATTTAGCAGGGCTAAATGCGGCTTCTCATCAATGATAGATAAGAAATACGCGCTTAAAGCCTGATTGCTTAGCGCGCTTCCATAGTAATAATAGCTGCCAAACACGCGATCAAAGTCATCGACATTTTTACGATAGTGGCTTGCTTCAAGCAAGTTCGCTGGGAGCTTGGCGCGGATCTCTTGGCTTATGCTATCTAGCCCGCTAAGCTTATAGCTAGCAGCCAAAGCTAGCTTCTCTCGCACGGAGAGCTGTGTAAAGCTTTGCGTATAGGCTTGATTCATCGCAGCAATATTTGGCGTGCCAGCTAGAGCTAGGACAAAGAGCGGCAAAGTCTTAAGCGGATCGAGCTCGCTTGGTGCTTGCACGCGCCTTGTGGCATAGCGCGCGTAGGATTTTAGGCTAGATTCTGGCACTTCATAGCCCTTAGCTTTTGCGATAGTAAGGAAAAGCGCGGCATAATCACTGCCAAAGGCATTGTCCTCTTTAGAATCTATCCAATACCCAAAGCCCCCGCTGCTATGCTGGAATTTGACAATGCGGTTTATGGACTTTTGCACCTTAGCTTTTCTGCTCTCTTCACTCTCAAATCGCGTGCCATCAAAGCCAAGCAGTAGCGGCATAGTCGCAGAGATACTTTGCTCAATGCAGCCATAAATATATGAGAGTAGATACTCGACCTTATCTTGATATGAGAAAAGCAGCGTAGGCGAGATGGTAAGCTTGCGTGTAAGAGATTCTGGAATATATACTGCGCTTGGCTTAAACTCCTTGCGCTCTTTTGCCTGCAAGCTAAAAAGCTCTTCTTGTGTCTGGGCTGGAGTAGGTGTGGTGGTGTGCAGGATATAGTGATTGCTTTGGGTGATTTGCTTTTCGCCTATTTTGCTTGGGTCGCTAGAATCCACTTTTGCCCTGCTTGTGATTGTAAGCTCTGCTTCGCCTAGTTTTTTGGGACTTATAGCAAGGTATTGCATAAAGCGCGTGCGCTTGTCATTCATACTAGATTCTAGCTTTTGTATCGCTACATCGCCGCTAGCTTCTATCTCTACACTTTGCAAAGATACGCCATCTTGGGCGATCACCTCAATAGGCGCGATAATGCTGTCATTGAGCTTGATTTCATCAGGGATATTGGAGTAGAGATTGGCAGCTTGGGCGATTTGGACGCTAGATTCTGCGCTGCCTACGCTACCTTGCTCACTTGCTACAAGCATTATGCGCGCACTGCCTACGAAGTTTGGCAGCTGATATTCTATACTCGCTTTGCCGCTCTCATCACTTAGCCCACTTGTGAAATACACGAGATTTTCCCTGCGCTTTTTACTAAAGTCAGCTGCTTGGGTTAGAGCCTCTTCATCGCCGCCGATTAGCACACTTTGATGCACTATGCCAAAGAGTCTCTCCATAAACTCATCAAAATTATCATAATGCATAATGCCGTAGTTAAGCTTGGTATAGAGCTTCATAGGATCTGGCGTGCGGAAGTTGATGATATTTAAGATCCCTTCATCAACGATTGCGAGCGTGTAAGCCATTTTGCGCTTGTTGGGATTGGCGATTTGTATTTGTAGCTTTGAGCCGGGCTTTATGGATTCTGGTGCGTTGATCACTGGAGCAAGCTTAAGGCTAGGGTCTTGCACAGGGATAGTGATCACCCCAAAGCTTCGTTTAATGGCAGCACTCTTTTTATCCGTGCTGGATTCTAGCTCACTAGAATCCAGTGGCGTATCTTTTGCCACAAGGGTTACGCTCACATCGACATTAGGAGCGTATTTAGCGATGATTGGGATCGTATAGCTCATCTTAGGCGTGGTGCTAGGCGTATTGATTGCTACAAGCTCACTGCTAAAGATCAAATCTCCCTGACTTAGCGTGATAAGCGCGTAGTTAAAGCCTTTGGCATTGAAGCGTATCTGCGCACTCTCTCCTATATCATAATGCGACTTATCAAGCTCTAAGGGTAGCTGCATAGGATTTGCCTTAATGGCAGCATCGCCATACATATCTGCCACAAGCCACACAACCTTAGGAGCACTTACTCCATCATCTAGCTCGATAAACACAGAGTCATAGTCCTCTACCAAAGAGCGTAGATCTTCTTCTAGCGCGATAGGTTTGGCAGCAGAAGTAATGCTGCCTTCTTTGATAAGTGTGGTGTTTATATCGCTTTTGATTTTGGCATTAAATCGCTCTTGCACATCATAGTCAAACCACCAGTAGCGATTGTTGCGGTAGATTTTATAGCGGATTGCTCTATTGGCTATGGGACTATCTTTTAGCGGGTCTAGCACGATTATAGGCAGCGACAGGGGCTGGCTTAGATCCACATAGTGCGGGATCTGCCCCACACCTATCACACTACCAGAGCCAAAATATTCCACCGCCGTGCCGTTTATCACAGGGTGTCCGGTGGCTTCAAACACTTGCGCCTTAATCCCTATGCGTAGATTCTGTGAGCTAGCAAGATCACTAAGTGGGAGTGAGAAGCTTGCTTTGCCACTCTCATCTAAAGTGCCTTGCAGGGTTTTGTCATAGCCAGATTGTATGCTTGGCAGTGTGAAGTCAAAGCTTGGGTAGGCTTTTGATTTGTATTGCAGTGGCGTGGCTTGGAGATTGACCCGATAGGCTAGCCCTGCAGACTTCGCGCCTGTAAGGTAGCTGCTCTCTAGATAGAAATTTAGCACATCTTTGCTGCTGCTAATATGCTTTGGCGCATCAATATCTACGCGGATTTTATTGGGCGTGATGTGCTCGACTTGGAAATTCCTGCTAAAGCTCTCACTCCCTATACTCCAAATCGCGCGATAGCCGCCGGTTAGGGTAGTAGCATCAGTGTCAAACACATAGCTATAAAGTCCATAGCCTATGGGCTTTATAGGCTTATCTTTTAGCACCTTTTGTCCGCGCGGGTTGATTATAGTAAGCAAAATGGGCGCATCTTGTATCCGCTCATCGCGCACTAGGGCATTAAGCTGGATAGACTCTCCCGGATTTGCCAGCCCCCTATCTGTGTAGGTGAAAACCTTGCGCTTCCTGCTCTGCGCACCGCTTGTATCCACACCATCATAAAAGCGTCCATCATAGCGCAGGGGGATATAGGATTTATCATTATTAGATTCTGCGATGATATAGGCTGGGCGCAGGGCATAGTCTTTTGAAGGCTCATTGTCTTTATCTTTTATGATCTTGCCCCCTAGTGCGCTTGATTTGTAGGTGCTAAGTGTGGCAAAGCCTTTAGAATCGCTCGTGGCAGAATCTATCAAGCGATGCGTGCTTGAAAACAAAGAGAGCTTGACACTAGAGAGCGGCTCGCTAGAGCTAGAGTCAAAGGCATAGGCATTGATCTTCTCTCCATCTTGCTCAGCGATTAAAGCGATATTTGAGATGATAAGCAGCTTGCTAGGGCTTTGGGAGTATGCTACCCACTCATCATCTCCCGCCCATTCATCCCATTCATCATCGCCCTCTTTATTTGGATACACAAGATCGCTGCTTTTTGTCCTAAAAGCTAGCATATACGCGCCTTTTTGTGTATCTTGCTTTAGGAGCTCTCTTAGATCAAGCACGCTTTGAGTTTGATCTTTACTAAGGTCAAAGCTAATTTCTTGCTCAAAGATCTTATCACCAAAAGAGTCATACCCAGACGAATACTGCAGGGCATTGGCTAGGTTTTCATCAGGGATTTTATAGATACTAAGCGTGCTTTTTCTCACTCCTGTGCCAAGCACACCGATTTTCACATCACCATCGCGGCTCATCATCGTGCCTGCTTGGGCAAACTTCAGCTCTGGCTGGAGAGCTGGGAAGCTTAGACTTGTGTCTTTCTCATCGATTGGGTGGCTATATGTGATACTATAAGTGGCATTTGGCTTAAACTCCCCGGTGATGATAAGCCTGCTGCCTTGCACCAGCACTTTATCAATCACATCTCTACTAGCAGAATCTAGCACTTTTACACTACTTCGCGCCTTTTGTGAATCTAGGTGCAAGTCTTTGTCAAGGTAGATTTCTAGCGTCTTTTGCCTGCTATATGCTTGTATGCCAAGCACTTTGGCACTCTTGCTACTAGAATCTAAAGTGATTGCTTTGCTAAAGTCCTTTGCCACTTGGATTTTATACTCTTTAGACTCTTTGGGCGCGCTAAAGCGCAGCTCCCACTCGTGCGGGCTTTGCTCTGTGAGCTGTGAAGGCGATATAGGAGCGGAATCTATGAAGATTTGCTCCGCTAGTGCGAGATCTTGCATAGCAGTGCTTGTGAAAATTGGCAGGGTAATCTCTACACTAGAATCTTGCGCCATAAAGGTAGGAAGCCCAAAGCGCACTTGCAGGGCTTCTTTAGCTTGTGTGGAGCTTTTAGAAGCAAAAACAGCAAATAGCCCAAGGGCTACAAGCACGCAAGCTAGAGCTATGATCAGCGGCTTTTTGCGCGCGAGAATGCTTGCTATGGTGTTGGATTCTAGGTTTTTTTGGCTAGGGTTTGAGCTAGATTCTGGCATTGTGTCTCCTTAAGATGTGTTGCTTGAGGTTTGCTAGTGTTTAGGCTACTTTTGGCTTAAGGCGTGTATTATAGCAAGTAATATATATATATATATCGCCTGTTTTTACCATTTATGCCCCAAGGTGCCGCTATGCCAAAGCCCCAAAATATCCCTACAAAACGCTTAAAATTATGGAGTATGGCGGGGCTTTGTGTGGCTTTTGTGGGCTTATTGTGGGTGCTTAGTGATACAAGCAAGCTTACCTTTGAGCAAGAATCCTTAGTAAGCTTTGATAGAGATGATGAGCTGCTAAGCTTTTTTGTCAATGAGCAGGATAATTTCAAAGTCAGCATCAATACGGACAAAACCCCGCTGCCAGAGCTTGTGCAAAGCCTTGTCATACTCTATGAAGATAAGCGGTTTTATGAGCACTATGGGGTAGATTTGCTAGCACTTGCTCGCACGATTTGGGTCAATCTCACCCGCCAGAAACGCCACGGGGCTAGCACTATCACTATGCAAGTGGCAAAGCTTGGCAGCAGAGATAAGCGCACCTTGTGGAACAAATTCACCCAGACCCTCCAAGCCCTGCGCCTAGAATCTAGCACAAGCAAGCAAGAAATCTTGCGCCTCTATCTTGATAATACTCCCTATGGCAGCAATATTGTGGGCATAAAGAGTGCCGCCCTGCTCTACTTCCACCGCCAGCTAGAGAGTCTCACCCCAGCCCAAGCCGCCTTGCTTGCCGTGCTGCCAAACACGCCCAACCTGCTTTTCACCAATCCGCAAAAGCTTCTACAAAAGCGCGATATGCTGCTAAAAAGAGCGTTAGACTCTAGACTCATTAGCGAGATGGACTACAAGCTAGCCCTGCTAGAGCCAGCCCCCACTTTAGAGCGGGCAAACTCCATAGCCCCGCACTTAACGCGCCACCTAGCCAAGCACGCAAGCCAAAGGGTCTTGCGCACCACGCTTAGCAAGCCGCTCCAGCTACACCTAGAATCTATGCTTAAAGACTACGCCCAAATCACACAAGATAAAGGCGTGGCAAATCTCTCCTGCCTTGTGATAGAAGCAAAAAGTGGCGATGTCTTAGGCTATGTCGGCTCGCAGGATTTTTATGATCTAGCGCAGCTTGGGCAAGTTGATGGCGTGCAAGCAAAGCGCAATGTCGGCTCAACACTTAAGCCATTTCTCTACGCACTAGCCCTAGACTCTGGGCTGATAATCCCTCAAACCAAGCTCAAAGATACCAATCAATTCTACGGCAATTTCAATCCCCACAACAATTCACGCCAATTCTATGGGCAAGCAAGCGCGCTATGGGCACTGCGCAACTCGCTTAATGCGCCTTTTGTCGCGCTGCTACAAGAGTATGGTGTGCAGGAGTTTTTCTACTTTTTGCGCGAAAATGCACCCTTTAGCGACCGCGATTATGCCAAATATGGGCTTTCTCTAATACTTGGGACAAAGGAGCTTAGTCTCTACCAGCTTGCTACACTCTACCTAGGGCTAAGACGCGGCGGGGAGTTTATCGCGCCAAATCTTTTAGAGCAAGGCACAAAAGAGCCCACACAAGCACAAAAAAGCCCCCCAAAAGATCTCACACAAGAGTATATCCATACATCAGCTAGAGCCGGTATCTCCCAAGCAAGCGCGTATCTAACCCTAGAAGCTCTGCTCAATCTCCCCATAAATACTAGAAGCTCTGTTTTTGCGCATAAAGTGGCGTGGAAGAGTGGCACAAGCTATGGCAATGTCGATAGCTGGGCGATTGGGGTGAGCGATGAGTTTGTCGTAGCAGTGTGGGGCGGGAACTTCAACGCAAAATCTAGCACCAATCTCACAGGCAGAGAAATCGCTGGGGTGGCTATGTTTGATATTTTTGAGCTTTTAGGTGGCAATAATGCGCGCGAGTTTAAGGAGTGGAGACAAGTGGGCAAGTGGAGCAGCACGCCTAGATTCCGCCAAGTGCGTATCGATAGCGATGGCTATCGCACTTTGGAGAAAAATGCTAGGCTCGCTACTATGCCTTATTACGCCAAGCCCTTGCGCACCAAAGAGCAGCTAGACAAAGATAGCTCTATCATCATCTACCCCACCCAAGATCTGCGCTTCTCGCGCCTATCTCATAGCGATGATGGCATTGTGGCACTAGTGCGTAGCAAAGAGCTAGCCTACTTTTTTCTCAACAGCGAGTTTATCGGCACAAGCCACATTGGACGGCTAAAAATCTCGCCCAAAATTGGCACAAACACGCTCTATGTCATCACGCAAGGCGGCGAGCACTCTAGCGTGCGCTTTGAAGTGCTAGAGTGATAAATATATAGTATAATCACCGCTTTTAAAGGACTTGATATGGTTTTTTACTTTAAACGCTTAGGGGGGGGGGCAAGAATCTTGTAGGGATTCAGCTTTTTGGCTAAAAACAGCGATTTCATCGTCGCGCTTCGTCGATAGACCCCAAGTCTTATCTTCCTTGCGCGGCTTGAAAAACGCCGTTTTTAGCTCAAAAATCTTAGAATCCCAAAGCGGTAAGAAAAACAAGCACAAACTCCCAAATCCCACCGCGAGCGACTCTGCACTAGAATCCACCTTTCATCGTCATTGCGAAAAAATCCGCAAGGATTTTTGTGGCGATCCACACACCGCCCAAGCCCTAGAATCCACTTTTACACAAAGCCCTGATTCTATCTCTACAATCCTAGAATCTAAAAAGCAAGATTCTAGCAAATCCCCATCACAAGCCGACTCCCTGTCATCGCGAGACTTCCGCAAGGAAGTCGTGGCGATCCACAGCACAAGCCTAGATTCTAGTGCAAACGCAGTGGATTCTATGGATTCTAAAGAAACCTGCTGCGCTACGCTTTGCCACGCGGACAAGTCCGCTCGCAATGACAAGAACTTAGATTCTAATAACAACGCCCAAAAGTGCCTAGAATCCACTTTTGAAAACACCCACGCTCAATACGATTCTAAGCGTTGCGGTGGGGCTTTGCAAGCTTTGGGGCAATTTGGGGGTGGGAGTTACCTAAGCGGTAATGACCGCCCACAAATTGCCCCAATCTTGTCGAATCGCTCACCCAAGACTGAATCGCCACAAGCCCAAACCCCGCCTGTGCTAGTCTCTCTCACCTCCTTCCCCGCCCGCCTCCCCTATCTCCACCACACGCTCTACTCTATCCTCACCCAAGACTACAAAGACTTCCATATAGCCCTGTTTCTTAGCTCTAGCGAGATAGCTCCAAGCAAGCTCCCGCTTATCCTAAAGATTTTTGCAAGGCTCGGGCTGCTTAGTATCCACTTCGTAGAAGAAAATTTACGCGCGTATAAAAAGCTCTTTTACGCCCTGCAAGCTTACCCAGAGCATATCATCATCACCATCGATGATGACCAAATCTACGCCCCAAATACCATACGCCTCCTGCTAGAATCCTACGCGCGATTCCCTCACGCGATCCACACGCACCTAGCCTATGATGGCGCGTATATGGCAGATATTTTGCAAGTGGATTGCGCTACATACTGCGCGATCATCAAAGAGAGCTCCCCGCATTTGGCTCTAGCAAGTGTGGGAGTATCAGGCGTGCTTTACCCGCCAAGAGCCTTTAGCCAAGAGTTTTTCAACACACAAGCGATTTTGTCGCTCGCGCCTTATAGTGATGATTTGTGGTTTTTTGTGATGAGTGTGCTAAATGATGTGCCAAAGGTGCTAGTCCAAGGTGCGCTAGAGCACCCTAAAGAATCTAGCATAGCCATCGATGAGAGCCCCAATCTCTGGGAGATAAACTGCGAGCAGCATCGCAACTACGATCAGCTCCGCGCCCTGCTAGAAGCCTACCCACAAGCTAGGGCAAAGATCTTAGAGTCGCTAGAATCTAGCAGAGCCTAAAGCTCCGCTTAGATTCTAGTATGTAGTGATTGTGTTATAGATTGCCACGACTTGCCAAGCAAAGCTCGCAATGACAAAAGCGCGATTGGTGAAAGCTTAGATTCTAGTGCTTAATATATAAAGTTTATGTCAAGTTTGGCTATAATGCCAGCCTAACTCCCCCAAACTTAAGGACTACAATGCCCCAAAGCCACGCCCCAAAGGGACTCACTTATAAAGATTCTGGTGTTGATATTGATTGTGGCAATGCCCTTGTCCGCGCGCTAAAGCCTTTGGTGCAGAGCACTTTCTCTCCCCAAGTGATCGGCGGGATAGGGTCTTTTGCCGGGGCGTATGCGCTACCTAGTGGGTATAAAGAGCCTGTGCTCCTTGCAGCCACTGATGGCGTAGGCACGAAGCTAAAGCTTGCCATAGAGTCCAATAAGCTGGATTCTGTGGGGATTGATTTAGTAGCAATGTGTGTCAATGACCTTATTTGCAACTTTGCTACGCCAATGTTTTTCCTAGACTATTACGCCACAGGCAAGCTTGATAAAGACTCTGCCCTGCGCGTGATAAGCGGCATTGTAGATGGCTGCAAGCAGGCGGAGTGCGCGCTCATTGGCGGAGAGAGCGCAGAAATGCCTAGTATGTATAAGGACGGGGACTTTGATCTAGCAGGCTTTGCCGTAGGCATTGCAGAAAAAAGTGAAGTAGAATCCACTTTAAACGCCAAGGCTGGCGATGTGCTTATCGGGCTGCCTAGTAGCGGGCTACACTCTAATGGCTTCTCTCTTGTGCGCGCCCTGCTCTTTGATAGGCTCAAAATGCGCTTTAGCGATAGGCTAGATTCTAGCTCACTTATTGACACACTCCTAGAGCCTACTAGAATCTATGTCAAAACTTTTAAAGCTCTAAAGCCGCTTATCCACTCACTAGCGCATATCACAGGTGGAGGTATCGTAGAGAATCTCCCTCGCGCCCTGCCTAGCCACCTTGGCGCGCGTATTGATACAAGTGCGATCCCCAAGCAAGAGATATTTACACTTTTGCTTAAACATATCGAGCGCGAAGAAGCTTACCGCGTGTTTAATATGGGGGTTGGAATGATTTTTGCTGTGGCAGAAGAAAGTGTTGCTGAAATTCTTGCCAAAAGCGATGGATTTGTGCTAGGCGAAGTTGTAGAGCAAGAAGGCATTACACTCATTTAAGCCCTTAGGGGTGATTAAGGACACATATTGAAATCTCTTATCAAAGCCTACGCCCTGCCTTTGCTAGTGTTGTTCATAGGTGGCGGACTTTACTATGTGGTGTTCTCCAAAAGTGTCCAATCACGCCTAGAGACTAGGGGTGAGAGCACCGCTGCGCTAGATTCTAGCCTAATCACACCAGAATCTAGCCCACCATCAGCTAGCCCCCAAGGTGAGATCTACACCACAGAGCAAGACACCTTGCATCTCTCTAGCGCAGGAAAAGAGCCTAGTATAGACTCTAGCACAGAGCAAGGCGCACCACAAGAGCTTGACCCGCTAGATTCTACACCCCCTAGTGATGGTGCGCTTGTAGCAAGCGGTAGCTCCGCCCCAGAATCTGGCGCAGGGAGCATTGAGCCAGAGCCCACACCGAGCGAGCCTGAGCCAAAGCTTGAAGCCATCTACTACTCCAAAGCTACAAATCTCAATATCCGCGCGATCCCTAAGACTTCTGGGCGCATTGTAGGGCGGCTTGCCCTAGGGCAGAGCGCGGTGGTTGTGGAGATAGAAAATGAGTGGGCGAAGCTTGACTCTGGCGGGTGGGTGAGCCTAGCTCTACTCTCTCCCACACAGCCAAGCGAGCGGCTCTATGTCGTTATCCCAAATACCCTAAATATCCGCCAAAGCCCAGAATCTGGCGCGCCTGTGGTAGGCGCACTCTATAAAGGGCAGAAGATCCAAGTCCAAACCACGCAAGATGAGTGGGCGAAGCTTGACTCTGGCGGGTGGGTGAGCCTGCGGCTTATCAAAGCCCTATAATGCGCTATCTCTGCGTCTTTGGCAATCCTATCGCACACTCGCTCTCGCCCCTTTTGCACAACGCGATCTTACAAAGCTACAAGCTTCCCTATCTCTATGGGCGTTTTATGCTTGATAGTGGGGAGAATCTAGGCAAGACATTTGACAAGCTAGATCTTTGTGGGGCAAATATCACGCTGCCTTTCAAGGAGCACGCCTACCTTGTAGCGCACTCGCTCTCGCCCTTAGCCAAACACATTGGCGCGGTGAATACGCTTGTGCGCACTTCATCTGGCAAAATTTGTGGCTACAACACCGATGCCCCCGGGTTCATCGCGAGCCTTTTGCTTAGTGGATTTAGGCTTGGAAGTGCTAAAGGCTTAGAAGAATCGCTCCAAAGTGAAGAGATGAGCAAGCTCGCACCACTTTTGGAGCAAAGCAGTGGCGAGCGCATAGAATCTGCGCTAATTTTAGGAGCTGGGGGCAGTGCCAAAGCCCTAGCGTGTGCCTTGCAAGAGTGCGGCACGCCTGTTGTGGTCGCAAATCGCTCAAGCAAGCACGAAGCATTTTTCACACAAAGACAAATCCCTTACTGCCTATTTGATGAGCTAGATTCTAGTGCGCGATTTGATCTAATCATCAATGCCACAAGCTCTAGCATAGCCCAAGCCCTCCCCCTACCAGAATCCACTTTAGCCCCCCTACTTACGCGCTCTAAACTTGCTTATGATCTAATGTATGGCAGGCTCACACCTTTTGCGCACATAAGCAAAGAGTGCGGCACAGCTTACAAAGATGGTGCAGATATGCTGATCTTGCAAGCCCTTAGTGCGCTTAGACTTTTCTGCCCAGAGCTAGCTGACACCCCTAGAATCTACACAATTATGCGCAGTGTTTTCACACAAGGGCGCAGTGCGTAGCCTACCCACCCTATAAGCTGTCTCTTATACACATCTCCGAGCCCACGAGACTACGCTGCATCT
>OWJG01000980.1_pt1 | contig 17491 bp, 15 predicted proteins | sample 1732781 | NCBI WGS metagenome assembly OWJG01 (sample SAMN05065753, study PRJEB22554) | human gut metagenome | biome: ENVO:2100002; feature: ENVO:00000062; material: ENVO:00002003 | host: Homo sapiens | place: USA | reverse complement strand
TGTAAATATAATTATTCAAATTTTTAGCGGTGTCCAGAAAACTGGGTACATATCACTGCAGCAACGGTCTTTTATTTTATATGGATAAACTTTTAGATGGCAGCTTCCTGCTCCGCTCCGCGCACATGCGTGAAATAAGAGTACACTGCTACGCTCATCAGTACGCAACCGGCAAATACAAGCACATAACGCGAGCTCATAAAGCTGCCCAAGGCACCGCCAAGGAGCGGTCCTACAACACCGCCAAACTGCTGCGCGCTGGTCACCAGGCCAAAAGCCTTACCGCGCATATTGGCAGCAGTAACACGCGTCAGGTTAGCATTGATATTAGGCACAGCGCCTGCCAGGAACAAGCCGTAAACAAACTGGATGGCTGCAAACTGCCACACAGTATTGATGAACACCTGGAAAAGGTTAATAAAACCGGCAATAAAGGTTACTATACAGAATACGCGCACATAACCGAAGCGTTGGCCGCGCTTTCCCCAAAACGGTGCCGCTAAAATACCAGTAATACCAGCCAGCGAGAAAATCACACCGGACATTTTAATTGCAGCATCACCCATATCATGCATCAGCTCGCCTACATATAAGGTAATCAGCGGCTGAATCAGCATGACGCAGGTCTGCACCACAAAGAACATAGCCATAATATACAACAGGCCCTTGTTATGCAAAGCATTCTTTAAATCAGCCAGCAGATTACTTGCTTCGCGCGCGCCCTTATTCAGTACGGACATATCCTTAACGATAAACACTACGGCACTAGTTGCAATAAACAAGGCCAGACTGCCTACATAAAACGAAGCACGCATACCAAACCAGCTGCTCAGATAACCGCCCATCAACGGTCCCATGATTGTGCCGCTGGCTACCGCAGTCTGCATCAGTCCCATACCCCAGCCCATACGCTCCTCCGGTAAGGATGAAGACGCCATCGACATACAGGCAGGCACAAAGCCGGCAACAACACCGCACACAATACGCACCAGAAGAAGCTGATAGACATCCTGACAGACGCCGGTAAGAAAATAGGTCAGCGCCAAACCATAGCCGGCGCGAATCGCCATCTTTCTCTGCCCGACATGGTCAGCCAAAGCGCCCCAATAAGGTGCCATCACAGCAGAACCCATAAAGGTTACGGCAAAGGTAATACCTGCCCAGAAGTTAACATCTGGCTGGGCAACATGCAGCTCGCGCAGCAGATAAACAGGCAAAAACGGTATGCACATAGTATAGCTGGCGCAGCATAAAAATACTCCCAGCCACAATACAGGCAAATTTGCCTTCCAGCTGCTTTTGTTGTCAGAAGTAAAAGCTTGTATTGACATTTTATCTCCCTCTCATCTCTCTAATTGCTATTATAACACATTGCAGGCAGATAGTCACAGCAGATAAATGGCGAAGCTTTTTCTTTCTAGACAATAGATACACTTTTAGCGTATAATATTCTTTAGATTAAATTCGTATTGTTAGCGATAAAGTAAATCGCTGACAACTTTATTAGCGTAAAATAAAAATGCAGACCTTGAGCCTGTAAAGGAGAGTGCAGAATTTGAAACCTTATAGCATGCAAGAATTAGAAGAATGCGGCTTTTTATCAAAAATATTCGGCAGCAAGCCTACCGAAAACGGCTGGAAGGAGCTCAACAATCTGTTGGCTGCAGCACCCGACGCTTTGGCTGTCAGTGCCGATGATGTACATCACGCTCTGAAAAAATGGGGCGTAAAATTCAACGATGATAATTTCAACCAACGCAGCGGCATTTACCGCAAGCTGGCAGATGTTATCTTCACTGAAGTACAAAATAAAGAAGACAGCCTTTGGGCGCAGCTTGCACACTTAGCTGAAATTTTGGAGCTGCCGCCGCATCTGGCAAAGCAGGCTGATAAGGCAGCAAAAACAGCTGCTTATTTTGTCCGTTGCCGTGATTTGCTTGCAGGCACCGAAAAGCTGAATATCAAACAATTAAACGACTTATTCGGCTATGACTACGAAGACAGTCTTTCCATGCGTAAGCAGGTTTTCCAGGCTCACTTCAATCAGAAGTTTGACGAAATCAGCAGCGCACAGCGCTATACTCCGGAAGAAGAAGCTGCCCTTCGTGCCGACTGCGCAACTCTGGATATCCCATATGAATTAAAGAATAATATTGTCAGCGCTCTGGAAAAATACCGCAGCCTGTGGAATGCAGAGCATATGCCTTTAGGCGATATCAAGCAGGATGCCTTCCCGCTCAACCCTGGCGAAATCTGCCACGCCTATACCAACTGCGGTCTCTGCCAAAACAAAATGATAGAACGCGAAGACAACTACTATGAGCTGACACGCAAATTCCGCATTGATGAAACTGTTGCCTTCAAGGGCGAAAAAATCGAGCATCCCAAATTCACCGAGGAAATGACTATTATCGAAGAGCTCGGTATGTTCTTCCTTACTAACCAACGTTTAGTTTACATTGGTAAGAAAAATGCCTTCCATATCCCGCTCAACGTTCTCAGCGGTGCTGATTTTGACGGCATCAACATTGTAACCTTCCATCACACCGATGGTACCGACAGTATCTTTAAATTCAGTGACGAGGCTGCCGGAGTTTTATACATTCTGTTCGAAAGAACCTTAAAGGCTGCTAAAGCATAAAACAGCATATATACAAAATACCCCTGCAGAAAAATTCTGCAGGGGTTAAATTTTTGCTTATGAAATTAACAAGACCGCTTAAGCCGTCAAAGAATTACATGCACTCTTTGATTGCTTTAGCCATGCGTTGGATACCTTCAACAATGCGGTCATCCGGCATGTTGGAGTAGTTGATACGCATGCTGCGGTCAGTCTTCTGGTTCGGATAGAAGGCATCACCAATAACGCCGGCAACCTTCATCTCGATGCATTTGTTGAATACTTTGCGTGCGCTTACGCCTTCAGGGAAGGTCAGCCACAGGAACAGACCACCTTCCGGATGAGTCCATTCGGTGCCAGCCGGGAAGTATTTCTCCATGGATTCAAGAATCAAATCACGACGATGTTTGTACAGAGCAACGATTTCTTTAACGTGCTCATCCAGGTCGTATTGTTCCATGTAAGCATCTGCAACGCCTTGGTCAAAGTTAGAGGTGTGCAGGTCAGCACTTTGTTTGATTTTAACAAACTCGCTCAGCAGGCTGTGCTCTGCAGCGATCCAGCCAAGACGCAGGCCCGGGCAGAAGATTTTGGAGAAGGTGCCCAGGAACATAACCAGACCTTTGGTATCCATAGATTTCAGGGACGGCAGAATAGTACCTTCATAGCGCAGTTCGCCGTACGGATTATCTTCGAGTACAGGCAGGTTGTGTTTGTTAACAACTTCCATAAATTTTTGACGGCGTTCCATGGACCAGGTACGACCGGTCGGGTTTTGGAAGTCAGGAATTACATAGATAAATTTGCAGTTCGGAGTAGTTTCCAGAATTTTGTCCAATTCTTCCGGAATCAGACCACCGTTATCGGTCGGAACCTCAACAAATTTCGGTTGGTAAGCGTTGAATGCGTTCAAAGCGCCGAGGTAGGACGGGCTTTCGCACAGAACAACGTCGCCGGGATCCAGGAACAGCTTGCCTGCGAAGTCCAGGCATTGTTGAGAACCGGTGGTAATCAGAATGTCATCGGGATCAACATTGGTGTGGTATTTATCAGCCATGCGTTTAGCAATTTTTGCACGCAGGGACGGACGGCCTTCGGTAGTTGCATATTGCAGCAGTTGACGACCTTCCTTAAGTACCAGGTCATGAGAAACCTTGGCAATTTCTTCTACAGGGAACAGTTCCGGTGCCGGCAGACCACCAGCAAAGGAAATAATATAAGGCTGAGCAGTTAATTTTAACAGCTCACGAATTTCAGAAGCTTGCATACGCTCCATACGTGTTGCGAATTTCATGTTTAAAAACCTCTCTTCATTGGAAACTATATTATTTTACCGTAACACTTATTGTAGCACCACAGTCCAAAACAAACAAGCAAAATATAGCTTTTGCTTAACTCTATCTATTTTCATGGTAAATTGTGTTAACTTATTAACGGTTTACACGGAATTTTGTTTGTTTTAATATTTCAGATACTTCAGCAAGCCATCCAGACCTTCCATGATATCGTCATAGGTCACTTCAAAGTCACCGGTATACCACGGATCGGCAATGCTGGCACCTTTGCGCTCGGTATAATCCAAAAGCAGATGTACCTTGTCCTGCGTATCTTCACCAATGACTCTACGCAAATTACGAATATTATTGCTGTCCATCACAAGCAGCAAATCATAATATTCGTAGTCACGCTTTGTTACCTGTACTGCATGCTTGCCTGCGACGCTGATGCCAAGCTGCGCCAGCTTGTTGCGCGTGCCGTAATGCACAGGATTACCGATTTCTTCCCTGCTCGTAGCTGCCGAAGCAATTTCAAAATCAGCGGCAATACCGCGCTTTTTTACAATGTCCTTCAATAAAAACTCTGCCATAGGCGAACGGCAGATGTTGCCATGGCAGATAAAGAGAATTTTATGCATTGGTGTGTCCTTTCTAAAACTTAAGAATTAATTAGAGCCTTATTTAATCCGTTTCTGAATATCTTCAACAGATGGCAGTTGCTTTTCCAGATCATCCGGCAGGCTACTGGTTATTTTGTATTCGCTTACACCAATCGGCTTTGAAATATCCTTGAGTGAATATTCTGCAACCACATTGTTTTTGCTTTTGCACAGAAGCAAACCAATGGACGGATTATCCTGCTCTTTTTTCAAAATGCCGTCCACGGCTGACAGATAAAAGTTTAGCTGACCAGCATATTCCGGCTTGAAATCACCGGTTTTCAATTCGATAACTACATAACAGCGAAGATTCAAGTTATAGAACAACAAATCAATGTAAAAATCATCGCCACCTACGTTCAGGTGATACTGGTTTCCCAGAAAAGCAAACCCTGTTCCAAGCTCCAGAAGGAGCTTTGTGACATCCCTAACAAGTGCCTGCTCAATATCCCGTTCGAGCATATCCTCCCGAAAAGGAATAAAATCAAATACATATGGGTCTTTCATTGTCTGCACCGCAAGTTCACTTTGCGGAAACGGTAAGCGGTGATCAAAATTTGTAACTTTATCTGCCAGCACCTGTCTCTGATACAAGTTGCTTTCAATCTGATGGACAAGAACATTTCGAGACCAGCCGTTTTCCGCTGACTTTTTGATATACCATTTACGTTCATCCATATCAGCGACCTTATCCAGAAGAACTATATTGTGACCCCATGGAATTTGTGCAACAACCTGTTGCACAAATTCTCGGTCTGGATAAATCTCTGCGAATTTTGCCATATACTTCAAATTACGAACAGAATATCCTTTGCTTTCTGGAAAAGCAATCCGAATATCTGCTGCAAGGTTATCAATAAACTTGTTTCCCCATGATTTATGTTCATTGATTACGCAACCAATATCATAATAGAGAAGCAGCATATCTGCATTCACATGAATTGCCGCACGATATTGTGCCGCAGTAATTTCACTCTTAATATTTTCAATAATGGAAAGATACTCAGCCGTATTCATTAACATACTCATCGCCTCGCTTTCACATAATTCTTATCATTATTTTCTCTATATAAGATGCTATAGTATGAAATATTTTTCACGTCATTTGTCTTTATTGGTTCCATATGGAGCTGTTTCTTCAGCAGCCATACTGTATGTTGCTTTTGACTCATAAATATACGCCTTATGTTCCTGAAAGGAGACTACCTTCTCACTCATCATATCATTATTATCCGTCCAAAGCTCGCACTGCGTCATTACGGTCTGAACAGCATCCGCCATACCTTCCGGCGGGTATTTATGTTTTTTCAACAGGCGCTTAATAAGGGTACGCATTTTGGCACGGGCAGATTCTTTGTGCTGCCAGTCAATCGTTTTATTTCTACGAAGTGTACCCGCCAATTCCTTAGTAATCGCAATCAGTTCTTCATTTTCGTAAAAGTCCTTGATTGCTTGCGGTTTCGTAAGTGCATCATAGAATGCCAATTCATCGGCTGTAAGGCCGAGCTGTTCGCCCTCTTTGTGGGCTTCAGCCAGCTGCTTAGCAAGTTTCAGCATTTCTGCGATAACTTCTTCATTGGTGAGCATACCATTCAGATATGCATTGATTGCTCGCTGCATGATATCGCTGAACTTCTCGGACTTAACCACATTCGTTCTTCGATAAACAGATACCTGTTCCGCTATCAGTTTTTTCAGCAGCTCGATTGCCAAATTCTTCTCCTTCATTTTGCTGATTTCCTCAAGGAACTTCGGATCAAACAAGGAGAATTCCTCTTGCATATCAGAGAACAGGTTAATAACGCCCTCGCTCTTGATGCTCTGCTTCAAAAGCTCATTGATACGAGCGTTCATTTCAGGCAGAGAGATCTTTTTGCCGCTTCCCGCATTGGTCAGTCGCAGCACCAGAACACGCACCGACTCAAAGAACGCAGCTTCAAAGCGGTCAGCTTCGCACACCATGGAAGAACAAAGAGAAAGAGCCTGATGAAGCATAAGTGCTTCCTTGATAAACGTATCTTTTTCTTTATCCTTTTCACGGGCGATGATATAGTTTACCGCACCGCTGATGGTTTTTGCTCTTTCTAAATCTGTTCCGGTCGTGAACTTGGTGTAGTCAAATCCATGGAACATGTCACGGCAAACACCGAGCTTTTCAATAAACTTCGGATAAGCAACCTTAGCAACATCCGTATCACCATAGTTTTTCTTATCACGGGTGGTGTAGTCATTCATCGCCTGTTTTAATGCGGTAGCAATGCCTACATAGTCAACTACCAGACCGCCTTCCTTATCACGGAACACACGATTGACACGGGCGATTGCCTGCATCAGATTGTATCCGCTCATCGGCTTGTAAACATACATAGTAGCCAGAGACGGAACATCAAATCCGGTCAGCCACATATCAACAACAATGGCAATCTTCATCGGACTGTTATTGTCTTTGAATTTTTTCGCCAGCTCGTCCTTGTGCCGTTTATTGCCGATAATATCATGCCATTCTTCAGGATCATTATTTCCACCGGTCATAACAATGCTGACTTTTTCTGTCCAGTCAGGGCGCAGCTCCAGAATCCGCTTATAAATCTTCATTGCAATCGGGCGGGAATATGCCACGATCATCGCTTTGCCTGTAAGCAGACCTTTACGGTAATTCTCGTAATGGTCAAGAATATCGCAGACGAGAGAGTTGATTGTGTTGTCGTTGCCCAATATAGCTTCCATCTGTCCCAGTGTTTTCTTGCTCTTTTCAATCACCTCCGGATCCGCATTGTGCGCCATGATTTCATACTCGGTATCAATCATGCGCAGCGTAGCTTCGTCCAGTTTAAGCTTAATGACACGGCTTTCGTAATAAACCGGGCGGGTTGCGCCATCTTCGACAGCCTGCGTCATATCATAAATGTCGATATAATCACCGAACACTTCACGGGTGCTGCGGTCTTTCGAGGAAATCGGAGTTCCGGTGAAACCAATGTATGTAGCGTTCGGCAGGCTGTTTCGGATAATTCGTGCAGTACCTACAACACGCTTGGCGATTTCTTCACCGTCCTCATTCTTGGTCATCTTAATCTTTTCGGTTAAGCCGTACTGTCCACGGTGGGCTTCGTCTGCCATAACGATAATATTTCTGCGCTCAGAAAGGGCTTCGTGAGATTCCTCAAACTTTTGCATAGTCGTAAAGATAATACCGTTAGCTTGTCTACCTTCCAACCAATCTTTTAATCCAACATCATTTTTACTCGAAGTCTCTGTCAGTTTTCTACAAGTGGCGTGTACCGGTTCCTGACGCAAGAAATCTTTGCACTTTGCAAACTGTCCGAAAAGCTGATCGTCCAAATCGTTTCTGTCTGTCAGCACAACTATCGTTGGACTATCCAAGACTTCTTGAAGCAGATGGGCATAGAATACCATCGACAGCGACTTGCCGCTGCCCTGCGTATGCCAGAACACACCGCCTTTACCATCGGTAACGGTAGCTCGTTTAGTCGATTCGATTGCTTTTCTTACAGCAAAATACTGATGATAACCAGCCAATATTTTGAAGGAGTTCACACCCTCGTTGGAAAAGCAGATGAAGTTCTTTATCAGGTCAAGCAGGCGTTCCTTTTGGAACATTCCCTCAAAGAAGGTATCAAACTGTGCGTACTGCGTGTTCTCATAGCTTCCATCGACTGTTTTCCATTCCATGAAGCGATCTTCGCCGGAAGTAATTGTACCGGCTTTGGAGGTCATCTGGTCGCTCATAACGCAGATGGCATTATAGATGAACATGGAGGGGATTTCCTTCATGTAGTTGCGGAGCTGCCGGTATGCAGCAGAAGCATCGGTTTCTTCTCTGGACGGAGATTTCAGTTCTACAATAACGACCGGTATTCCGTTCAGGAAAATCAGAATATCCGGGCGTTTGTTGCTGTTTTCGATGAAAGTCCATTGATTTGCTACGATAAAGGAGTTATTGTCGGGATTTTTATAGTCAACAAGATAGACGATGGAGGAGCGTTCCTCGCCTTTTTCAAAATAGCGCACAGGAATGCCGTTTTGCAGGTAATCCATAAAGACAGTGTTTTTCTGCACCAGTTCGCCGTTTTCAAAGTTCTGCAGCTTGAAAAGTGCATCACTAATAGCGTCCTCCGGCAGAGAACGGTTCAAACGATTTAGGGAAGCAACAAGTTCTTCCTCATACAGAGGATTGTGAAAATCCCTCTCTATGTCGGGGCCATACAGGTAACTGTAGCCCATGTTCCGGAATAATTCGATTACGGAGTTTTCATAATCCGCTTCGGTATATAATCCTGGCATAATATCGCTCCTTTTCTGTGGTATTCTTACTCCATTTTTATATCATAGCGTTTTTCTTTGTATATTAGGTCGCTTCACCGGTGACGATTTTCGGGTAAACGAAAATTTAGCGGCTTAAATGTCAAGGCTAGAAACATCCAGTTCTCCAGACATCAACCGAGGTAGCAAAGTATCACGAGTGGCGGCAAGTCTATCATTTTCAGCACGAAGATTGCGAATGTGCGCAAAAATCGGTTGTACGATTGAGTTGAAAGCACTCAATGCCGCTTCCGATGGTATGACAACAGACACTTTGTTCAGATTGCCTTGGCTAATCTTTGGCTGAACGGCTCCAGTAACAATTGACTGGACATTGGTTAAACTGAATAGCAAATAAAGCGTTTCGACAGTAAAGCCATTCTTACCAGTGATAATGTGGGCATGATTGTTCACCCAGAATTTTCCTTCCACATATTGCAGAATTGGAAAACCCTTGCTGTCTACAACAGTGCCATCTTCACCAAGGAGTAGATAGATTCCGTCAAAGAGATACCTATCCACATAGTCCATTACTGATGTAGCACCATAGTACGGATAAATCTTTGCGAGGTTGGCACGTTCACGGCTCGAAAGGGGTATGCGTTTTGAATCGTGTAGTTCTATGATTTCTGAAACTGTGCCAAGTCGCCAATCCGGGGGCATCTCACCATCGAAGGGTTTCAAATCAACAAAACGATTCTTATAAAGAGCCTGTGTCTGCTGAAGTAAATTTTCGTTTATTGCATTATTGCAATCCATTCTTGCTTGTATGTCATCTAAAATTGCAGTGATTTTCTGTTGATCTTCAATCGAAGGCAATTCCAATTCCAGATTATTAATCATTTCTTTGGTAAGAGCGTTTCTTGTCGCACCACCAGCCGCTAATTGTAATAAATATTCTTTGTTTAACTGCAAAAAATACAACAGATAGCTTGGCACAGCCTTTTGCAGATCTGCTCGTACTATGCAGACGTGCTGATTAACTCTTGCCGGTAAATACTTTTTATCTACCATACACGCTCTTGCAACAGAGTCACCTGTAATATTGAGTAGAACATCCCCTTCTTCAACAATTACATTTTTCAGTTTTTCTGCCTGCAAGTCATTTATGAAAGCTAACCCATCAGCTGAGAAAGCAAAATCTAACACATTTTGGCTTCGGATTAGGGATATACCCTCCTCACAGTATGCTTCCTTTCCACCTTTCGGTGTAGCACCACTGCCTATTTTAGTGCATACTGCAAGGTCGTATCTATTCGTTGATGCCCCAATAGCCGTTGCAGCTGTTCCACGGGCATTCCTTTGTCAATCGCCATTGTAGCGAGGGTTCGTCTGAATTTGTGCGGATGTACTCTCGGAAGCGAAAGCCGCTTTCCAAGTTCACGCAGTCTTGATTCCACACCGCCAATCTGCAATCTTTCGTATGGCGCTTTCAGCGACACAAACAGGGCATTGTTGCTGTCCGTTCTTTGTGCAAGATAGTTCTGAAGGTGGATTTTGGTTCTGGCATCAAAGTAAACCATTCTCTCCTTGCTGCCTTTACCAAACACCACGCACTCTCGCTCCTCGAAGTTTATGTCATCCCGATTGAGAAGCACCAATTCGCCAACACGCATTCCGGTTGATGCCAGCATATCAATCAAAGCCAAATCACGCAGCGAATCGCAATGGTCACGCATAGTTTCCAGTGCTTCATCCGTGTAGGTTTCTTTGATGGTCACAGCCGTTTTCACCTTATGAATCCTGCGTACCGGGCTTTTCAAGATGTAATCTTCATCTTCAAGCCAGGAAAAGAAGCTGGATAAGATTCTGCGGATATTGTCAATTGTCACCTTGCTGGATTTTCGTTCTGCCTGATAGTCGGTCAAATAGGAGCGCAAATCATTGGTTGTGATATGTGTAATTCCTTTTCCGATTTTCTCAGACATGGTTTCGATTGTCTTTCGGTAGTAAGTAAGTGATTTTTCAGAACATCCCTCAATTCGCTTTGCCGAAAGAAACGCACCTGTCAACCGTGCATTTTCTGTACTTGCATCCTCAGTTGTACTATCTGTTTTTCGCTGAATCTCATATCCGGAAAGATTATGCTTCAACACTCGCCGCAGCTGCTCCGCCTGTCCATTATCAAGATAGACCAGCATATCTCGTAGCACATCATTTACAAATTCATCATTCATAGTCTATTCTCCTTTTATGATTAGGGAATGACTATGGAGTGGCAATCCTCAGTATAAACACCTGCCACTCGCAGAAGTTATGGGTTAGGTCGTAAACGAAAATTTAGAGCAGCAAGCCAAAGCACTATTTAAGTCGTGGTTCGTTGATTTTGATCCGTTTGGAGGTATTCAACCATCAGAAATGCAATTTGTGCCGCTTCAAGACCTTTGCAAAGTGGTCACAAAGGGAACAACACCAACAACTCTTGGAAAGCCATTTGCTACTTCTGGGATAAACTTTATAAAGGCCGAATCTATTTTGAACAATCACTCGATAGATAGTTGCAAATTTGCATACATTGATGATGAAACCAATTATATGCTGAAGCGTTCTATCATCAATGCTAATGACATTGTATTTACCATAGCAGGAACTTTAGGTCGGTTTGCGTTGGTAGATGAAAGTATATTACCTGCTAATACAAATCAGGCTGTTGCCATTATAAGACCGGACCACACTAAAATCAGTTCAACATATTTATATAGTTTTTTCATCGGCAACTGGCACAACGAGTATTATTCTAAAAGAGTTCAGCAAGCAGTACAAGCTAATTTGAGCCTTACAACTATTAAATCATTGCCAATCGCATTACTTGACAAAAAAACTATGAATCAATATGACAAATTGGTGTGTCCCTTATTTTCTATGATGAAAAACAACGAAGAAGAAAACCGCAAACTTGCAATACTAAGAGATTCATTGTTGCCAAAGTTAATGTCTGGCGAGATTGATATCTCTAACCCCGACCTTTAAGCCGCTAAATTTTCGTTTATCGCATTGTTTATTTGTATTTTAGCATCAATCGTTGAGCATAGATTTGTAATCTTTCTTTGTTCTTCAATGCTCGGAAAAGAAAAAGGCATTCTCTTAAAATCTTTCAATACAATTCTTGGTATCGCAGAGCCTGAACCGTAATTTTCACGAACATCTTTCCTTACAACTGGTGATTTTAATGTATAGTATAAAAATTCGGGCGTTATCTTCCTGCAATCAGCCCTCAATATTGCTATTGAAGATAATAATGCTGGGCGTTCATCTTGCTTATAAATGATAATATCTTCAAAATATCTTGCCCCATCTTTTCCTACAAGAATATCATTTTTCTCTGGGACACACCCTTGATTCCGTAGTTTTTCATAATCTTCTTTGCCAATCTGTTTGCAATTTGAGAAATCAAAACCAAATTCGGTAAAATCTTTAACAGAAGCCATGTAATACCCTTGTTCTACACTTTTAGGGCTATTATGTGCCCCATCAGTCACAACGGTACACACATCATCTATTGTTGCTGTCATCCAATCAAATTTCATACCCAATAGCCCCCAGCTTCTTACGAATTTCTGCTTCAAGTTCGTGGGACCTTGCAAACATATCAGAAAGCTCCGAAGTCAGGCGAGCCATTTTTTCATCAAACGGTTCACTATCTTCTTCCTGTTCTTCAATACCAACATAGCGCCCAGGAGTCAGAATGTAGTCTTGCTTTTTGATAGTCTGCAAATCTGCCACCGCACAGAATCCCTTCACATCTTCCAGAGTGCCGTTTTGGAATGCTTCAAAGGTGTCCGCCAGTTTCTGAATATCTTCATCCGTGAAATCTCTGTGCTTGCGGTCAACCATATAACCCATCTTGCGGGCATCAATAAACAGCGTTTTTCCTTTCTGCTTTTTGTTTTTGCTAATGAACCAGAGCGTAACCGGAATCGTCACGCTATAAAACAGCTGCGTAGGCAGGGCAACGATACCTTCCACCAAATCGGCGTTGATAATATTCTTTCTGATTTCACCCTCACCGGAGGTCTGCGTAGACAGTGCACCGTTCGCAAGCACCAAACCTATCTTGCCGTTCGGTGCAAGGTGGTGAATCATGTGCTGAATCCATGCGTAGTTGGCATTACCGGGCGGTGGCGTTCCGTACTTCCAGCGAACATCATCCTGCAATTTATCCTGTCCCCAGTTGGACAGATTAAAAGGCGGGTTTGCCATAATGAAATCCGCACGAAGGTTGGCATGAAGGTCATTAAAGAACGTATCAGCCTGATACGGACCGAAGTTTGCATCAATGCCACGAATCGCCATATTCATCTTCGCCATTTTCCAGGTATCCGCATTGGATTCCTGACCATAAACAGAAATGCTTTGACGATTGCCGCTGTGTGCTTGAATAAACTTCACACTCTGCACAAACATACCGCCAGAGCCGCAGCACGGGTCGTACACACGGCAATTATTGAACGGCTTTAGGATGGCAACGATTGTCTTAACAATGCTGGACGGTGTGTAGAACTCGCCGCCCTTCACACCTTCGTAAGCAGCGAACTGTGCGATACAATACTCGTAAGTTCTGCCCAGGAGATCCTTACCTTCCTCGGTATCAGACATATCCATATTGGTGAACAGATCAACGACATCACCCAGAACTCGCTTGTCCAAATCCGGGCTTGCGTAATTCTTCGGAAGCACATTTTTCAGAGATTTATTATCTGCTTCAATCTCTCTCATTGCTTCATCAAGGACTGTGCCAATTTCCGGAGTGTGAGCCGCAGCTGCAACCGTAGACCATCTTGCTTTTTCCGGGACAAAGAAAATATTCTCACCCAAATACTCGTCACGATCTTCTTCAAAGCCCTCACCCTCTGCAACAAGCTCGTTATACTTTCTCTCAAATGCACTGGAAATATAGCGAAGAAAAATCAATCCGATGATTACCTTTCTATATTCAGCGGCAGGAATGTGCCCCCATAACACACAGGCAGCATCCCAAATCTGTTTTTCAAAGCCAATGTTGGCATTATTCTTTTCAGCCATTGTCAGTCCCTCTTTCTTACCACTTATTCAAATCAATAATTTCCCATTTTCCATATCTCTTTCCGCCCACTCTGCGGATATAGTCCTTTTTCTGCAAGGATTCCATGATGCGCTTCTCGCCTTTTTTGATATATTCTTCAAGCTCAAATTGCCAGTTCTTTTCTGCTGACATAGCTGCACCTCGCCTCTTGCTCAATACGCAATCCTAAAATAGTCCAAATATGCCTTATATCTATCCTGCGCAGCAAGGCAGGTATCCGTCAGATAACTGTTTTTCTTACTCCACTCCTTTAAGCCTCGATAGTAAAATATTTTCAGATTATCCTCTATAATAAACGGAACGATATGATACTTTAGGCACTCTTTAAACATAATCAGCCTGCCAACGCGTCCATTGCCATCCTGAAACGGATGAATCCTTTCAAAACACACATGAAAATCCAAAATATCTTTAAACGTCTTACTCTTTTTCGCATTATATTTTGCCAGAAGTGCTCGCATCTGCTCGCTAACCTCTTCCGGCAAAGCCGTATCTCTGCCGCCAACCTCGTTCGGAAGCTTTTTATAATCACCGACAGCAAACCAATCCTTACGCGCATCACTCGTGCCGGTTTTCAAAATAAAGTGCAATTCCTTTATCAGCTTTTCAGATAAAGCAGTCTTTGCCTTATCTATAAGCAAATCAATACAGCGAAAGTGATTAGCAGTTTCAATAACATCATCCACGTTCAAAACTTCATTTTCCACACCAATAGTATTCGTTTCAAAAATATAACGCGTCTGCTCATGTGTCAGTCTGCTGCCTTCCATATGATTAGAGTTATAGGTCAACTCAATTTGCGTTTTATGATAGATACCGCCTGCATATCTGCTTGCTTTTTCTTCCTGCAGAACCTTTAACAAGCTACGCTCGCTCTGCTTAATCTTATTAACACGCTCCGGTTTTAATGCTGTTTTCGGAATACTCCATACTCTGCCATGCAGCTCTGCTCCCTGCACACGTCCCTGTGCGCAATAATTACGCACGCTGCGCTCGGATATCTGCCACTTTTCCGCTGTTTCAGCTACTGAAAGATACTTCATCATCTCACCTCCGTTACGTTATATCTAAGAATAGTATAGCATGTTAACGGCAAAAACTACAATTATTTTTCATTCATTTTTACGGACAGTTTTTGCCGTCAACAAGCTCTCCGCAATTTTTTATTATTGCTTTTAGCTTATTTACATATTCTCACACATAGAAAAATAACCAAGGGACTGTCACCGCAAGTAAGCTTTACTTACGCTACAGTCCCTTTTAGCTTATCAATATTACTTCAGCAGGTCCTTTTCTTCCAGATACACAGCCAGCAGCTGAGCCACCTTATTCACCAGCTTCAGGCAATTTTTCAAATGCTCACGCGTATTAAACTCGTAAGGCATCAAATCACCGCAGGCACAGGAGCCGAATTCCTTGGCAAAGCGCTCATGAAACTCCAATGTCAGCGGATAAATTTCTGCCAATGGCTTATCACTCGGCTGATTGCGGCCGGCCAGCGTACTGATGACCATCACGCAGCCTACCATCGCTCCGCACAAATCGCGCGCATGGCCAATACCGCCGCCAAAACCGGAGCACAGACGAAATGCATTGTCGTCAATATTCACGCCTGCCTCCTTACGGAAGGTTTCCACAATCGTTTCGCAGCAGTTATAACCGCTCTTAAAATTATTGCCTGCTGCCATGCCCATTTTTTCGCTAAATTCACTCATGCTTTTCTCCTCCTTGTATAACAATATTAAAATGCTCACTTTTTGTCTTTATCGCTTTCCGTCGCATACGGCCAACCGCTCATGCCTCCCTCCAGGCTGTAAACATCCTGGAAGCCACGGGCGCGCAGGATAACCTCCGCTTCGTAGCCACGCAAATCAATCTGGCAGGCTGTAACTATTTTCTGCTCTTTATCCATCTTTCTGATATCCGCTGTCCGCAAGGTATCAAGCGGCAGATTTACTCTAGACGGAATGTCGGCAATACGCTTAGCTGCTACCTCTGACGGTGTGCGTACATCAACGAATAAATAATTCTCCTGCGTACGTTCATTTTCAAAGTCTACAGGATTAATGCTGCGCAGCTGTCCATCAAGTTTATTTTGCAAAACGTTAGCTGCCGTCGCAATGTTCTCAATCGGCGTATTAAACGGCGGAGCATAAGCCAGATCAAGTCCGGATAAATCCTCCAGCGTTGCACCTAAAGAAATTGCCGCCGCCAATGTATCAATACGCTTCGCTACGCTCGCTCCGACAGCCTGCGCACCTAATACGCGTCCGCTGCTCTTTTTCGCCAACAGCTTCAGCACAATACGTCCTACTCCCGGCATATAACCCAAACGGTCAGAGCCTGGTACAACTACGCTTGCAAAATCAATACCGGCCTGCCGCGCAGTCCGCTCGTTTAAACCGGTTGCCCCAGCTTCCTGCGCAAAGAAGCGACAAGCGGCAGTCCCCAGGACACCAGGATATTGCTTCCGCGCTCCGCAGATATTATCCGCAATTACGCGGCCATGCTTGTTGGCGGTAGAACCCATAGGCACAAACACCTTGGCTCCGCTGACACGATGAGTATTTTCCGCACAGTCACCTCCGGCATAAATTGCATCATCGCTTGTCTGCAGGTATTCGTTAACCGCAATACAGCCGCTCGGACCTATAACAAGGCCAGCCTCACGCGCCAGCTCCACGTTCGGACGCACGCCGACGGCAACGATAACCAGCTGTGCCGGGATTACGCGTTTATCTGTCTGCACTCCGCTAACTTTACCGTTTTCTACGGTAAAGGCACCTGCTCTTTCCTCCAGAAAAATATCGAGCAACGGATTTTTCGTATCACGCAGCAGCAGTGCTGCCATATCCTCATCAAGCAGCTGCGGCAGCAGTCTGTCCTGCTGTTCCAGAACGCTGGTGTGTAAACCGCGGCGCACAAAAGCTTCTGCCAGCTCCAGACCGATAAAGCCTGCGCCGATGATAACTACATCCTTAACGCCGCCTTCGGCAATTTCCTTATCTACCGCTTCAACATCCCAGGGAAACCAGAAGCTGTGAATACCTGAGGCATCAGCATTAGGCAAGGGAAGCTTCACCGGCGTGCTGCCAGTTGCCAACACCAGCACGTCATAAGACAGCTGTTTCAGCTCTCCCTTTTCCATATAATGCACGCATTTTTGCACTCTGTCTATTTTTTGCACATTACAGCCACAGCGGGCGTCAATGCCCTTCACGGCCGCAAAATAATTACTGTCGCGCAAGGCTCCCTGCGGTGTATGGTCAAAGCTGTCCATGCTCTTAACCTCACCGCTGATAAAATACGGAAAGCCGCAGGCGCCATAGCTAAGTTGCGGTCCGCGTTCCAGCACGATAATCTCTGCTTCGGCATCCAGCCTGCGCAAGCGCGCCGCCGTTTTCATACCGGCGGCAACCCCGCCGACGATTACTACACGTTTACCCATAATGTCACCTCCAAGAATGATTTTAACGTTGTCTTACTATTATGAAAATTTAACAGCCAAAACTGCTTATGTCAGCAAATATTGCTCTATAATCATTATAAC
>OWJG01000929.1_pt1 | contig 18408 bp, 19 predicted proteins | sample 1732781 | NCBI WGS metagenome assembly OWJG01 (sample SAMN05065753, study PRJEB22554) | human gut metagenome | biome: ENVO:2100002; feature: ENVO:00000062; material: ENVO:00002003 | host: Homo sapiens | place: USA | reverse complement strand
GCAAGACGCAAGCAAAGCGCTGCGGATGCTGGGTGCCGCAACCCGGGCAGTGGCAGCGCGTTAGCGCTGACGGAGAGGTTGTTCCTTATAAACGGCAAAGCCGCCGCAGGGGAAAAAGCTCCCGCGGCGGTGCCGCCAGCAATGATGCCGGTAATTTGAGCCTTCAGCGTGAAAGTGTAAAAAACACGCCAAAGGGGATGGTAAGCAGGTTATTCCTTGACCTCGGGCCAGTTCTTGGACAGCTTTGCACGCTCCTTGATGGACAGGCCGAAGAGGTTGATGAAACCGGCAGCATCTGCCTGATTGTAATCCTCATCCTCACCGAAGGAAGCAGTCTGCTCATCGTACAGGGTATACGGAGAGGTGACGCCGGCGTTGATCATGTTGCCCTTGTAGAGCTTCAGCTTGACGTCGCCGGTGACGGTCTTCTCGAGGCTGTCGGCGAAGGCATCCAGCGCCTCACGCAGCGGGGTGAACCACTGGCCGTTGTAAACGATGTCAGCGTACTTCTGAGCCAGCTGAGCCTTGAAGTGTGCGCTCTCCTTGTCCAGAGTGATGGTCTCCAGAACATTGATGGCCTTGTACAGGATCGCACCGCCGGGAGTCTCGTACACGCCGCGGCTCTTCATGCCCACCAGACGGTTCTCGACGATGTCCAGCAGGCCGATGCCGTTCTCGCCGCCGACCTTGTTCAGGTACTCGACCAGCTCGACAGCGCCCATCTCCTTGCCGTCAACGGCAGTGGGGATGCCCTTCTCGAAGTGGAGGGTGATGTAGGTCGGGGTGTCGGGAGCCTGCTCGGGGCTGACGCCAAGCTCCAGGAAGCCGGGCTTATTGTACTGAGGCTCGTTGGCCGGACTCTCGAGGTCGAGGCCCTCATGGCTCAGGTGCCACAGGTTCTTATCCTTGGAGTAGTTGGTCTCACGGTTGATCTTCAGGGGGATGTGGTGAGCCTCGGCGTAGTCGATCTCCTCGTCACGGCTCTTGATGTCCCACTCACGCCAGGGAGCGATGATGGCCATATCGGGGCAGAGGGCCTTCAGGGTCAGCTCGAAACGCACCTGGTCGTTGCCCTTGCCGGTGCAGCCGTGGCAGATGGCGTCTGCGCCTTCCTTGATGGCGATGTCGGCCAGAGCCTTTGCGATGCAGGGACGTGCGAAGCTGGTGCCCAGCAGATAGTCCTCATACTTTGCGCCGAACTTCAGGGTGGGGAAGATGTAGTTCTCGACGAAGTCCTTCTTCAGGTCGAGGACGTACAGCTTGGAAGCGCCGGTAGCCTTGGCCTTCTCTTCCAGACCGTCCAGCTCAGTACCCTGACCCACGTCGCCGGAGACAGCGATGACTTCGCAGTTGTTGTAATTCTCTTTCAGCCAGGGAATGATGATGGAGGTATCCAGACCTCCAGAGTAAGCCAGAACAACTTTCTTAATATCTTCCTTTTTCATGGTGATCGCTCCTTTGTTTATTACACTTTTTACACTTTTGTTTTCCGCCCGGGCATCCCTCCCGGGGCGCTCGACGTCTTGTCTTTCTGAGTACGCTTTTATTATACGCCAAGCGGTTTTTCCGTCAATGCAGAAAACCGCCAAACCTTGTGCAGATTTGGCGGTCCTTTTCTGTTATTTTGTATGTTTATGCATTATTTTCTAAATATATACAAATTTTATGCATTTTCAGTTTGTATATGCATGCTGTATACAGTCCGTTTTATACATTCTGTCCGCCGTCGGCACGGGGTTGACGGCCCAGTTCCGGCAGGGCGCGGCGTTCGTGTTTTTGTTCATCTTTTTCAGCCGTCCACCCGGCGCAGAGGGCCTCTTTCTGGGCCTTCGTCAGCTTTTTGAGGGCGATCTCCCGCCGGAGGGCGGCGGACTTGTCCGCACACGCTTCCAGGTAGGCAAAGCCCAGCGCGGTATGGGTGCGGGTATACTTTGCGCCTTTGCCGCTCTGGTGGGCCTTGAGGCGGGCTTCCGGGTCGTTCGTCCAGCCGGTATAGAGCTGGCCGCCTGCGCAGCGCACCATGTAGACGTAAGCTGTCTTTTCCGGCTTCTCAGATGCGGCCATTGTTCTTCAGCACCTGACGGCAGGCGGCAAGGGCCGTCTCCTTGTCCCTGGCCGTGATAAGGAAGCGGCTGGCGTGGCAGAAGCTGATGCCCTCGATGCCGCTTTTCTGCTCGATGACCTCCTGCGGCTGGCCGGCCCAGCTCTGGGGGAAGGGGAGCTTGGGCTTTTTGGTCTTGTGGTCGGTGACGCACTGGGCGCTCCAGCCGCCCCGCTGGCTGGGATAGATGACGAAAAGGGCGTCGGTCTTGTACAGGCCGTTCTTCCAGGGCAGATAGCAGGGCAGCACCACGATGCCGTCGCGGGAATTTTTATATGCCTGCTGGACCTTCTCGTCGGCGCGGTTGACGGCGTTGGCGCTCTCGATCTGGTTCTCCAGGATCTGCTTTGCCACGGCCACAGCCTTGAAGAAGCAGGCGTCCTGGTCCTCTTTCGAGTCCCACACGGGGTTGAAGAAGCCGATGGCGTCGCAGAGGCTGTTCTGCTCGCCGGTATTGTCGTTCAGATCGAGGGGCTGGATGAAGTTCTCATCAATGAGCCGGGCCTGACGCTCGCCTACAAGGCCGGGGCCGAGCACCTGCCACAGCAGGCCGAAGGCCGCGTAAGGGATGCCGTTGGGGCGGGTCTCGCGGGGCTCCTGATGGTGGTCGAACATGCCAAAGCCGATGTCATACACGATGCCGTCGAAGTCATCCGGCACCACGAAGCCGCGGGTTATTTTAATATCCGGGCGGAGGATCTGGAGCAGGGCAGTGGCGAACACGTCGTCGGCATGGAACTTGCCTGCGTGGGTAAAGCCGTTTGCGGGTATTTTCATAGGGGGTTCTCCTCATTCTCTCATGCATTCTGTTGCACACAGTATAGCACATTCCCGGGCGGCGGACAACAAAAAGGAGCCGCCGCATGACGCAGCAGCTCCCATATTCTACAGAAAATTTTCTCAGTGGTTGGCCTGTGCCGCTTCAAACTCTGCCTGCGTCAGGATCTGATAATCCGCAGGGATGTTGAAGAGATTCTGGTCCACAGTGGTGCTCGTGACGCGGTACTCCACGATGGTGCGGCCCTCGGCAGCATCGGTAACGACATACTTGAGGTCATCGCCGACCAGGCAGTAGGAAACGGTGGCCGTCTGGCCGTTGGCATCGGTGACAGTGTAGGACAGGGCCTCGCAGTCCTGACCGTTCACATTCACGGTGGTCACGGTGCAGGGGATCTCCTGCGCTTCGCCTTTGTCAGCGGAGACTGCCTCGATTGCGCTCACAGTGGGGACTTCGCCCTTGACGGCCATCCTGGATGCATCGTCCACCAGATAGCCCTGACCGTCTTTCAGGATATAGACCAGACTGCCGGCGTCGCCCATATCCATCTTGATGTAAGCGTTGCCGTTGCTGCGGGCTGCGATCATGGTCTGGGCGGTGCCATCGGGGGCAGTGGTGACGATCTCCTGATACAGCTCTGCGCCGGTGCGCTGTGCGAGTGCGTTGTTGATGCGGGTCTCAACGGAGTCGCCGGGAGCCGCCATGCACACCGGCATCAGCACGGCGGCCATCACTGCAGCCACCAGCAGAGAAGTAAGTTTCTGATACAGCTTCATAGAAAATTCTCCTGTCTTTCAGCTCATTTTGCAAAGGCGTTTTCCTCTTTTGCATTTGCATTATCTTACAACTTTTTCCGGGGCACTGTCAATCATCACATTTGCCCTCATGTCAAAAAACAGCCGCAGAGGCGTTTATTTCTCTCTGCGGCTGCGGTTTGTAAAGTTTTTGTGGAAATCACTTCCGGCCCTTGCGGCCGGTCTTGGTGACGGCGCGGGTGGGGGTCTTTGTCACAGCAGTGGTGGGCTTGACCGCCGGGCTGAGGTCAGGCTTCGGGGTCAGGGCCTTGGTGGTGGGCTCGCCCAGAGCCAGCACCTGGGAAAGCGCGGCCTGTGCGGCGGCAGCATCGCCGTCGGTGACGGCCAGAACATCGGAGTAGAACTGCTCCATCTCCTCACGGGTGGAGAAGGTGGCGACGTACATCTGGTTGCCCATCGCGCCGGAGAGGGCGTCGGGGATGCGGTCCACCATCTTGATGTTCTTCTGGTACTTCTGCATGATCTGCTCATGACTGTACACGAAGTTCTTGCCGTCGCGGCGGCCGGCGAAGGGGCAGTAGTAGTGCTCGCCCACGGGCATATCGGTGCCGCCGAAGGCGATCATGTCGGCCCAGATCTTATAGACGTTGGTGGAGCGGGCGAAGTTTATCATATCGGGGGTGAAGCCGCCGCAGGGGCGCATATTGACTTCGAGGGCCACGATCTGGCCCTTCTCGCCCATGCTGGCCTGGTTCTCGGTCATCCGGAAGAACTCAAAGTGGACAAAGCGGCTCTTGACGCCGAAGCTCTTGACGACGGCACGGCCTGCGGCGCGGGTGTCCTCGGGCAGGTCCTTGATGATGTAGTAGATGGAGTTGTCGTTGTCGTTCACGATGTCCATGATGGACATGGGACTGACATTTCCGGCCTCAAAGATGGGGTTGCCGGAGGCGTCGATGATGGCGTCGTAGCTGTTGACCTCGGCGCGGACGAACTCCTCCATGATGTAGGAGACGTCCGGGTGATTCTCGGCCTTGCAGGCGAGGAAGGTCTTCAGCTCTTCGTCATTGGACAGCTTGTGGGTATCGGAAGCGCCCACGCCGTTGTCGGGCTTGACCACCACAGGGTATCCCACCTGCTTGATGAAAGCCTTGCAGCCGTTGAGATCGTCCACCATGTGGTAGCGGGCGGTGGCGATGCCGGCCTTCCGGTAGTACTCCTTCATCTTGCTCTTGTACTTGATGCGGGGCATATCCTCGGTCTGGAAGCCGGAGGTGATGTGGAAGTCGGTGCGCAGGGCAGCGTCCCGCTCCAGCCAGTATTCGTTGTTGGACTCCAGCCAGTCGATGCGGCCATACTTGAAGATGAAGAAGGCCACAGCGCGGTAGACTTCGTCGTAATTCTCGAGGCTGCCGACCTTATAGTACTCGTTCAGGCTGTCCTTCAGCTCCGGCTTCAGCTCATCGTAGGGCTGGTCGCCGATGCCCAGCACGTTCATGCCGTCGTTCTTCAGCTCCCGGCAGAACTGCCAGTAGTTCGTCGGGAAGTTGGGGGAGATAAAAATAAAATTCTGCATAATTTCGCGTCTTCTTTCCTTGAATATCCTCTCTTTGCTGCCTCCCGCAAAGAGGCACCTTAAAGCCTCTCCCTTTGGGAGAGGTGTCACCGCAGGTGACGGAGAGGGCAAGCCCGGTAAAACAGCGCCGCCGCACAGCGATAAGCAGGCCCTTTGTCAGAGCGATGCTATCGCAGAGTCCTTTTGTCTCTTTTCAGCGTCCTTGCCCTCTCAGGCGCTCACGCGCCAGCTCTCCCAAGGGGAGAGCCTTTCGTCACCCCAAAATATACGGCATGTAATAAACCGCCTGCTTATACCACCAATCCCAGTCGTGTTTGACGTCGTGGCCCCACAGGTCCACCCAGACAGGGATGTTCTTTGCCTCAAAGATGCGCTTGAGCATCCAGGTGGTGTCGGGCTGCTCCCATGCGCCCTGACCGCAGCAGATGACAGCCTTCTGGTTCCGGTACAGCTCCATATAGGGGTGATCCTCCGGGAAGTTGCGCATATAGTCCACGGGAGAGTTCATATACACCAGCTCATCCATGTAGTCGCCGAAGCCGTAGTGGGCGGTGTAGATGCCGCTGAGGGCCAGACAGCCGCAGAAGATGTCAGGCCAGCGGAGGTAAAGGTTGACCGCATGGGTCGCGCCGAGGCTGCAGCCGAAGGCGATGACGCCGGGCAGGTCATCCCAGCCGTTGCGCTCCTTGGACAGATAGCGCAGCTTGGGGACAGCCTCGTCCACGATATAATGCAGCCACTGCTCATACCGGCGGATGCGCCAGTAAGGGTCGCCATTGGTGTCCGACCAGGTCTCCTTGTCCAGCGTGTCGATGGACATGACCATGAGCTGGCCCGACTCGATCCAGGGTGCAAGGGTGTCGGCCATGTGGAAGTCCTCGAAGTCGAAGAAGCGTCCGTCCTGACAGGGGATGTACAGCATGGGCCGTCCCCCGTGTCCGTAGACTTTGCACTCCATTTCCCGGCCCAGCGCCGGGCTGTATTCCTTGAAATACTGCATCTCCATATACTTTCCTCCTCAGCTTGGTTCAATCAAGCTCGTACATCAGGGTGTGGAACACAAAGGGCAGCTGCTTTTCCCAGCTGGCTTCGCTGTGGTTGCCGCCCGGCACGACGCGGGCCGTCAGGTTGATGCCCCGGGCAAAGATCCTGCTGCACATCTCGCCGAAGCCCTTCCGCATCCCGTCGTGGTTGCCCATCTCTCTGGAGCCGTAATCCATGTAGAGCACGGTACCCGGGGCCAGCTTGCAGCGGCCCACCAGCGCCGTCAGCGCCTCCGGAGCCACCCACAGCGAGGGCGAGAGCGCCGCCGCACGGCCAAACACATCGCTGTACTGCAAAAGAGCGTACAGGCTCATGAGGCCGCCCATGGAGCTACCGCCGATGAAGGTATGAGCCCGGTCGGGCTGGGTGCGGTAGTTGGCGTCGATGCAGGGCTTGAACTCGTGGACGAACCAGTTCAGAGTGTCCTTGCCTTTGCCGTCGAAGTGGCCGTACTGCTTATCGTCGAAGCGGTAGGGCGAATACTCCACCAGACGCTCATTATTAGCACCGGCGTTGCACTCCACCGCCGCCACGATGAGGGGCGTATCGGTGTAGTCCAGATAATCCGCCACGCCCCAGCTCTTGCCGTAGGTGGCGTCCTCGTCGAAAAACACGTTCTGCCCGTCGAACATATACAGCACCGGATACCGCCGGTCAGGGTCAGCCTCGTACATGGTGGGCAGATAGACATAGGCCCGGCGCTCTTCTTCGCCGCCCACAGCGGGGTAGCGGATGCTCCACTTCTTTATCATCTTCTCATTCCCTCTCGTTTTTCAGGTGTACTTTAAGTGTATCACCCGCGGCAGAGAATTGCAATCCGCACCGGATACAGCAAACGCCGCCGGGCGTACAGCCGGGCGGCGTTCATAAGCCTTTCGGCTCTTAGTACTTCTTCTCCACAGGGACGATCCAGCCCTTGGTATCGGGGATCTTGCCCCACTGCATACCGGTCATGGTGTCATAGAGCTTCTGGGTGACAGGGCCGATGTTGCCGTCGCCGATGTAGGCGTGCTCACCCTTCCAGACCAGCTCCTTGACGGGGGAGACGACAGCGGCGGTGCCGGTGCCGAAGACCTCTTCCAGCTTGCCGTCGCGGGCAGCCTGCATGATGTCGGCGATGGCCAGCTTGCCCTCGACGACCTCATAGCCCCAGTCCTTCAGCAGCTCGATGCAGCTGCGGCGGGTGACGCCGGGCAGGACGGTGCCGACGGTGGCGGCGGTGTAGACCTTGCCGTCGATCTTGAACATGATGTTCATGCTGCCGACTTCCTCGACGTACTTCTTCTCGACGCCGTCCAGCCACAGCACCTGAGCGTAGCCCTGCTCCTCAGCCAGCTCGCCGGCCTTGATGGAAGCAGCGTAGTTGCCGCCGCACTTGGTGAAGCCGGTCAGACCGGGAGCGGCACGGATGTACTCGTCTTCGACGTAGATGCGCACGGGGTTGATGCCCTCGGCGTAGTAAGCGCCCGACGGAGCGCAGATGATGCAGAAGATGTAGTGCTTGGAAGCGTGGACGCCCAGACCCACATCGTTTGCGAACACGAAGGGACGGATGTACAGGGAAGCGCCGTCAGCGTGAGGCACCCAGTCACGGTCCACATCCACCAGAGCCTCGACGGCCTGGATGTAATCCTCAACAGGGATCTTGGGGATGCACAGACGGTCAGCAGAGTCCTGCATACGCTTTGCGTTGCAATCGGGGCGGAACAGCTGGATGGTGTCATCCGCAGTGCGGTAAGCCTTCATGCCCTCGAAGATCTCCTGTGCATAGTGGAACACGACCGTAGCGGGGTCCAGCTGGAAGGGTGCGTAGGGGACGATGCGGGCGTCATGCCAGCCCTCGCCCTCGGTGTAGTCCATAACGAACATATGGTCGGTGAACTTCTTGCCAAAACCCAGCTTAGACTCGTCCTGCGGCTTTTCCTTCGGGCAGGTAGTACGAGTGATCTTGATGTCCAACATGATAAATTTCCCTCTTTTCTGATCTCACACAGCGCCGCGCGGGCTGCACGCCCTGCGCCAAATATGCCGAATGTTGTTTTCTATTATAATGCCGTGAAACGGATTTGCAAGCAACCGAAAAATGTTTCATCTTTGGGGCAGTCAAGTTGCCACAAATTATGACCTTATCGGTGTTCAAAAGCGGAAAAACATGGTACAATAGAGTATATGTGTAGATTTTTCGCCAAAAGGAGCTTGCGTTATGATACAGGGTGTTATTTTTGATATGGACGGGCTGATGTTCGACACCGAGCGCATCTGGAACATCTGCTGGGAGCCGGCACTGGCAAAATTCGGCCTGCCCTGCAAGGACGGCCTCTCGCAGGCTGCCCGCGGCACCACCAAGGCCGGCAGCTGCGATGTGCTGCGGCGCTTCTACGGCGAGGACTGCCCCGCCATGGGCATCGTGGAGGAGCTGTACCGGCTGGCCTATGAAGCCTTCAACAAGCCTGTCCCCAAAATGCCCGGCCTCGACGAGCTTCTGGCCTGGCTGGACGAACATCACATCCCCATGGCGGTGGCGTCTTCCAGCCCCATGACCGTCATCGAGGGACATCTGGAACACTGGGGCCTCGGCCATTACTTCAAGGCTGTCATCTCGGGCGAGCAGCTGACCCGCTCCAAGCCCGCGCCGGACATCTTCCTGCTGGCGGCGCAGAAACTCGGCACCGAGCCTGCAAAGACGATGGTGCTCGAGGACAGCTACAACGGCGTCCGGGCCGGCGCGGCAGGGGGCTTTGTCACCGTGATGGTCCCCGACCTCTCGCCCGCCACCGACGAGATGCGCAGGATCTATACCTGCGAGTGTGCTTCGCTCCATGAGGTGCGCAGAAAGCTCGAAGGCGGAGAACTATGAGCCGCGGCAGACCCGCACCACTTGTGAAATTTCAACATATCATCCAGCTTTTCACCGTCCTTCTCACAGCCATCCTGATCAGCCTGTTTTTCGCTGCCCTCGTGCTGGTGGGCAAGATACAGGGTACGGCCCGCGTCGTCAACTACGCCGGCCTCGTGCGCGGCATGAATGGCCGTCTCGTCAAGCCTCTGGACGCCAAAAAGCTGGCAAAGAGCATCCGGGAGGCTGTACAAAATCAGCAGTAAAGGAGACGTTCTCATGAAAATCGCAGTCCCGTTCGAAGACGGTCAGGTGTTCCAGCACTTTGGCCGCTCCGCACAGTTCAAGTTCTATGAGGCCGAAAACGGCCAGCTCCTGCGCACCGAGGTCATCCCGACGAACGGTCAGGGCCACGGCGCACTGGCGGGCTTTCTCGTACAGCATGGCGCAGACGTCGTGCTCTGCGGCGGCATCGGCACCGGTGCGCAGGTGGCGCTGATGCAGGCCGGCATCCAGCTGTTCGGCGGCCTTTCCGGCGCCGCAGATGCCGCCGTGGCCGACTATCTGGCCGGAAAGCTGGTCTTCGACCCGGACATCCACTGCACCCACCACGACCACGACGAGGGCCGCAGCTGCGGCTCCCACTGCGGGGGCGGGTGCCACTGATAGAATAAGCAAAGCCGCACTCCGAGCAGATCCGGAGTGCGGCTTTGCTATTTAAGGAGAAAGGCTGTCTGAGATCCCGTGGCAAGTAGAAGGTAGAGGTATGATCTATGGCAAGTAGGAGTATGTCATGAATGGGAGAGAACCTCGCTCAGGTTGACTTTGACCTCATACAGCATTGAAAATAGCGTTACTATAGCAGTTTGCGTTTTTAATGCACAAGCAACATCCGCAAACTGCATATCGCAAATATGCCATTTTGATAGGCACTATTTTTGAAAATCGCGATAAGCAGAATCAGCAGCCCACCATAATATCAATGATCTCGTTGTTGGTCTCCTTCATGCCCTGCTTGCCAAGACGGCCCACATTCTTGAGGGAGTTTTCTACGCCCTTGGCCACAATGCCGTCACCAGCGCGGAACTGGTTGCCGCGGATGTACATATTGTAGCCCAGCAGACCGGCCTCCACCGCAGTTGCGATCTTTGCTGCGCAGGAGGCCTTGGCGCCATCGCAGATGACGCCGGAAACCACTGCCAGTGCATTGACAACCGTATGGATGACGGCATCATAGTCACCGCCGCAGAGATAAGCGATACCGGCACCCGCACCAGCGCCCGCGCTGATAGCGCCGCAGTAGGCAGACAGACGGCCAATGGGAGTCTTTTCGTGGATGGTGGTCAGGTTGGAAAGGGTCAGCGCCCGCAGAAGCTTTCCGTCGCTTACGCCCAGCTCCCGTGCATAGACGATGACCGGCACAGAGGCGGTAATGCCCTGATTGCCGCTGCCGGAGTTGATGACCACCGGCTGCTCACAGCCGTTCATGCGGGCATCGGAACCGGCTGCAGCGTATGCCTTGGCACGGACTCTTACATCATTGCCCTCCATATCCAGCAGCACACTGCCGATGTTGGCACCGTAGTTACCGCGCAGACCCTCCTCGGCAATGGCCATGTTGCACCGGATCTGCGGTTCCAGAATGGAACGGACATCCTCCACGTCCACCGTGTTGGCAAAGTCCCAGATATGCTCCATATCCAGCAGGCTGCGGTCGGTCAGGGTCTCCTCGTTATCTCCGTGTACCGGAATGTCCACCAATACCTCGCCGTCCTTTTCCACATGGACGATATTGGTGTGGAACACCGCAATGCGCACCTGTGCGGAATGCTCGCCCTTCCAGACCGTGAGGATGATATCAAAGGTGACGCCATTCTCAACGTGTCGCACCTTGATATCCGTCTGGTCAAGGTACGCGCGGATGGCTTTGGTCTGCTCCGGGGTCACATCGGCAATGACCTCCAGCTTCTTTTCCTGCTTGCCGGCTACGATGCCCGCAGCAGCGGCGGCTTCCAGACCCTTCATGTTATCCGTGTTGGGTACGATAACCGACTTGACGTTTTTGATCATGCTGCCGCTGGCTTCCACCAGCACTTTGTCCGGCAGCTCGCCCAGCGTATTGCGGGCAGCAGCGGCGGCATAGGCCACGGCGATAGGCTCGGTACAGCCCATAGCCGGGATCAGCTCCTCCCGCAGGATATCAATATAAGCCTGGTATCTCTTATCCGTCTTTTCCATTCTAAAAACCTCGGTTTTCTTTTTTACAGCGTACTTACAGGTAGAACACTGCGCACAGAGCGGTGGTGACGACACCGAAGATGATCAGCATGGGGAAGCCGCACTTGAGGTAGTCCTTCACAGAGTAGCCGCCTGCTTCCCAGACCAGCAGGTTGGGTGCAGTACCGAAGGGGGTAACAAAGGCACCGGAGGCGCACACAGACACGGACATGGCACCGGCCAGCGGGTTGATGCCTGCGGCCTGGCACAGCATGATGGCGATGGGCAGCACCAGAACGGTGGCAGAGGAGTTCATCAGGAACTGGGTGGTCAGCAGCATCAGGAAGGTGATGGCGCCCAGCAGAACGATGGGAGGCAGGTTGCTCAGCACGGGGCTGATAGCGTTGACCAGGTACTCAGCAGCGCCGCTGCTGACCAGAGCCTTGCTCAGGGGGAAGATACCGCCGACGATGAAGATGGTGGAGGTGGGGAAGGCCTTGATGGCTTCCTCCAGGCTGATGCAGCCGGTGACGACGACGAGGATCGCGCCGATGACGCCTGCAATGTGCATGGGGACGATGCTGGTAGCCATGGCAACCAGAACGCCGATGAAGATCAAGTTGAAAATTCTCCGTTCTGCCAAAAACAGTCCCTTTTTGTAAAAACAGGACGGATCTGCCACGCAGCTCCGTCCCAAAGCGTATAGAACCATCTCCACGCAAAAAAGGCTGCCGCACAGCGCACTGTGCAGCAGCCTCCGGGTACTTATTTTGTTTTGCGGAGAGAAAACGCTCAGAATTCCAGCGTGATGAAGGGACGGTTCTCCTTGGGCATGGAGACCGTGGTGGTGACCGCCAGCACCTGATTCCCGTGATATAAGAAGGTATCCCAGCTGAACAGCTTCTCCGGCGGCGCGTTCAGCAGAGAAAGCTCCATATCCGAGGTAAGGGGCGTGTCCACAAAAATGCGGATGTGGGTCGGCTTTTCATTGAAATAGCGGCAGATATAATCGTGCAGGAAAAAGGTCTTCAGCGCCTCGCAGTCAAACGTGTGATCCTTGCACACCGACAGCGGGACATAGCTGTAATCCACCTCATCCACCTCGCTGCTCACATCCACACAGCGAACGATCTTATAGACATAGGGGTTTTCTGCCGTCAGGCCCAGCTTCTGGCACAAAGCAGCATCCGCCTTGATGACCCCATGCTCCAGCAAGCGATGCGGCTTGTTGTTGGAGTGTTCAAAGGGTGCGATCTTGATGCCGCTGGAAAACGCCATGGGGCTGGAAAAGGATTGGCCCGGGACAAACCGGACAAAGGTACCCTTACCCTGTACCCGCTCCACAATGCCGCTGTTAGCCAGCTCCTTGACGGCAGTATTCACCGTCAGGCGGCTGACATCAAACTGTCTGGCAAGCTCGGTCTCTGAAGGGATCTTGTCCCCGGCCGCATACTCTCCGGACTCGATCTTTTGCAGGATATAGTTCTGGATCTGAACGTATTTGGGCGCATAGGAGTAGTTCTCGTCCGCCATAATCTTTCCTCTCTTCCCATCTCCTGTCCGCTCTTTCACAGCTTGCAGACAGACAAAACTCTCTATTCATGCAATCGGTCAGCATACAGACAGGAGGAAGTGAAAAAAGAAGATCAATCGTTGGAATGTGCGGCCTCGATAAAGGCGCGCAGCTCCTCATCATAGGTATTGGTGGCCAGCGAGCAGTCCGGTGCCAGCACAAAGGGGATGTCCTTCATCCGCTTCAGGGTATTGCGGGTCAGCGCAGCGATCTCTTCGGCCTTGTTCTGACCGAACAGCCGCTCGTCACAGCCGCCCATCGGAGTGATGGACTTGTCCAGCCACTGGGGTGCGGTGTCCAGCTTGGGGTTGCCGGTAGCGCTCTCGGGCCAGTGCAGGATGTCGATGGGGTAGTGCGCAAAATACTCCGGGTTCACCTCAAGGCCGCAGGCATGGACCATGATCTTGCAGGGCTTCAGCGCCTCCATCATCTGCAGATCATAGGGTTTGACAAACTCTTCCCACTCCTCCTTGGTCATGTAGGTGGAACGGGACAGGCCGGTGGCACCGTAGAACACACCGTACAGACCTGCATCCTCAATGAGGTGCTTAGAATAATCGGCCATCGTATCGGTGATGTTCTGCAGGGTCTTGTGGATCAGCTCCGGCTGCTCGTGCATCAGGGTCATCATCAGGTCGTCACGACTTGCGGCGCGGTAACGGCCAATGGGGTTGACGGCGCACAGCTTCTGCAGGACGCTGGTGGGACACATCATAGTCTGGAACATGGGGATGTCCTCGTTCAGACCAGCCTCCATCTTCTGAATGACCTCGATCTGCTCTGCAAACACACCCTGATCGCCCGGCAGCACCGTGATCTTTTCCAGATCCTCCACACCGCCAATGGGTCCCTTTACCACCTTGGGCAAAACGCCCTCGTAGTCGTTGTAGTCGAACTGACCGCCCCATGCCTCCTCATAGTAGGAAGCGCGCGGCTGCAGCTTGACATAGTCCCAGTCGTAGGTGTTCTGCCATTTCAGCATCGTTTCTACAAAGAGGTCCGCACCGCTGTGCTCGTCCTCGGTGAAATGACGCCACGCCGATACCGGCGGACGGTCTGCCAACTCATGGTTCAGAACTGCTTCAAATCTTTCTTTTTTCGTCCACATAGTAAAACTCTCCGTTCGTTTTTTGGTTTCTCAGGTTGATAAGTTGCCAAACAACGAGAAAGAGTTCTGTATGCTATTCATTTGTATCATAGCATACTTTTGCTTTGGGGGCAATGATTATTTCGTAGTTTCGTCACCTGCCTTCTTATTGCTGCGGTTGTTATAAACATAGACCATAACAGAAGCGGCTGCCACCAGTGCGCCGCCGATCACAGAGGTAAATTTTACCGGCTCGCCCAAAATAAAGAAGCCCAGGATCATGCTGAAGATGATGCCGGAGTAGTTGTAGATGCTGATCTCCGAGGCCGGAGCAAAGCGATAGGCATAGGTGATAAAGGCCTGTCCCAAAGAGCCGAACACGCCGATGAGCAGCAGCAGCACCGCCTGCTTGAAGCTGGGTACCACAAAATCCTTCAGCATGAAGGGGAAAGATGCAACGGCGCTGAAGGTGGAAAAGTGCATCATGACCGTCAGGCCGTCCACCTTGCCCTTAAAGAAGGAGAGAAAGGTGTAGGCGACACCGGAGGTCACGGCCGACAAAAATGCCACCACCAGCGGGAAGGGGTTAGACTCAAAGCTGGGGCGGAACACGATAAAGGCACCCACCATGGAAAGTGCCAGCGCCGGGATCTGGATCTTGGGCAGCTTTTCTTTCATAAAGATGACGGCCAGAATGGTGACCCAGATAGGGGAAGTTTTGTTCAGGATCGTCACATCGCCCTGCGCCGCATGGCTGGAGGCATAAAACAGGGTGATCAGGCCCAGAAAGCCAAAGAACGACCGCCCGAACAGATAGGGCTGATACTTGGCCGGGCCGAACAGCGAGCCCTTTTTGCGCAGAATGATGATCGCCGAAACGATCAGCACGAACGAATTCCGCATGAAGATCTGCTCCATCGTGGGGATCTCTCGGCTCAGCCGCACCACCACCTGCATGGATGCAAAGCACAATGCAGACAAGATCATATAAAGAGCACCTTTTTGTCTCTGAGTCATTGAATATCTCCTTAACCTGTTTCTATCCAAAGCGGCATTCGAACGCTTTTCGCCGTGATGCCTTGTTGTTTCCATGTTCGATTATATACTTGTCTTGATGTCTTGTCAATATGAAATTCCATCTTTTCCGTCTTGAATCTTCTGGAGATAAGTCTCACTCTTTCCGCAGCCGTGCACCCATGGCTCACAAAACAAAAAAGCCATGAAATCTTTCGATTTCACAGCTTCCACGGTAGACATTCCTACGTGTTGGAACCCGCGGGCTAAGCAACAGCCCACTGGGCTGATTGCTTGCGGCGCTGCGCGCCGCCGCCCTGTTCGAGCCCCTTCCATCGTGCTGACAAAAAGAAAAACCAGAACACAAACGTGTTCTGGTTTTTCTTGGTGCACCAAACCATGAAAATCCGAACCTTTTCTCGATAGGAGAAGGGCTCGGATTTTTTGTTTTCTTCGGAAACGAGAACAATGGCTCTTCCCTTACGGCTGTGTGTCCAAAACCTTATCAGAAGAAAGACCGTATCACGAAGGTCACAACAGTAAGAGTGCCGTAAGGCAGAAGGGACGCAAGATTATGAAGTACGATGCAAGAGCCTGTCAGTTTAACATGGGCACCGGCTGTGTGGAGCTGCTGCTCCGGGATGGGCGCAAAATTTCCATCAACTGCACCGGTGTCGAGGATGCACTGGATGTTACCATGGCGCAGAGGTCTGAACTGGACTACCTCATCTACAATGACCCGCTGGCGTATGCAGAGCTAATTTTGAACGGTGAGCCAGAGGAGTATCTGAGAAATGCGGCTGGAAGTCACGGATTAGAGGACTGAACGCAAAAACAGGGTGCGCCCTGCCGGACGCACCCTGCAAAAATCCACACACGATAAGTAAGGCAGGGAGTTCCCCGACGGGAACTTCCTGTTTTTCTTTGGTTGCGATATGAGCCTGTTCCGCCTGCCATGCAGCAAATTCCCGTTGACCTTCCTCGCTGTTCCAGCAGGCAAGGATCGTCGGATAGAATGCCCGTGCCAGTCGTTCGATGGCTTCATCGGGGTAAGGGGAAATATTTGTGGACTTTTTCTTTTTGTTCAAACGCACACTCCTTTGGATTTCTGTTGACAGCATACAATGTGCCTGTTGTTATGCTGTCTGCTCATCCTCTGCGAGCGCAGATTCCAGCGAAGCAAGGTACTCCTTGTGCTTGTGGATGATTTCGAGAATGACTTCTCGCTGTGCTGTGTCTGGCATAGTTCTCAGAAGATAGTCAAACTCTGTGCGGAAACGTGTTGTAACGTGTTCCAGTGCGACATAATCATGCCGCACTTCTTCCGGGTAAGCATCGCTGTCGTAAACCGATTCGATTTTCTGAAACGGCAATACAGGTGCCTTTCCCGGTTCCCGGATGATGCCATCGGCATCCGGTTTCGGTTCAACTTTCAGTTCCGGGTGCAGGATTTCCTGCAAGGTCTGTGCGCGGGCATCATAGTTGGCTCGTGCAAGGCGGTGCATATCAGCCTTGCTGACTTTTACCTGTTTGTTCAGAATCTTCTCCCGCATACCGGGAATCAGGGATTCAGCAATTTCAACACCTTTCATGTACTTCGATGCGCGAAGTACAGTTGCCTTGCTTACACCATTTTCCTCTGCGATTCGTTCGCAGGTTTTCATGGCTTCACCGGAGTTATCAGTTTGAGAACTCCGGTGAAATCGGCCATTTTCATCATGCGATTCTTTGCGGGCTTCGCCATGAGAGGATTTTTCCGCTTCATATTGCTTCCCGATGAGGAACAGCTTCTGCTCCGGGGTGAGGTTGCGCCGCCCCAACTGATTCTTGCAGATCCATGCGAGGACTTCTTCTCTGCTTTCAAATCGGAGCGGCATGGTGGAAAAGCAAATCTCCGGGTGCTTCTGGAGAATTGCATAACGATTGTGGCCGTCAACGAGGGTGTTGTTCCAGACGATCAAAGGAGAGAGCAGCTTGCCTTCCTTGAGGATGTTTTCTTCAAGCTGCTTGTACTCATCGTCCGTCAGCGGCGGGATCTGATTCTGGAACTCCGGGTCGATTTTCAGATTGATCATACGCACAACTCCTTATCTCTCGTGATGCTGCGTCCGTTCATCCTCGCGGAAAAACAGAGCAACATTTTGCTTTGCGGCTTTCAGTTTGAGCAGCTCGGTCTTGGCTTCCTTGTACTGCTCGTAGAACTGCGCCTTTTCGGAAGCAAGCGCACAGTATTCCGCTTCCAGCTTGTTTGGACTTGGCAGCTTGTTGATGTTGTTTGCCTTGAGATAGGCTGCTGCTTTCCGGTACGCTGTCAGCTCTGCACGGTGCTGTTCTTCAAAGGTTGCGGGGGATTTGGCAGATTTCAGTTTCTGTGCAATCGGGCGGTACTGCTGGTAATCCGCAACATAACTGCGCAGCTGCTTATTCTCTGCCATGCGGGTTTCGAGGTCTTTCACTACTGCCAGCGATTCGTGGAACCTAGTGTCAAGCTCTGCGATTCTCTGGTTGAGTGCGTCCTCGTCCAGTAGACCCTTCTCCTGCAAGAGGATCAAGGTCTGAGACATGGCTTTAAGGTTGTGCTTTTTCGCCCAATGTTCATAGCCAATGCCCTTGCCCTGCTTCAGCTTTGCCTGAATATCGACCAGCTTCTGAACCTTATCGGGCTTATTTGTAGCAACGGGCTGAATAGTCGGCGCAAGCCGGATGTTCTGAGCGAGTGCGGTCAGCACCTGCTCTTTCTCAAACTTCTTGTTCAGCTTCTTGGCGGTGATGAACTTTACCCGGTTCGGCGGGCAATAGCTTAATCGCCCTCGACTCTCTTTTACGGCAACACCGTGTTCCTGCATGAGCAATGCAGAAAATTCCTCGAAGGTGGTGGCTTTCCTCAGCACGGAGTCGATTTGCTTGCGCAGAGTTTCCAGTTCTGTCTGGTAGACAGTCCGCTTGGGCTGCTGCCCATCTGCGATCAGTCTGGCATTGACATGGTCAAGACGTTGCTGTCCACGCCGCCGTGCCCAGTATTCCTGTTCAGAAATACGGTCGCCCTGAGCTTCCAGCAGATTGATCTGACGCAGCTTTGCTTTCTGGCACATTTCCATGACTGCGACACGCAGATGCCGCATGGTCTGGGCGGTGCTGGAGTGCTTCATGCCCTCGCGCCAATCGCGGGGCTTCTGCATATAGGGCTTACGCTCCACTTCTCGTGTTCGGATGCTGCCAATCACGATGTGGACATGAATGTTTCCCGAATGGTTATGTCCATCCGGGTGGGTGCAAACGATGGAGGGATGACCGGGGAAGTTGTCCTTGCAGAACTGCAAACCAAGGGCTTGCGCTTTCTCCATGGTCAGTCCGCTTTCCGTTGGATCCCGTGGGTCGAAGCTGATGATATACTGGTGACTCTTGATGTCATCCGGGTGGTTGTTCT
>OWJG01000889.1_pt1 | contig 19249 bp, 16 predicted proteins | sample 1732781 | NCBI WGS metagenome assembly OWJG01 (sample SAMN05065753, study PRJEB22554) | human gut metagenome | biome: ENVO:2100002; feature: ENVO:00000062; material: ENVO:00002003 | host: Homo sapiens | place: USA | reverse complement strand
TCGGACAGCGCCTGCTGCGTGGTTCGGCATACGGATGCGGGTCCTGTACGATGGAGCCGCAGTGAACCAGGTCAGGTGGGGAACCAAGCAGCCTTAAGCGGCGCGCCCCGTGCGTTTCAGTCAGCCTGCATCCGTATGCCGAGTTACGCAAGGCGGGGGTCAAACCCCGTCAGCGCTGTCCGATTTTTTATTACTGACGGGAGGGAAGCACCGATGTATCGCGCATTATACCGCAAATGGAGACCCCAGCGGTTTGAGGATGTCGTCGCACAGCGCGGCATCGTCACGGCGCTGCGCAATCAGGTGGCGTCGGGCCGCGTAGGCCACGCCTACCTGTTTACCGGCGTGCGCGGCACGGGCAAGACCACCTGCGCGAAGATTTTCGCCAAGGCGGTCAACTGCCTCCACCCCCATAACGGCGACCCCTGCGGCGAGTGCGAGATCTGCAAGGGCATCGACAACGGCAGCATCCTCGACGTGGTGGAGATGGACGCCGCGTCCAACAATGGTGTGGACGACATCCGCGACCTGCGGGACGAGACAGCCTACACCCCCAGTGCCTGTCATTATAAGGTATACATCATCGACGAGGTACACATGCTGTCCACAGCGGCCTTCAACGCCCTGCTGAAAACGCTGGAAGAGCCGCCCGCCCACGTCATCTTCATCCTCGCCACGACCGAGATCCAGAAAGTCCCGGCCACCATCCTCTCCCGCTGCCAGCGGTACGATTTCACCCGCATCGGGCCGGAAGACATCGCCCAGCGGGTCGAGTACATCGCCGGCCAAGAGGGCTTAGAGTTGACGACCGGTGGTGCAGAGCTGATCTCCCGTCTGGCCGACGGTGCCATGCGTGACGCCCTCTCGATCCTCGACACCTGCGCCGGCGTGACCGCAAAAATCGATGCTGATGTTGTCCGCCGGATGGCGGGCGTCACCGACCGGAGCTACCTGTTCCATATTTCGGATGCTCTGGAAGCGCAGGACGGCGCAGCGGCGCTGGCTCAGCTGGCCGCACTGCGGCAGCAGTCGGTGGATGTGAAGCGTCTGACGGAAGAGCTCATCGCCCACTACCGCGCCCTGATGCTGGCGGCTCTGCCCGGCGGGCAGAGCCTGCTGTCCGGTGTTTCCCCCGAAGAGGAACAGCAGTACCTCGAAAAAGGCCCTCAGCTGGGCCAGCGGGAGGCCATCCGGGCCATCCGTGCGCTGGGCAACGCCCTTGAGCACATGACCCGGGGCAGTGACCAGCGCATCGAGCTGGAACTGGCCCTCTTCACCCTCTCGGAGCCGCCGCAGGCCGCAGCTGTCCCCGTGGCGGCAATGCCTGTGCAGACTGTCGCTCCGGCCGCACCGGTCGTCCGGCCCTTTGTTGCGGCACCGATCCAGCCTGCGCCGCAGCCTTTCATGAGCACCCCTGCTGCACCCGTGGAACCTGTGGCCGCACCGGCAGTGGAAAAGGAGCCTGCTTCCGCGCCCGCTGCAGAGCCGAAGGCCGCTGTCCCGGATATTCCAGAGTCCCCCGCGCCCGCAGACGAAGAGCTTCCGCCACCGCCCGACGAGCCGCCGGTGACGGAGTCGTCCCCCCTGCCCTGGGATGAGCCGACTGCGCCGGTCACTGCGCCTGTACCGCCCGTACCGGAAGAGAGACCGGTTGAGCCCGCTGCAACGGTCTCGCCGGAAGCACCTGCCCCGGAGTACACCGCCGACCCGGCTCTCAGCCGACCCCGCAAGGTGGCCGCAGAGGGCATCAATCCCTTCGAGCAGTGGAGCGAGGTCGTCAAGCTCTTACAGGAGAAGGACCCGATGCTTCACAGCTACCTGCGCAAATCGAAGGCGTACTTCGATGGCACACGGGTGCTCATCGACGGCGGCAAGACCTTCCGGGACTTCATCCGTGTCAACAAGGACAGCCAGCGTCTCATCAAAAAGCTCATCGCGCAGGTGTCAGGCGTCGCGGTGCCGATCGGCCCCTACGAGCCCCGCACCGCCGCAAAGCACACCTCCAATGCCGAACAGTCGCTCCATGCGCTGGAAAAGCTGGGTCTGGACGTGAGCATTGAGGACAGCGCGAAGAAAAGCCCTCTCAGGCGCTGACGCGCCAGCTTCCCCAAAGGGGGAGCCTTTGGCAAGCCGGGCAACTCTGAGCTGGACGCCTGAGGCACAATATGGCGCAAAAGGGCGGGCCTTGCTACAGAGGGCAGCCGCTTCTGGACAACGCACTTTGTCAAGCTGCCGCTGGCCCAGACAGCAGGGCACTATATTTCACGATAGATCAAGCTTTGCTCATCCCATGCAAGCCTGACCGGCACGCCAGTGGCTCCCCCTTTGGGGGAGCTGGCGAGCGGATGCGAGACTGAGAGGGCAGGGCCGCTAAAAATAAAACCAACAAATAAGGAGAACCAATTATGAAAGCAAGAATGCCCGCAGGCTTTGGCCGCCCCGATATGAACGCCCTGATGCGTCAGGCTCAGAAGATGCAGGATGACATGAAGGCCAAGCAGGCCGAGCTGGAAGCCGCCGAGTACATCGGCAGCGCCTCCGGCGAGATGGTCACTGTCCGCATGAACGGCAAGCACGAGATCCTTGGCATCACCATCAAGCCCGAGGCCGTTGACCCCGACGACATCGAGATGCTGGAAGACCTGGTGGCCGCCGCCGTCAACGCCACCGTCAAGCAGGTGGACGAAACTGCCGAGGCCGAGATGGGCAAGCTGACCGGCGGTCTGAACATCCCCGGCCTCTAAGCGGGAGGGATACGCATGGGTTACACCGCAGCGCCGCTGGAAAAGCTTATTGAGCAGTTCAGCCAGTTCCCGGGCATCGGCCGCAAGGGCGCGACCCGGATGGCCTATCAGGTGCTGAGTATGTCGGACGCGGACGCCGCGGCACTGGCCGAGGCCATCCAGAACGCCCACACCCGGCTCCACCGCTGCCGCGTCTGCCAGAACTACACCGAGGCCGAGCTTTGCCCCATCTGTTCCAGCGCCAAGCGGGACCGCTCCACCATCTGCGTGGTCGAGACGCCCCGCGATGTGCAGGCCTTTGAGCGCACCCGGGAGTACCACGGCCTGTATCATGTCCTCCACGGCCTCATCAGCCCCATGGACGGCATCGGTGCCGAACAGCTCTCGGTGAAGGAGCTGTTGGCCCGGCTGGGCAGCGGCGAGGTGAAAGAGGTCATCATGGCCATGAACCCCACCGTCGAGGGCGAGGCCACGGCCATGTATCTGGCAAAGCTCATCAAACCTCTGGGCATCAAGACCACCCGTCTGGCCTACGGCCTGCCCGTGGGCGGCAGCCTCGAGTACACCGATGAGACGACGCTTTACCGCGCACTCTCCGGCCGCGACGAGCTGTAAAGAGCAGATTTTATAGAACCTTAACGATTCTTTCAAAAATCGCTCTTGAAAATCCAGCAAAATGTGATATAATGACAGGACAGTAAAGGAAAGGAGGCGCGCTTCATGGCACCTGCCAAGGAACGTCCGGCGACAAAGACCATCGCCACAAACCGCGAGGCGCGTCACGAGTATTTCGTGCTCGAAGCGCTGGAAACGGGCGTCGAGCTGAAAGGCACCGAGGTCAAGAGCCTGCGTGCCGGCGGCGTCAACCTGAAGGACAGCTGGGTCGATATTGAGGACGGCGAGCTGCTGGTCAAGGGAATGCACATCACTCCCTACGACCACGGCAACATCTTCAATCAGGACCCTCTGCGGGTGCGGCGTCTGCTGGCCCACAAGACCGAGATCCGGCGTCTGCACCAGCAGTGCAAGCTGCAGGGCTACACCCTCGTTCCCCTTTCTCTCTACTTCAAGCATGGCCGCGTCAAGATGGAAGTCGGCCTGTGCAAGGGCAAAAAGCTCTACGACAAGCGTGCCGACGCCGCCAAGCGCGACGCCAAGCGCTCCATCGACCGGGCTGTGAAGTCCAACGGCAAAATCTACTAGATCTCTTTCAGGCAGCATTCCTGCCCTGAGAACACCAAGCTTTCTGCGCACAGCAATGTGCGCTTTATGGGGGCGTAAAGGTTTCGACGGGGGGAGCGAGGCCTGGGCAGCGGGTAGCAGTGGGGGAACTGCTCTAAACTCCTCCAAAAAATTAACTGACAACAATAATTATCAGTTGCTCGCAGCCTGAGTGCTGCGCGTTCCGCCCACTCTTGTGTCGTGTGGGGCCGGGGCGTCCTTTAGACACAGCACCTGAACGGACCTAAGCTTTGCGGACCGGCAGGAACTCATGAAGCTACTGAAGCGTTAGCCTGACGACCGGCGTGACGCGGAGGGAATGTTGTAGATCGCCTGCACCCGGAGACACCTACGCTGAACTCTTTTCGGACATGGGTTCGACTCCCATCGCCTCCACCACACGTGAGCCAGACGAACCCTCTGTGCTCCACCAAAGGGGAAGAGCCTCACCGCTTTGCAGTGAGGCTCTTCCCTTTTCATCTTATAGCATCCTTATCCCATGAAATCAAGCAGCACATCGATGTCCTGACTGATGGCGCGGAGATAGTCAGCTCCGCCGCGCCGACCTCTATAGTTCCGGGCACGGCTGCTCATCTCATTCAGGAGCTCTTCCTTCCGCACCAGAACGGGGTCTCCGATCCACTCGTCTTTCTCTATAAAGGCTTCCAGCTGCTCATATTCTTTTATGATACGGACGTTGGACAGGTTCTCCGGGAGGGTACGGGCATCGAACCAGTCCGGCTGCGCGTGAAAGTCCAAAGGCGGCAGCGGGTCCAGCGGCTCATCGGCGTCCCACACATAGGGATGCCGGTTATCTTCTTCCGGCGTCTTCTTGAAGCGTCCTACCCGATTCTCGGCCTTGCCGACCGTCTCATAGTGGTTGAACAGCGCCTCAGCGTCGTAGCCATAGAGCTCGTAGGCGTCCGAATAGCGGTCTGCATAGTCCTTGTACTGGAACGTCTCGACGCTTTCCGTCCCCGGGGTACGGTCAAGCCAGATGCTCACCGCCTCCGCATGGGTGGGCAGAGCTGCCATGACCGTCAGGGCCAGAACCCCCGATGTGACCGCCGCAATAAATTTTCTTCGCATGATAAAACCTCCTTTTTATGAGCGGTTCATCCCAGAATCGAGAATCTCCGCACTACAGCCAAAAGAGCCGCTGCCCGCAAAATGCGGCAGCGGCTCTTTTCAGCTTTTCAGTTCAGCCGGGTGTCAGCTCAGGACTGGCAGGCGGTGATGAGGCTCATCTTGTAGACCTCGTCGGCGTTGCAGCCACGGGACAGGTCGTTGATGGGAGCGTTCAGGCCCTGCAGGATGGGGCCGTAGGCAGCGTAGCCGCCCAGACGCTGTGCGATCTTGTAGCCGATGTTTCCGGCCTCGATGCAGGGGAAGATGAAGGTGTTGGCCTGACCGGCGACCTTGCTGCCCTTGCACTTGACCTGTGCGACCTCGGGAGCAACGGCTGCGTCGAACTGCAGCTCGCCGTCAATAGCCAGCTCGGGGTCCATCTCCTGAGCCTTGATGACAGCGTCGTGGCTCAGAGCGACGGTGCCGCCCTTGCCGGAGCCCTTGGTGGAGAAGCTCAGGACAGCGACCTTCGGGTCGATGCCGAACAGCTTAGCGGTCTTAGCGGTCTCGACAGCCACCTCAGCCAGCTTGGCAGAAGCAGCCACCTTGACTTCGCCGGTAGCCTTATCGACGGTATCGGTGTAGTCGATGTTGACGGCGCAGTCGCCCATAGCGATGCGCTTCAGGCCCTCTTCGCCGCAGTCACGGTCCAGAATGAAGCAGGAGCTCACCAGATGAGCGCCCTTCTTGGTCTTGACCAGCTGCAGAGCGGGACGGATGGTGTCGGCGGTGGAGTAGGTAGCGCCGCCCAGCAGGCAGTCAGCCTTGCCCATCTTGACCAGCATGGTGCCGAAGTAGTTGGACTTCTTCAGCAGAGCAGTGCACTCCTCTGCGGTCTGCTTGCCCTTGCGCAGCTCGACCATGGTGTTGACCATCTCATCGAAGCCGGCGTAGTTCTCAGGGTCGATGATCTCAGCAGCGGAAATATCAAAATTGCCAGCAGCGGCAGCGGCCTTGCACTCTGCCTCGTTGCCGACCATAACGACGTTCAACACGCCCTCAGCCAGCAGCTTGCTTGCGGCCTCCAGGATGCGGGGGTCATTGCCCTCGGTAAAAACGATCGTCTTGGGGTTTGCCTTCAGCTGGGCTACCAGGGGTGCAAACATATCAGCCATTGTTGATTACCTCCGAAATTACTTTGCAATTATTCCCGGGCATCACAGGTATGCCCTTCTTTTTTATTCTAGCACAGAGTCAGAAAACTTCAAGACAAATCTTGAATTTTGTGGTATATTTTAAGGAAGAAATCGTGCGATGATTTGTTAAGAAAATGTCATTTAGTTTGTGAGAGGATACCGAGCTTATGGATTGGGAAACACTGAAAACCGACTGTCTCGCCTGTCAGCGCTGTCCGCTGCACACCACCCGGCACAACGTGGTGTTCGGGCAGGGCGTGGAGAATGCCGAGGTGCTCTTCGTGGGCGAAGGCCCCGGCCAGAGCGAGGACGAGCAGGGCCTGCCCTTCGTGGGACGCAGCGGCCAGCTGCTGGACAAATACCTCTTCGCCATCGACCTCGACCGTGCCTCCAACTGCTATATCGCCAACATCGTCAAGTGCCGCCCGCCCCAGAACCGCGACCCCCTGCCCGCCGAGAGCGAAGCCTGTATGCCCTGGCTGCGGGAGCAGTTCCGTCTGCTGCGGCCTAAAATCGTCGTCTGCCTGGGCCGCATCGCCGCCCAGCGGATGATACGCGCCGACTTTTCGGTGACGAAGGAGCACGGCACCTTTATTGAGAAGAACGGCATCCTCTTCATGGGGACGTTCCACCCCGCCGCCCTGCTCCGTCAGCCCCAGAACAAGCCGGAAGCTTTCGGCGACTTTGTGGCCCTGCGGGATAAAATACACGAGGTGTGCGAGCATACCTACTGACGGGAGCTAAGCCTCTCCCCTTGGGAGAGGTGTCACCGCAGGTGACGGAGAGGGCAAGCCCGGCGAGATAGGGCCTCTGCGCAGCGATAGGCAGTTTCTTTGTCAGAGCCATATTATCGCTGCACCATGCTTCTTTGTCAGCATCCTTGCCCTCTCAGGCGCTTCGCGCCAGCTCCCCCAAAGGGGGAGCCTTTGCCATCACACCCCTCACTTTTTCCTTCACTTTTGCATAACCTAAAAACAAAAGTGAGGTGTTTGAGTATGAATGCTGTACGCAGCGATTCTGTTGATTTCTTTCTGGGCACCACCACCCCCGCCGGGTTCAAGGGCTATTTTGAGCCGCTTCGGCGGGAGCCGGGGATGCAGATGTATCTCATCAAAAGCGGGCCGGGCTGCGGCAAATCGACGCTGATGAAGCGGCTGGCCGTCAAGGCCGAGCAGAAGGGGGAGCCTATCCAGCGCATCCACTGCGCCAGCGACCCCGACAGTCTGGACGGCGTCATCTTTCTCGACAAGCGCGCCGCCATCGTGGACGCCACCGCACCCCATGTCATGGAGCCGGACGCCCCGGGCGCAGAGGAGCAGGTGGTGAGCCTGTACCACACACTGGACGCCGACGCCCTCCACGCCCACGCCGACGAGGTGAAGCGGCTCTTCGCCCAGAACACTGCCCTGCGCAGCCGGGCCGCGCGGTATATCGCATCTGCCGGGAGCCTGCTGCTGGACAGCCGCCGGGCTGAGGCGTGCAGTGCCAACTTCGAGAAAGTCCGCCGCTACGTCAAGCGGCTCTGCGCCCGGACTCTCCCCCGCCTGCCCGAGGGGGCCTCGGCCAGCGAAGAGCTGCGGCTGCTGTCAGCCATCACGCCGAAAGGGCCGGTCTTCTACCGCGGCACCGTACAGGCGCTGGCCGACCGGTATGTGGTCTTCCATGACGACTACGGCGCCGTCTCCCGCCTGCTTCTCGAGCTCATCCGGGCCGAGGCGCTGGCCCGGGGCTACCACATCATCACCTGCCCCTGCGCCATGCACCCCGACGACAAGATAGACCATCTCTTCATCCCGGCCCTCCGGCTGGCTTTCCTCACCGACAACCGGTGGCACCCGGTGCAGCTGCCCGGCGTGCAGGCCGTCCGGTGTACCCGTTTCGTGGACCGGGAAAATCTGGCGGGCTACCGCGCCCGTCTCCGCTTCAACGAGCGGGCGGCAGCAGAGCTTTTGGAACAGGCCGCCGACCTGATGGCACAGGCCAAAGCCTGCCACGACGAGCTGGAGACTTACTACCGCGCCGCCGTGGACTTCGGCAAGGTGGACGAAGCTGCCGCCCAGTGCGCCGGGATGCTGGGGCTGGCGTAAGAGTCAACCTCTCAGGCGCTCCCGCGCCAGCTCCCCCAAAGGGGGAGCCTTATACAAGATGATGCCATAAAAAAGGAAGTGACCCGCTATGCCTGCTTTTCGCCTGCCTGTCCGCCAGCTGGTGGAATTTTTGCTCCGCACCGGCAGCATCGACAGCCGCTTTACCGGCTTCGACCGCGCCAACGAGGGCGCACGCATCCACCGCAAGCTCCAAAAGGCCGCAGGCGAAGGCTACGCCGCCGAAGTCTTCCTCTCCGGCGAACGGGAGGCTGCGGGCATCCCCTTCACCATCGAAGGCCGGGCCGACGGCATCTTCACCGACGAGGCGGGCGTGACGGTCATCGACGAGATAAAGACCACAGCCGTCCCCGCCGACGACATCGCCGAGGACATGAACCCCTGCCACTGGGCGCAGGGAATGGTCTACGGGGCGCTGTATGGCCGTCAGCAGAGGCTGGAAAAGCTGGACGTCCGGCTCACCTACTACCAGATCGACACCGACGACATCCTCCGCTTCGTGCGGCATTTCACCCTTGAAGAGCTGGAAGCGTTTCTGCAGGATCTGCTCGAGCGGTACGCCCCCTGGGCGCAGCGTCAGCTGGCGTGGAAGGAGCAGCGGGGCGTGAGCCTTTCGGCGCTGGCTTTTCCCTTTCCGGCCTACCGGCCCGGGCAGAGGGCGCTGGCAGGCGAAGTCTACCGCGCCTGCACTGCCGCGCCGTCTAAAGGCGGCGTCCGGCTCTTCTGTCAGGCCCCCACCGGCATCGGCAAGACCATGAGCGTCCTCTTTCCCGCTCTGCGGGCCATCGGCACCGGCTGCGGCGAGAAGCTGTTCTACCTGACGGCCCGCAACACGACTCAGTCCGCCGCCGAGGATGCCATTGCGCGGCTGCGGGCGTCTGATCCCAAGCTGGCTCTGCGCAGCGTGACCCTGACAGCCAAGGAGAAAGTCTGCCTCCACCCGGATGCCGAGGGCCATCCCGCCTGCCTGCCGGAGCTCTGCCCCTACGCAAACGGCTACTACGACCGGGTGAACACGGCCCTGAAAGCCCTTCTGGACGACGGCACCGGCCGCTTCGACCGGGCCGCGCTGGCCGACGCCGCAAAGCAGTTCACGGTCTGCCCCTTCGAGCTGGGGCTGGATCTGAGCGAGTGGTGCGACGTCATCATCGGCGACTATAACTACCTCTTCGACCCCGTAGTACATCTGCGGCGGTTCTTCGACAGCGCGGGCGACTGGCTCTTCCTCGTGGATGAGGCCCACAATCTGCCCGAGCGGGCGCGGGCCATGTACTCGGCACGCTTCTGCAAGAGCAGTCTCACCGAGGCAAAACGCGCACTCGGGCGGGGCAAAAGCACTCTTAAGACCGCTCTGAGCAAGGCCGACAAAGCCTTTTTAGAGGGACGGAAAGCGGTCTCGACCCTCGCGCCCCGCCGGGGCAGCACTGCCGCCGAAGAGGACGACAGCGGCCAGATCTCCCTGCCGGGATCTGCGGAGACGCCCGCCATCGAGCTGCCCGCCGCCGACTACGCTCAGGACGGCACGGTGTTCTGCAAAGAACTGCCCTCAGCCCTGCTGGCCCCGCTGCGGGCGCTGACGGCTCCCTTGCAGGACTGGCTGGAAGACGATCCCGACGCCGAAGCCCACGCGGCCCTGCTGGCTCTCTACTTTGAGGTGCAGGACATCCTGCGGGCGTCGGAACGGTACGACGAGCATTTTGCCGCCCAGCTCACCGCCCGGGGCAGTGACCTTGAATTGCAGCTGCTCTGCCTCGACCCGTCCCCCTTCGTGGACGCAAGCCTTTCGGCAGGGCGGGCGGCGGCGCTGTTCAGCGCGACGCTGACGCCGCCGGGCTACTACCGCACCGTCCTCGGCTGTCCCGAGGCCCGGGCCGTGGCGCTGGAAAGCCCCTTCCCGGCAGAAAATCTCGGGCTCTACTGTCTGCCCTCCATCTCCACCCGCTACCGCCAGCGGGACGCCAGCATCCGGCCCATCTCGGACGCCCTCGCGGCGCTGGCGTCCAGCCGGGTGGGCAACTATCTGGCCTTCTTCCCCAGCTATGCCTATCTGCGGCAGGTGTGGGAGGACTTCACCGCCCGCTACCCGGACATCGGCACACTGGTACAGGAGAGCGGTCTGGACGACGCCGGGCGGGCGGCGTTCCTCGAGCGGTTTTCGCCCTGCCCGGAGAAGACGCTTCTCGGCTTCGGGGTCATGGGCGGCATCTTCGGCGAGGGCGTGGACCTCGCGGGCGACCGGCTCATCGGCTGCGCCATCGTGGGCGTGGGCCTGCCGCAGGTGAGCCCCCGTCAGGAGATGCTGCGCCGCTACTACGACGCCCAGAACGGGGCGGGCTTCGACTACGCCTACCGCTGGCCCGGGATGAACAAAGTCCTGCAGGCCGCCGGGCGGGTCATCCGGACGCAGGAAGATAAGGGCGTGGTACTGCTCCTCGACGACCGCTTTGCCCAGAGCGAGTACGCCCGGCTCTTCCCGAAGCATTGGAGGCATCTGGAGTATCTGAGGGATACAAAGGAGCTGAAGAAAAAATTAGCGGAATTTTGGGGGGAATAACCTCTCCGTCAGCATCCTTGCCCTCTCAGGCGCTCCGCGCCCATGCCGGGTTGCGGCTCCCAGCGTCTGCTGCGCTGCCGCTTGCATCCTGCTGGCCGCGGCCCCAACAGCTCCTCCCTGTTTCCGCCGCTGGCGGCGGTCGTCGCCGTTGCCCCCAAAGGGAGAGCCTTTTATATGGAAAAAGAGGCAGACTCGCATCTGCCTCTTTTCCCATGCACTTATCGCCTTGCTCTCGCCGTCTTTTTCCGCATGATGTCCCACGAGGGCATCTGGCTGCGCAGGGTATCCCACGCCGTCATCCGGACGCTCGTCCGGGCGTGTAGGCCCTCGAAAGCCTCATCGAGGTACTGCATCTCAGCCACAGCATGCATCGCGTGGTCGGAGACGCAGAGGCGGCCCAGCGGGGTCTTACAGAGCGCCAGGACCATGGCGTCCATCTTCCGGCGGCCGGGCGTACCGGCACGGTAGCAGTCGGTGTTCTCCTTGTCGTCCACGGGGATGTGGGCGGCTTTCAGCATCTCGCAGGCCTCCCACGCGGCGTCGAGGACCAGGTCACGCTGCTCCTTCGTCGCCTTGGAGAGGTCGCCGCTGCAGGCGTAGCAGAGATAGCAGGCCGGCAGGATGAGGGCGAGGTGGCACTTGAGCCATCCGTCCATGTCGCTGACGAAGGTCAGCTTGTACTTTGCGCCCTCGAAAGCCGTCTTGACCCGGTAGCGGAAGACGCCCGAAAGGGGCGCGGTAGCCCCGCCGATGGTCATACCCACACCGACGTGGGCGCTGACGACCTTATCGACATCCCGGTGGCCGCCGCTGCTCTGGAAGCCGAAGGCGATCTTATCCGCCGGGCGCTGCATGGCCTGCATGACCTCCACGGCGTGGGGGTCGTTGCCCACGAAGACGAAGTATTCGCTCCTGTTCTGCTTGAGGATGGGCAGCACGTCGGGCAGCTGCCCGGCCTGCATCGTCACGAAAACGAGGTCGTAGCAGTCGTCCGGGGCCAGCGTGTCGATGGTGGCCACCCGATCCACCGTGGTGCGGCACTGCGCCCAGTGGCGGATGACGAGGCCCCTTTGGTCGAGCCTCTCCTTCCACTCGCCCCGCGCCAGCATGGTGACGACATTCTTTTTGTTCTGCAGCAGACGGTGGGCCAGCTCACAGCCCTGCACGCCTGCACCATAGACCAGTATCCTCATCTCTGCCTGCCTCCTTATACAGGCCCCTCTCCGGGGCCGGAAGTCATCAGTGCTTCAAAAACGAGAAGAAGCCCTTCTTCTCATACGGCTTTTCCTCTGCGCCGGTCACGGTATAGCCCGTGTCGGCAATGGTAGCCTTCAGGGCCTCGATGTCCAGCGGCTGGGCCGAGACGATGACCGTCTCTCCCTTCGTGTGGGAGGAAGTCACCTTCTCCACCTGCGCAGTCTTGCGCACCACCTCGTTGACGTGGCTCTCGCACATGCCGCACATCATGCCGTCTACTTTCAGCGTCGTCTGAACCATTGGTCAGTACCTCCTAAGGATCGTCATCCACTGGGCAGACTGCACAAGCCGCCCGGGTGTTTTTCGTCATTTTGTTAGTTTTGCCTAACTTTTTATAGGAAACAAAAGGCCGTCGGCCCCGCGCACCCCTCCGCGCCCGAGGCAAAAGACCCTGTTTTTCTGTTTCCGTCTTCATCATACCACACCGGTATGGTAATTGCAAGTGCCGGTTTCTCACAGTACACGGGTGTGGTATATTTCTCCCGTCTCTACGTCTTTCCAGTAGAAGACGCCGTTTTCCAGAATCATATAGCTGTGGGGACTGTTTTCCTTCGGGATGCTCAGGGAGCCGGGGTTGAGACAGACGTTCCTCTGCCCGAACTCCGTCCACGCCGGGACGTGGGTGTGGCCGTGGAGCAGGATGTCCCCTTCGGCCAGCGGCGGCGGGTTCTTTCCATTATAGATATGCCCGTGGGTGGCATAAATGAGCTTTTCGCCCGCCGGGAGGATGCAGTAATCCGCCATCACCGGGAGATCCAGCACCATCTGGTCCACTTCGGCCTCGCAGTTGCCCCGGACGCAGCAGAGTTTGTTTTTCAGGCCGTTCAGCATCGGGATGACCTCTTTCGGCGCGTAGTCCCGGGGCAGGTCGTTCCGGGGGCCGTGGTAGAGCAGGTCGCCCAGCATCAGCAACCGGTCAGCCCCCTCCCGCTCAAAGGCCTCTACCATCTTCTTGCAGTAATAAGCCGACCCGTGCAGGTCGGACGCGATCATCCATTTCATGGCGCTTTTCCTCCGTTTCTGTCTGGCTTTATTGTATCACGAAATGGCCGCTTGAAAAGCCTTTTGTGAAAAGTCATACTTTTTCCTTGACAATCCACCCGTTTCGTGGTATCCTATCGCAGGCCGGTCAGAAAGGCTCTTCCCGTACTGCCCTTTCCGGCCCGCATCCCGGTGCCGTCCGGCGGCGTCCCGTAACGCCGCTTTTGCGATGCACTGTATTTCTCGGCACTTCAATAAAACCCGTGTGGATTTTTACAGCATAGATGTTTGCTACTTTTCGCCACACAATGGCCCGCTTCAAGCCGCCGTTGTGTGGCTTTTCTTGTGCGGAAATTTCAGGAAAGGAAGCTTTTGACCCCATGAACGATACTTTTATGAAGACGAAGCCGGTGTTCCCGCTGCTGGTGTCGATGGCTCTGCCCAACGTCATCTCCATGCTGGTGAACTCGCTGTACAACATCGTGGACAGCCTCTTTGTGGCCCAGATCAACGAGCAGGCCATGACGGCCCTCTCCCTCGTGTTCCCCATCCAGAACTTCGTGAACGCCGTTGCCATCGGCTTTGGCATAGGCATCAACGCCCTTGTCGCCCTCTACCGGGGCGCAGGCGACCACGACAGGGCGGACACCGCCGCCACCCACGGCATGGCCCTCTCGGTGCTCCACGGCATCCTCTGCACGCTGGCAGCTACCGCCATCATGCCCGGCTTCCTGGCCCGGTTCACCGCCGACGGCACCATCGTCTCTATGGGCGTGACCTACTCCACCATCGTCTTCCTGTTCGCTACCGTGAACATGGCCAGCCTCGCCTTTGAGAAGCTCTTCCAGGCCGTGGGCCGGATGAAGCTCACCATGACCGCCCTCATCTCGGGCTGTGTCTGCAACATCCTGCTGGACCCCGTCCTCATCTTCGGCCTCGGCCCGGTGCCTGCCATGGGCATTGCAGGCGCGGCGCTGGCTACCGGCATCGGACAGGCCGCCACTCTCGTCATCTACCTCGTGGTCTACAGCACCACCGAGTCGCCCGTCCATCTGCGCCGGAAGGCCCTGCGGCCCGACCTCTCTCTCGAAGGCCGTCTCTACGCCATCGGTGTGCCTGCCATCCTGAATCTGGCCCTGCCCTCCCTGCTGGTCACCTTCCTCAACGGCCTGCTGGCGGCCTTCTCCGAGAGCTATGTGGTGGTGCTGGGCATCTACTATAAGCTCCAGACGTTCCTCTATCTGCCCGCCAACGGCATCGTGCAGGGAATGCGCCCCCTCATCGGCTACAACTACGGCGCAAAGGAGCACGCCCGCGTGGCAAAGCTCTACCAGCTCACCCTCGGCATGAGCGCCGTCATCATGGCGGCAGGCACCGTCATCTGTATGGCCGTTTCTGCGCCCCTCATCGGCCTGTTCTCCTCCAACCCCGAGACCCTCGCCATCGGCCAGACCGCCCTGCGCATCATCTGCCTCGGCTTTGTGGTGTCGGCGGTGTCCACCACTTCTTCCGGCGCGCTGGAAGGTCTGGGCAAGGGTGCGGCCTCGCTGGTCATCTCCCTCTGCCGCTACGTCATCTTCATCATGCCGCTGGCGTGGCTGCTCTGCCGCCAGTTCGGCCCCACCGGCGTCTGGCACGCCTTCTGGGTCACGGAAGTGCTGTCGGCTGTCATCGCCTTTGCGGTGTATCGGAAGAGCGTGATTAAAAAGTAAAAGAAAGCCCGATGCTTCGCATCGGGCTTTCTCTGTTATCGATCTTCCGGCACCAGCGCACACACCAGCCGCACCATCCAGGGCAAAAACGGCAGCCAGAGCAGGGCGCAGCAGACGTTGAAGGCGGTGTGGGCATTGGCGATCTGCCGGGAAATGACTTCCAGCTCCGGGCCTTTGGGGGAGGTAAGCTCCACCAGCCGGACGAACCAGGGCAGCAGCACCGCCGCCAGCAGGCTCCCGCTGAGGTTGAAGCAGCTGTGAGCCAGCGCGGCGCGGGCAGCGTTCTTTCCCTGCCCGATGCAGGCCAGCAGGGCCGTGACCGTCGTGCCGATGTTGTCCCCTAACAGGACAGGCACCGCCCCGGCAAGGCCCAGCACGCTGTGGATGCCGTCCGGCCCGGCCTGACGGGCCACGTTCTGCAGCAGCGCGATGGTGGCCGAACTGCTCTGCACCACCATGGTCATGCAGAGGCCCAGCAGGATGCCCAGAAGCGGTGACTCCTTCACCCGGGTCATCCACTCGAGAAAGACCGCCTGCCCGGCCAGCGGCTGCAGCGCCCGACCCAAAATGTCGATGCCTTCGAAGAGCAGCCCGAAGGAGAACACCGCCTCGCCCACGGCCTGCCAGCGGGGCCTGCGGGCCGCGAAGTCGAGGAGGAAGCCCAGAAACAGCACCGGGTACACCAGCGTCTGGACATCGAAGGCGATGAGCTGTGCCGTCATGGTGGTGCCGATGTTGATGCCGTAGATGACGGCCACCGCCCGGGGCAGTTCCAGCAGCCCGGCGCTGACAAAGCCGATGACCATCACCGTCGCCGCAGAGCTGCTTTGGAGCACTGCCGTCACGGCCAGCCCGGTGAGGACACCCAGCAGCGGCGTGGCCGTCAGCCGGGCCAGCAGCCGTTTCATGGCGTCACCCGCCGCCCTCTGCAGGGCGCGGCTCATCCTGTCCATCCCGTAGAGGAACATCGCCAGCCCGCCGAACAGCGCAAAGAGCATCTCCATCCCCCGCTCCATCCGCACACCCCCTTGTCCGTCAGTGTATGAGGGGTGGACGGGCGGTATGACGGGAAGGCTTCTTCTCTGTGCGACCTCTCAGTCTCAGTCTCGCTTTCGCTCGACAGCTCCCCTACCGAGGGGAGTCTCTGGCGAAGAGGCGAGGCTTTCCGTCATGCCAAAGCCTCCCCTCGCTAGGGGAGGTGGCAGCGCGTTAGCGCTGACGGAGAGGTTTCTTCCAGCAGCCTGTATTTTTTATAAGGGTAAAGCGCTCCGACTCAGATCACAGCTGGCTCTTGTACAGCTCCACGATCTCCTCCACGCTGGTGTCGCGGGGGTTGCCGGGACGGCAGGCGTCCGCATAAGCGGACTCGGCGAGGAACTGGATATCCTCTTCCTTCAGGATGCCGTTCAGGTTTGTGGGGATGCCCACGTCAGCGCTCAGCTGCTTGACAGCGGCGATGGTGGCATCTGCGGCCTCGGCGTCGTTCATCTCGTCGATGCCCTTCACGCCCATAGCCTTGCCGACGGCACGATAGCGCTCACCGGCGACGGTCTTGTTGTACTCCAGACCGACGGGCAGCAGGATAGCGCAGGCCACGCCGTGGGGGGTGTCATACAGAGCGGACAGGCCGTGTGCCATGGAGTGGACGATGCCCAGACCCACATTGGAGAAGCCCATGCCGGCGATGTACTGGCCCAGAGCCATGCCCTCGCGGCCTTCCGGGGTGTTCTGCACTGCGCCGCGCAGGCTCTGGCTGATGAGCTTGATGGCTTCCAGATGGAACATATCGGAGATGACACAGTGGCCCTTGGTGATGTAGCCCTCGATGGCGTGGGTCAGAGCGTCCATGCCGGTGGCGGCAGTCAGGCCCTTGGGCATGGAGGCCATCATATCGGGGTCTACCACAGCGATCTCGGGGATGTCGTTGGTATCGACGCAGACGAACTTGCGCTTCTTCTCCACGTCGGTGATGACGTAGTTGATGGTGACTTCAGCGGCAGTACCGGCGGTGGTGGGGACTGCGATGGTAAAGACGGCGTGCTTCTTGGTGGGAGCGACGCCTTCCAGAGAGCGCACATCGGCGAACTCGGGGTTGTTGATGATGATGCCGATGGCCTTTGCGGTGTCCATGGAAGAGCCGCCGCCGATGGTCACGATGCAGTCAGCCTCTGCGGCCTTGAAAGCGGCCACGCCGTCCTGCACATTGGCGATGGTGGGGTTGGGCTTGATCTCGCTGTAGACGGTGTAGGCGAAGCCTGCAGCGTCCAGCAGGTCGGTGACCTTCTTGGTGACGCCGAACTTGAGAAGGTCGGGGTCAGAGCAGACGAAAGCCTTCTTGTAGCCGCGGGCGGTCAGCTCGGGAACGATGTTCTCGATGGCGCCGTGGCCATGATAAGAAATAGTATTCAGAACGATACGATCAGCCATTGGTAAAACCTCCTGATTTTGCGCCCCGCCGGGCGGCGGGCACGACTCTCTTTGCTTTTACTTTACCACTTTGTTAAAATTTGTTCAATACCATTTTCTTATGATTTCCATGAATTTTTTATACTATTTTGATTTTTTGCAGAGAAAGTAGACAAAACTGCAGGTTTATTGACAGCAAAGCGCCCTCCGGCGCGGGCCGGAGGGCGCTTTGAATGATTCTTTACTTTCCTGCGCCCTCGCCCGCGAAGAACTCCTTCGTGAGCTTTGCCACCGTGCCGGACAGCAGGAGCAGGGCCATGAGGTTCGGAATGCTCATCAGTCCGTTGAAGGTGTCGGCGATGCTCCACAGCAGGCCCAGATCGACCGTCGCGCCCAGAATGGACACGAAGGAGTAGACCACGAGGAAGGGGCCGACCACCTTGTCGGTGTGGAACAGGAACTCGATGCACCGGGAGCCGTAGAGACCCCAGCCGATGATGGTGGAGAACGCAAAGCTGCAGAGCGCCACCGCCGTAAAGATGGACGACCAGCCGCCGTAGGTGGCCGTAAAGCCGGAGATGGTCAGTTCTGCGCCTGCCGCACTGCCGTAGCCCACCGGCACGCCGCTGCACAGGATGACCATGGCGGTCAGGGTGCAGATGACGATGGTATCAGCGAAGACCTCGAAGATGCCGAACATCCCCTGCTTGACGGGCTTGCGGGTATCGGCGCAGGCGTGGGCGATGGAGCCGGTGCCGAGGCCGGCCTCATTGGAGAAGATGCCGCGGGAGACGCCCTTCTGCATACTGAGGAAGATGCTGCCGATGGCACCGCCGGTGAAGGCCTGCGGGTCAAATGCACCGCCGACGATGGAGGCCAGCACCGCCGGGAAGCGCCGGTAGTTGATGACCACGACGCCCAGCGCCAGCACCACATAGAACAGCGCCATGAACGGCACCAGCTTTTCGGTGACACTGCCGATGCGCTTGACCCCGCCCAGCAGCACCATGGCCACCATCATAGCCACCACCACGCCCACGACGAGGTTGACCGTGGGCAGGATGCTGTTCAGGCTGCTGCCGTAGGCCAGCAGGGCCGAGTCGATGGCTGTGACGATGGTGTTGACCTGGGTGGCGTTGCCGGTGCCAAAGACCGTCAGCACGCCGAACAGCGAGTACAGCACCGCGAGGAACTGCCACCGGCTGCCGAGGCCGTTTTTAATATAGTACATGGGGCCGCCCACCAGCTCGCCGTTTTTGTTCCGCTCGCGGAAATGCACGGCCAGCGTCACTTCGGAGAACTTGGTACACATACCCAGCAGAGCTGAGCACCACATCCAGAACACCGCACCCGGCCCGCCGATGGCGATCGCGCCCGCCACACCGGCGATGTTGCCGGTGCCGACGGTAGCGGCCAGCGCCGTACACACTGCCTGGAACGGAGTCATCGCGCCGTCGGAGGCGTCCTTTTTGCGGAAGATGCGGCCAATGATCGTTTTGATGGCATAGGGGAATTTCCGGAGCTGCAAAAAGCCTGTCCGCACACTGAGCAGCAGGCCCACGCCGATGATGCAGACCATCGCCGGGATGCCCCAGATAAAGCTGTTGACCGCCTGATTGACGGCCGTGATGGTTTCGAGCATACTTTTACGCCTTTCTTTTTCACTTTGACACAACGAAAATTATTTTATCGTATTTTAAGCGGCCTGTCAATTTACTTTGAACGTGAAATCTGCACGTCCCGGCTGAAAGTTTGTTAAAATAGCTTCACCTTTATTTTCTCTGTTTCTTTGCCGCTTTTTTGCCCGTCAAAGCCCTACACAAACCGCGCGGGTTGTGCTATGATAAGGGTGAAATTTCGGTTTGGCACTGCCAACCGCAAGGAGATGTCATGGATGTCTGAAACGTCTGCTCTGATGGATACGCTGCGGCAGGAAGGGGTCTCCCCCGACCTGCCTGTCTCTTATACACATCTCCGAGCCCACGAGACTACGCTGCATCTCGTA
>OWJG01000883.1_pt1 | contig 19295 bp, 12 predicted proteins | sample 1732781 | NCBI WGS metagenome assembly OWJG01 (sample SAMN05065753, study PRJEB22554) | human gut metagenome | biome: ENVO:2100002; feature: ENVO:00000062; material: ENVO:00002003 | host: Homo sapiens | place: USA | reverse complement strand
CTCAAAATGCGACTAGGCGGCAGGATTTGGGTGATAAAAATGGGGCTTTGCAAGGTGAGTCAAGGGAGTTACCTAAAGTGGTAATGACCGCAGGCTCGCCGCAGCAATCGCCATTTTTAGCCCCAAAGCCAACGCCAAAACCAAACCAAGCCCAATCTGCACAAAAAAACCACCCACCACTCTTCACCATCGCTATCCCTACTTATAAGCGCGTAACCCTCCTACGCCGAGCGATCCTTAGCGCGCTAGCGCAGGACTTTGATAAGCCTTATGAAATCATTGTCGTAGAAAATCCGCTTGAGCCAATAAGCTATCCCGCAGAATCTATGCTGCAAGAATTTGCTAGCCGTATAACCTACTATCAAAACGCCCAAAATATCGGCGGTCTAGGGAATTGGAATCGCTGCTTAGAGCTAGCTTCTGGCAAGTGGGTATGCTTGCTCCATAGTGATGATGAGCTGCTACCTAGCTATCTCTCTACGATGCACACTCTTGCTATAAATCCTGCCTACTCCCAAGCTCTGCTTATAGGCGCGATAGAAGATGCAAGCCAGATATATCCGCGCACGCCTTTGCAAAGGCTTTATAGCAAGTGTATAACGCAAGCGCGCTTGCAAAAGCTGCAAATGCAAGCTAGCTTTAGCGATGGCTTTTGCGATTTGCCTCCTAGGGCTATGCTACATAATCGCGCTAAGTGCATAGAAATCGGTGGCTATGATGAGAGCGAAGCTCCTAGTGGAGATATGACATTTTTCAATCGTGCGGCACTTTGTGGGGAAGTTTTCTGCTATCGTGGAGATCTGCTTACACGCAATCACTATGAAGCTTCAAGCTGCAAGGATCCAAATGTCGCGCTAATGATGATCCTGCAAAATCCGCAGATGTTTTTAGGCTTTAGCCGCAAGCTCACTCACGCCCAGCTTGTGGGGAATCACGAGTGGTGGAGTCGGTATTTTGCGCATTTGCCCTTGCTTAGACTCTATGCGCAAATGCGCTTGCGCCAGCAGTTTAGGCTCTTTGGCGTGCGCCCAAGCTGGCAGGAGAGAGCTAAGTGGTATATGAGAGAGCATTGCTATGCTGTCTTTGCTACACTCAAGGCGATAAAGTCGCTTCTCACAGGGAGAGCTGGCACACAAGAGCTAGAATCCTTGTTTGAAAACGAGCAAGAAACGCAAAAAGTGGATTCTAGCACTGACCTTTTTGCTAGCGTAAAAATTATGGATTGCCACGCGGATTTTCAATCCGCTCGCAATGACAGAAAAAACGCCCCAAATGTAAGCAAGCAGCCAAAGGATTCTAGGATTAACAAAAACGCTCAAAATGTGTTTTCTCAAAATGCGACTAGGCGGCAGGATTTGGGTGATAAAAATGGGGCTTTGCAAGGCGAGTCAAGGGCGCATACTTGGGCGTATGTAACCGCCGACTCGCCGCAGCAAAACAAGGGATACCGCTCGGCGTTAGCCGATGTTTCTTTAGAATCGCCATTTTTAGCCCAAAAGCCAACGCCCAAAAATAAAAAGCTTAGCTACAACGAGCAGCGCGAGCTAGATACCCTACCAGAGCACATACAATCCCTAGAAGCACAAAAGCAGCTCATCGAGCAGCGACTTAGCGATGAGACAAGCCTCGCGCGCTATGGCGTGGTAGCACTAGCAAGCGAGCTAGAATCTATCACTAAAGAGCTAGATTCTAGCTATGAGCGATACTTTTTCCTAGAAGAAAAGCAAGAATCTCTAAAGCGTTAAGCACGCACGCAAAAGCCAAAATCTGCTAAAATAGCGCACTGCAATCATCTCTTAAGTCAAGGAGCATTTATGACCTACTCTAGCCGTATCACCAATCTCCAAGAGTCCGCCACCATTGCTATCTCTACCCTTGCCACTACGCTTAAAGCCCAAGGGCGCGATATTTTAAGCTTTTCTGCTGGGGAGCCAGACTTTGACACACCAGAGCCTATCAAGCTTGCCGCAAAAGCAGCACTTGATCAAGGATTTACCAAATACACGCAAGTAGCAGGAATCCCGGAGCTAAAGCAAGCGATCGCCAATAAGCTAGAGCGAGAAAATGGCTTGCACTATGAGCCAAAGCAGATTCTAGTGAGCAATGGTGCGAAGCAGTCGCTTTTCAATGTGTTTCAAGCCTTAATTGATAAAGGCGATGAAGTCATAATCCCTGCGCCTTACTGGGTAACTTACCCCGAGCTTGTAACTTACAGCGGTGGGAGCAATGTTTTTATAGAGACAAATGAGCAAAATGGCTTTAAAATCACTGCCGAGTCCTTACGCCAAGCAATCACAAGTAAAACAAAAGCCCTAGTGCTTACCACGCCATCAAACCCCACAGGTATGGTCTATACCAAGCAAGAGCTAGAATCTATCGCACAAGTGCTACAAGGCAGCGATATTGTCGTAATCGCTGATGAGATGTATGAAAAGCTGCTTTATGATGGGGAGTTTGTCTCTGTGGGGAGCATTAGCCAAGATATGTTTGAGCGCACTATCACAATCAATGGGCTTAGCAAATCTGTGGCGATGACAGGCTGGCGTATGGGCTATTGCGCGTGCGCAGATACCACGCTTATCAAGCTTATGACCAATCTCCAATCCCAATGCACTTCTAATATCAACTCAATCACGCAAAAGGCTTCAATCATCGCACTAGAAGGTGGCGTGGATACGCAGATAGAATCTATGCGCCAAGCATTTTTAGCGCGTAGAGATCTAGCGGTAGCAGGCATTAACCAAATCAAAGGCTTGCGCACACTCTCCCCGCAAGGAGCGTTCTACCTTTTCATCTCCATAGGGAATGCTTGCGGTGGAGATTCTATGGAGTTTTGTAAGCAGCTCTTAGAGCAAGAGGGCGTAGCCCTAGTGCCCGGCAGTGCCTTTGGAATGGACAGCTTTGTGCGCCTAAGCTTTGCTTGTAGCACTGAGCAGCTTAGCCAAGGGATCGTGCGCATAGCACACTTTATGCAAAAGCTTGGCTAAGTTATGGTCTATGATATTCTTGTCGTAGGTGGGGGGCACGCAGGCTTAGAAGCGGCTTGTATCGCTGCTAGAATGGGCGTGCGCGTGCATTTACTCACCATCTTAGTGGAAAACATCGCCCTAGCCAGCTGCAACCCAGCCATAGGTGGCTTAGGCAAGGGGCATTTGGTCAAAGAAGTCGATGCGCTAGGTGGCGTTATGGGGAAGATCACTGATAAATGCGGGATACAATACCGCATACTCAATGCCTCAAAAGGTCCTGCTGTGCGTGGCACAAGGGCGCAAATCGATATGGATCTCTATAGAATCTATGCACGCAATCTCGCCCTAAATACCCCCAACCTCACCATCTCACAAGCAACGGTGAGCGAGATTCTACTCGATGAAGTGCGCCAAAAAGCCATAGGCGTGCGCACCAACATTGGCAAAGACTACTACGCACATAAGCTCATCATCACCACAGGGACATTTTTGCAAGGGCTTGTGCATATTGGAGAAAATCGCTTAGAAAATGGACGCTTTGGCGAGAGTGCTAGCAATGATCTAAGCAACTCTCTACGCGCACTAGGGCTCACACTTGGGCGACTAAAGACAGGGACTTGCCCTAGGATTCTAGGCTCTAGTATTGATTTTACGCATTTGGAGCAGCACTTTGGCGATGAGACTCCCCCACACTTTAGCTACACAACAAGCGAATTTGCCCCCACCCAGCTGCCCTGCTACATCACTTATACAACCAAGCGCACACACGAGCTAATCCGCGAGAACTTCCACCGCGCCCCGCTCTTCACCGGGCAAATCAATGGCGTAGGTCCGCGCTACTGCCCAAGTATTGAGGATAAAATCTCACGCTTTGCGGATAAAGATCGCCACCAGCTCTTCTTAGAGCCTCAAACCAAGCACGCCACAGAATACTATGTCAATGGGCTCTCCACTTCTCTCCCCTATGATGTGCAAGAGCAAGTGATCGCTTCAATCCCGGGGCTTGAAAATGCCATAATCACACGCTATGGCTATGCCATAGAATACGACTATGTCCTACCCACCCAGCTCCACCACACCCTAGAATCTAAAGCTATAGATTCTCTCTATCTAGCAGGGCAAATCAATGGCACCACAGGCTATGAAGAAGCCGCAGCCCTAGGACTACTAGCAGGGATCAACGCCACGCTTGCCTTGCAGAAAACCGCGCCCAAACGCTTTAGCTTTGCGCTTGAATCCCTTATCTTAAAGCGCGATGAGAGCTATATAGGTGTGATGATTGATGATCTTGTAACCAAAGGCACAAACGAGCCCTACCGCGTCTTTACCTCTCGCGCAGAGTATCGCCTATTGCTACGCGAAGATAATGCGATCTACCGCTTGCTTGAGTATGCCAAAAGCATTGGCACTATCAGCGAGCAATACGCTAGGCAGTTTATGCAAGATAAGCAGCATATAGCACAAGGTCTAGAGTTTTTAAGCAAGCAATATATCACGCCAAATAAGCGCGCACAAAGCTTCCTTGCCTCCCTAAATCTCCCCCCAATCAACCAAAAAACCGCGCTTATTTATATCGTAGGCAGAGATGAGTTTAGAGACTTTGACGCGCTAGAAGCATTTTTGCGCAGTGAGCAGAAGAGACAAAACGCGGATTCTAGCGAGCCAATCCCGGCATTTTCACACTTTAGCCAAGCAGCAAAAGAGCAAATCCACATACAAGCAAAATACCACGACTATATCCAAAAGCAGCTTGCAAGCATTGCAAATATGCATACCCAGCTCCAAGCTACTATCCCTGAAGACTTCTGCTATGAGGGTATTTCTGGGCTATCGCTTGAAGTGGTGGAGAAGCTATCAAGCGCGCGCCCTAAAACACTCTTTGATGCAGCTAAAATTAGTGGCATAACGCCTGCTAGCCTTGATGTGCTGCATTTGCACTTGCACCTGCAAGCCAAAAGGGCAAAGGCAGATTCTAGTAGCAATGCATCTTCAAGCAAGCAGTGCAGTAGCCTAGAGTCATTATCCTAGAATCTACTTTCAGTGCAAGCACAATCTTTGCGCACAGGACAAATCACTAGCAAAGAAACAAAGGAGACATAATGCAAGCGCAAGAATGCGTAAAATTCCTAGCCACCCTGCTCACCTACCCCACAATCACACCCCAAGAGTGCGGCATTTATGAGCCTATTAAATCCCTGCTTACACAAGCTGGCTTTGAGTGCTTACATATTGATAAGGATAACACGCGCAATCTCTTTGCCCATATCACACTAGGGGATACTTCTAGCGCGAGAGTGGGGGAGCATTTTTGCTTTATGGGGCATATTGATGTCGTGCCTGCAGGCGAGGGCTGGAGTGTGGAGCCATTTGGCGCAGTGGTGGAAAATGGCTATATCTATGGGCGTGGGGCGCAGGATATGAAAGCAGGAGTAGCTGCTTTCACCTATGCATTACTAGATTTTGCCAAAGCTGCCCAAAGTCTCACAGCCCCACTTATGCTCTCACTTTTGCTCACAAGCGATGAAGAAGGAGAAGGCACTTATGGCACAGCCTATGCGCTAAAAGAGCTAGCCAAGCGCGATCTGCTGCCCACACACGCCATAGTCGCCGAGCCTACTTGCTCTACCGCGCTAGGTGATACCATCAAAAACGGGCGCAGGGGGAGTATCAATGGCGTGCTAGAGATTGTTGGCAAGCAAGGGCACGCGGCATACCCTAGCAAGTGCATAAACCCCATAGAAGCCCTAGGGGCACATCTAGGCAGGCTAGCTGGAGTAGAGCTAGATTCTGGGGATAGAGACTTCGCCCCTACAAAGCTTGTCATCACCGATATTCGCGGTGGCTTGGAAGTGGTAAATGTAACACCTAGTGCGCTAAAGATTATGTTTAATGTGCGTAATTCTCCTAGCACTTCTAAAGAAAGCGTGCAAAAGTATGTAGAATCTATTATGCAAGCAGTGTGTGCAGAAAATGCTGGCATTTCCTACACACTTAGCCTAAAGCAAAGTGCCAAGCCCTTTGTCTGCAAGCGAGATTCTAGGCTGATACACAAGCTTAGTGCTAGCATTCAAAAAGTGTGTGGTATCACCCCAGAGTGCAGCACAAGTGGCGGGACAAGCGATGCGAGATTTTGCCAAGAGTTTGGCATAGAAGCAATAGAGTTTGGCGTGTGCAATGATAGAATCCACAGCATAGATGAGCGCGTGAAAATCACAGAAGTAGAGCAGCTTTACCGCGTGTTTTGCGCGTTTTTGGAGCGATTTGCCAAGTAGTGCTACAAGCTCTAGGTGCTGCAAGCTCAATATTTACACACAATGTAGTTTTGCAAGCTAGCACATAGCTCCAGAGCCACCTATAAAATCCTACCCCTTTTGACCATTTAACCTAAAAGCAAGATTTAGCGTTATATACTTACCCCCAGACACAATCACGCAATCGCATTTCATCGTTTAAGGAAGACCTATGCAGACACAAGACACACCTAGAAAAGTGTATTTTTTCTCCACTTGTATTGGCGCAGCAGCGTGCGCAGATACTTGTATCAACGCCATCAAACTCTTGCAAAAAGAAGGGGTAGAAGTCATTGTCAAAAAGGATCAAACTTGCTGTGGGCAGCCCAGCTATAATTCTGGCTACTATGATGAGACAAGGCAAGTAGCCCTGCATAATATGCGCCTTTTTAGCCACGACTATCCCATCGTGCTAATTAGCGGCTCTTGCACAGGAATGTTTCGCATTGATTATGAAGAGCTTTTTAAAGACACGGAGCATTATGAAGAAGCCAAAGCCTTTAGCGCGCGCGTGTATGAGCTTAGTGAATATCTTAGCGAAGTGCTACAAGTGCGCTATGAAGATGTAGGCGAGCCCGTGCGTATCACTTGGCATAGCAACTGCCACGCTTTGCGCGCGGCGAAGTGTATCCCAGCAGCAAAATCTCTGCTAAAGAGTCTAAAAAATGTCGAGCTAGTAGAGCTAGAGAGAGAAGAAGAGTGCTGTGGCTTTGGCGGGACATTTAGCGTCAAAGAGCCAGAAGTCTCTGCTGCTATGGTTAGGCAAAAGATCGCTGACATACAAGCGCGCCAAGTGGATTACCTAGTCGCTGGCGATGCGGGCTGCGCGCTTAATATCACAGGTGCTATGCAAAAGCAAGGGGTCAATATCGCCTATATGCATTTATATGACTTTTTAGCCCATCGCATTGGCATAGCTTGATACATTAGTTTAAAGGAAGAGAAATGAGCCAACACAACACCACTACCATTAAAGCCCAATTCCACACCGCTATCAATGAAGGACTAGAAAATAAGCAGCTGCGCACCAATTTGCTCTCTGCTATGGATACACTGCGAGCTAATCGCAAAAAGCTGCTTACCACGCGCTTTATCCACTGGGAGAGCTTGCGCGAAAAGGGCAAGGGGCTAAAGCAAAACACGCTAGCAAAACTGGATTCTACCCTAGAGGAGTTTGAGAGAAACGCCACGCGCAATGGTATGCAAGTGCATTGGGCGCGCGATGGGCAAGAGGCAAATGAAATTATCTACAATCTTATGCAAGAAAAGGGTGTGAAAAAGATCCTTAAAGGCAAGTCTATGGCAAGCGAAGAGATACATCTCAATCACTTCCTAGAATCCAAAGGCTTGCAGGCGATTGAGACGGATTTAGGCGAAGTGATTTTGCAGCTCCTTGGTGAGAGTCCTGTGCATATCGTAGTCCCAGCAATCCACAAAAACCGCTATGAAATCGGCGAGCTTTTTCACAAAAAGCTCAACGCCCCGCTAGAGAGCGAGCCAGAGAAGCTAAATGGCATTGCTAGAAGCTATATGCGCAATGAGTTTGAGACTTTTACAATGGGGCTTAGTGGGGTGAATTTCGCCATCGCTGAAGAAGGCGCGATTTGGCTTATAGAAAATGAAGGCAATGGCAGGATGAGCACCACCGCGCCAGAAATCCATATCGCCATTTGTGGAATCGAAAAGGTCGTCCAAAGCTTTGAAGAAGCAGCGATCCTTGATACTATGCTAGCACCTTCTGCGGTAGGAAGTGTGATCACCTGCTACAACAACATCATCACCTCGCCGCGCAAAGAGGGGGAAAAAGATGGACCAAAAGAAGTGCATATTATCCTGCTAGATAATAATCGCTCCGCTATGCTAAAAGACCCCCACTACTACCGTGCGATGAGCTGTATCCGCTGCGGCAGCTGCCTAAACCACTGCCCAGTGTATGACAAAATCGGCGGACACGCCTACCTAAGCACCTATCCCGGACCCATTGGCGAAGTCATCACACCTCAACTCTTTGGGCTAAACACCTGCTCGCCTATGCTTGATCTCTGCTCGCTCTGTGGGCGTTGCACAGAAGTGTGCCCTGTGCAGATTCCACTAGCGGAGCTTATACGAGATTTGCGTAGTGAGCGCGTGGGACAGGGGCGCAAACATATCGCTGGCAATGATGGCAGCACGCAAAGTCGCGCAGAGCAGTCCCAAATGCGCACATTTGCTAGCCTTGCGACCAATCCTAGCAGGTGGCGGCTTGCTATGTCGATGACGAAGTTTGCCCCACTGCTTGCACCCTTTGCTAGATTTTTGCCATTACTAAAGCATTGGACAAAATACCGCAGCTTCCCTACAATCAACGCAGGCTTCCACAAAAAAGTCGCAAACTTGCAAGGAGTGATTTATGAGTAGTGCAAAAGAAGCGATTCTAGCTAGAGTGCGAGAATCTCTAGCATATAATCAAACTATCCCAGCCTTTAGTGCGCATTTTGGTAACGCGCTAAAGCTTGACCAGGCAAGTGAGCTAGAATCCAAAAAAGTGGATTCTAGCAACAATCTTGTAGAAAACTTCATCGCCAACCACACCAACAACAAAGCCATTGTCGTGCAGGCTACAAAAGCCACGCTCCCAAATGCCCTACAAGATATTTTGCAGCAAGAAATCAATGAAGGCGCGATCGCACAAGGTGAGAAGCTACTCTATAATCCAGACATCGAGCTTGAAGCAAGCAAGCTCCAACACATCACGCCAATAGCCTATACACAAAGTGTCGATACTATGCGCACAGAGCTTTTTCGTATCCCTATTTCTATCGTGCAAGCGCGTTGTGGGGTGGCGGATCTTGGGATTTTGGGACTAAGCTCCAATGAAAATGCCCCACGATTATCATCGCTTATTACCAATATTTGCATCTATCTTTTGCCAAAGGCTCATATCGTGCGCAATATTTTTAATGGCATAGAATTTATTAAAGATTATGAGCGATCGCGCTCTGGCTCTAGTATTCTGCCAAGCAATATTATCTTTGTCGCAGGACCATCTAGGACAGCAGATATTGAGCTGCAAACGGTTTTTGGTGTGCATGGACCTAGGAAAACTTATGCCGTGCTCTACTAGTCATTAAGCGGCTCACTCACTAATCTTGCAAGGATTATTATGGAAGATACCCCAGCATTCGCGCAGATGAATGGACTTTTGTTTCCATTTCTTGGCTCGCTGCTCTTTGTGGCTATCCACATTATCATCTATTTTTTGCTCGTGCGCCATATCTCTAGCCGACAATATGTGCGCAGATTGTATAGCGCGATTTTGTGGATCAATCTTGGCTGGAGTGTGGCGTATATGTTTATGCGCTATACCGACACGCCTAAATGGCTCTTTATGCTAGCTTCTATCTCGGTGGGCGTGGCGTTTTCGTTTTTGATAGCAGCTCTTATTGCAGGTGCGATCAATGGCGCGCTAATCCTTATCCGTCATCATCACCTAGCCCCTAGGGTTAAGCGATATATCTTAGCACTATGCTGTGTATATAGTCTCTATGCTGTGTATCACGGCTTAGAAGATCCAAAAGTAGAAAAGCTCTCTATGGAGCTAGACAGGCTCTCTGCTCCACTAAAAATCGTGCAGCTAAGTGATGTGCATATCGGTGGGCTTATGGACGAAGAGCGCGTGGCTAAAATCGTGTTTTTGGTCAATCAAACCAAGCCTGATATTATCGCTATCACGGGCGATTTAGTCGATACAAGCCTAGCAAATGCGCAATCCGCCCTAGCACTGCTTAGCGCACTGCGCGCAAAGTATGGTGTGTATTATGTCTTGGGGAATCACGAGTATATCCACGATGTGCAAGATATGCTAGAGTATTTGCCCTCCCTTGGTATCCGCGTCTTGCTTAATGAGAATCTAACCATTGGCACACCAGAGCTCATCAACCTTGCTGGCAGTGCGGATCTTATGGGCGATCGCTTAGGCTTCTTGCGCCCAGATTTTGAGAAAACCCTAGCCAATCTCAATCCCACCCTTCCTACCATTCTCCTAACCCACCAGCCAAAGGTCATCAATATCCTGCCAGAATCTTTGCTCGCTAAAGCCGACTTGCTACTCACAGGGCACACGCACGGCGGGCAGATTTTCCCCATCTCACTTGCTGTGCTCTTGCAGCAGCCCTATCTAAAAGGACTCCACAAAACAAAAACCGATGGCTACATTTATGTAAGCGAGGGGACGGGATTCTGGGGACCGCCTATGCGCGCACTAAGCGATGCTGAAATCACACTTTTTGAGCTTTTGCCACCTAGAGCCAAGCCAACCAACTAGAATCCAAAGTTAGCCCTAAGGCTTGCTTGTCGCCCTAGGGTTTCAAGAAGAGTCTTAAATGCCGATTGAGTGCGGATTTTAAACCAAAGGCACTTTATATTTAGCTATAATACGCGTTTATTTTATACAAGGGATTTTTTTGTTACAGCGATTATTAGCAAGCGTGCTTATCTGCGGACTTATCGTAACAAGTGCCTTTAGTGCCAAAATCACAACCATACAATACCAAGGCTTGCAATCGCTCTCCACTATGCTTGCTGCTGAAATCGCCAAAGTCAAAGTAGGCGATGAGCTAGAATCTAAAGCTATAGATTCTGCAGTGCTGGCATTTTACAATCAAGGGTATTTCAAAGATGTGTATGCAAGCTTTGACAAAGGCGCGCTAACTTTCCATTTCGTAGAAAAGCCACGCGTAGCAAGTGTAGAGATCAAAGGCTATGGCAGCGAGCAAGAGAAGCAAACACTCACCACACAAATGGGTATCAAAAAGGGCGAGACCTTTGATGATCAAAAAATCGCGCGCGCTAAAGAAGTGCTAAAAAGCGTGCTGGAATACCAAGGCTACTATGGCTCAATCGTGCAAGAAGAGCTCAAAAAGGCTGATAATGCCGATGCATACGCAATCATCTTCAATGTCAATCGCGGTGATAATATTCTCATTAGAAAAGCGCATTATGAAGGGCGCAAGAAGCTTAAAACCAACAAGCTAGAATCTTTAAGCGCAAACAAAGAGCGCGACTTTATGGGCTGGATGTGGGGGCTCAATGATGGCAAGCTACGACTCCAAGAGCTAGAATACGATAGCCTTAGAATCCAAGATGTCTATATGCGCAATGGATTTTTAGACGCAAGTGTATCAGCACCATTTCTTACGACAAATTTCAACAACCTATCCGCGCAGCTTTATTACAAAATCAATGAAGGCTTGCAATACCGCGTAAGTGATATAGAAATCAACCTTGATAATGATGTAATCCCCATTGCCACCTTGCAAAAAGCTCTTAATGTTAAGAAGAAAGAAATATTTAATATTGAAGATTTGCGCACTGATGCCCAAGTGCTAAAGCGTTTGATCGCTGATAAAGGCTATGCTTTCGCCCAAGTGCGCCCAGACTTGGATAAAGATGAGCAAAATGCACTAGTGAAAGTCATCTATCATATTGAGACAGGCTCTAAAGTGCGCATAGGCGATGTGCTAATCTCTGGCAACACTCGCACAGGCGATCGCATTATCCGCCGCGAGATTCTCCTAGCACCGGGCGATGAATACAGCCTATCCAAAATCACAGAGTCCCAAAACGCTCTCCAACGCTTAGGCTTTTTTGACAATGTTAAAATTGACGAAAAGCGTGTAAGCGAAGATTCTATGGACTTGCTTGTAAGTGTAACAGAGGGGCGCACAGGGCAGCTGCAGTTTGGACTAGGCTATGGGAGCTATGGCGGGCTTATGATCAATGGCTCTGTGTCAGAGCGCAATCTCTTTGGCACGGGGCAGAGCGGAAGTATCTATGCCAATATCTCCACAGGGACAGGGCAGAGCTACAACTTCAACTACTATGGGCAAACACGCAAATACAACGGGCGGCAATTCTCTGGGAATATCACGCTATCAAACCCCAGAGTCTTTGACTCCAAATTCTCCACTTCTGGCAGTATCTATGGAAACTACTACATAAACTACATTTACATCGAGCAAAGTGGTGGATTTAGCCTAAATCTTGGGCGACTTTTGACGCCAACTTTGCGCGTAAGCCTAGGCTATGACATCAATGTCGTAAAGACCTATGACTTTACAAGTAATCTCTATGAGCAATTCTACTCATCAAAAGACCAAATTTTCACCGATAAGGTCAAAGACCCAAATTGCACCACCACAGATACTAATGATTGTATGATTGAAGTAACTAGGCGCGGCTTGTGGAACAAAGACAACCACCTCCCCATCACCTCATCAATCACGCCGACAATCAATTTTGACAATACTGATGACTACTACTTCCCCAAAAATGGCGTGATCGCCTCTACTTACGCGCAGTTTGCTGGGCTTGGAGGCACGGTGCGCAACATTAAAGCTTATGCGAAACTTGGGCTATACTATCATTTGCGCTCGCTTCTTGGGATTGACTTAATCGCGCGCTACAAAGCACAAGGCGGCTATATCTTCCGCTTTGATAGAGAAGACTTTCTGCCATTAAATAGCACCTTTTATATGGGTGGTGTTACTACGATTCGGGGATTCCGCGCGGGCTCGATCACCCCGCGCAATGCCGATGGGCTATGGGTAGGAGGCGATGGAATGTTCTCAAACTCGCTTGAGCTAAGCTATGGGATTTTAGAAGCGGCGAAAATGCGTTTGGCTCTCTTTGTGGATTATGGATTTTTGACCTTTAAGACAGCAAATGGCGTGGCAGATTTTAAGGGCTATGGGGTATTGGGATCTGGGCAGTATGGGCTAGAGTGGCGCGCATCAGCTGGGCTAGCGATTGAGTGGATCTCGCCTATGGGTCCGCTTGTGATTGTAATCCCGCTTAAACGCTTTAACCAAAAGCCCGGTGATTATACTTCTAGCTTTGAGTTCTCTATGGGGACTAGATTCTAGTAACAAGGAGTGATAATGGCACGATCTTTACAGAAGCGTTATAGCGATAAAGAAATAAAAGAGCTGTTGCAAAGCGCATCGCTAAGAGAGCTCGGCGAAATGGCAAGTGCCAAAAAGCTCGAACTCCACCCAGATAAAATCACTACATTTATTGTCGATCGCAATATCAACTACACCAATATTTGCTGGGTTGATTGTAAGTTTTGCGCCTTTAAGCGCAGGCTCGGCGAAGATGGGCAGTATGTTTTAAGCTTTGAAGAGATTGATACAAAGATTGAAGAGCTTCTAGCCATCGGTGGCACGCAGATTCTCTTCCAAGGGGGCGTGCATCCAAAGCTTAAAATTGATTATTATGAAGAGCTTGTGCGCCATATCGCGCAGAAATATCCCCAAATCACAATCCACGGCTTTTCTGCCATTGAGATAAACTACATTGCTAAAGTCTCTAAGCTCTCTATCCCAGAAGTGCTAGCACGCCTTAAAGCCGCTGGACTAAGCTCAATACCTGGGGCTGGAGCGGAGATTTTGAGCGATAGGGTGCGTGATATTATCGCGCCTAAAAAGTTGGATTCTAGCGAGTGGATAGAAGTGCATAGGCAGGCGCATAAGCTAGGTATTAAATCCACTGCGACAATGATGTTTGGCAGTGTGGATAATGATGATGACATTATCGAGCATTGGCGTAGGGTGCGCGAGCTGCAAGATGAGACAGGGGGATTTCGCGCTTTTATCCTTTGGAGCTTTCAGCCAGATAACACACCCCTGCAGCAAGAGCTCCCAGAGCTTAAAAAGGCTAGCTCTAATCGCTATTTGCGCCTACTTGCTTGCTCTAGGCTTTACTTAGATAATATCCCAAATATCCAAAGTAGCTGGGTAACACAAGGCAGCCACATAGGACAGCTAGCACTGCTCTTTGGCGCAAATGACCTAGGTAGCACAATGATGGAAGAAAATGTCGTAGCAGCCGCAGGGGCGCGCAATGCGATGAACCAAGAAGAGATGATAGCCCTTATCAAAGACATAGGCGAGCTACCGGCTAAACGCAACACAGCGTATGAGATTTTGGAGCGGTTTTGATACGCATATACCACAAGCTTAGTGCGTGCGTAGTCATTATCTCAAGCTTATTACTAGGAGTTAGTATGGGTAAAGAAGCCACACTCACACACACCACCATACAAGGCGTGCAAATCCCTGTGATTTATGAGCACTCTGCGCTTATCCCCGCGGGCATTGTGCGCTTGGTATTTCAAGGTGGCGGGAAAATCCAAGATGGCGAGCTTTTGGGGCTGGGAGCAGTGATAGAAGAGCTATTAGAGAAAGGAAGCAAGAAGCGCGGGAATCTAGGCTTTGCTAAAGCATTAGAGCAAAGAGCTATTGCTCTTAGTGTATCAAGTGGCTTGCAGTCTCTAAGCTTTAGCCTAAACTTCTTGCAAGATGACAAAGAGCAGGCGATAGACTTGCTAGGCGAGCTGCTCTTAGACCCAAACCTTACGCAAAAAGAGCTACAAAAGGTAAAAACTGCCATCACAGCCCAAATCCTAGCCAAGCAAAATGATTATGACTACTTAGCTAGCAGGCTGCTAAAAAGCCTGCTTTTTGATAGCACCCCACTAGCTAGACCAAAGCTAGGCACGCAAGAGTCCATTGCCAAAATCCGCTTAGAAGATGTGAAAAAAGCCCTAGAATCTACCCTAACGCTACAAAGGCTTATCATCGTCCTAGGCGGGGACATAGATAGAGAATCCACTCTAGCTCTCCTAGCACCGATTTTATCCAAGCTCCCGCAAGGCACGCCCTACGCAAAGCCTAGCTTTAGCGCGCGCAAAGAGCCTACCACACAGACCCAATACGCCCCCACACAGCAAGCCTACATCTACTTTGGCGCACCTTTGCATTTAGAAGATTTAGAGAGTGAATCCCACCTAGCAAAAGTCGCTAGCTTTATCCTAGGCTCTGGGGGCTTTGGCTCAAGGATTTTAGAAGAAGTGCGCGTGAAAAGGGGGCTAGCATATAGCGCGTCCATTAGCTATAGTATCAACCCCTACACACCCTATATGAGCGGGCATTTGCAGACAAAGCTAGAATCTAAAGATGAAGCCATAGAAGTAGTGAAGCAAACTATTGCGGATTTTGTAGCAAAGGGCGTGAGTGAAGAAGAGCTACAAGCTGCAAAGCAGTTTATCCTAGGGAGCGAGCCCTTGCGCAATGAGACGCTATCGCAGCGACTAGGGCGTGCTTTTAATGAGTTTTATATGGATAGAGGTATAGGCTTTAGCAAAAGAGAGCTAGAGAAAATCGCTAGCCTTGATCTTACAACGCTTAATGCCTATATCAATAAGCACACAGAGATACAGAATCTAAGCGTGGCGATAGTAACAGCAAAAGAGAAGAAGCAACAAAGTGGATTCTAGGGAAAATGTGGATTGCCACGCGGTGCAAGCACCGTTCGCAATGACAGAAAAAAACGCCGCAAGTAAAAAAGTGGATTCTAGGAATAACACTAAAAAATATAACCACGCCGCAGGCGGCAGGATTTTTGATGAAAAAGTGGGGTTGTGCAGCCTTTTGTGCGGAGATAAGCCTAGTGGGCTATCGCACAAACAAAAGGCAAACTCCCCGCTTTTTCGCAAAAAGCCAACGCCAAAACCAAAAAAGGAGAAACAATGAGTGCTTTTGAAACAATCATTGGGCTTGAAGTCCATGTCCAGCTAAACACCGCCACAAAGATTTTCTGCTCCTGTGCCACAAGCTTTGGGCAAGAGCCAAACAAAAATGTCTGCCCCACTTGCTTGGGACTGCCCGGTGCATTGCCTGTGCTTAATCGTGAAGCCGTGAAAAAGGCGATTAGCTTTGGCACAGCAATCAATGCCACAATCAACCAAAACTCCATATTTGCGCGTAAAAACTACTTCTACCCAGACTTGCCTAAAGCCTATCAAATCAGCCAGTTTGAGATCCCAATCGTGGGGCGTGGGGAGATTGAGATTGAAGTGAGTGGAGAGCAAAAGACTATCGGCGTTACGCGCGCTCACCTAGAAGAAGATGCGGGCAAAAATATCCACGAAAGCGACTTTTCAAAAGTGGATTTAAACCGCGCTTGCACGCCGCTTTTAGAGATTGTAAGTGAGCCAGATATGAGAAGTAGCGATGAAGCGATAGCTTATCTTAAGAAACTGCATTCCATCGTGCGATTTTTAGGCATAAGTGATGCCAATATGCAAGAAGGGAGCTTCCGCTGTGATGCCAATGTCTCTATCCGCCCTAGTGGAGATTCTAGGCTTTATACACGCGTAGAGATTAAGAATCTAAACTCCTTTAAATTTATCCAAAAAGCCATAGAATACGAAGTGGAGCGGCAGATTGACGCGTGGGAAGATGGCAAGTATGAAGAGCAAGTCGTGCAAGAAACGCGCCTTTTTGATACCGCAAAAGGCGTAACCCGCTCAATGCGTGGCAAGGAAGAAGCGGCAGATTATCGCTACTTCCCTGACCCAGATTTGCTGCCTGTGTTTATTGATGAAGAGTTGATGACACAGGGCAAACAAATCCCAGAAATGCCAGATGAAAAAGCACAGAGATACATCAAGGACTTTGGCATTAAGCCCTATGATGCCGGAGTGCTGACTTCAAGTTTAGAGCTAACAAAATACTTTGAATCTATGCTAGATTTTGGTGCAAGTGCCAAAGGCTCTCTCACTTGGCTGACAACCGAGCTTCTAGGGCGATTAAAAGGCGAAAATACCCTGCAAACTTGCGGTATAGATTCTGCCACACTTGCCACACTAGTTAAACGCATAGATGAGAGCAAAATCAGCGGCAAAAGTGGCAAAGAAATCCTAGATGTGCTTGTGGAAAATCGCGGCGGCGATGTGGATTCTCTCATAGATTCTATGGGATTAGCACAGGTTAATGACGATGGCGCAATCCTAGCTACCATAGATTCTGTGCTCAGTGCCAACCCTGATAAAGTCGCAGAGTTTAAAAGCGGCAAGGATAAGCTTCTAGGCTTTTTTGTAGGGCAAGTGATGAAAGCAAGCAAAGGCGCAAACCCCGCCAGAGTCAATGAGCTATTAAAAGAGAAGTTGCAGTAGTAAAGCTCTAGTCAAAGACCTAAGGAGTATCTATGCAAATCCATCAATTTCAGCCTATTATTAGTTTTATTTGGAGTGTGGCAGATGATTTACTACGCGATGTGTATGTAAAGGGTAAATACCGTGATGTTATCTTGCCTATGACGATTTTAAGGAGGCTAGATGTTATCCTAGAGCCTACAAAAGATAAGGTTTTAGAGACTTACAACGAAGACAAAGATATAGCAGATGAGGATACTCTAAAAGATTTACTATGCGATGCAAGTAAAAGCACATTTTATAATTACTCAAATTTCACACTCAAAAAGCTTTTAAACGACCCTAAAAACATTAGAATCAATTTTGAAAACTACCTTGATGGCTTTAGTGGAAATATCAAAGACATTATTTCTAAATTCAAATTTAGAAATCAGCTTGATACGCTTGATGAGGCAAAAATCCTCTATGGCGTTATAGAGCGATTTTGCTCTCCTAAAATCAATCTCTCTATGCACGATATTAAAGACGATAAAGGCGAAATTCTCCATAAAGGCTTGAGTAATCTTGGTATGGGCTATGTCTTTGAAGAGCTGATAAGAAAATTTAATGAAGAAAATAATGAAGAAGCCGGTGAGCATTTCACACCCAGAGAGCTTATAGACCTTATGACTCATCTTGTCTTTTTACCCGTGAAAGATAAAATCCAAAAAGGTGCTTTTAGCATTTATGACAATGCGTGCGGAAGTGGCGGTATGCTGACAGAATCTAAAGAATTTATCATAGATGAAAGCGGACCTATACGCTCTAAAGCTCAAATTTATCTTTATGGGCAGGAGATAAACCCAGAAACCTACGCCATTTGTAAAGCCGATATGCTAATAAAGGGCGAAAATCCCAACAATATCAAATACGGCTCAACCCTAAGCGAGGATAAACTAGGAGGCGAAAAATTTGACTTTATGCTGACAAATCCCCCTTATGGCAAATCGTGGGAAAAAGACCAAAAAGAATTAAGCGTTAGCAAAAAGGGCGGTGCTACGACTTGCAATGACCCAAGATTTCAAGTAGGCATTACAAGTAAAAGTGATGGGCAAATGATGTTTTTGCTAAATATGCTAAGCAAGATGAAAAAACCAAAGGAGAATAATGGCTTAGGCTCACGCATAGCCTCCGTGCATAATGGCAGCTCCCTTTTTAATAGCGATAGCGGTATGGTAGCTATCCGCAAATACATCATAGAAAACGACTTCCTAGAAGCCATCATCGCCTTGCCTACAAATATGTTTTACAACACAGGCATTCCTACCTTTATATGGATTCTAACTAACAACAAAATAGAATCTAAAAAAGGCAAAGTCCAGCTTATAAACGCCACAAAAGAGACATATTACACAAAGATGAAAAAGTCCCTAGGGCAAAAGCAAAATAATATGACAAAAGAACATATTGACAAGATTACAAATCTTTTCTTAGCAAATAAAGAAAATGATGACTGCAAGATTTTTGATAACACCGAGTTTGGTTATGCTAAAATCACCATTGAGAGACCAAAAAGCATAGAGCTTTTAGTAAATGATGAAAAGTTTCAAGCCCTAAAAGACAAAGATAAGATTCTAGCAAAATTACAAGAGCTAGATTCTAAACCGCAAGATTTCACAAGCAAAGAAGACTTTATAAACTTCCTTGATGTCAAACTCAAAAAAGCAGAGGAAAATTTACTCATAGATTCTGATAAGACAAACAACACGGAGAAAATCCCCCTCACACAAGATATACAAAGCTACTATGAAAACGAAGTAAAGCCCTATGTGCCAAACTCTTGGATAGCGTGGGAAAGCAAAGTGGTAGGCTATGAGATTTTGTTTAACAAATATTTTTACACCTACACACCACCAAGAAGCCTAGAAGAAATTGATAAAGATTTACAAAACTTAGAGCAAGAAACACAGGATTTGTTAAAGGAGATTCTATGCTAGCAAATAGCTTAAAGATAATGTGCTAAAATACAAATACTGTCTCTTATACACATCTCCGAGCCCACGAGACTACGCTGCATCTCGT
>OWJG01000838.1_pt1 | contig 20209 bp, 22 predicted proteins | sample 1732781 | NCBI WGS metagenome assembly OWJG01 (sample SAMN05065753, study PRJEB22554) | human gut metagenome | biome: ENVO:2100002; feature: ENVO:00000062; material: ENVO:00002003 | host: Homo sapiens | place: USA | reverse complement strand
ACGCCCAAGTGCGCGCCTTTGACTCGCCTTGCAAAGCCCCATTTTTATCACCCAAATCCAACCGCGAGCAAGTTATTCTAGAATCTACTTTTTAGCTCCCAATGTTAGCTCCGCAATCCTAAGAAGAAGAACATCAGGCTTCCTTGTCATTGCGAGACACTACGCCAGCAGTGGCGTGGCAAAGCGTAGTTTCTTTGGTAGTCCATAATAAAAAGCTAGAATCTAGCCTGTGTTTTAGGTGTGGATTTATGGGTAGGATTAGTAGTGCTAGAATTTAGCTTTATTAAAGTATGATTGCTAAAAGATTTTAAGGCAGAGTATGTCCTACACTTACGCACAAAAAGCGCGCAAGATTCTCCGTATAGCTGTGCCCTCTGGCGCGAACTCCTTGCTTGATATTATAATGCTAGCTCTTGGTATGTTCTTTATGGGCAAATTTGGTGAAGAATATTTAGTGGCATTATCGGTGAGCATGCAGTTTGTGATGCTGTTTTTTGCCATCAATGCGGTGTTTTATATCGGCACAAATGCACAAATCTCTAGGCTTTATGGCGCGCGCGATGAAGTAGCGGCAAAGAGAGTCTTTAGCACGCTTATCACACTCTGTCTTGTGTGTGCGCTGCCACTTTTGGGGCTTGCTAGTGCGCTCATTATGCCATTTATCGCGTGGATGGATATAAGCGATGGCTCTAGCGCGCTTACGGCGAAGTTTTTGTATATCGTGGTTTGGACACTTCCCACAATGCTGCTAAAAAACATCATCACCTCCGCTTTTGCAGCCATTGGCGATACGCTTAGTGTATTTCTCGTGCGTCTTGCTACGACGGCATTTTGCTTGCTGGCAAATGTCGCGCTTATTTTTTGGGCTGGGCTAGATATTGTGGGTGCAGCACTTGCTAGTGTGCTTACTAGCGTGCTAGAGCTTGTGATTTTCGCACTGCTTGTGTGGAAAAGGGGGCAGTTTTTCTCCGCTAAAAAGCCTATGCTTGTGGGAGAGTATGTGCGCGTGGGGCTATCTGTGGGCATACCTGCTGGGGTTGAGCGATTATTGACCCTTGGGTCTTTAGTGCTTACGACAAAGTTTATCGCAGGCTTTGGAGATTTGGCAGTAGCTGGGAGCCAAATTGGCGCGCGGATAGAGGCGTTTGCCTTTATGCCCGGGTTTGGCTTTATGGTTGCAGCTATGGCTTTGACAGGGCAGAGCCTTGGGGCAAATCGCATAGAAGTGGCAAGAGATTTGCATAAGACTATCTTGCAGATTTCGTGCGTGGTTATGGGGGTGCTTGGCGTGCTTATGGCGGTGTTTGCAGCTCCTTTGAGCGAGATTTTTTACCGCGATGAAGAGGTGGTAAAAATCGCTGTGTGGTATTTGCTAGCAGTTGGCTTCTCGCAAGTGCCTTTGGTGGTGGTGTTTGTGCTTGATGGTGTGCTGCGGGGTGCTGGGATCACAAACCTTAGCTTGCTAATCAACGCCCTTAGCATTTGGTGTGCGCGTATCGCACCGATGTGGCTAGGCATAGAGCTTGGACTGCCTTTGTGGTGGGTGTTTGTGATGATTTTTGTAGAGACTTATATCCGTGCTTTGGTGTTTTATATCGTGTATAAAAGGGGCTATTGGCAGGTGAAAAAGCTTTAATACTTGCGCACTCTCGCGCGATTGCAGTTGGCTTTTCTCACTTTTTTATAAATTATAAGAATGATTTAAGAATTTTCACTTATAATTCCCAGAATCCACTTAAAAATGAAAAGGAGCTACAATGCTATCAAAAGAGGTTATCGCGCGTCTAAACGACCAAGTCGCTAAGGAAATGTTCGCTTCAAATTTGTATTTGAGTATGAGTTCGTGGTGCTATACGCACCGCTTCGATGGAGCTGGGGCGTTTTTGTTCGAGCACGCAGGACAGGAGAGCGAGCACGCAAAAAAGCTTATCACCTACCTAAATGAGACAGACTCTAATCTCAAGCTACAAGCGATCAAAGAGCCAGAATCCAGCTTTGCAAGCTTGCTTGATGTTTTTACAAAAACTTATGAGCACGAGATTAGTATCACGCAGTCTATCAATGAGCTTGTGGATTTTACGCTATCGCATAGGGACTTCTCTACCTTTAACTTTTTGCAATGGTATGTCGCCGAGCAGCACGAAGAAGAAGCACTATTCCGCGGTATTGTGGATAAAATCAAGCTTGTAGGCGATAGTGGCAACAGCTTATATCTTGTCGATCAATACATTAAAACCCTGCTTGGCAAATAAGCTTGGCAGGCTGGTCTCCGCGTATTTGGGCGGGGGCTAAACCCTAGAATCTAGCTTCATTATTTATCTCTTTTCCACTTTCACGCTGATTTTATCTTGCTCCCCTATACTTGCAGCGTTTATGGATTTTTCTATAAACTACACCACTTTACAAAGGACTACTATGAAAGCTACAAAACTAGCCATAATGCTAGCAAGTATGATGGCACTAGGAGTGAGCACAAGCTTTGGCGCGGATTTTAGCAAGCTAGATGATGCGGCGTTGGTAAAGAAAATCGCAAGCCTAAGTGCGCAAGATGAGCCAGAGTTTGTAATGGAAGTGCATAAGCGACTAAAGGCAAAAGACGAGCCGCAGGCGAAAGCATTTAGAGACGCTATCCACCAAGCACGCAAAGCCGCGCACGAAAAGCTATCTAAAGAGCAGCGACAAAGCCGCGCAGTAGAAGTGTGCAAAGCTATGCAGAAAAAGACAGATTCTATGAGTGGCAAGGAGATTAGAGAAGCAGGGCTTAAGGTCCATAGCGATTGTGAGAGGCTAAAAGAGTCCAAACGCAAAGAGCCAAAATGCCACGATCATAAAGATAAGCCCAAAGAAAAGCCTAGCGATAAGCCCAAAAAGGACAAATAGCACAATGGCGGCAAAACTCCTGCTTGTAGAAGATGATGTCCTGCTCTCTAGTATGCTTACTTCTATCTTGCAGGAGAGAGGCTTTAGCGTGTGCTTGTGCGAAGATGTGCGAAGTGCTATGGAGGTGGGATATGAAGAGCATTTTGACCTCTATATCCTTGATGTGAAGCTCCCAAGCGGCGATGTGCAAAAAGTGGATTCTAGGGCAGATTCTAGCCTAGAATCCAATGGCTTTACTCTCCTGCGCTATCTACGCGAAGCTGGCAAAACTAGCCCTGCGATTATGCTCACTTCTCTCGCCCAAGCGAGCGATGTGAAAGAGGGCTTTGAGTCTGGCTGTGATGATTATATCCGCAAGCCCTTTGATGTAGAGGAGCTACTGCTGCGTATCAACTCTTTGCTCAAACGACCATTTTACCACCAAGACTCTCCCACAATCACGCTGCATAATGGCGTGCGCTTTGACTGCATACAAAAGACGCTCTACTCTCCGCAAGGCGAGCTAATCGTGCTGACAAACAAAGAGCGCGAGCTTTTAGCCCTGCTTGTGCAAAAAAGAGGGCAGTTTGTCTCCCAAGATGAGATATTTGAGCGCGTATGGAGCTATGATGAGAGTCCTACAAGTATGGCACTGCGCGTATATGTGAAAAACTTGCGCAAAATTTTGGGAAAAGAGAGCATTATCACCCAGCGATTTTGCGGCTACTGCTACAAGGCATAAGAGTGCGCACAAGCTTCTATAAAAGCGTGAAATTTCATAAGAGTATTTTGTATATCTTAGCGTTGTATCTTGGCACAAGTATTGTGCTGCTTGGGGTGATATGCTTTGTGATGTATCACAAAGGCTTGCAGAATCTTAAAGCCAACCAAATGGCGCAAATGCGCGATGACTCCATAAAAATCGCGGCAATTATCTATGAGCAAAAGGGCATAGAAAATGCGATAGATGAGCTAGAAAGCGCGATAAATACGCCATTTGCGATTGTGGATTCTAGCGGTGGAGTTGTGTTTAGCACCATTGCTTTTGATATTGGCGCGATCATAAACGCATTAAAAACACAGCGTCCCGCACGCTTTGGGGAGCAATTTTTCATCGATCATCGATTTTTGCGCCATATTCCGCCCCCTAGTCAAAAATTCCCAAAAAAGATATTCCACTATGTCGATAGCCTGCATATCCGCATTATTTTGCAAGGCTACAATATCGATGATAGCTTCCCCCTGCTTGCGCCAAAGCCCATAGAGCAGCTCTCTTTAGCCGCCATCGATGTCCCAAAAGAAGTGCGCAAGCTCAAGGTAGAAATTTGGCTCTACTTTGCCTGCGCCATTGTGCTTATGGGGATAATCGCCTACTACCTTACGCGCCTAGCCCTAGCACCCATACGAGAAAAAATCCAAACGCTTGAACGCTTCATTAAAGACTCCACACACGAGATCAACACCCCACTTAGCGTGATTTTGATGAGTGTGCAGAGCTTTGATACCAAAAATCTTAGCGCGAGTAATCTCACTAAACTCCAGCATATCAAGCTCTCCGCCCAGAATCTCAACCACCTCTACCAGAATCTTATTTTCCTAAATTTTTACCAAGGCAAGGGCGCGATACAAAAGCTTGATATGCAGGGGCTTGTAGAGCGAAGATTGGAGTATTTTAGCGCGCTCTTTGCGCAAAAATCCCTTACCATTACCAAAGACCTAGCCCCAGCCTTTTTATACGCAAACTATGATGAAATCGTCATTTTGCTTGATAATCTCCTAAGCAATGCGATGAAATACAACAAAAAGGGCGGGAGCATTTGCATAAGCCTTATGCGCAATGCAGAATCTAAATCCACTCTTACTATCGCTGATAGCGGCTGCGGACTAGAGCCTAGCGAGATAGAGCAGATTTTCACACGCTATACACGCTACCACGAGAGCCAAGGCGGGTTTGGCATAGGGCTGTGCCTTGTGAAAGAAATCGCCACGCGCTATGGGATAGGCATTAGCGTGGAGAGTGAAGTGGGAGTGGGGAGTAGATTCTCTCTATCGTGGTAGTAGCTCTTGCAGCTTGGCAATGCTAGAATCTATCACACTAGATTCTAGCTCTTTGCTAATGCTTGATAGCGGCTCTTGTATGATCACATAGCGTTTATCTTGGCTGCCCCAGCGTTTGGTATCAGTGTGTGAGACTAGAGCGATACTTGGGGTGAAGAGATTTTCTGCTAAATGCAATGCCCCAGTGCTGCCTGTGATAATGCAGCTCATCATCTCTAAAAATGCTGCGAGATTGTGGAGGTCGCCTTGATTGTGGTAGATGATACAGCGATCTTGCAGGGTGCAAGAGTGCGTGGCGTTGTAGTCTTGCAAGGCTTCTTGGAGCAGTGCGTGTGTCTTGCCATAGGTGCAGATACAAGGGATACAATTAGGCAAAGCAGCGACTTTATCAATGAGTGTGAGATAGCTTTCAAGATGGAGAGAGTGCGTGGCTGCTATGGTGAAAGGATTGATACAGATTAGATATAGTGGGGTTTGCGAGCTGCTTAGGCTTAGGGCAAGGGGATTTGGGGGGCTGCTAGGTGTGCGGGCGCGGTGGGCTTTGGTGAAAGCGATTTTGCTCTCTAGGGTGGCGTTGGCATTAAAATCACTGCGACAAAAGCGCGTAAGCTCTGTGGCAAGGAAGTGCGCTATTTCTTGCTTTTGCTTATCGCTGCTTTTGACCCTAGAATCTAGGAAATCAATAGAGTCTATATGCTTATCAAAGCGCGCTTTATCGATAGCGCGTGCTAGGAGTAGGAGCGTTTGCCTGTGGGTTATGCTAGGGTTTAGCAATAGCACAGGGCGGAATCTTTTGCGCAGGATATTAGCAAGCTTGGCGCGTGTGATGATGGTAGTGGCATTTGTAGAGGCAAAGAAGCGCAAAGCTTTCGTCTTGCAGCTAAGGGAGAGCAGGTAGGTGGCATTATAGGCGTTGATTTTCTCTCTATTTATAGCGGTGGCAAGCTCACCTTCTAGCAGGCAAAACTCATCGACAAAATCTAGCCCTTCAAGCAGCTCTTGCAGAGTATCACGGGCGAAGACAACAAGGCGGGCTTGGTAGATTCTCTTTAATGCGAGCAGACTATCAAGGGCGATGACATTATCCCCCAATCCATTGACATTATCTGCGTGGAGAAAGATTATCGTAGGCTTATTAGTATCATTAGCGTGAGATTGCTTGTGTATCATAAGTGTGTCCAGAATCAAGCTGGCGCACCCAAGAGGATTCGAACCTCTGACCTACGGCTTAGAAGGCCGTTGCTCTATCCAGCTGAGCTATGGGCGCAGGAGCTGGGTGGTGCGCCCGAAGGGAGTCGAACCCCTAACCCCCAGATCCGAAGTCTGGTGCTCTATCCAATTGAGCTACGAACGCACAAAATGGGGTGGATGATGGGGCTCGAACCCACGACCCTCAGTGCCACAAACTGATGCTCTAACCAACTGAGCTACACCCACCATAATAAAAAACGAAAAGAAAGAAAAATAAGATTCTAAAATGGTCGGGGCGAAAGGATTCGAACCTTCGACCCCTTGGTCCCAAACCAAGTACTCTAACCAGACTGAGCTACGCCCCGATCACATATCCCAAACACTTTAGAAACGCGCATTATAGCCAAAGGCTGCAAATAATGTCAAGCTAGGCTAGGACTTTAGCGGCGCACCTTTGTAGAAGAAAAACACAGCAGCTAGCCCATATAAAACAACACTCATAATCACAAACATTTCAATAAGCCCAAAGGCTTTGACAATGGGCTGGGTGAGAAAAGGCGAGCAGAACTGCCCCATAAACAAAAAGCTTGCCAAAAACCCATACGCCTTAGGACGCTCGCTATCGCTTGCAAGCATATAGAGCCACGAGCTATTGTTGATGAGTATGAGTCCTAGCCCAGCACCCACACACACAAGCGCGATAAGTAATGCCCCATAGCTATGAAACACCCCAATAATGAGCAGCCCCGTGCCTATGAGCATAAGTGCAGCAGAGGCGATATGCTTGATAGAGAGAAATGCGCGCACGCGGTTATACATCAAGCTGAAAAATGCCATAGCCAAACTTGTGCTCGCCATAGAAATGCCAATTTGAGAATTAGGCTTATCTAGGATATGGGAGATGAAAAAGGGGATTTGTGTGGGCACGACATTAAACATCATCATCGCAAAAAATCCTAGAAAATACACAGGAGCAAATTTGTAGAGCCAAGCCCACATAGCCTGCGCGCGCTGCGCGATAGAATCACAAGCCACCTTTGGTGTGCGGGGTGTGGGGCTTGGCTCAAAGAGCGCACTTCTAGCATAGATAAAGATAAGCACCCCACCCAAATACGCAAGGAATGGAAATCTCCAGCTAATTTCTGCGAGCATTCCCCCGCCTACAAGGAAGATCGCCCCGCCAATAGCCATAGCGAAGTTTTGCGTGCTAAGGACCTTTTCTCTTACCCTGCCTTTGTAGTAATCCCCTATCAGTACGCCCACACCTGTGGCTAAAAACGCCGTAGCAACGCCTAAGAAAAAGCGCGATACAAGCAAGGCATAGAGATTATCGAGCATAAAACCACTTGCCCCAGCCACACTCCATAGAAGCAGTGCAGCAAGGATAATAGGCAGCTTCCTATAAGCAGCATAGGCAAACCCAGCCAAAGGAGAAAAAATCATAATCGATAGTGCTGGTAGCGTAAGGATAAGCTTAGAGAGCATATCCGCGTGTGGCGTGCTGGCAAAATGCGCTTCAAGCTCAGGCAAGCTTGGTGCGATGATAGTAGGACCAAGCACGGTGGTAGAGGCGATGGTAAAAATAGCAAGCTTAGTGATAAGGGTCGGGCTGCGTAGTGGCTGTGTCATAATCTCTCCATAATGTAGGATCTAAAGCTTTTAGTGATGTTTGTCGGCTCTAAGGAGTAAGGCATTGTAGCAGATATTGCGCTAGTGCATTTAGATTCTAGCTAGAATCTAGGGTTAAGTGTAGTTGTGTTATAATAGAGCCTTGCGAGAGATCGCTCAATAATTACACACAACCAAAGGAGATGATATGTTTGAACTACGCAAATTACCTTATGAAAAAGACGCATTTGGAGATTTTCTAAGCCCGCTAACTTTTGACTTCCACTATGGCAAGCATCATCAAACTTATGTCAATAATCTCAACAACCTAACAAAAGGCAATGAGTTTGAAAATGCCGAGCTTTATGACATTATCAAAAAGTCTAGCGGCGGGATTTTTAACAATGCAGCCCAAGTGTATAACCACGATTTTTACTGGGATTGCATCGCGCCAAAGTCAAGCGAAATGAGTGCCGAGCTAAAAGCTGCGATAGAGAAAGAATTTGGCAGCGTTGATGGCTTTAAAGAAAAGTTTATCCAATCTGCTACTACACTCTTTGGCTCTGGCTGGTGCTGGCTGGTGTTTGACCCAAAATCTAGCAAGCTAGAAATTGTCCAAACAAGCAATGCAGCTACACCTATCACAGAAGATAAAGTGCCTTTGCTTGTAAGTGATGTGTGGGAGCACGCGTATTATATTGATCATAAAAATGCGCGCCCTGCGTATTTGGAGAAGTTTTTTAGCCATATCAATTGGGCGTTTGTCTCTAGCGCATTTGAATGGGCGCAAAAAGAAGGCACTAGCTCTATCCGCTTTTATATCAACGGCTTACATAAGAAATAGCCCCTACACATTGGGTGTATGCCCAATGTGCTTCACCTTGATTTTTTCTTATTTTTCGCTACAATCTCACTCTACTTTTTGATTATCTTCAAAGATTCCAGCAGTTTGTGTCTCTCGTGCTTGCTTTCACGCCCACACACTGAACCTAACTATAAGGATTTTTAATGGCAGATCACTCTCATAAACGGCAGCAACATATCCCTGTGGAAGCTTATAAGCTAGAAGAGCTCAATATCAAGCCCATAGCCGAGCTCATCGCAATCGCGCAATCTCTCTCAATCGACAACCCCCAAGAGTTTAAGCGACAAGATTTGATGTTTGAAATCCTAAAGACACAAGTCTCCCAAGGTGGCTACATACTCTTCACCGGGATTTTAGAGATTACAAACGAGGGCTACGGCTTTTTGCGTGCTATTGATGAGACATTTACCGATAGCAAAAACAACACCTATGTCAGTCAAACACAAATCTATCGCTTCGCCTTGCGTAATGGTGATATTGTAACAGGGCAGGTGCGTCTGCCTAGGGAGCAGGAGCGGTATTACGCGCTACTAAAGATTGAAGCAGTTAATTATATGTCGCTTGAAGAGATGAGAAATCGCCCGCTTTTTGATAATCTCACCCCACTTTTTCCCACCCAGCAGCTACGCCTAGAATACCAGCCCACAAAGGTTACAGGTAGAATGCTTGATCTCTTTAGTCCCATTGGCAAGGGGCAGCGCGCCTTGATCGTGGCTCCTCCTCGCACAGGTAAAACTGAGCTTATGAAAGAGCTAGCGCACGGCATTAGTGCCAACCACCCAGAAGTAGAGCTTATGGTGCTGCTTGTCGATGAGCGACCAGAAGAGGTTACTGATATGCAGCGCAGTGTTAAAGGTAGCGTATATAGCTCGACTTTTGATTTGCCATCAAGCAGCCATATCCGCGTAGCAGAGCTTGTGCTAGAGCGCGCTAAGCGCGAAGTAGAAAATGGCAAAGATGTGGTGATTTTACTAGATTCTATCACGCGTCTTGCTCGCGCTTATAATGCGGTAACTCCAGCAAGCGGCAAGGTGCTAAGCGGGGGCGTTGATGCCAATGCCTTGCATAAGCCTAAGCGATTTTTTGGCGCGGCGCGCAATATCGAGCAAGGTGGTAGCCTTACTATCATCGCCACTGCACTCATTGACACAGGCTCAAGAATGGATGAGGTGATATTTGAAGAGTTTAAAGGCACAGGAAATGCCGAAATAGTCTTGGCGCGCAATATCGCAGATCGCAGAATCTATCCTGCCTTTGATATTCTAAAATCTGGCACAAGAAAAGACGATCTCCTGCTTGGCAAAGATAAGCTCACAAAAGTATGGATGCTGCGCAATGTAATGCAGCAGATGGACGATATTGAAGCCCTATCTTTTATCTACGCCAAAATGCAGCAAACAAAAGACAATGAAGAGTTTTTAAACAAAATGAATGAAAAAGAGTAGGCAAGCCTATGGGGTCGCTTAAGCGTGTGGGGATTTTTGATAGTGGAGTGGGGGGGCTTAGTGTCGCAAAAAGCGTGCTAGAATCTAAGCTATTTGAGAGTGCGGTGTATTTTGGTGATACAGCGCGCGTGCCCTATGGTGTCAAAGATGAGAAGACCATTGTGGCTTTTGCGCTAGAGTGTTTAGAGTTTTTCCGTGCGCAAGAAGTGGATATGCTGCTTGTGGCGTGCAACACTGTGAGTGCTTACGCGCTAGAATCTATGCGCGCTTATGCGAGCTTTCCCATTATCGGTGTGATAGAGCCGGGCGTGCTAGCTAGGATCAATGCTAATCCAGCCCTAGATTCTAGCACGCTAATCCTCGGCACACAGGCGACTATCACTTCAGCGCGTTATCAAACGCTGCTGCAAAAAGCTGGATTCTCGCGTCTTTGCGCGGTGGCGACAGGGCTCTTTGTGCCAATTGTAGAGGAGGGCAGCTATCGCACACCAAGTGGCGCGCCCATCTTGCAAGCGTGTTTGCACCACTATTTGCACCCATTTTTGCAAGCAAGTGAGTTTGGCGGCGAAGCTCCTGATACAATTATCCTAGGCTGCACGCATTTCCCACTTATCGCCAAAGAAATTAGCGCGTATTTTCAGCACCAAAGCACGCTGATCCACTCAGGCGATGCGATTGTGGAGTATTTGGTGGAGCATTTCGAGCTTAAGCCCAATACTTATGGAAAAACGGAGATAGAGTTTTTTGCTTCAAGCGATGTGAATGGACTAAAAAAGCGCGCGCAAATTTGGCTCTATGACAAGGAGAAGTAAGTGAGAGATCGTAAAGTAGTGCGCTTTTCTGTGTCTTTAGAGCCAAGCTTGCTAGAAGCTATGGATATGCGCTTTATCAAGCAGGGCTATACTTCGCGCTCCGAGCTTGTGCGTGATCTAATCCGCCAGAAGCTCGCCCAAGAGCAGTGGCAAGATGATGGCAATCTACAAACAGCAGTGCTAGTAATTGTCTATGACCACCATCAAAGAGAGCTAAACCAAAAGATCATCGACATAGGGCATAACGCCAGCCACAATGGACTAGAGATTCTCTGCACCACGCATATCCATATCGATGCGCATAATTGCCTTGAGACGATTATCTTGCGTGGAATGGGCGGGCAGATACAGCAGTTTGCACTTGATCTCTCTGGGCTTAAAGGTGTGAAGTTTAGTAAGCTTACGCGCGCTAGCACATTTGATATACAGCAGTAGCGGGGTGTAAGGGTGGATTCTAGCTCGCAGCACCCTATGGTAGTGCTTTTTGGCGGCAGCTTTGACCCACCACATTTAGGACATTTGGAGATTATAAAAAGGCTAGATTCTAGCTATAAGCGCGTGATTGTAATCCCTGCATTTTGCAATCCATTTAAATCTATGCCAATAGCCTCGATACATACGCGCATAGCGTGGCTAAAAGAGCTTTGCGCAGATTGTTTGCGTGTGGAGATTAGCGACTTTGAGGCGCGAGCTAATCGCGTGGTATATGCCATTGAGTATGTGCGCCATTATGCTAGTAAATATGGGGAGATTGGGCTGGCATTAGGGAGTGATGCGCTAGAGTCTTTGCCTAGGTGGAAGGAAGCTAGCGAGCTAGCGCAGCTTGCTAAGATTGTGCCACTTGTGCGGGATTTTGGGGCTTGTGAAACTCCTCAAACAAGCAGCTCCCAAACCGAGATGACCACACAAACACAAAAGCTAGATTCTAGGTATAGCACCACCAAGCCCTTGCATATCACAGGCTTTCCTATTTCTTCCACGCAAATCCGCGCTGCAATTGCACGCGGCGAGTTTGAGCAAGTAGCACACTGGGTCCCGCCAAGCATTGTCCCTTGTGTGCGAAAAATATACTACAATACCCGCTAACTTTGCTAAAAGGAGCAAGATGAATCAGGCATTATCCAAGCGCACACAAGCCATAGTCCAAGCACTTGATGAGAAAAAAGCCCAAGATATTGAGATTTTTGATGTGGAAGAGAGCGAGTATATCACCGATAGTGTGGTGATTGCCACAGCACTAGCTGGCAAGCATTCTTATGCCTTGCTCGATCACTTAAAGGCTGCGTGTAGTGATGAAGAGTTTTACTATGTTGATGATGAGAGTGAAGACTGGATTGTCGCGGATTTGGGGGAGATTATGGTGCATATTTTTACAGACAATACTCGCAAACGCTTTAACCTTGAAGAGTTCTTGCGCAATCACTTTGTGCGTGGGTAGGCTATGCGCGTAGATTTGCATAACCACACGCCGCGCTGCAAGCACGCAAGCGGAAGCCCAAGTGAGTTTATCGCGCGTGCTAAGGAGCTTGGGGTTGATGTGTATGGATTCTCCTGCCACGCGCCAATGAAGTTTGATGAAGCCTATCGTATGGGTAGTGATGAGCTAGAATCTTATTTTGCAGAGATTGGAGAGCTAGCCCAAGCAGAGCAAGGCGCGATTGAAGTGCTATGCGGGCTTGAAGTGGATTTTATCAAGGGCAAGGAGAGCTTGCTAGAAGAGCGTGTGCTGCAAGCTAGTGTGGATTATCTCATAGGCTCGGTGCATTTTTTAGATACTTGGGGGTTTGATAATCCAGCCTTTATAGCAGAGTATGCCAAGCGTGATATGGTGCAATGCTGGAGAGAGTATTTGAGGGCGATAAAGGCTATGGCTGATAGCGGGTTGTTTCAAATCGTGGGGCATTTGGACTTGCTAAAAGTATTTGGACACACAATGCCAGAGTGCGTGGGCGATGAGCTAGAATCTGCCCTAGAATCTATCGCAAAAGCACAAATGAGCATTGAGATAAATAGCGCAGGACTGCGTAAGACAATCGCGCAAGCCTACCCTAGCAAGGAGATTTTATCGCGTGCTTTTGCATATCAAATCCCTATTACATTTTCTTCAGATGCGCATAGTATAGAGCAGGTGGGGGCTGGCTATGGGCAGTGCTTAGAGCTGGCTAGATCGGTGGGCTATACAGAGTGTGTGATCTATCGCAAAAAGCGCGCGATCACTTTGGGGCTTAAAGGCTAGGGTGCTAGCTTGGCGTCAATGACTGGGGGAGTTAGCACCCAGAGCCAGCGCAAATCTATCGGTGCGTGTGCGTTAGTGAAGCAAGGTTGTAGGCGTATGCTTTGGGCGATTTTTTTGCCATTAGATTCTACTACTAGGCAGCTTTCAGTGGCGATTGATTGTATCTGCAAGGCACCGCTAGAAGTTGGCAGTAGGGAAAATAGCGTGCGGTGATCACCGAGCCTAACTGCCGAGCACTCGCCCACACTAAGCCAAAATCCATTGCTCATAAGGCATTTATCATCTTTGCTAATATGGCGGAACTGCACCGCGCCAAAGGGAAATTTCCTAGTCAAATAGCCCGGCAGCATTACTTCCACAAGATTCCAGCTTAGCTCTGCGACACCACCGCCAGCATAGAGAGACTCTCCTGTGCTCATAGTGCGGATAGAGACAGACTGATTGGTGATAAGCTTTTTAGCATAAAGTGATGGGGTAAGCACTAGCACGCTAGCTAGAATCCACAGCCTAGAGAGATTGCTAAAAGTCATAGATAATCCTTACTTGCTAAAGATAATGGGGATAAACACAGAGTCAAACTGCTGTCTTACATTGCCATACCCTAGATAGGCATTAAGCGTGGGGGCTAGGTATGCAGACTCACCAGAGTTCCCACTAAGGGCGTATTCTAAGATACCGCCACTTTTCCTAGTCGCCACAGATGGTGCGATGATAGCTATGCGCTCTTGTAGTTTTGGCGGGATCGCTGACTGCAGGGCTTGGGGGTGGATATTAAAGCTTCCAAGGATAAGCCACTGCAGCGATTGCGCTCTTTGGTGCTTGCTAAAGTAGTCAAACACATTAGTGATATTAGCTAGAGTGTCTGCCCCTCTTCTATCGATAGAATCCATCGTGATAAAGACATCATCGCCTAAGGCTATGGCTAGCATTGGCAGGGAGATTTTACTGCTTGGCTTAATGGCAAAGATCTCACTCGCGCGCTTTTTGGTGATTATGGCAAGATTGATCCCGCGCATATTGGTATCTGTGCGCATAAAATACACATATACTCTCCCTTGTCCCCTGCCTAGGTCCCATTGGTATTCTTGGATAGGAAGCGTGGTTGCATAAGGCAGGGTGAAAGTATTGAGAAACTCCACATTTGTAGGAAGCCCGCCGACTTCTTGCAGTGCTAAAACATCTACACCATTGCTCCCGCTAAGTAGGCTGCGGATTGTGTTGTTCCACTTTTCTTCGATGGGCATTTGTGTGTCATTTAGATTCCACGAGCCTATTTTGTAGCTGCGCATATCAGCTAGCGCGTGTGTAATGGCAAAGCACGCCACTAGGGCTATAAGTAGAATCTTGTGGGATATAGTCGATGATGTGGCATAGGGCATAGCATCTCCTTAAACTATGGGTAGATAATTGGCGTGGGCTTGAGAAAAGGCGGGATAATAAACCACTGCTGCTCGGAGTTTGCCACTTGTAGGCATTTATTAAGCGTGATTGGGTGGTTTGCCTTGGTGTGCATACTTGTTTGCAAGCAGAGATTTGTGCTAGCACTTTGGATAGCACTTGCGCCATTATCCATAGGTAGTATGCGGAAAAACTGATTAGGGTTATTGGGGTCGCACGGATAGTGTATCACACCTTGCCCATAAGCATTTAAGCAAGTGCGCGTAAGCTTATTAACAAAGCGGAAAAGCCCATCGCCAATGGGCTGCATAGCCCAGTTAAACGCATCACCAAAGTTTGCATTTAATGCCGCAGAGTGCGCCCAGACCCAGCTAGCAGGTGCGCTAGCCCAGACGCTCACCACGCCGCCACCTTGATTGAGCAGTGCGACAAAGTCTCTAGTATCGCCTGAGAGTGGGCTAAGGCGAGACTTTGCATTGTGGATAAAGCTTGGGGCTGCCTGCTTGGCTGGGGCGGTGGGCTTTGTGCCTATCCCTAGTGGGTCATCGATTTGATCAGGGATTTTGCCATTGATATTTGCTGCAAGCGGATTTGCTGTATTTTTGGCGCAGCTAGCTAGGGTAAGCACGCCAAATGCTAGCGCAAATAGCGATCGCATAAGAGTAGGTGAAAATGGTAGATGCGGCACACAAACTCCTTATAACTTATGGTATTCTAGTTAAGTAAGCAAAAACTATGCCTAGAATCCTTTATGTTTGCTGCGTGAGAAAGTGATTAGGTCTTTTGCTGTGCAAATGGAGCTAGGGAGGCAGAGGCACGCGATCTCAAATACCTTTAGCGCGGTGAGTGCATCGGCATAGGCTCTATGTGCCTTTGGCGTGTTGATCCCTAAAAATTCGTTTAAATATTGCAAGGAATATCGCTTGGAGAGAATAGTCCTTTTGGCTAAATCGATTGTGCATAGGCGGTGATTGAGCAAGCTTCCAAGTCCGCAGGATTCTAGCGCGTGGCTAATGAAGCTATAGTCAAAGCCCACATTATGCGCGACAAACACACTCTGCCCCAAAAATGCGCGGAAATCTTCTAAAACCGCTTGCACTTTGCGCGCATTTGCCAGCATATCAGCAGTAATGCCTGTAATATCTGTGATAATCTCTGGCACAAATGGCGCGTAAATAAACTCATCAAACTCCCCCACAATCGCGCCATTTTCATACATAATCGCACCAATTTCTATGATTTGGGACTCTTGTGGGCGCGCGCCTGTGGTTTCTATATCAACAAAGCAAAATTTCTGCTTGGTATAAGGCGTGCTAGCAGTGTGGAGGAAGTAGGCTTGCGCGTTAGATTCTAGTGGGAAGCCTTGGGCTTTTAGCAGCTCTAGCTCTAGCATATCTGCCCCAAAGCTTTCTAGGAGTGCTTGCATATCATCGTGTGCGAGCGCGTGGCTATGTAGCCTTGTATCTAGGACTTTGGCAAGTGGCGTTAGATTGGCTATCAATGGGAATCTCTAAGGCTTTAGCGAGCATATAGCTTTAGCATAATCGCTACTATTAAAGATATAGCTCCCTGCCACAGCGACATCAACGCCCGCTTCTTGCAGGCTTTTGATATTGCTTGCATTGACCCCGCCATCAACTTCAATCAAGCAGCTAGGGTTTTTGGACTCTATCAAGTCTTTTAATCGCCGCGCTTTGTCAAGCACACTTGGGATAAAGCTCTGCCCCCCAAAGCCCGGATTCACACTCATTAAAAGCACCATATCTACATCTGGCAAAATATAGCGCAAGCTCTCTTCGCTTGTGTGCGGATTTAGCACGACTGCGGGGCGCACGCCATTTGCGCGGATATGAGTGATGAGCCTATGCAAATGCGCCACTGCTTCAATATGCACGCTGATAAATTCTGGGCGCAAGGGCAAAAAATACTCCACAAACCACTCAACTCTCTCCACCATTAAATGCACATCAAGCGGGATACTCGCGCGCTTAGCGACTTGCGAGATGATAGGTAGCCCAAAGGTAAGATTAGGGACGAAATGTCCGTCCATCACATCAATATGCAAATAATCTGCACCAGCCTTGCAAATAGAATCTATCTCTTCACCAAGTCGCAAAAAATCTGCAGACAACAAACTAGGAGAAACAAGCATAAAAGACCTTTAGAAAATATGGAGTTGTAGATTAAGTAAATACGCTTAAAGCATAGCATAATTTGCTTTAGTTTATAATCACGGCGAAATTCACAACACCCAAACAACCAAGGATATACAATGACACAATCCCAAGTAGAATCTAAGCTAGAATCTATGATTACAGAGATTTTCTCCAGCATACAAGAGTGCGCTACTAGAGTGCAAGAGCTTTTGCAACGCGATGATAGTGGCTACCTAGCTAGCACCAATGCTAGTGGCGATACGCAGCTAGCCGTTGATGTGCGCGCAGATATGCTACTAGAGCAAGCCTTGCTAAAGCTCCCTTGTGTAAAGGGTGTTTGCTCGGAAGAAAAATCAAGTGCGCTCTATAAGCAGGGCGCAAACATCGTAGAATCCACTTCTTTGCACGCTTTAGACAAAGGCTTGCTTGTAGCCTATGATCCACTTGATGGCTCAAGTCTCTTTGACTCAAATTTAAGCGTGGGGAGCATATTTGGGATTTATGATAGCGTATTTAGCGCGAGCGCACTTGTGGCAGCTGCATATATCGTGTATGGACCACGCTTAGAAGTCGTGCTAGCCTACAAGGAAGCAAAGCACTATGCCTGTAATGAGCAGCAGTGGCGCAGTAAGGGCGCATTGCAGCTAGAATCTAGGGGCAAGCTTAATGCCCCCGGCGGCACGCAAAAGAATTGGGAGGCAAGGCACAAAGAGCTGGTGGAGAGCTTGTTTGCCAAGGGGTATCGCCTGCGCTATTCTGGGGGTATGGTGCCAGATTTGCACCAGATTTTATGCAAAAGGGGCGGGCTTTTTAGCTACCCTGCTACAAGCGATGCGCCAAGTGGCAAGCTAAGGAAGCTCTTTGAAGTTTTCCCCTTTGCCTTTATCTATGAAAGAGCTGGCGGAGAAGCGATAGATGGGCAAAGGCAGCTGCTCTCTCTGCCTTGTGATAGTCTGCACGAGAGCACGCCTTGCTTTTTAGGAAGCAAGGAGGAGATAGCCCAAGTGCGCACAACCTATATGAAATAAGGAGAAATGATGAGTGCGAATCCTAGTGAAGATGTGTTTGAAAGAGAGTTAGAGGAGCAGCTTAAGCTGCTACAAGAGTGCCAAGAGGCTAGGGGGCTACTGCCAGATGCAAGCGACCCACACAAGCAAGGCTGCTTTGGCTGCGCGGATATGGAGCAGTGCGAGATACGCCAGAGCTATGTCAAGGCGGTGTATAGAAGTATGAACAAAGGCGAAGCCGGGGACTTCGCGTTTTAAAGATTCTAGTGTGGATTCTAGGGTGGATTACTAAAGAAGCTGCGGCTGCGCCTTGCTTTGCCACGCCGCCGTTGTCGGCTCGCAATGACAAGGAAGCTGATTGTTTAAAATCGCCTTGATTGTCTTCTTTAAGGATTCTAGGAATTGCGGTGGGGCTGTGGGAGCTTTGCGGATTTTGGGGAAGGTTAGCGAACTTGGCGTTCGTGCCTTTCACAAAATCCGCAACACTGCCGCATTGCTCACCCAAAGCCGAATCCCCCGCACAGACCACACCAAATGTCGGATACCTCTCATCAACCACACACACCTGCACCACCGCCCCCATTAGTGCTTGCGCTTCTCGCGCGTATTTTCTGTCCTTAAACTCCGCTTCTGCCCTAGAGATCTGCCGCTCTCTTTCATTGAGCAGCGGAATCATCGCACTACTAGATTCTAGGGCATAGGCGACTTGCTTGCGCGCTTTGCTCCCTAGAGTAGTGGGCGCATTTGCCACAACTACGCGCTTAGGATTATCACGCATTGCGATTTTTAGCAAGCGGTGGGCGATTAGATCGCTATATCGGCGAATGGGCGAAGTGAAATGCGTATAAGCCTCAAACCCTAGCCCAAAGTGTGCTTCCTTTTTATCTGTATAGCGCGCTTCTTTCTGGGCTTTGATGATTAGGGTATCTAGCTGCTTGCGCGCACTCTCCCCGCGCTTTAGGGCTTCTTTTTGCAAGGCTTGTATTTGGGCGTGGAGATTGGAGCTTTTGATCGTGTAGCCTAGCTCTTTGGCTTGCGAAAACAGCGCATAAATCCTATCATCACTTGGAGGCTCGTGCGCGCGGTATATCCCGCCATCTTCACAGATACCTGCTAGCACCTGCGCGCTTAAGATATTTGCCAAAAGCATTGATTCTTCTATGAGAGAGTGGCTAGGGCAGGCAGCGTGCGTGTGGATAGACTCTATCGTGCCTTGGGGGTTTAGGCGCATAGTGGTATCACTAGTTATAAAGTCATAGCCCTTTTCTAGTCGCTTTGCCTTTAGCCTTTGGGTAATGGCGTGCAAATCACACAGCCAAGAGAAGCGCGCAAGGTTAGATTCTAGCTCGCAAGCTAGCCTCCTAGAATCTAAAATCGCTTGGGCTTGCTCATAGCTGATATTCGCGCGTGGGGTAATGAGTGCTTCATAGAGCTTAGCAGATCTAGGGAGCTTGGTGCGCCTATGTAGCGCAATCTCCCACACAAGTGCGAGCTTAGGCTCATTAGCACGCAAGGAGCAAAGCGACTGGCTCAAAGCATTTGGCAGCATAGGGTAGCAAATATGCGGTAAGTATAGGCTAAAGCAGCGTGCTTTTGCCTGTGTGTCTAGCTCGGTATTTGGCAGCACATATTCACTCACATCAGCGATAGCGATATACAGCGTGTGGGAATCTTGCTCCCAAAACACCGCATCATCGTGGTCTTTGGCATCACTTGGATCAATGGTGATAAAGGGCTTATCACAGAGATTGGCTCTCTGTGGGTAGCAGCCCACATCGACATCGCCAAAGCTATTGGCGAAAGCTTGCGCAGCTTGGCTAAAGCTATCAGCGAAATTATATTTAGCTAGGATAAGCTTCTCATCAACGCTAGGGTCAAGCAAAGAGCCTAAAACCTTTGTAATCTGTCCAGCACTATACTCAAGCACGCAATACTTAGGCAGCGCGCACAAAGACTTTTGCGAAAATGGCAAGGAGATGGGCTCTAGGCTTTTGCAATCTAGGGCGATGATTTTGCCCCTTTTTTGCACAAGACATAGCAGCCTTGAAGCAGGCGCACTATGGCGATTTAGCACCTTGATGATTCTAGGCTCTTTGGATTTTATGAGTAGCAGCACCAAGTCGCCATCAGCAAGTGCATTAGCGCGCCTATCCCTCCCACTCCGCAAGCGTAGCCCCCTGTCCTTTGGGCTAGCGATATTGTGCGCGAAGAGCCCGCCGCTATTTTTATGGACTCTTGCTAGCATAAATACAGGGGCAAGCCTATACAGCCTAGAGTCTTTAGCGATCGCCCCGCAAGCGCGCAGCTGCTCATACACGCTGGCAAATTTCTTGGGTATATCACGCCTACCCACCACAAGACTTACTAGAAACTCCTCCACACAGCTATCCTTACAAACATACTATGCCATTATAGTAGCATTAAGGTCCTTAAAGGCTCTTAGCACGCGCTTGGCATAGCCACACACTTAAGGTATTCTAAGCTATAATCACAGCCACTCCCCCACACCAAAGGACCTAAATGCTCTTTAACTCCTATCTCTTTATCTTTTGCTTTTTGCCTATTGTGTGGGCA
>OWJG01000790.1_pt1 | contig 21116 bp, 18 predicted proteins | sample 1732781 | NCBI WGS metagenome assembly OWJG01 (sample SAMN05065753, study PRJEB22554) | human gut metagenome | biome: ENVO:2100002; feature: ENVO:00000062; material: ENVO:00002003 | host: Homo sapiens | place: USA | reverse complement strand
GATGCAGCGTAGTCTCGTGGGCTCGGAGATGTGTATAAGAGACAGATATATATATTTGCCGGTTGATCTTAAAAAGTTGAGAAAAGCAAAGCTTATAGTAGTTGGAAAAAATATTATGATACCGGTCATACTTGGACAGCTTTCAGCAATTCTTATGAGAGGGGCATATTATGGATGGCATGTAAAAAGCTGGCTTGATTTGGGACTGTATACACCGGTTATGGTGGGAATTGGTTTTTTGATTTTTAAGGAAGCTGAGCATAGATGGCTGTGCTTTAAGGCAGTAAAAAATTAAGCCTGCAAATAAAAAGATAATTTCTAATTTGTGTTTTAGATGTAAATCCGCTATACTATTGATGTAATATTGCGGATTTGTTTCTATAGAAAGAGGGTAAAATATGCCTGAGATATCATTATTTTATGGGATTAGAGTCACTATGTATTATAATGACCATATGCCACCACATTTTCATGCTGAATATAATGGACATAAAGCATTAGTAGATATTAATAATATACAAGTAATAAGAGGCTCTTTGCCGAATAAACAATTACGATTGATATTGGCCTGGTGTACGATTCATCAGGATGAATTAATGCAGAATTGGGAATTGGCCAAGGACATGAAACCATTGAACAAAATTAATCCACTTATATAATGAGAGGTGAAATATATGAATGAATATTTTCCTACAGTTGTACAGGTAATACCTTTAGATAATTATCATGTACAGGTTTTCTTTGATGATGGTAAAATAGTTGATTATGATACAACACAGGATCTTAAATCTTCAATTTTTGAGCCTTTGAGAGATATTGAAAATTTTAAAAATGCATGTACGGTAATGAATGGAACGCTTGCATGGGATATTTCCGGAAAAATGGATGAAAGTGATTGTATAGATATTGATCCATTTACATTGTATGAATTGAAGGCTATTAATAGCCTGATTGCGTAAGATTAGAACCATTTTCACGTATCACAGCCTTACAATCCTTTTTAAAGCATGCAATGAGTTTTTATTGGCTTTATTTGGTAACTAGTGTATACTATTTGCATATAACAGCTTTGTTAAGCAGATATAAATACACATAAAAGAAAGGTATAATCATGGACATCGTATTAGGAAATTACAAAGGATTAAAGGCAAACATCCCTTATATTGCATATACAGAGGAGGATGTTAATTCACAGATAGCGACACTTCTTTCAGGAAATCCTGTCAGAGAGCAGAAAACAGGCCCGTTAGCGATGGGTGACACGGCAGTAATAGACTACGAGGGCTTTAAGGACGGAGTTGCGTTTGAGGGCGGAAAGGCTGAGAAATATCCTCTGGGAATCGGTTCAGGCTCTTTTATTCCGGGCTTTGAGGAGCAGCTTGTAGGCATGGAAATCGGTGAGGACAGAGACATCAATCTCTCATTCCCTGAGCAGTATCATGCGCCGGAGCTTGCAGGCAAAGCGGTTGTTTTCAAGGTTAAGCTGCACGAGATTTACAATGAGAAGGAAGCAGAGCTGAACGATGAGTTTGCAGCATCTCTCAATTTCCCTGAGGTACAGTCAGTGGAGGATTTAAAGAAATATATCAACGAGTATCTTGAGTACCAGGTAGAGGCAAGAAAGGCTGATGCGGCAAGAGAAAAGCTCTATGACCAGATTCTTGAAAGCAGCTCATGCCTTGTTTCACCACAGGCAGTAGAGACAGCGGTAAATATGCAGCTTCAGCAGATGGCAGCATCATTTGCACAGCAGGGTGTGGCTATGGAGCAGTATCTTCAGATGACAGGCAAGACTATGGATAGCTTAAAGGACGAGCTCAAGCCTGTAGCACAGAAGCAGGTAAAGCTTGAGGCTGTTCTCGATGAAATCATCAGAGTGGAAAATATCACTGTATCTGACGAGGAGATGGATGAGCAGTATGAGCTTATTTCACAGAAGTATGGTCAGCCTGTTGACGTTGTAAAGCAGGTGCTTCCAAAGGCACAGCTCAAGCCGGATTTACTTCGTATGAAGGCATCACAGCTCATCATCGATGCGGCTGAGATTATCATGGAAGAAAGCGGAAAATAATGTATAGAATATTTTTGGTTGAGGATGACGAGACCATAGCAAAGCTTGTCAGAAGACATTTGGAAAAATGGGATTATGATGTGCATGTGGTGCAGAAATTTGATGCTGTAATGTCAGAATTTGCATCATTTGATCCCCATCTTGTGCTTATGGATATCGGTCTACCGTTTTACAATGGGTATCACTGGTGTACGGAAATCAGAAGGGTATCAAAGGTTCCTGTGGTTTTCCTGTCATCCGCAGCTGATAATATGAATATAGTGATGGCAGTCAGTATGGGGGCTGATGACTTTATAGCAAAGCCGTTTGACCTCGATGTGCTGACCGTAAAGATACAGGCTATCATCAGGCGCTGCTATGATTTTGGCGCAACCAACAGTGTTTTGGAGCATAATGGCGCCATGCTCAATATATCTGATGCCACCATAACCTATGACGACAAAAGGCTCGAGCTTACGAAGAATGAGCTCAAAATATTGCAGACACTTTTTGACAACAAAGAAAGGATTGTATCACGCAGCCTTCTAATGGAAAAGCTGTGGGAGAGTGATGCGTATGTGGACGAGAATACACTTTCGGTGAATGTCAACAGACTGCGTAAAAAGCTGGATTCTATAGGGCTTGAGAGCTTTATTGTCACAAAAAAGGGGCTTGGGTACAGGCTGGGGTGAGAGGTCATGGCAAAAATACAAAACAAACCGCATCTGACAAATTTTATAAAACAAAACTATATATGGATTTTGATGATAGTCACAATGACCTGTATCCATTTGCTTTACATGTACCTGATTGGTGCGCGCAAACAGGATCTGGTGTATGCGGCAGTGCTTGATGCAATACTTCTTCTGATAACAGTTTTGGTTGGATTTTTCAGATATAGCAGCAAGGTAAAAGCTCTAAGCAATGCTTTAAAGCGTCCGGTTGAGGAACAGGCACAGCTTCCGGAAGCAACAGATGATGTGGAGATACTTTATCATGGACTGCTGGAAAATCAAAGTATTGCAAGAAGTGAGTCAGAAAGCAGTGCTGCAATCAGACAATCACAGATGAGAGATTATTACTCAATGTGGGTGCACCAGATAAAGACCCCGATATCGGCTATGAAACTACTGCTTGAGGCAGAGCGGGAGGAGCTTGGGCAGTTTATATGTGATGATGAACAGAGTCAGTGCCATATAGGCGATATGACCGGTGGGAATATCGGTGCTGCCGGATTAAATGCTGCTTTGAAACAACAGGCTGTACTCACAGAGCTGTCAGATAACATGGACTCGTTAGAGGACGAATTGTTCCGCATAGAGGAATATGTCAGTATGGCTTTGCAGTATCAGCGTGTGAGCAGCACAGAAAATGATTTTGTGCTTGAAAAAGTCAGTGTGGATGGTGTCATACGTGATACCATTAAAAAATATGCAAAAATTATGATACGAAGGCATATTGGGATAAATTATTCAGGAACCGGGCAGGAGGTATATACTGACGGAAAATGGCTTGCATTTATGCTGGAACAGATACTTTCAAATGCCATAAAATATACACCGCATGGGGTTGTTACAATAGAAACTGCAGAGGAAAAAGACCGGTTTTTTATTACAATAAAGGATACCGGAATAGGAATCAAAGCCGAAGATCTGCCACGCGTTTTTGAAAAGGGCTACACAGGCTACAATGGTCATGCCGATAAGAAGGCTACAGGAATTGGGCTTTATCTGTGCAGGCAGATGGCAGACAAGCTGGGGCATACAATCCGCATGGAGTCAGAGATTGGAAAAGGAACTAAGGTGTGGATAGGGTTTGATCTGGATTATGCAGATACGAGGGATTAGGATAAATCGGTGTAATAAGTTTGACTGGAAATTGTATCCAAAATCAGATATAATAATATATTATGAGAAATAAAAGAGTATGTGATTATATAGCGGAAGCTATTCAGAATGAAATTTTATCAGGACGTATGTCATCAGGAGTGCCATTGCGACAGGAAGAGCTTGCGGATAGTCTCGGTTATTCGAGAATACCAATCAGGGAGGCATTGCAGATACTTGAGTCGCAGGGATTGGCAAAGAGACTGGCAACAAGGCATGTGGTGGTGGCTGATTTTTCGGACGAGGTGATAACGGAAATCTATGAGCTGCTTTCAGATGTGGAGATAAAACTGTTAAAGGGCATGCTGCAGTCTGGTATATGTTTGTGGGATAAAGCGGTCAGTGATAACAGTGAGCAGCCCAATTGCGTATATGAGCCATCTGCTATAAATGAAAAATTGTCTGCAGAGCTGCAGTTTCATGAGACAATTATATCCAATAGTCATAACGAGTATTTTACACATATTCTTGAAAATGGTCTTTGGTGCTATATCAGGTTTGCGGTTGAAGAGACGGCATCAGGCAGGGAAAATGTGCGAAGACTTGAGCTGTTATCGAAAATAGCAGAGGCATATTCGGATAAGGATATAAAGATTGTCAGAGAACTTTTGGGAGAATATTTTGGAAGTCTTTGTGAGGCTGTTATAGCAGAGAGGGCAGAAAGCAGCAGGTAATTGGTGACTTATTTTATACTGAATAATGATAGATGATTCGGAAGCATATAAAATTAAAAGATAACAAGAGGAAAAAGTAATTATGATAGGACTTAAACCGATAAAGATTCCGTCAGCGAAGGAGCGTGTAGCATCGGAGCTGCGCAAGGCAATTTTGTCAAAACAGCTAAAAGAGGGAGAAAATCTTACACTGGAAAATGTAGCGCAGCAGCTTAATGTATCTATAACTCCCGTGCGTGAGGCTTTTCAGATATTAGCGCATGACGGACTTATCAAGCTAAGACCGAATAAGGGAGCAATAGTACTTGGAATTACAGAGACGTACATAAGGGAGCACTATCAGATTAGAGGTATACTCGAGGGCGCATGTGCAGGTTTTGCTGCTTCACCTGATATCGATATCAGCAAGATAGAGCAGTCATACCTGGATGCAAGGGAGATGACAGCTTCCGGAGATTATAGCAGATATGCGGATTTAAACCGTGAGTTTCATAGTGAAATCTGGGCAGCATCCGGCAATAAAAAGATGGAAAATATGATCGCAGAACTGTGGAACGGACTTTCAATGGGCAGCATGGTCACAGAGGAGGAATATGCGGGCATTTCTATAAAGGAGCATGAGGCTATATACGAAGCAATCAAGGCTCATGATGTGCAGCTTGCACAGCGGAGGATGTATGAGCATATCATGCGTAGTCGTGATGATATGCTGACATATTATGTGTAGATATAAGTTACTAATTTAACACATTACTTGTAATAGATGCACAAATTGAATAGGTGGAATATATATAAATTGCCGAAATTGTCAAAAAGGTATTGACGATTTCGGTTTTTTGTTATATCTTAAACTCAGAAATTGGATACAATATCAAATATCAAATATTAAACGGAGGAGGAAAATGATATGAGTCCAGCAACAATAACACTTTTATTCTTATTGTTTGCCGTTGTGATGTTCGTGTGGGAAAAGATTCCGCTTGGGGTTACATCCATGATAGTATGCGTCGGTCTTGTTATCACAGGAGTACTGGATTGGAAAACAGCTTTTTCAGGATTTATTGACAGCAATGTAATTCTTTTCGTAGCGATGTTTATCGTCGGAGGAGCATTGTTTGAAACCGGTATGGCAAACAAAATTGGAGGAGTGGTCACACACTTCGCCAAAACAGAGAGGCAGCTTATCATAGCAATCATGGTGATTGTGGGACTGATGAGCGGAGTACTTTCAAACACAGGAACTGCAGCAGTTCTCATTCCGGTAGTTATCGGAATTGCAGCAAAATCAGGATACTCGAGATCGAGACTTCTTATGCCACTTGTTTTTGCAGCAGCCATGGGTGGAAATTTATCTCTCATCGGTGCACCGGGAAATCTCATAGCACAATCAGCTATGGGAGAGATTGGACTTAGCTTTGGATTTTTCGAGTATGCAAAGGTAGGACTTCCGATACTTATAGCAGGTATTCTGTACTTTGCATTTATAGGATACAAATTCCTGCCTGAAAAGCAGGGCAGTACGGAAAGCTCATATGATGAGCAGAAGGATTTTTCAAACGTGCCTAAATGGAAACAGATGCTGTCATTGATTATCTTACTCCTTACACTTTTGGGAATGATTTTCGAGGACAAGATTGGCATCAAGCTTTGTGTCATCGGCTGTGTCGGAGCACTTGCCCTTATCATTACAGGCGTTATTAGTGAGAAAAACGCACTTAAATCAATAGATTTGAAAACCATTTTCTTATTTGGTGGAACTCTTTCACTTGCAGCGGCGCTTCAGGAGACCGGGGCAGGCGAAGAAATCGCAACAGCGGTTATCGGTATACTTGGCAAAAATCCATCACCATACGTTCTCACATTCGTAGTGTTCATGCTTTGCTGTGTACTTACGAACTTTATGTCAAATACCGCCACCACAGCACTTTTGGTTCCAATCTGCGTATCAATTGCCACAGAGATTGGAGCTGACCCGAGTGCAGTACTTATGGCATGTGTTATCGGTGGTTCATGTGCATACGCCACACCTATCGGTATGCCTGCCAACACAATGGTCATTACAGCCGGAGGATACACCTTCAAGGATTATGCAAAGGCCGGTATTCCGCTTATAGTAGTGGCGACCATTGTAAGTATGGTCTTACTGCCGATTTTCTATCCGTTCTTCCCATAAGAACGGATGGGAGTGGGTAAACAATAAATTAATATTTAATTATTTACAAGATTTATATTAGGAGGAAAAACTATGTCAAACGAGAAACAGGTAGAACAGCTTACCACCTATATGGCAAATTTTATCGCTCATATAGCAAAAAAATTACCGGATGATGTCATTGCAAAACTGACAGAACTCCGTGACAAAGAGGACAGTCCTCTTTCAAAAACAATCTATGATACAATGTTTAGAAATCAGGAGCTTGCGGTAAAACTTAACCGCCCAAGCTGCCAGGATACAGGAGTACTTCAGTTCTGGGTTAAATGTGGAACAAAATTCCCACTTATTGATGAGCTTGAGGGACTTTTAAAAGAGGCAGTTGTAAAAGCTACATTTGAGGCTCCTCTTCGTCACAACAGTGTTGAGACTTTCGATGAGTACAACACAGGCAAGAACGTTGGAAAAGGAACACCTACAGTATTCTGGGATATCGTGCCAAACAGTGACAAATGTGAGATCTACACATACATGGCAGGAGGTGGATGTACACTTCCGGGAAAAGCTATGGTACTTATGCCTGGAGAGGGCTATGAAGGAGTTACAAAATTCGTAATGGATGTTATGACTACTTATGGTTTAAATGCATGCCCACCTCTCCTGGTAGGTGTAGGTGTAGCAACATCTGTTGAGACAGCAGCACTTTTATCAAAGAAAGCACTCATGCGTCCAATCGGATCTCACAATGAGAACGAGAGAGCCGCAAAGATGGAAAAACTTCTCGAGGATGGTATCAATGCTATCGGCCTTGGACCTCAGGGAATGGGCGGAAAATACTCAGTAATGGGTGTAAATATCGAGAACACAGCCCGTCATCCATCTACAATCGGTGTAGCCGTAAACGTAGGATGCTGGAGCCACAGACGCGGACACATTGTTTTTGATAAGGACCTTAACTATACAATCACAACACATTCGGGGGTGGAATTATAATGGTAGAGAGAATTAATGGAAAAACAATTTTAACAACACCAATCTCAGCAGAGGATCTTAAAGGAATAAAAATCGGAGATATTGTATACTTAAATGGAAGCATGACAACATGCCGTGACGTAGCACACCGACGTCTCGTTGAGGAGGGAAGAGAGCTTCCGGTAGACGTAAGAAACAATGCTATTTTCCATGCAGGACCGATCATCCGTCCACTCGAGAATGACAAATTTGAGATGGTATCTGTTGGACCGACAACAAGTATGCGTATGGAGAAATTCGAGTACGAGTTCGTAAAAGAGACCGGCGTACGTGTTATCATCGGAAAAGGTGGTATGAAAGAGAATACAGAGCGTGCATGTAAAGAGTTCGGTGCCATTCACTGCGTATTCCCGGCAGGAAATGCAGTAGTAGCCGCAACAGAGGTTGAGGAAATCGTCCGCGCAGAGTGGAGAGATCTCGGAATGCCTGAGACACTCTGGAACTGTCGTGTGAAAGAGTTTGGCCCACTTATCGTATCTATAGATGCAGAGGGTAACAACTGGTTCGAGCAGCAGAAAGTTGAGTTCAACAAGAAAAAAGATGCAGCAACAGAGGAAATCTGCAAGCAGGTAGGATTCATCAAATAGTTGCCGGAGCCTGGTATCAAATTTATTTAGAACCCAATTGCCATGAAAGTATTCTGGCAAAATATATACCCGCAGAATGCGGGAGAAAACATAAAAAAATATAATTTTTCGCGCAAAGGCTCTCACATAATTTGACTATTATGTGGGAGCTTTTAGATATATGAAATTAGAATAGTATGATAATCATTTCCATAGGATATTAAAATAAATTACTGCAATAAAAAAGATTATTGCCGGTAACTAAAAAAGAGAGGAATAAATGATAATGAAGCAATTCCTGAGAAAAACAATGAAAAATGTAGCAGCCTACGTGGAACTTTTTCTGTCGGCAGTACTGGTGTTTGTGATAGTGGTGCTTATTATAAAGCTTATAGGGCAGTGCTTTTTTGATATATGGCATGATAAAATTAAACTGGAGTATTACATGGAATATATCATGTCGCTTGCAATCGGCGTGGAGTTTGTGAAAATGCTCTGTACTCATAAGCCGGGTACAATCATAGAGGTGCTTTTGTTTGCAACAGCCAGGCAGATGATCGTGGAGCATCTCAATGTATATGAGACACTTGTCGGAATAGGTGCGATAGCGGCGCTTTTTGCCATCAGAAAATTCCTTTTCTGCAGCTTTGATGAGGCAGACCACATGATATGCCGTGGCAGCCAGACGGTAGCGAGGGCGAATTTTATTTCCGGAACAAATATACCGGAGGAAAAGACAAAGCTGCTTAGAGATGTGATAAGCGAAAAATTGCAGGATGAGGGTAAAAATGTGTCAATCGGAGCCTGTGTGTATTACCAGGATTGTGCGCTCAGAGTTGATAATGTGAAGCAGGGCGTTGTCACAAGAGTCGAGGTAATTAAAAATCTGTAGATAAAAAGAGGATCAGCACATCTGTGCTAATCCTCTTTTTGCTACTCCAGATTAAGTTTCTTTGTCATTTCTTACAAAAATGTAAGATACAAGGTCGAAATGTAAGCTGATTCGATAGCATACATTCCGGCATTTTGTTATTATAATTACATGAAGCATCAACAATGTAAGTTGTGAAGCCGATTATGACGTCATATTAAAAATAAAGGTAACAAAAATAGAAGTTTAAATAACATTTTGAAATCATCGTAAAGGAGCATTGAAATGGCAATCTTAGAAGTAAGTAACCTCAAAAAAATATATACCACCAGATTTGGTGGCAATCAGGTACAGGCATTAAAAAACATCAATTTCTCTGTAGAGGAAGGTGAGTATGTGGCAATCATGGGAGAGTCCGGCTCAGGAAAGACGACACTTTTAAATATTCTCGCGGCACTTGATAAGCCGACAGCGGGAGAGGTACTCTTAAATGGAAAGAACCTTGTCTCATTGAAGGAAAAGGAGATATCTGCCTTCAGACGTGAGCATCTGGGCTTCGTATTTCAGGATTTTAATCTGCTTGACAATTTTTCACTGAAGGACAATATCTTTTTACCGCTTGTGCTGTCAGGTGTGGATTATAGGGATATGGAAAAAAGGCTTGCACCTATAGCTTCGCTGCTTGGAATTGAAAAGCTGCTTAATAAATATCCATATGAGGTGTCAGGAGGACAGAAGCAAAGGGCAGCAGTGGCACGTGCGATAATAACAAATCCCGAATTAATTTTGGCAGATGAGCCAACAGGAGCACTGGATTCAAAGGCAACAGACAGTCTGCTTAGGCTGTTCAACAGGATAAACGAGGACGGACAGACCATTCTCATGGTGACACACAGCACAAAGGCTGCAAGTCATGCCAACAGGGTGCTTTTCATAAAGGACGGTCAGGTGTTTCATCAGATTTACCGTGGCAATCTTACAAATGACGAGCTCTATGTGAAGATTCAGGATGCACTTATGCTGATTACGACAGGTGGTGAGAAGCATGAATAAAATATATAGCAGGCTGGCATTTACAAATATAAAAAATAATAAGACTCTTTATATGCCTTACATTATATCGGGAATGGTCATGATAGCCATGTTTTATGTGATGATGTTTTTAAACAACTCAAAGGGACTTGGCAAGGTGCCGGGCGCGGATGCACTGGCGTCGATAATGGGGCTTGGATGCGGAACAATAGCGGTTTTTTCATATATATTTCTGTTTTATACAAACAGCTTTATCATCAAAAGGCGCAAGAAAGAGGTAGGAATATACAATATTCTTGGCATGGAAAAGCGTCATATCGCGAGAGTTTTGATAATTGAGACACTTACCGTAGCACTCGCAGCAATAGTATCCGGAATCATAGCCGGTATTTTATTTTCCAAGCTGATGATTATGTTTCTTTATAGGATTATAAATATTAAAGCACAAATTGATTTCGCTGTATCTACTGGCGCTGTCGTAAATACAATACTTATTTTTGGAGTGCTGTATTTTCTTACTCTCATCTATAACCTGATGCAGGTGAAGCTTGCTAATCCGATAGAGCTGCTTCGCGGTGGCAATGTCGGTGAGAAAGAGCCGAAGAGCAAATGGCTTATCGCTATAATCGGACTAGGCTGTCTTGCCGGGGGATATTATATTGCGATTACCACAAAGAGCCCTCTTCAGGTGCTTTCACTGTTCTTTGTCGCAGTGCTTCTTGTCATCGTCGGAACGTATCTTTTATTTATTTCAGGAAGCATTGTGATACTTAAGGCACTCAGGAAAAACAAGAAGTTTTACTATAATAAAAAGCATTTTGCGGCGGTTTCAGGGATGATTTACAGAATGAAGCAGAATGCGGGCGGACTAGCAAGTATATGCGTGCTTTCCACAATGGTGCTGGTTGTTGTTTCCACAACCGTGAGCATGTATGCGGGCATGGAGGGAGAACTTAAGCAGAGATATCCTTCGGATATCAGTGTATATAGCTGGTATAAGGAAGTGCCGGATGATGTGAATCTGGATGATGCACTTAAAGAAGCTGCTGCAGATTCGGATAAAATAATAGCTGACTCTGCTTGTAATGTTAAAGACAGCAAAAGCTACACTTATTTTAGCTGGACAGTGTTTAGAGAGGGGACAGAGTTTAAGCCGGTATTAAGTTACGATAACGATATTTCCCTGTTGTATTTTGTCACAGGAGATGAAATTGATAAGATGGAGACCGGCTTTAAAGAGAGTTTGAATAAAAAAATCCCACAGCTTGATACCGGTTCGGTGGCTGTTTATGGAACAGAAAAGTTTAATGGCGATATAATTAATCTGTTGGGCAAAGAATTTAAAGTAGCTGCGGCAGAAAAAACTGCTGTAAGTAAAGACAGCTATATGTCCTCTATGTATAGTGGTGTGTACTATGTAGTGGTAGACAGCAAGGCAACACTTGCAGAGATATTTAACCTGAACAGCTCGCTGGGAGGGGATAGTGTGCCGACTATGCTCAACAATGAAATTGATTATAATCTGTACGGCAGCAGTGAGGATAAGGTTGCTGTGGCAAAGGCGCTGGATAAGCATTTTGAGGAAAATAGTGTAAAATCAGATGTGTCAGGCTTCTATGAGGAAAGCCGTGATGCAAACAGAGAACAGATTTATGTATTGTATGGTGGCCTGTTCTTTATCGGAATATTCCTTGGAACGATGTTTCTTATGGTTACTGTGATGATTATTTTCTATAAGCAGATTTCAGAGGGCTATGATGACAAAGCACGCTATGAGATTATGGAGAAGGTAGGCATGAGCAATGACGAGGTGAAGAAATCCATTACTTCACAGGTGCGTATGGTATTTTTCCTGCCGATTATCCTTGCAGCGTGTCATCTTGCAGCAGCATTTCCTCTGCTTCGCAGACTGCTTGTCATGTTTAATCTGACGGATGTTAAGCTTATTGTGATCTGTATGATTGCTACGCTTTTTGTGTTTATGGTCATATACTATATTGTTTTCAAGATTACTTCGAGAGCATACTACAGGATTGTGGGAAACCAGATTTAGGGGTTTCATATGAATTATGAATGCGCTATAATAGGACATAGCAATGATGCGTAAGAATATAGAGCGAGAGGAACAAGCAGTATGAGTATGACAGAAACAATTAAACTTTACGACAGGGATGCATATGCCATAGAGTTTGAGGCAGATATTATATCTTGCGAGCCGAACAAGGCAGATGATAAGCAGTTTGATATAATATTAAATCAGACTTTATTTTTCCCGGAGGAGGGCGGACAGAGCCCGGACATGGGAATACTTGGTGGCTACAGGGTCGTTGATGTGCAGATTAAGAATGGAATCATTACTCATACGGTGGATATTTCCGCAGGTGATTGCTGCATAATGGGCAAAGAAGAGGCTCAGACAGAAAAGAAGACTGATGGACAGATTACAGGTATGGAGTGCGCTTCTGAGAAAGTAGAGCTTGCAGCAGGCGTCCACGTACATGGCAAAATAGACTGGCAGCATCGTTTTTACAATATGCAGCAGCACAGTGGAGAGCACATTTTTTCGGGAATTGTCCACCGCAGGTTTGGTTTTGAGAATGTGGGCTTTCATCTGAGTGATTCTGTAGTGACAATGGATTTCAGTGGAGTGATTTCACCGGAGGATATAGCAGAGGTGGAGCATGAGGTAAATGTAGCCATTTCAAAAAATATTCCGATAGAGGTGACATATCCGTCAAGGGATGAGCTTGCGCAGCTGGAGTACAGAAGCAAAATCGAGATTGAAGGACAGGTCAGAATAGTGACAGTGCCGGGGTATGACGTGTGTGCATGCTGTGCGCCGCATGTGAAGCGCACCGGCGAGATTGGCATGCTTAAGGTTATGAATTATCAGAATTATAAAGGAGGCGTCAGAATCAGCATCCTTTGTGGTTTCAGGGCACTGGAGGCTTTCAGACAAAAGTGCGACATTATCTCAGAGCTCATGGGGATATTTACCACAAATCAGGAGGCTATTGTGGATAACGTCACAAAGCTTAAGGCAGTAAACCAGTCACTTAAGTCAGAGCTTGGCACTGCAAAGTCAGCGCTTTTGGATTATAAGGTTGCAGAGCTTCCTGCTGATACGGACAATGCAGTATTGTTTGAGGACGGCATTGATACGAATACAGCAAGAAATTGCGTCAATGGACTTGTGGAAAAATATAGTGGCTTTAGTGCATTTTTTTCAGGAAATGATGAGGCGGGCTATAGCTTTATTATCGGAAGCAAGAATGCAGACTGCAATACAGTTGCCGCAGCACTGAGAAATAAGCTGGGTGCCAGAGGCGGCGGTAAGCCGGTTATGGTGCAGGGCTCTGTCAAGGCAGCAAAGAGCGAGATTGAGGAAGTGTTAAAAGAGGTGCTTTGACTTTTTGAAAATATAGTTTGTGGGACGGATTAAGAACACAAAAGCGGTTTCAAGACATTGCATCCTGAAACCGCTTTTATTGTAAAAATTATATCCAAAGATAATTATTTGTTAGATCTTCTCCAAATGTGCATCTTCTCGGCCTCTTTGATGAGCTCATCACGGAAATCAGGATGAGCAACTGAGATGATTGCCTCTGCCTTCTGCCATGTAGAAAGACCCTTTACATTTACCATACCATACTCTGTAACGATATAGTGAGTGTTGGCTCTTGTGTCAGTAACGACAGAACCCTCTACAAGAGTAGGACGGATACGTGAGTGAACTACGCCCTGCTTGTCGGTGAAAGTTGAAGAGCAGCAGATAAAGCTCTTTCCACCGTTTGACATATATGCACCGAGAACGAAATCAAGCTGTCCGCCGGCACCACTGATGTGCTTTGTGCCTGAGCTCTCTGAGCTGATCTGTCCGAAGAGGTCAAGGTCTACACAGTTATTGATTGAGATGAAATTGTCAAGTGCGGCAATATTCTTGATATCATTTGTGTAGCTTACCGGGGCACTCATGAGCTCAGGATTCTCATCGAGGTAATCGTACATCTTCTTGGTTCCGGCACCGAAGCCGTAAGCCTGACGATAACGGTCGATGTTTTTCTTTGCTCCTGTGATTTTTCCGGCTTTTGCGATGTCAACGAATGCGTCAACATACATCTCTGTGTGGACACCGAGATCCTTGAGGTCTGACTCAGCGATGAGTGAGCCTACTGCGTTTGGCATTCCGCCGATACCGAGCTGGAGACAGGCACCGTTTGGAATCTGGTCAACGATAAGCTCTGCAACCTTCTTGTCTACATCTGTTGCAGGACCACCGGCACCAAGCTCTCCGATTGCAGGGTTGTCACCCTCAACAATGTAAGAAACCTGTGAAATATGTACATTGGCCTCTGAACCGCCGTGACAGCGAGGCATGTTTTCATTGACCTCAACGATGATTTTCTTTGAAGTCTCGCATACAGCACCGAGGTGAGATGCGTTAGGACCAAAGTTGAAGTATCCGTGTGAATCCATCGGTGCAACCTGGAACATAGCGACATCGTCAGGTGTTGTTGAATCTCTATAATAACGAGGAAGCTCTGAGTAACGGATTGGTGAGTAGAAAGAACAGCCTCTCTTGATAAGCTTTCTCTCATAACCGCCCATATGCCATGAGTTCCATGTGAAATGCTCGCCGGCATCCTCACGCTCGAAAATGGCAAGTGGCTTAAGCAAAATACCACCACGTACATTGACATCCTTAAGTTCATCTGTTCTTCTGGCAAGTGCCTTGTCGAGGGCATCAGGTGTGCCTGTGCACCAGCCGTAGTCAACCCAGTCGCCTGATTTGACAATCTTTACTGCCTCATCTGCTGAGACAAGTTTCTGCTTGTACTCTTCTAAAAAGCTCATAAAATCCTCCTTAGATACCTAAAATGATAGTAGCAAAAAGCTACGTTAAAAAAATAACAAACCCTATACTCTCTATATTATCACTTTAGAGAGGATTTTACAAGTTGGTAAATGCTGGTAGAGACTTTTATATGACAGCCTTTGCTAGTCACCCTCCGGAAGCATCCATTCCTCAGCCTGCTTCTGGTAATCGGCCGCCTGGCTGCGCAGTGAATCAATCAGCTCCTTATCGCCTTTAAATACATTCCTTGATTTAGGAGGAAGCGAATCAAGCTTTTTCTGCTTCTCATCAGCCCATCTTGAGTAGCACTCAGACAGGGCATGAAGCGCCTTGCCACCGCCGCACTCCACATCGAGTACCGGCTTTGTCTCGAATGCAGCGTTGTAATACCACAGGCTTGCCTCCTCATAGTCTGCCTTGTCGAAATAGTACGCACCGAGCTCACAGCACACCTCGCTGCAGCCATCAACTGCTACATTTTTTAGGGCAACAGAAAAAAATTTGTCGTAGTCGCCATTCATGCGATAGTAGCGTGATAGCACGCAGGTGGATTCGATGTCGGGGCTGTTGCGGTATTCACCCTGAAAATATGGCAGGGCATTGGTAAAATCCTCGGGGCTTCCGCATTTTAAAAGCTCCTTGGCATACATAGTCGCTATACTTTTTGGCAGGGTGCCGTTTTTTTCAAACGAGCGCTTGAATATGGTGAAATCCCGCTTGCCGTGAGTGCCCTGCGGCAGATGTTGTATACAGATATCGCTGTCATAGACTACAGGCTCTAAGCGCACAGTCTCGTGCACCGGATTAATCCATGTAAACGTGCGAAGCCTCTTGAACAGCTTCGGGCGATACTCTGAGGATGAATTTTGCACTGTGTTGAATTTGCTTGGAGTAATGTATTTCATCTGGACAATCTCAATTTCCGGCAGCAGCGCAGCCTTAAGCATCATGAAACGCCTGCGGTTGGTATCGTCGAGCACCTCGTCGGCATCAGGTGCATATATGTATTCCTGCGTAGCCTTGGAAAACGAAAAATTCCTGGCCGCAGCAAAATCGTCGCACCATGAGAAATCATAGATTTTGTCCGTATACCGTGCAGCTATCTCCTTTGTGCTGTCCGTCGAGCCGGTGTCCACTATGATGATTTCATCCATCAGCCCTTTGAGACTGTTCAGGCATCGTTCGAGCACCTCTTCTTCACTTTTTACTATCATGCATAAGCTAATTGTAATCATATTTATCTCCATTTACCGGTCGGATGTTATAATAGTTACGATTATATTATAATATATATATCGGCATGTTTTGCAGAAATATTTGTGTATTGTAAATATTGCCGGGATTTCATATAATTGAAATGTAATGTTGGAATTATATTAGAATTTGGAGGGAAAGACTATGAGTTCAAAGAATATAGATATAAAAATATCAGAAGATTTAGTACCTTATTTATATATACTAAAAGGTGGCGAAACAGTAAGTGATAAGCTTACATTATCAGCGGTGGTAGGTTTGTTTACTACTAAAGTTATTACTTTAGAAAAAGCTGCGGAGTTGACAGGCAAAAGTATATGGGATTTTATAGATATTCTTAAGGTATATGGTATACCATGGGGAGAATATGAGGAGGATGACATGGATATGGATGATGTTTTTTTGAGTAAATTTGGGGGAATAATGGATGAAAAAAATTGACATTATATGCAATACCAGTCCTATTATAGGTTTGATTTCGATAGATAGATTATATTTATTATGGGATTTATTTGGAAGCATTATAATTCCGGAAGCTGTCTTCAATGAATTATGTGCAGATTCTGTAAATTATCAGGATGAAATTAAAAGGATTAAAGAGTGTGTTAATTCAGGAAAAATTATCATATACAAAGTAAAAAATGCGGATACAGTAAAGGCATTATATGGAAGATTGCATTTTGGAGAGCTTGAAGTTATTGTTGGTGCAAAAGAGCTTGGAATTGATTTTGCAATAATCGATGAGCATGCTGCAAGAAAAATGGCATCGGAATTTTTAATTGATACAATAGGCGTTTTAGGAATTTTGAGCTTGGCAAAAACAAAAGGGTTAATAAATTTAGTAAAGCCTGAAATGGATAAACTTATTTCTAAAGGCTATAGAATTTCAGATAAACTATATAATCAGATTTTAGCAAGGAATAATGAAGTAATTTAGAAGAGGAACAAATATGGAAAATCATACAATTGTAACACTGAAAAAAGGCGAAGGACGCACTATAAAAGCAGGCGGCGCATGGATTTTTGACAATGAAATAGACACAATCACAGGCACCTTTACGAACGGAGATATTGTTGTGGTACACGATTTTGACGGATATCCGATGGGGCGCGGCTTCATAAACCAGAATTCAAAAATCCGTATCAGAATGATGACAAGAAAAGCAGACCAGCTGATTGATGACAATTTCCTCAGGATGAGAGTGCAAAATGCCTGGGATTACCGCAAGCAGGTGATGGCAGGAGGCAATGACAATGTGTCTGCAGCAGGTGAAACAGACACTGCCGGTGAGGCTTGTGTGGCAGGCATTGGTACAACCGGCAGGCCTGATTTAAACTGCTGTCGTGTGATATTTGGCGAGGCTGATTTCCTGCCGGGTATTACAGTGGACAAATACGCAGATGTGCTTGTGGTGGAGTGTCTTGCACTTGGAATGGAGCAGTTTAAGGTGAAAATCGTTGAACTGTTAAAGGAAGTGCTGACGGCGGACGGAATAAATATTCGTGGAGTATACGAGCGCAGTGATGCAAATGAGCGCAAAAAAGAAGGTCTTCCTAAGGTAAAAGGCTTTATAGGAGCCGAGTTTGACACAAATGTGGAGATAGTAGAAAACGCAGTTCACTATATGGTAGATGTGGAAAATGGACAGAAAACAGGCTTCTTCTTAGACCAGAAGTATAACAGGCTTGCTATGCAGCGTATCTGCAAGGGGAAAAGAGTGCTTGACTGCTTCACGCACATGGGCACATTTGCTCTCAATGCAGGAATTGCGGGCGCAAGTGAGGTCACAGGACTTGATATATCAGAGTATGCGGTTAAGCAGGCTACAGAAAATGCGAAGAGAAATAATCTCTCAGACACAGTGAAGTTTCGCGTGGCAAATGTGCTGGATGAGCTGCCACGGCTCGCTGCCGAGGGTGAGAAATATGACGTAGTCATTCTGGATCCTCCGGCATTTACAAAGTCGCGTGAGGCTACCAAAAATGCGATAAAGGGCTACCGCGAGATTAACATGAAGGGACTTAAGCTTGTTAAGGATGGTGGATTTCTGGCTACATGCTCATGCTCTCATTTCATGACGCAGGAGTTGCTTGCAAAAACGGTCAAGGAAGCGGCAAAGGCCACTCACAAGAGGCTGCGCCAGGTGGAGTTCCGCACACAGGGACCGGATCATCCGATACTGTGGGCCAACTCAGCTAATGTACCGGAGTCGTATTATCTTAAGTTTTTCATTTTCCAGGTCGTTGATGAGAAGTAGATGACAGAAAGTGGCGGAAATGCTTGATTTACAAGGACTGGAAGGTCTTTAGCTGTCTGTTGGAGTTATTCCACTTTTATGTTGTGGTCTATACCTCTGCCTCAGCCATGATAATCTCAGCAGCATCAAGTATGAGCTGTGAAGCTTTCATGTGAAGCATATCAGGCTTTCCCTGATAGGATTGCCTGATAAAATGTCCATGTTTGTCCTCATTTCTTCTGTTTTAGTGTAATGTAACAGTAGTATAACCATAATGGGGATTTATGCCACAGTAAACAACCGAACTTTAGCAGTTATTTGTGATTCAGAGAGTTCATATTTAAGTGAACCATTGTAATAATGAACCGTTTCTTTAACAATTGCTAATCCAAGTCCGTGATTTATACTATCAGCTTTTGTGGTTGAAGAGAATTTACTGATATCTATAGGTGCGGATATATTATTAACAACGTCTATAAGCAAAACAGAAGCTTCCAGATATATGTTTAACCAGACGGTACTAAAATTATTCTTGGCACTGTATTCAAGAGCATTATCCAGAAGATTGTTCAATATACTGCATAAATCATAGTCGTTAACGGTGAGATTGTTTCTTATAGCACCCTTAGATATGATTTTTATGTCAGGATATTCTGCCTGCTTTTGCATAATAATAGCATTTACAAGAACATTTCCAGTATCAATTATGGAAGGCGTTTTATTTAAAGTGTGCTTTTTAAGAGAATCGATATAGTTTAAAGCTTCTTTATAGTTTTCGGATTCCAGTAACTGGGATAAAACATTAACTTGATTTTTGATATCGTGTTTTAGTTTGCGAATTTCTAAGTTTTTCTCTTTGGTTTCGTTATAATAATGCTTTAAAATATTTACATACTGAGTTTGTTTCTGTAGATTTTCATAATTTATATTTCTTTCGGATAAAGAGATAATGTAAGCTAGTATAATTCCTGATGATACAATGCACAGTAAGGCAAATGAATACAAAAAGTAACTATTAATCAGATTCTGGTATAGCTGTGAAATTGATAATATAATACATATAGTACCTGTATATCCGCATATAAAAATTTTATTTTTTAAAGATAAGGAAAAGTGGTATTTTTTCCTGATTTTTATAAAAAGAGCAATTGCCAGCATCAGGATTACTATGGTTTTTATTATATTTTTTTCTTTAACCGTATTCATGCCAACAAATATTGGAAAACCTAAGATTAAATCGCAAATAAGAGCAAGAGCCTGATAGAGTAATGAATCCAAAATATATACAAGGACAAATGAAACGATTTTATTGTACCATTTGTCTGTTAATAAGATAAATACTAACAGCATTTCAAGAAAAAAATCAATAAGTGGAGAAGCTATATTTGGTAGAACGTATAGTAATACAACAGAGAAAAAGAAAATAACAGCACATGTATAAAATTTATATAATGAGGTTTTTATTGTATCTGAGTACAATAAAAAAATAAGTAAAAATTCTATTACGATATCGAAAATTACGGTGTTCAATTGTTCCATATGCTCTCTGCCTTTTCATAAATATTTTGTGCGATCTTAGTCTGAACCTGTTTCTTACGTCTTCGCGCAAGTGGAACAGTAGTATCAGTAGTAAGAATAAGTTCATCAGAATTTAACTTTTTTATGTAATATGAGTTTACGATATATGATTTATGTACTCTTATAAGGGTATCGTTTGTAATGATTTTTTCCAGATCATTCAGTCCTTTTCTGATAAGATGACTGGTTGAGTCACTCATATAAATTGTGGTATAGCTGCCATTTGCCTTCATATAGGTAATATCACGATATGAAAGAGTGATATTATCATTAATTGAGTCTGGAAGAGTCAGATATTTTGCAGCTATTGTTTTATTTATAGTTTTCTTTAGAGTCTTGTTGAAATTCGTTTGATTGATAGGTTTTGTGATAAATCCGTATACATTTTTACCAAAAGAATCGTAGACTATTTCGTTATGACTGGTAATAAAAATAATAATGGTATTTTTGTTTGAAGCTTCAAACTGTTCTTTAACTGACTGTCCGGAAGTGCCTGGCAATTCTTCGTCTAGTAACAAAATATCAATATTGCTCTGGTATTTAAGTACATCTTCGCCAGATGAAAATATATGGTATTCAAAATTAAAATTTATATCGTTCTCCAAAAGTTTACAACAATTAAGAATTTGATTCTGCCAGTATTTTTCATCATCACAAATGGCAATAGTATATTTTGTAGGGCTCATAGTGTTCCTCTTTTATAATTATGACCGTTAATAACAATTTCAAACCGATAATAACATATATGTTGCTTGTAGACAATCCCTTGGTGAATAATAAGATTGTCACAAAGGAGGCGAAACATAATGGTTACGTATGGATTGGAAAATCTGGCACAGTGGATATGGGCATTTTTTAATAAGAGATAAGAAATGGGTAATTATAATATCTGTCTCTTATACACATCTCCGAGCCCACGAGACTACGCT